>Ga0182014_10001625_pt1 | contig 29704 bp, 24 predicted proteins | sample 612S2DmetaG_FD_120489 | JGI IMG/M metagenome (GOLD analysis project Ga0182014, IMG submission 120489) | Permafrost microbial communities from Stordalen Mire, Sweden - 612S2D metaG | ecosystem: Environmental > Terrestrial > Soil > Wetlands > Permafrost | place: Sweden: Stordalen | collected... | reverse complement strand
GGTCCCGCCGGCGCTTCTCGATATCGTCCATGGTGCGGTCTTTACCCACCTTGCCGTAGTTCTTGCCCGTCGCGCCGAACGTCTTGTCCAGCTTCTTCATCAGGTCGCTGAGCCTGAAATGCGTGGGCGACTTGAAAGGATCGTAGTTCCGCGTGGCGGCCAGCGCCATGCCGACGATCGACATCCACTTGCCGCGTCCGGCATCGTTGATGCGGGCACAGTCTTTGGCCAACCGGTCGGCGTTCCAGAACGAGGTCACCGGCGCCTTCTCCCCGGTTTCCTTGTCCACCATCACGGCCATGCCGACGCCGCAGTTGGGGTGGCAGCCGCAGCTCAACTGGCCCCAGCTTGCCTGCGGCCCGTGCACCAGGTCGCTCCAATCGGAGAAGGTGCTCATGAAGGAAATCGGGAACCAGTCGCGGGCGGGCTCGCCCAGGCCGGTCTGGTTCTTCACGTCGTGCGCCAGGTGCGACAGGGTGTAGCGCTGCGCCATGCGGCGCTCGTCGGTCACCTCTTCGTCGCGCCCGGTGAAGGAAACCGGCTGGAACGAAAGGAACGGAATCTTCTTGGGATTATCCAGTGCGAACTGGACGATGTGGCCCACCTGCTCGTTATTGATGCCGTTGACGATGGTGATGACGGGAATAATGTCCACACCGTTCGAGTGCAGGTTTTCGATGGCTCGCAGCTTGACGTCGAACAGATTGCCGACCTTGCGGTGCGAGTTGGCGGCATTGCCGATGCCGTCGAACTGCAGGTAGGCATAGCGCAGGCCGGCGTCGGCGGCCTTCTTCGCGAACTCGGCGCTCTTGGCGAACTCGATGCCGTTGGTGGCCGCCTGCACCGAAGTGTAGCCGACCTCGCGGGAGTAGGCGACCGCGTCCAGGAAGTACGGCGAAAGCGTCGGCTCGCCGCCCGAAAACTGCACCGACATCTGCCGCTTCGGCTTGATGGTGATGGCGTTATCGAGCATCGTCTTGATGTCTTCCCAGCTCAATTCGTGGACGAAGCCCACCTGGTTGGCGTCCATGAAGCAGGGGTCGCACATCATGTTGCAGCGGTTGGTCAGGTCGATGGTCAGCACCGAACCGCGCCCGTGGGTGATGGTACTGGAGCCGTGTTTGTGGAGCTTTTCGTCGTTGTGCGCGCGGATGTCGCGGCCGGGGAAAACCGCCTCCACGTGGCGCAGAAACGTCGGATCGATCGCCATCACGTCTTCGAAATGGCCATGCACCGGGCAGTCCTTGACCATCAGAATCTTGCCGTCGCGCTCGATAATGCTCGCCTTGATCTCGCCCGGCTTTTGCGTGTAGAGCACGTCCACCGACTGGGTGCCATCCAAAATCTGCTTGCGGATCTCCGGCACGCAGCGCGGGCATAGCGAATCGGTCTGCCTGGGCCAGCCCAAAGTGGGCTTTTGCTTCTCCCACGACTTGAGCAGGGGCTGGTCCGACCATTTTGGCGTAAAACCCGGATTCTGGTTGATTTGATTCAGCTTATCGAAGATGGTCCAGGCCGCGCCGGCGGCGTAGGTCAATGCCTTTTCAGCGTACTTGATAGGCTTATGCATCGCGTTCGGACTCCTTGTGGCTCAACGTGTCCCCCAGCGTCGATTTAGACGCCAATGGTTTGAAGAATGGCAACTCACGCAGTTCTTATTAAGTCTTACAGCGAGTATAGTCACCGCCCTTCCGGAGATTCTACCGCTTGCCATTAAAACGTTGAAATTGTTGGTTGTATTGGCGCGTTCCGGGGTTAAACGGGAAAACCGCGGCTGGCGCTGGTGGCTGCTGCTAGCCGATTGAGGATAAAAGATTTAGCTTGTACACAAGGGAACGCTCCAGACTTCGGATGCGATTCCGGCGGGCCCGGTGCGAACGGGAAACGGAGCTCTCCACCCGGGCCGGGCGGTTCCGTGCGGATTTGCTCCGGCTCAGGAGCGTTTCACCACCAGGTCGGTGCCCCAGGATCCATCTTCCGTCCCCATGCTGAAATGGATTTCGTCACCCGCGATCTTGCCCGAGTATATGACCTTGTAGGTGCTGCCTTCGTAGTCTACGTTCACCCAAAACGTGACCTGGTCGTCCTTGATCTTGCCGTCCTTGATTTCCGCCGGGTCGGTCGGCATACCGTTGATCGTGCCGGTGAGGACATCGGCTTCGCCCTTCAATTGCAGCGTCACGGGTACCTGACTCCCCTGAAAATCGAATGAGCCCTTCCACGTGCCCGTAATGTCGGCCGCCGGCAACGCCGCCGCGGCCAGCAACATCGCTACGATACCAATCAACAGACGCTTCATGAACGCTCCTCCACCACCGCTCAGGCAACCGCGGCCGAATCCTGCTGGAAATTCGGGCGAGCCCAAGGCTGCCCTAATATTAGCGCATGTTTTGGCAGCATGGAAGATGGGGGAGGCCGATGCGCTCCACCGCCGCTCGGCCCGATCGGAATTGCGCCCCCTCGGGTCACATTCCGTAACCCCGCGCCCGGCCTATTTCATTCCGGCGCGCAAATCACTTATCGGCTAAGACGGGCGAAACTTTATGCCTGGCGGCCGGAATGGGCTTTTTCGCACCGAGCATGGATATAGAATAAGTGCTCGATACGGATATGCGGATGAAACGATTGTTGGTTCAGATGTCGGTTACGACGTCAATGGCGTGGTGCGTGTTGGCGCAAGCGCCTCAGCCCGCCGCGGCACCCCGGCCGGACGGGCTCTACGCGACTTTCCAGACGTCCATGGGCACCATTGTGGCGCAGTTGTTCGAAAAGGAAACTCCGCTTACGGTGCAGAATTTCGTCGCCCTGGCCAAGGGCACGAAACCGTGGGAGATTGATAAGAAAACGCACGCCACGGTGCGCAAGCCGATGTACAACGGCCTGATTTTCCACCGTGTGATGCTGGACGGGATGATCCAGTCGGGCGATCCGACCGGAACCGGCGAAGGCACCGGCGGCATCAAACTGAAAGACGAGATTCGCCCCAGTCTGAAGTTCGACCAACCCGGCCGCCTGGCGATGGCGAACACCGGCGAACCCAACAGCGGCTCGTGCCAGTGGTTCATCACCCAAGCCTCTCCGATTCCGAGCTACAATGGCGGTTACACCATCTTCGGCCAGGTGGTCGAGGGGCAGGATGTGGTCAAGGCTATTTCGCGCGCGCCCGGCGCGGTGGCGGCGAACAACAATCGGCCCAAGAATCCGCCGAAGCTGATCAGCGTCACCATCGACCGTGTCGGGCCGCCGCCCGCCGCACCGCCGTCTTTTAAGAAAGCCGCGCCGGCGAAGAAGTGAAGAAGCGATCAGCGGTCAGCGATCAGCTTTCAGCCCGACACCGAGCCGCGACCGAAGGCAGCGGTGCTTTGGCTGACCGCTGATAGCTGATCGCTCTCACCTAGTGATCCCGGTCCGTGACCAGGTCCGTCACCGCCAGCAGCGCCCGCTGGTAAGGCGATTCCGGAAATTCGTGGATGATCTGGCGGGCTTTGTCGGTGAAGGCCTGGGCGCGGTCTTTGACCCGCTGTATGCCTTGGTGGCGGGTGAGCAGATCGAGGATGCGTGAAAACGGCGCCTGCTGGTAGTCGCGGCGGGCGAGAATGTCCTCCACGATGGAGCGCTCGCCCGGCGTGGCGCGCTCCAGCGCGTACACCAGCGGCAGCGTCACCTTGCCCTCGCGCAAATCGCCGCCCACCGGTTTGCCCAAGGTTTTTTCGCGCGCGGTGAAATCGAGCATGTCGTCGACCAGTTGAAACGCCATGCCCAGGTTCCAGGCGTATTCGCCCAGCTTCTCCTGGGTATGAACGTCGGCGCCGCCGGAAATCGCGCCCAACCGGGCGCACACCGAAAACAGGCAGGCGGTCTTGCGGTCGACCAACTCCATGCAGTCGGCTTCGGTGACGTCGATGCGGCCGATGCGCTCAAGCTGCAGCAACTCGCCCTCCACCATAATTTGCGTCAGGCCGATCAGCAGGTCGAGGATCTGGAATTGGCGTTCGCGCAGGGCCACCTGAAAAGCCTGCATGTAGAGCCAGTCGCCGGCCAGCACGCAGGTGTGATTGCCCCATTTGACGTTGCTCGAAGGACGGCCGCGGCGGGTTTCGGCGGCGTCGATCACGTCGTCGTGCACCAGCGTGGCGGCATGAATCATCTCCACTACGGCGCCGAGCTGAATCGCCATGGGAGACGGCACGGCAGCGTCGGCGGCAACCAGTTTGGAGGAAAGCAGCAGCAGCGAAGGCCGCAGCCGTTTGCCGCCGCTCGAATGCAAATAGTGGGCGATGGCGGTGACGGCGTCGACCGAAGCTACCGATTCCGCGGTAAGCCTCTTTTCCACCAGCCTCAGGTCATCCTGGATAAGGTCGAAAAGCTCGCGCACCGTGATGGCCTGACCCAGCTTGCCCAAATTCATGTAAGTTCACCAGTTTAACCGTTGGAAGGGCCGGCCCGCAAACAGCAGCGGGCAAAATTGGAGCTGGTCACCGCGGCGATGGACTCGAAGGTGGTGCTCCGCACCTCGGCCAGACGCCGGGCGATTTCCGGCAGGAAGGCCGGTTCATTGCGCTTGCCGCGATAGGGAACCGGCGCCAGGTAGGGGCAATCGGTTTCGACCAGCAGGCGGTCGTCGGGCGTGATGCGGGCCGCTTTGCGCACGCTTTCCGCTTTGGGAAATGTCAGCACCCCGCCGAAGGCCAGGTGAAATCCCAGCGCTAGCGCCTGCTCGGCTTGGCTGGCGTTGCCGGTGAAGCAGTGAATGATGCCGGCAGCGGTTCCCTGCGCGCGCAAAATATCCATGGTGTCGTCCCAGGCTTCGCGAGTATGAATGGCAACGGACTTGCCGGCCGCTGCCGCCAGTTCTAGCTGGCGGGCGAATACGCGGCGCTGTACCTCGCGCGGGGAAAGATCGTAATGGTAGTCGAGACCGATCTCGCCGATCATCACAACCTTGGGATGCGCCGCCAGTTCCGCCAGGCGCGCGAAAGTCTCGTCGCCGGCTTTGGCGGCATCGTGCGGATGCACACCGGCGGTGGCGTAAAACCCTTCGTAACGCTCGGCCAGGCGGATGGCCGCTTCCAGGTCCGGCGGACCGTTGCCGGTGCCGATCGCCAGCATGGTGGTGACGCCGGCACCGCGTGCGCGCGCGACCGCCTCGTCGCGGTCGGCATCGAATTGCGCGTCATCCAGGTGGCAGTGCGAATCCACCAGGGAAGGGACCGTCACCATTGGGGGAGAGCCCCCGGATGGTGCCTAAAAATATAGCCACAGATGAACACAGATGAACACAGATGAAGAAAACAAAAACTTTATCTGTGTTTATCGGCGTTCATCTGTGGCTTGACTTGTTTTTTCACAGCTCCACCCCTCACTTCAACCGCGCTCCCGGCGGAATCTCCTCCAGGAAGCCGGCCAGCACTGGTTTGCCGCCTTCCACGGATGCGGCCACGATCATGCCGTTCGATTCGATGCCCTTCAGCTTGCGCGGCGCCAGGTTGGCCACGATCACCACCTTGCGATTCAGCAACTCGGCGGGAGTGTAGGCGTCGGCGATTCCGGCCACAATCGTACGCGGCTGGGGCTCGCCCAAGTCCACTTTGAGATGCAGCAGCTTGTCGGACCCTTTGACGCGTTCGGCGGAGAGCACCTGGCCCACGCGCAGATCGACTTTGGCAAAATCGTCGAAGGCGATTTTGGCGGGCTCGGGCTGAGCCGCTGGGGCGGGAACTTTGCCCAGCAGCGCGGCCTGTTCGGCGGTCACTTTCACTTCCAGATCGCGCATCTTTTCGATGGCCGGTTTCGCATCAATACGAGGGAAAACCGGCGCCACCTGGCCGATGGCTTGACCCGGAGGCAGGCCGCCCCAGGCGAGCTTGTCCAGCCGGACCGACGCCAGCGGTTCTTTCATGCCAAGCTGCGCCCAGATTCTGGCGGACGACTCAGGCAGGACCGGGTAGACCAGCGCGGTCGCGATGCGCAGCGCTTCCGCCGCCACGTACAACGTGTCGTCGAGCTGCTGCTGGTGCTTAGGGTCGGGATCACGTGCCAGAGCCCAGGGTTTCCTTTGCACGATGAACTTGTCCACAGAGGAAATCAGCGTCCAGATGGATTCGAGCCCCCGAGAGAACTCGAAGCCCTCAAACGCCTCCTTCGTCCGGGAGATCGTCACTCCTGCGGTTTGCCAGACGGACTCGACCACGCCGGGGGCAACCTCGGGCATCGCGCTTTCGGTCTGCTTGGGAATCACTCCCTCGCGATACTGCTGAATCATCGTCAGCGTTCGGCTGGCGAGGTTGCCCAGGCCGTTGGCCAGATCGGAATTGTAGCGGTTGATCAGGGCGTCGTAGCTGAAGCTGCCGTCCTGGCCGAAGACGATTTCGCGCAGCAGGAAGTAGCGCAGGGCGTCGGTTCCCATCACCTGGCGGATGGGCTCGGCGCGCACGATGTTGCCGCGCGTTTTGCTCATCTTGGTTTCTTCGAACAGGAGCCATCCATGAGCGAAGATGCGCTTGGGCAGTTCGTATCCGGCGGCCCACAGAAAGGCCGGCCAGTAGATGGCGTGGAAGCGCACGATTTCCTTGCCGATGAGGTGCAGATCGGCGGGCCAGAGCCCTCTGCCATCCACCGCGCTCATATAGGCGGTCAGTGCGTCGAACCAGACGTAGAACACGTGCGGCGCTTCGCCCTCCACCGGGATGCCCCACTTGATATTGGTGCGGGTGATGGAAAGATCGGTGAGGCCCTGGCGCAGGAAGGAAAGAACTTCGTTGCGGCGCGTTTCGGGTTGGAGAAATTCCGGGTGCGACTCGTGAAATTCCACCAGGCGGCTGGTGAAGGCCGAAAGCTTGAAGAAGAAATTTTCTTCGGTGATGGTCTCGGTGGGCCGGCCGCAATCCGGGCAAGGGTCGCCGGGCTCGGCATCGTTGACGTAGAGATTGTCGAAGATGCAGTACTGGCCGGAGTACGAACCTTTATATATATAGCCGTTTCGCCGGCAGCGGTCGAACAGCCGCTGCACCACGCTGGCGTGTTGCGGGCTGGTGGTGCGCTGGAAATAGTCGATATCGAGGCCGAGCGACTGCCACTCGTTTTCGAATTCGCGGGCAATCACGTCGCAGAATTCCTTGGGCGTTTTCCCGGCGCGCCCGGCGGCTCGCTCCACGTTGACGCCATGCTCGTCGGAACCGGTGGTGAGCACGGCGTCGAAGCCCCGCATGCGCTCAAAGCGCTTGATCGTATCCGCCGCGATGGTGGTGTAGGCGTGGCCGATGTGAGGAGCGGCATTGACGTAGTAGATGGGGGTCGTCAGGTAGTATTTCATTTCGATTCGGTCAACCGGTTCAGATAGGCGAGATTGGCCTCGGCGATGATGTGCTTGAGGGCCACGCCGGAGGCCACCGCCAGGCGTTTGCAGTCTTCGTACTCGGGCGCGTAGCCGCCTTCACCGGAGACTTTGACGCGCACCTTGCCGTAGGGCGTAGTCACCTCGGTGATGGTGCGGGCCAGAACGCGGCGCTCGGCGGCATAGAGACGCAGGCCGAGGGTGGAGGTTTCCGAGAAGATCACTTGCGCCAGGGCCTCGCGGTCTTCGGGCTTGGCGATCGCGCGCAACAGATACCCGGGCCGGCCCTTTTTCATGAAACAGGGAGACAGCATGACGTCGAGCGCGCCGAACTCGAACAGGCGCTCGGTGGCGTAGGCCACCACTTGCGGGCTTATGTCGTCGATATTGGCCTCGATCACGGCCACCTGGAGGGCTTCGACGGCGCCGGTGGGCTCGCCGATAATGACGCGCAGGACGTTGGCCTGCTCCGGGAATTCGTGCGTACCGGCGCCGTAACCGGTGCGCAGCACCTTCATGGCCGGCAGCACGCCGAAACGCTCGGCCAGGGTGACCGCCACGGCCGCGCCGGTGGGGGTGGTGAGTTCAGCGGCCGGCCCGCGCGAGTATACCGGCACGTTTACCAGCAGCAGCGCCGTGGCGGGCGCCGGTACCGGCAAAATTCCGTGCTGGGTCTTGACCGTTCCGCTGCCCACGTTCAGCGGCGAGCAAACGATGGTATCGACGTCCAGAACGTCGAATGCCACCGCCGCGCCGACGATATCGGCAATCGAATCGGATGCGCCCACTTCGTGGAAGTGTACCTTCTCGATAGAGGTCTGGTGCACGGCGGCTTCGGCTTCGCCCAGGCGGCGAAAGATAGCGATGGCGTTGCGCCGGGCGCGGCTCGAAAGCTCGCCCTTTTCGATCATCTTGACGATGTGCGAAAGGTGCCGGTGGACGTGGGTGTCGCCCACCGTGACATGGAACTTGGTGGCGCCGATGCCGCCCCGCTTCACCTTTTCAAAACTGATCACCGCGCCCGAATCGAGCGAGTTGATGGCGGAGGTAATGGCTTCCGGATCCGCGCCGGCATCCGCCAGCGCGCCCACCAGCATGTCCCCGCTGATTCCTGAGAATGCATCCAAATAGCAAGTAGTAGTCACAATTCTCCATTGTATCGGGTGACGGTGCCAGGACGCCGAGAAAGAAAGCCGCGACCGTCGGCAGGCGCTAAAAATTATAGCCACCGATGAACACCGATAATGAAATCAAAGGATTTATCCGTGTTCATCGGTGTTCATCGGTGGCTATAATTTGATTTTTTCACCCTGTGGAGGTCGACGAAAGAGACCCTGCTGCGTCTGACGAGACAGGTGCAAATCCCGGTTGATTCTGATCGATTCCAGCGTGTGGCTCTATTATTTCAACGGGACGGTCACGGCGCAGACCGAAAAACTCGATAGTCTGCCTGGGCAAGAACCTTTGGCCATCGGCGACCTGATTCTGACGGAGGTCCAAGGCTTCGGTGACGAAACAGACTTCAACCGGGCCAGCAAGATCGATCCGTTCGCCAAACACCTCGGCCTGCGGGTCGTGGTGTGACAACTATTTCCCCGCGCTGTATGCCACCTTCCCACCGACGATGGTATAGGCCACGTCCGTGGAAAGGATTTCCTCTTCGGGGATGGTCAGAATGTCGCGCGAGAGCACGGTGATATCGGCCAGCTTACCGGGGGTGAGAGAGCCTTTCCGGTCGTCCTCGAAAGCGGCGTAGGCGTTGTTCCAGGTGTAGGATTTCAGGGCTTCCTCGCGGCTCATGCGCTGGTCGGGATAGAAGCGCGAGCCGTCCTTCAACTTGCGGCTGACCGAGGCATAGTAGCAGGCTATGGGGCTCACGTCCTCCACCGGAGTATCGGTTCCATTGCCCACCACGGCGCCACTCTTCATGAGCTTCTGCCAGACGTACGCGCCCTCTTCGGCGCGCTGGGGGCCGAGGCGCAGCAGCACGTAGGGCGCGTCCGAGGTGCAATGAATCCCCTGCATGGCGGCGATCACGCCCAGTTGGCCGAAGCGGGGGATATCGGCGGCATTCAGATGCTGGGCGTGTTCGATGCGCCAGCGCAGGTTTTTCTGGTCGGGGTGCTCGCGAAAGACGCGTTCGTAAATATCGAGCACTTCGCGATTGCCGCGGTCGCCGATGGCGTGCACGCAAAGCTGGTAGTGGTGGGCGATGGCAAGCTCCGCCGTGCGCCCGATCTCCTCGGGCGTCTCGGTGGCCAGGCCCACGCTGTCGGGTTTATCGGTGTAGGGCGCGAGCAGCCACGCGCCGCGCGAGCCCAGCGCTCCGTCGATATATTTCTTGATGGCGCGAATGGTGAGGTGGTCGTCCCCGGCGCCGATGGTGCGGAAGCTGTCGAGGCGCGTCTCCAGCGACTGGTTGGAATCTCGCAGCATAACCCACAAGCGCAGGCGCAGCTCGTGGTTGGCGGCCATGGAGCGAAAAACGCCGGCCACGGCGGGCGGGGAACCGGCATCTTCGAACGTTGTGATTCCCTTGGACAGGCATTCGCCGGTGGCGAGCTCGATGGCCTGGCGCAAATCGCTGTGGGCGGCATGCCAGCGATCATAGGCGGACATGACCAGTCCCGAGGCGCGTTCGCGCAACAGGCCGGTGGGGTTGCCGTCGGCATCTTTGAGGATCTCGCCGCCGGGCGGGTTGGCGGTGTCGCGGGTGATGCCGGCAACCGCCATGGCCTGGGAGTTGACGAAGGCGGCATGGCCGCTGGCATGGGTCAGCAGCACAGGGTTGTGGGGCGAAACGGCGTCGAGCGACGCGTGGAGTGGGAAGCCTTCGACGTTGGGGTTGGGCGCGTGGTCCCACTTGCTCTGATGCCAGCCGCGGCCCACGATCCAAGCGCCCGGTTTGGCCTGGCGGGCGGCGCGGGCAACCTCGGCGACGATTTCGTCCCAGGTGCGGGCTTCGCGCAGATCCAGGCCCATGCGATATTCGCCGAGGCCGGTGAAGTGGCCGTGGCCCTCGATGAAGCCGGGAATGGCGAGCATGCCGTTGAGGTCGATCACCTTGGTTCGCGGGCCGATCCAGCGGTCGGCCTCCGGATCCGCACCGACCGCTGCAATCCGCCCGCCGCGCACGGCGATCATCTGAGCGTAAGGCAAGGCCGGATCGACTGTGGCGATTTTGCCATAGCGCAAGACCAGGTCGGCCGGTTGAGCCAGCGCGCCCATCGCCGTGAGGAGAACCAGGAGGAAAGACCGCATCGCCACCAGGATACAAGCTATCGGCGGGCGGAGACGGGTCCCGTCTCTTGCAATTTTCAATGTACCACGGTAACATGGTAATAGTTTGGAAGGAGGCCTGCCGATGATTTTAGAAAATCCGGATGCCAACACGATCTTAGTGGGAAGCCGGGAAACCATCCGCCGGGTACCCGACGCCGGCTTCAAGGCCGCGCTGGCGAAGGTGCCCGAACGTTTCTCGGCAAGGTTTGCATTCATGACACCGGAGCATCACCTGGTCCGCAACTTTGTGGTCCGGGAACTGCCTCGGGAGAACGGGCGGCCAATCCAGGTTGTTCGGCTTGCGGCAACCCTGGGATTACCGCTCGCAAGGGTCCGCCAGATTGTGGAAGAACTGGAACGCAATCTCTTCTTCCTGGTTCGGAATGCAACCAGAGACATCAGTTGGGCATTCCCCGTCACTACCGATCGAACGCCTCACCGCTTGAAGATCGGCATCGGTGAGCGCGCCTACGGGGCTTGCGCGGAAGATGCCTTCGCGACGCCCTTCGTGCTGGGGCGCCTCAAAGGCGAGAAGCTATCCGCGGATCTCGAATCGGAATGCGGCCATTGCGGAAAAAAGCTCCACATCTCCATTGACAGCGAATTGAATTCCCGGGTTCGGGAGAAAGACGCCGAGCCGTTGCTGTTCGAACCGGATATCGATTGGGCGACCTTCCGGGGCGCGAACATCATTAACGACTATTGAAGGAATTGCCTTTTCTTCTGGTCAGAAGAACACGCCCGAATTTATCGAGCTTCGCGGCCCCAGGTGGATGGGGTTTACCTGACGATGGCGCAAGCCGCTTATGTGGAGAGGATCGCGCAGTCCGCGCTCTTCGGTTTCCAGCCCTAGTCCTAATTGACCCTCGACCGGAGGTCCGCCCCGCGCGGGTCCTTTTCCACCGCGCTCTACTTTTTCCACCGCGCTCTACTTTTTCAGCTCGGCCTGGAGCTGGCGGTAGGCGTCCTCTTCGTAATCTTCTTTGAGGCGGAGGCGGGTTTCGAGCTTGCTGTCGGCGGCGCGGGCGCCTTCGCCCTGGAGCGCGCGGCCGAGCATGGCAGTGGCCTCGGTGTCCTTGGGGTCGCGTTCCAGCGCGGCACGGAAGCGTTCGGCGGCGGAGGCGTACTCGCCCGAGCGCCAGTACACGTAGCCCAGGTTGAACTGGTAATCGGGGTCGCTCGAATCGCCATCGACGGCCTTCTTGAAATTGACGATGGCGGCTTCCAGGTTGCCGTGGCGGGCCTCGGCGGCGCCCAGATTGTTGAACACTTCGTTGAGCGGCACGGAAGCGGCCACGGTCTGGAAGGCGCTTTCGGCAGCGGCGAAATCGCCCGTATCGAAACGGCAAAGCCCAAGAAAGAACTGCGCCTCCAGATAGTGCGGGTCCCAGCGGGACACGCGCGAAAACCAGCCGGCGGCGAGCTTATACTCCTTGCGCGACCAGTAGGTCTTGCCTAATTGGAAGCAGGGCTGGGAAAAATGTTCGTCCAGACGGGCGGCCTGCATGAAAAAATGCTGGCGTTGATCCGGATCGGCCGCCAGCAGGCCGCGGATGTAGTTTTCCACGGCGTCGATGCGCACCGGCGGGCGGGCCTTACGGAAATCGGTTTCGGGAGGCGCCGACTGGGGAGCAATTTGGGTGAGGCTTTGCCATCCGAGATGGACTTCCAGGGTAGCCAGATCTTCCAGCGCGCCGCCTTCGCCGAATTCGGGCCCCAGGCCGGCGTGCTTCAGATTGAACACGCGGGCCGTGATCCGCAAAGACGCTTTCGCCGCTGAACCGCCGCCGGGCGCGCTGCCGGGGACGGCCGGAGCGGCTTCGAAACTGCCGTAGATCACCTTGGCAGCGTCCAGGACCATTCCCAGCTTGATGATGGAAGCGTGGGTCAGTTGCGCGCCGGGGCGCAGGGAGAGGCGGCGGAACCCTTCCAGGCGCTCGTCCCGATTCAGCACCAGCACGCCCTCCGAGGCCAGCGAGTCCTGCACCGACTCCGCGATGCTTTCGCCGATCCAATCCAGGCTGGGGTTGTTCGAATGGTTGAAAAAAGGAACCACCAGCACCGAATCCGCACGCAACACAGCCGCGCAGAAAAGCATGGCGGCCACAGACTTGTTCATGAAATTTCAGTTTAGCAGCCGGTGCGGACCCACGCGCCGCCACGGGTCTCAAGCGCGCCCATTGTTACCCATCTGGTTCGGCCGGTGCAGTCGTCCGATTAGCGCCAATACTGTTCACCTAAGTCGTGGCGCAGCCCAGGCGCGCACCTTTGAGTCCCCCGCCATCGACGCGGCGGACGTGGAGAAGATCGAGCAACCAGGGCGTACAGGGCCGCGGGAGTTCGGCGGCGCGTGATCAGACGGGCGTCACCATTGCCGAAAGCGCTTGCGCGCCGCCTCCGCCCGTGCCGCCGCCTATTCTGCCAGCGGCCCGGGCAACCGGGGAAATTGTCGCGGCGTTGAGAAGTGCTAACCAAGGAGGCGTTGAGAAGTGCTAACCAAAGACATGATGCGCCCGGGCAGACATGAAAGATAGGATGGCTATCAGACGGCTCCGAGCCTTCAGCAGGAACACACAGGTGGATCAACTCGCGAAGCAGACCGCCGAGATCGCTCTTAGGCTCGCCGCGCTCCCCGCCGATGGACTGCGCAACAATCTCGAAGCCCTCGACTCCATCGAGCGCCTGGCGCTACAGATTCTGAAGGAAGTCTCGGCGGTTCGGACTGGCAAGAGTCGTATGGTCGGCGAAAGCAGCGGGATGTGGCGGGCCATGCAACCCACGCTGCGCCCGTGACTGCGCCGTCGCCTCGGCGGCGCTGCGATCACGGACCGGCCCCCACCGGTCCAAGCGCCACACCGGCACCACGTCGATTGGGTTCTCCTGTTCGAGGTTTCTGAGCCGGTTCGCGGAAACCGGTCTCGGCTGCATGGCACCCTTGAGGAGAACCCTTCGCCATCTCAGTCGTCCTTATACATTCAAACAGACGACAAAAAGCGCTGGTTCCACCGGGTCCCACCTTGATTTTCCGCACCGATTCCTCGTCAGTTGGGCCGGCCAATTTTCCTCGGCGCCTGGAACATGCCCGGCGGCATCAGGAATTCGGGGACTATACTCGACGCTTTTGCGCCCTGTGGCAGCGGGCGTCGGCAGGAGTGACGACGCGGCACGCACGAGTGCGCGCGCCACGTTTGCCGGTCATCCGCGCGCCGAAATCCTGCACCGATTGCGGCATGCAAGAACATGCGGCGTTGTGGAAAGCTGTTCCTTGCAAGCGGCTACGTTTTCGTCCCAATCGAACCCCTACTGGCGATGTTGGGACAGATAGTTGCGCCAGCCGCCATGCTGGGTGATTTCGGTGGCATGGCGGAGCGCGTACGGTTCGGCGATAAAACATTGGACGGCGGCGCCGTCCTCGAGCGTGACCGTGCCAATGCCGAGCGGGGCGGCTATCCCCGCCACAAAGCTGCCCAATTGATCCTCCGGCATGGCCCAGACTTCCACTTCGATTCCGGGCCCGTGAAAATGCTCGTCGCGCAACAGGCCCGGCTTGGGCGGCATAGCGCCGTCCAGCTTGTATAAACGGTAGTGCGGCGCGGTACGGCAGGCGCGCACCAGGCGGGCGCCGCGATCCGTGAGTTGGTGGTTCAGCGGTTGATCGGTAAGGTGAGCGCCCACCACCGCCAGATTGATGCACCCCGGCCGGCAACCGGCCAGATCGACGGGCGGCTCGGGGGGCGCGGCTTGGGCGCGATGGAACCGGTCGGCCAGGGCCAACAGGGCCTCGTCGGTAAAGGCCGGTCCAATCAGGGAAACTCCAAACGGCAGACCATTGCGGCGGAAACCCGCCGGCACGGCGACGGCGGCCAGATCCAGCAGGTTGACGAAATTGGTGTAGTAACCCAGGTTGGTATTCAGGCGGATGGGGTCTGCTTCCACCGCTTCCCGCGTGTAGATGGTGCCGGTGGTCGGCAGAAACAGAGTGTCCATGCGGGACCACTCGCCTTCGGTCGAGCGGCGCAATTCCTTGAGCTTGTATTCGGCGTGGTAAGCGTCGACGGCGGAGTAGCTGCGGGCGCCGGAAATAATCTGGCGCACGACGGGGTTCATCTCTTCGCCGTGGGATTCGACGAACGCGCCGATGGCGGCCAGGCGCTCGGCCACCCAAGGGCCGGAGTCGAGCAGGTCGGCGGCGGCGCGAAACAGGGCGAAATCGATTTCCACTTTCCTGCCGCCCAGCGCTTCCATATCGGCGATGGCTTGCCGATAGAGGGCGGCGGCTTCATCGTCTCCGAAAAATTCCAGTTGATCGGTAGCGGGCACGCCAAAGCGAAACGGCCCGCCCAGCCAGGGCGCCGCTCCTTCCCCGATGCGCGGCGCGCGCGAGTAAGGATCGGCCGGGTCGAAGCCACGGGCCGCCAGCCAAACCAGATGCGCGCCGAAGCCGGTATGGGCGAAGATGGAAACGCAATCCAGGCTGCGGCACGCGGGCACTACGCCATCGGTGCTGAGCAGGCCGCGGGTGGGCTTCAAGCCGACCAGGTTGTTGAACGCTGCGGGCACGCGTCCGCAGCCGGCCGTATCCGTTCCGAGGGCGAAACTCACCAGGCCGGAAGCCACGGCCACGGCCGAGCCGGCGCTGGACCCTCCCGAGATATAGCGCGCGTCAAAAACGCTCGAACAGGCGCCATATGGCGACCGCGTTCCCACCAACCCGGCAGCGAACTGATCCAGATTGGTTTTGCCGATGGGAATCGCGCCGGCGTCGATAAGGGTTTGTATCGCGGTGCCGTTGCGGTGAGGCGAGTAGGCGTAGGCAGGGCATCCGGCGGTAGTCGGCAGACCCTTCAGATCGATGTTGTCCTTCACCGCAAAGGGTACGCCATAAAGCGGGCGGGCCGGCCCCAGGGGATCGTTTTCCAGGACCCGGGCGCGTTCCAGCGCCACCCGCCGCGGCACCACCGAAATCCAAACCGGTTCCAGCGGCGAAGAGCCGATTCGCTCATAGATCCCCGCGATTACTTCCGAAGGACGCGCCGCGCCGGACTTATACGCCGCGCGCAGGCGCCCGGCGTCCAGGGGAATGGAGGTGGGTGCCAGGGTCATGGCTCCAGCTCCCTGTCGGCGCCGCCTTCCGGGTAGGTGATGCGCAGCGCGGTGCCGCGCTTGAGCACGTGCGGCCATGTTGCGCCCGGCTGGACCGTCTCTCCCCGGAGCACGGACGTCTCGTTCATGTGCACACGACTCCTCTACCGGATCCTTGACCGATGTCTTTTGAGGCGTTGCGATCAGACGCTGCGGGGCGGGCCGCAGCAAAAGTCGTCCAGCGAGATGTGCGCACGCTCGGACCGGCTCATGGACGCCCTCAACATAGCGCCAGTATGGCAGACTGCTCCGCCGCGGAGGCACAAAAACTTTCTATTCCGCGGATAAGATTTTACGGTGGAGAGCCAGTCACACCGCTCCGGCGCGGTTGTTCCAGTGCCTGGAAGTAGTGGGGTCGGCGATCCGCTCCGGACAGCTTGCCGTGCTCTTCCACCGCGGCGAGTCTGGCGCGGCCGGCCCCCGCGCCCATGCCCGGCTCCGCGCCAGCTCAATTCACGTTCACGAGTATTTCTCCGATGAAACTACACCACTTACCCCGCGCTGCCTCCAGCCTCCGTTCTATCCTGGTGGCGGGATACCTATGCTGCTTTTGCCAGCCTCGACCACCCTCGCGTGTCAGGCTTTCTCCCATACTCGTGCCGAACGAACCCAGGAAGTTGTTGAAAATAAAGAAACTCCGAAACAAGCAACCCAAGCGGACCCAAAAATCTATTTTGGACCGGGCCGCCGCCATCCTCTCACGCCGCCGATTAAGATATTGGTCAGGATGAAATTGAGGATAGCGTTGTCCCTTATTCTGGCAGCCGGGGGCGCCATGGCTGCCGGCGGCGCGCTGGTCGACCGCGTCGGCTCCACCGGGTTCGTGCAACTGGAAGCCGAAAGCTTTCACAGCTTGACTCCCCGCCAGCAGGCGCTTGCTTATTGGCTTTCCCAGGCTTCGATCGCCATCGATCCCATCAACTACGACCAGAATTCGCGTTTCGGCCTCGAACAGAAGTGGATACTGGAAGAGATCCTGCTGCACCCCAAGGGCGCCAGCGGCGACGCGCTTGTCAAAATCACCGACTTCGCCAAATTGTTCTGGGCCAACCGCGGCAATCACAACGAAATGACCGCCCAGAAGTTCCTGCCCGAGTTCACCTTCGAGCAGCTCAAGGCCGCCGCCCATGGCGCGCTCGGGTCCGGCGGTCTCCGCGGCGATCCTTACGGCGTGGGCGCCATCGGCGGCGAGGAGCCGCTCGACCGGCGGCTCGAAGCCCTGCGCCGCTCCCTGTTCGACCCCGATTTCGAGCCCCTCATCACGGCCAAAAGCCCCCAGGGCGGCCACGACATCGTCGAATCCAGCGCCAACAACTTTTATTCCGGCGTCAGCCTGGCCGACCTCACGAATTTCCATGACGCGCATCCCCTCAATTCGCGCCTGGTCAAGAGCGCTTCCGGCAAGCTGGTCGAGGAGGTCTGGCGCGCGGGAACAGCGGATGGCAAGGTGCCGCCCGGCCGCTACGCCCGCTTTCTCTCAAGGGCCAACGAGTATCTTGGCAAGGCGCGCGCCTACGCCGAGCCCGGACAGGACCCCGCCCTGGCAGCCCTCATCCGCTACTACCAGACCGGCGACTCCGCCGCCTGGATCGACTTCGACATAGCCTGGGTCCAGAACAACCCCGCCGTCGATTTCGCCAACGGCTTTATCGAGGTCTACCGCGATGCCCGTGCCGCCAAAGGCACCTCGCAAAGCTTCGTCTCCATCACCGACCGGAAGCTGAATGCGCTGATGGGGAAGATTGCCGCCAACGCCCAGTATTTCGAGGACCACGCTCCCTGGCTCGGCCAATATAAGAAGCAAGGCGTCAAACCGCCCCTCGCCAAGGCCGTGGAAACCATCGTCGAAACCGGCGACTTCCATGTCGGTACGGTGGGCGACAACCTGCCCAACGAAAACCAGATACGCGAAAAGTTCGGTAGTAAGAGCTTCCTGTTTACCGGCAGCGAGCGCACCCTCGCCGCCGCCACCGGTTTCGGACCGCTGGAGGAATTTGCCGCTTCCCCCGAGGAAATCGCCATCTGCAAGAAATACGGCGAAGAGGCCTCCAGCCTCATGACAGGCCTGCACGAGGTGATCGGGCACGGGTCCGGCAAGCTCAGCCCCCGCCTCAGCGGCGGCTCCGAAACCTATTTGAAGGAATACTTTTCCACCCTCGAAGAAGGGCGGGCCGACCTTATGGCGCTGTGGAATATCTTCGACCCCAAACTGCGCGAGCTCGGCCTGGTCTCCAGCCCGGACGTCGGCAAAGCGATGTATTACTCGGCCGTGCGCGTGGCCCTCACCCAGCTCAACCGCATCCCCAAAGGCGACACCATCGAAGAAGACCACCAGCGCAATCGAGCCCTCACCGTCAACTATCTGATGGACAAGACCGGCGCCATTCAGCGCATCGAGCGCAACGGCAAGACCTATCTGCTGTTGACCGATTTCGACAAAATGCGCCAGGGTGTAGGCATGCTGTTGGCCGAGCTCATGCGGATCAAGGCCGAAGGCGACTATGCGGCCATCAAAGCGCTGGTCGATCGCTATGGCATCCATTTCGATCCGCAACTCCGCGACCAGATGGTGGCGCGCTACCGGAAGCTCGATCTTCCGCGCTACTGGTGCGGCCTGAACGCCGACCTGACGGCGCACTTCGACGCCGCTGGAAAGCCGGAGGGTGTTGCCCTTTCCTACCCGAGGGACTATGTGAAGCAGCAACTTAGCTACGCCGCCATGTACGGGGTACAATAACATTGGCCGATGGCCGCCCAACTCCAAGCCGCGCCGGATGCCCCCGACTTAGTCGATTTGCGCCAGCTTACCGCGCACGATCTGGAGCCGGTCCTGCGCGAAGAGACTGCTTCCTGGCACGAGGGCCTGGAGTGGGACTTCCAGAAGTCGGCCGACCTGGTTCGGCGCTTCGTCGATGGGCGGGCTTTAAGCGGCGTGGCGTTGCGCATTCGCGGCAGCGTGGCCGGCTACCTGTATTACGTTCTCGAAGACGCGAAAGGCCTGATCGGCGACTTGTATATCTTGCGCGAGCACCGCACCGTGCCCCGCGAAGATCTGCTCCTTGGGACCGCCGTGGAGGCCATGATTTCGAGCCGCGTGGTCAGCCGCATCGAAGCCCAGATCCTGATGCTCGACTACGCCCCCGCGCGGCGAATTCCGCGAGGCCATTTTGCCGGCGCATTCGAGCGGAATTTCATGCGCGTAGACCTTTTCCGGCCGGTCTTCCCCGAGGCCGCCACCCCGCGCCCCGTCCGCATCGAAGTCTTTTCCGACCACGACCAGGAAGCCGCCGCTCAACTCATCGCCGATGCCTATCACGGCCACATCGATAGCCGCATCAACGATCAGTACCGCAGCCTTTCCGGCGCCCGCGCTTTTCTGTTCAACATCGTGCAATACCCCGGCTGCGGGTCTTTCTTCCGTCCCGCCTCCTTTGCGGCATTCGATGCCGCCGGACGTTTGTGCGGAATCTCGCTGGCCAGCCTGGTGGCCCCGGAATCCGGTCACCTCACCCAAATCTGCGTCCTGCCCGAGTGCCGCGGTTTCGGAATCGGCCGCGCTCTGATTCGCCGCTCGCTCACCCGCCTCGGCGAGCTGGGCTGCCGTTCCGCCAGTCTCACCGTGACCGCCGCTAATCAAGGGGCCGTCGCGCTCTACCAGCGCATCGGTTTCCGCGTCGTGCGCCGTTTCCCCGCCTACGCCTGGGAAGGGTTTTAGGGGCGGAGCCGGGCGGCTTCGCAGCGATGGTGTCCGGCGCCGCTATGCTAAGCGGAAAGGAAAGGACGTCATGGAAGTGGGCCCGCTCTCCGAGATCGCGCTCGGTATCGTCTGCCCGATGGCCAGTGAAGGCGAGGGGGCAGTCCGCTTTGTCGGTGCGGTTTTAGGTCGGTGCCAGGGCTTTCGGAGAGTGAGGTTTTTTGCGGTCTTGGACACGGTAAGCAGGGACAATACGTTGGAGCGTCTGCGGGAACTCGAGAGAGAGGAGCCCCGCCTCTGCGTCGTCTGGGCGCCGGAGAATCGCCACATCGTGGATGCCTATGTGCACGGTTATCGTGAAGCACTGTCCGCCGGCAGCGACTGGATACTGGAAATCGATGCGGGTTTCAGCCATCAGCCGGAAGAGATTGGCCGCTTTTTCCAAGAGATGCAGCAAGGATACGACTGCGTATTTGGAAGCCGCTTCATGAAGGGCGGAGCAATGAGCGACATCTCTCCGATACGCTACATTGTCAGCCGCGGCGGTACGTTGCTCGCGAATTTCCTGATCGGCACGAGGCTCAAGGACATGACAAGCGGATTCGAGCTGTTCTCTCGCGCTGCGCTGGAAATGGTGCTCCGGCGCGGAATCCAGTCGCGCGCCCACTTCTTCCAGACGGAAATCAAGGTATACTGTCGCAGTCTGCGCGTTGTCGAGGTGCCCATTCACTACCGGAGCCCGAGCCCCCGCTTGAGTTCCTCGGCCCTGATGGACTCCTTTAGACAGCTCTGGCGCCTCTACCGGCTGCGCAGAACCGGTGCATTGTAACGAAGGAACGGTATTGATGAGCGAGACGAGCCTGGTTGTTACCTCGATTTCAGCTCCGAATGCGGCGCTGCGGGAGATGGCGCGAGGCTGTCAAGAGCGGGGTATCGCATTCTACCTCATCGGCGATACGTCCAGCCCGGACGAATTTCACCTGGAGGGGTGTAAGTTCTTCAGCATCTCTCGCCAGGAGGAAGCAGGACTGCGGATCGCCGCGCTATCTCCAAGGCGTCACTACGCACGCAAGAACATCGGCTATCTGCTCGCGATTCGGGATGGCGCCGAGACTATCCTGGAGACCGACGACGACAATTTCCCCCACCCGAATTTCTGGAATCGACGCAGCCGCAAACAGAATGTGGCGACGCTGCGCGATGCTGGGTGGTTGAATGTCTATGCTTACTTCACTGACGACGTAGTCTGGCCGCGCGGACTCCCGCTGGATGCCGTTCGGCGCCCGCTGCCGGCCTTCGAAACTCTCTCCGTGGAGGCGGCGGATTGCCCGATTCAGCAGGGTTTGGCGGACCGGAATCCCGATGTCGATGCAGTCTTCCGTTTGCTCTTTCCTCTATCCGTGCAGTTTCACGCGCACAGGAGGGTCGCGCTCGGTCACGGCACGTGGTGCCCCTTCAATAGCCAAAATACGGCATGGTGGCCGGACGCGTATCCCCTTCTATATCTGCCCGCCTATTGCTCGTTTCGCATGACGGACATTTGGCGTAGCATGATTGCCCAGCGGATAGCGTGGGCGAATGAGTGGATGGTTTTGTTCCACGAGGCAACCGTGTCGCAGGATCGCAACGAGCACGACCTCATGCGCGACTTTCAGGATGAGATACCCGGATATCTATACAATCGTAGCATCGCCGAAGCGCTGGGTGCGCTGAGCCTCTCTCCCGGTGTCGAAAATACTCCGGACAATCTGAGGCTCTGTTACGGGGAACTGGTACGACGGTCATTGCTGGATACGCGGGAACTGCCGCTGCTGGACGTATGGCTGCATGACCTCTCTAAGATTTGGAAGCCGCTGGACCGCCGGAACCCGGCCGCCCCCTTCGCTGGAAAAATCGGCGAACCGACATAGAACACTTGGGTCCGGCGTCACTTCGCGGCTCGCCGTGGGACGGGAAAGTTGGGACCGCCTGGAACCGGTTCCGCGCGACCAGTTGGGCGACGCTCTACGCTCTGGCTCCGATCGGCGGCGGCCTGGGCGAGGTACCGGTCGCTGAAGCCGGTGGTTTCTCATGATCGCCGTCGGCTGGAACCTGGGCCCGGTTGTCCGGACCTGCCGCACAAGAGCGTTCGGCCAAGAGCCGGCTAAGCCATGGTACACTCAGTTTTTCCATGAAGCTGGTGCGGCGGGAAACGTCTTTCCGCTATTGAGCTACCCTATGGTCACACGTCCCGCTTTGGAACAGGCGACGATCGCTATCATCGGCGCCGGTCCGACTGGCCTGGGGGCTGCGCATCGCCTGCACGAACTTGGTTTCTCGAATTTCACCGTCTTCGAGCGCGAACATCAAGCCGGCGGCTTAGCGTCGTCGTTTGTCGACGCAAATGGGTTCACCTGGGATATCGGCGGACACGTTCAGTTCTCGCACTATCCGTACTTCGACGCCCTCATGGACAAGCTGCTTCGGAATGAGTGGTTGCATCATGAGCGCGCGGCTTGGATATGGATGAGAAACAGCTTTATCCCTTACCCGTTCCAGAACAACATTCGCCATCTTCCCACCGAAGAGATGAAGGACTGCCTCCGCGGTCTCATTGCGTGCGTGACTAATCCTTCGGTTTCCCCTTCAACTAACTTCGAGGAATTCATTCGCCGGAGCTTCGGGGAAGGCATCGCCCGGCATTTCATGCTGCCCTACAACTTCAAGGCCTGGGCCTATGCTCCATCTCAACTTAGCTACCAGTGGATCGGCGAGCGTGTCGCGCGCGTCGATTTGGAGCGTGTTATTTTCAACATCGTCGAGAAACGCGACGACATCGGTTGGGGTCCAAACAAATTGTTCCGCTTCCCTATGTATGGCGGTACAGGGGAAATTTGGCGCCGCCTGGCCCGCTGTATCCCATCGGGCCGTTTAGCATACGGGAAGTCTCTGGTACATCTGAACACAGAGACAAAGCAATTGACCTTCTCCGACGGATCCAAGCAAGGTTACGACATTCTTATCTCTACCATGCCAATGGATCTACTGGTCCAACAGTCCGATGTCGATCGCCTAAAGCCGGTCGTAGCACGCCTGCGGCGGTCGTCGACGAATGTCATTGGGATCGGACTGAAGGGATCGCCGGGGCCTCACCTGGCCAAGAAGTGCTGGATGTACTTCCCGGAGCCGGCCACACCTTTCTACCGGGCCACCGTGTTTTCGAACTACTCCCCGAAAAACGTCCCGGATAGCACGCGGTTTTGGTCGCTCCTGCTGGAGGTGAGCGAGTCTCCCGTCAAACCAGTCGCCCAGGACCGTATCATCGAGCAAGCCGTCGCCGGGCTGCTTTCCGCCCGGCTAATCGACAGCGAGACCGATATCGTCTCGGTATGGCACTACCGCGCCGATCATGGATATCCCACTCCTTCGATTACACGTGACGAGGTGCTGTCGGTCGTATTGCCCGAATTAGAGCGGCGCGAGGTCTACAGTCGCGGCCGTTTCGGCGCTTGGAAATACGAGGTATCTAACCAGGACCACAGCCTCATGCAAGGTGTGGAACTGGTAAACCGCCTGGCTGCCGGGCGCGAGGAGGTGACCCTCCACAATCCGGCATTGGTCAATGCGGCGGCCGCCGGGTCGTGATGGGGCGCCGCTTCAGCAGGCCGGCGTTTCGGCGACAAAGTCCTGGACCTTTGTTTTTGCTGGCCTGTCCTAAGTATGTTGGGGCGGGTGCGTCAGGCGCTCTTAACGTGAGGCATTACACTCTGTGGTAAGCATAGTCATGCCCGCCTACAATGAGGCGGACATTATTGAAGCCTGTATCCGGGAATGGTTCGATGAGGTCGCTTCGCGGATCCCGGGTTCTGAAATAATCGTCGTGAACGATTGCAGTACAGATAACACTGAAGCGACCCTTTGTGCTTTGGAGGGAGAGTTGCCGGGAGTGCGCCACCTGCTCTTGACCCGCAACTCAGGGCACGGGCGAGCCCTGCGGGCAGGCTTGGAGCACGCCACACAACCGTACGTCTTTCAAACGGACAGCGACCGCCAGCACCTCCCTGCGGATTTCTGGAAACTCTGGGATATGCGGACCGATCATGACTTCGTGTTCGGTATTCGCCCCCAGCGCGCGGACGGCGCGCTACGGATCGCGATTACCAATGTGATGCGATTGCTGAATCTGGCACTCTGGGGCATATGGGTGCGGGATGCGAACTGCCCATTCAAGTTGATGCGCCGCGAAGCGCTCGCCACGGTACTCGCGAGAATCCCGCGCGACTGCTTCATCCCGATGGTGTTGGTTTCGGTGCTCGCCCGAAAGATGAACTTCCGGATCGCAACTGAAACCGTGAAACACCTGCCGCGGAAAGGTGGAACACAGTCGTTGAAGGGACTCGTAAAATGGACGCGTATTAGTTTTGTCTGCGCCCGCCAGTTGCTCGCGATTCGTTTATACTATGCCATTAACCGCGGGCGCTGGTGAATCCGATTGCTCCTTATCAGGCTCGCCTGGGAGTCACAGGCTTGCGCAGAATTCCGAACTGCAACAGACCGCCAACTCTTTCATATTCGGCCAGCTCAAACAAAGGCAGCTTGGAGAAATAGACGAGATTGGAATGAGGACTGGTGCGCTTCTGGTTCAGTCCGGCCATTTCTAATGTCCACATGACCCAGTCCAGATGGGGCACTGGCGAAGTGAGCATCAGCAGCCCACCCGGTTTGAGCAGCTCAAAGGTCTCCCGGACCAGATCCACATGCTCGATTACCTCGAACGCGATGATTACGTCGAACGACTCGGGCGTCAGGCCCAAACTGGCCCACTGCTTGATATCCCCGACAATGTCGGCGGGCGGAATCAGGTCTATGCCAACATAGTTTTTCCAACCGCCGCCTTTCAGGTAGTCTCCCAACCAATGGGCGGCGCAGCCGATTTCCAAAATGCAAGCATCCTTGCGAACTCGAGGCAGGAAGTATTCGCACCTTTTGCGCCTCGCAAGGTCCCTTAACAGCGGCATGCCGACAGTGTAACATGCGCTGTTTCTGGCTCCCCACGAGACGGTGCAGTGTTAACGGAGAGCAGACGCGGCCGCCGGCGTGTGGTTGTCTACTCAACCGTTTCCAAACGAAGATCCTTGATCAAAAATGCAACGGTTCGGGGGTCGGCCGGGCTCAAACGAACGGGTGGCTGATCGCATTCGAAGATGAGCGAAAAGTCCGCCGAATGAATCTTAAAGTTGGGGGAAACAGAAGGCGTCCAGCCTGGCTGCATCGCGATGGTCTCGATCATCCGAGCTGCTCCTTCTCGGACTTCGAGCCGCAATTGCCGCCCGGCGGAGGCCGGCAGGTAAATGAAGCGCGCTCTTAACTGCAGCGGGCCGGCGCCCATCGCTTTATAGCGATACTCCAACAGGTGTGCCGTCCATCTCCAATTGCTGTTACCTTCAATCTCCTCCGTATATCCGCCCGTTACCGCAAGTGGCTGAATCTTAGGAGCAGGAAGAAGGCTGACGGTGCCAATACGTCGCTCCATCGCCCTGAGGGGACCCGTACTTCCCGCGCTCATGATCCACATCGACGGTTGGATATTGTAGGTACGCTCGGCTTCTGGAAGCATCGGGAATAAGTAGGCATCGTCCGACCAATCCGAGGCCAGGGGGCGGTCTGCCAGGAAATAAGTCACCATCTCGCGGCTTTTATGGTGCGGCCCTCCCATCGCCAGGTAGATTGGCGCATTGCCGGCGAGCGGAGCAGCCGACCGGATTTGAAGATACGATGAGAACGGCGCCCGATCGAAGCCTGTCTCCTGACGAATTCCCCTTGTTCGATAGTCGGCCAGGACATAATTCCATGCAAGGCCGCTGCCTTGCCAGAGTAGCAGGCCTCCGAGAACCGCGAACCGCCTGAAGGAACCGCCATTGCTCGCTAAAGCAACGGCGCAGATTATGAGGAACAAAATAAATAAAGAGACCCAGTTGCTAATTTTAAACTGACTCCAGGATTGCCCCGTTCCCACGCCCCAGGGCGAGGCGCTCGCATAGCGGAAGTACAGCCAGGCGCAAACACTCAGGCCCAGCATGGCGACGGCCGGAGCCACTGCCTCCAGGCGGATACTCCGACGGTAGCGGATCAACACGGCACAACAGCCTGTCAGAAGCAAAAGGACTGCGATCTCCGTTACCGGTGCGTAATAGAAGGTCCAGTAGCTTCCGTCCCAGGCTCCCGAGAGGAACCCGGCCGCGTGGGCCAAGAATTGAAGCGGCGACCAAGCCACCGGACCGCCTACCACTGCCTTGGCCTGCACCGTTAGAGAGCGGACGCTTCGAAAGACTTCTACGTTTGCCAACAGCAGCACTGCCAAGGTCAACCTTAGTCCCAGTCCGGCGATGGCCCGCGCCAAGGCGCGATCCGACAGCATCTCAACTAGCGAGTAAGCCAATGCTGCAATTAGAATCAGGGGTGTAACCTCGGGATAACAGAACAACAACGCCGCCATGAGTATGGCGCTGGGAATTAGCGCCCGGGTAAGCAACAGGCCATCATGCCGCAGGCAGTAAACGCACATCCCGAGCAGACCCAGACCGCCGAAACCAAGAGCGATACCATAGCTCTGTGGCAGAAATCCGAGCATGGTCCCGAAGCTGAATCCGTTCAACGTGGTGACCGCTGCCGCTGCGCCAAGCCAACAGACCAAACGGCCCTTTCGCACAACGAACAAAGCCGTACCGGCGACCGCCAGGGCGCCCGCGATTAAAGGAAGAACCGCGACCGCCGGGTAAACCAGATACGACCAATCGACCCCGAACGTTGCTTGTACCCAGCCGAACAGAAAAGACGCTCCCATGCGCGCTTGATGAGCTTGATAAGTGGCAATCTGAGTCAATGCCGGATACTGACCCGAAACTCTGGCGCTCTCGCGGAACGGATGACTTTGCAACCATTGTGCGTGCACCAGATACGTGAACGTGTCGTTGTAAGGATTAAATGCCTGGTAGCGGATGATGGGAAAGAACCACCCTATCGATGACAGAACCGCGAAGGCCGATGACTGTGCCGCGACACGTAGCGCCTTGCCGGGGTCCCCGCACAACCACAGTGCCGCCAGCACGGCGGCGGCACTGAGCGGTAGACATATCCACGTCCGGAAACCGATTCCCACCCATGCCACGAGGGTTGACAACAGGACAAACAGCGCCAGTCCAATCAGCGGAGAGTATGCAGCCGTAGCGTGCGAGCGGATCTTGAATGGCAGGAACCGGCACACGGCCGTGCCGGCTACGGAGCATGCCGAAAGAAAAACGATTAATACGAACAGACAACCGGCGTACCACATGTGGTCACGAAGGCTCCGGAACGCGGCAGCAAGCAGGCCGCATCCCAAGGTCGTCCATCCCGTAGCGGTGTGGAATCAAAGGATATAAGTATATCACTGAATTGAAGCTGAGAATTCCCGATGCCTCGCTCAAGATAGTGTCCTGGCAACTGGTGCGGCGTGCCGGATGGACCGGTCGGCGTACCGGACCGAGACGCCGCGGAGGCCGTCCAATACCAAGAGGCGCATAGCGGCCTGGCTTGAGGACGGATTCCAGAGCAGCTTCTCCCGAGAGTGTTGGAATGGAGCACCCGAACACTCGCTCCGGGAGGTCGGTGTTATACTGCTGACTTCAAGCGCCGTATGATAGACTCGGCTTCGCCTCGGAAAATCGACTGGCGCGGAGGCATGATCGGTGCCCTGCTTGGCGCGATCGTCTTCCTCATCATCTTCGGATACACGCCTTTGATCGGCGCCAACATCGGCTGGCTTTTTGGGGGCGATGGGTCGCAATATTACCTTAGCGCTGCATTTTTCCAACAATCGCCTTGGGCGTTTCCTCCCGGTCTGAATTCCCGCTACGGTCTGGAAATACCCAGCTCGATCTTCCTCAGCGACGGCATCCCGTTGTTCGGCTTTCTATTCAAAGCCCTCTATCCGATCACCGGCCACGCGGTCCAGTACGTCGGTCTCTGGGTTCTGACATGTTTTGTACTGCAAGGTCTGCTCGGGTGGTTGCTCGCGGGGCTGTTTACGGAATCGAATATCATCAAGCTCTGTACCGCATTGTTGGTGCTTTTCATGCCGGCGTTTTTGTCGCGTTCGGTCCAACTCGACCACTATCCGACAGCCGGCCACTTCTTAATTCTGGCTGCGTTAGTCGTCTTTTTCTCGCCAGTGAGGCGGCGCCGCCGCGCCGTATGGACCGGCCTGGTGGTCCTCTCTGTTTTGTGCGACTCTTACATCTTCACCATGGTTCTGGCCATCTGGTGTGCCGACATCGCCGCAAGAGCTTGGAGGTTGGAACAGAAGAAGCGTTACCTCGCCAGCGAGGTTGTCTGGGTCGTGTCCGCTTCTGCCGTGACTCTGTGGCTGTCCGGGTTTTTTGTCATGGGTTCCGGTTACGAGGCGGTAGGATTCGGCGTTTTCAGGGCCAACCTGCTCTCGATCTTCGATAGCAAGCCGGGATATCTAAGCTGGTCCTATTTCCTGCCTCCCACTCCTAAGGTCTCGGATGCGAATAACGCGCCACACTTCTTGGGCACGGGGCTCATCCTGGTTCTCGCGGCAGCCGGGTTGGTGTGCCTGGAGCGACCCTCCAAGCCGCGCTGGCACAGCCGCGTATGGTTCCTGGTCGCGGCTGCCGTGCTGATGTTCCTCTTTGCGATGTCGAACAGAATGAGCATTGGCTCGTTCGAATTCGTGATTCCGATCGGCACCCGAATGGAAGGACTGGCGAGCCTGTTTAGAGCGTCGGAACGTTTCGCGTGGCCGCTTTTATACCTCTCGGTGGCGGGCGCTGTTCATGTACTCTCGACTCAGCTCGATCGGAGATTCGCCTGCGCGATCTTCCTGGCCGCGGCCGGTCTCCAGTCCGTGGACACCCGGGCTGGGTGGGGAGGGGTTAGTGAGAGACTGGCGGCGCGCAAGGCGGACTCCTGGCCGATCGCGCTCCGGGCGCCTTTTTGGGGGCGCGCCGGGACGATCTACAGAGACGTTCGGCTATTGCCCGCTGCAAACTTCAACCCGGGGTACAGCGATGTCGCGTATTTCGCGTTGCAGCACGGGATGCGAACCGATGCCGTGTACCTGTCCCGCATGGACCAGGCTCGTGTCGATCTTGAGAACAGCCGTTTCGTCCAAGACTTGAAGGCGGGGCGACTCGATCCCAAGACACTCTACCTTTTGGACGACCAATACCTCGATATTGCGAGCGGCGTTGTAAAACCCGATGACCTGCTGGAGAGAATCGACGGTCATTTTGTGCTGGCGCCGGGCTGGCGCAACGTCTCAGGCTGCGGGGAGTCGCAAGCATCGTCCGAGAGCAGTGGCTGCGTCCAAAGACATACGCTAGGGGCGCCGATACCCTTGACCGAACTGAAGTGGCGATCCTGGGGCCCCGGCCGGAACGACGCCTCGCGGGCCGAAGTGTCGAGCGACGAACTCGTCGATTCCGCGCTCGTGACCGATATTAGCCTGCCGCCAGCCTCCTACGTGCTGACCGCGTGTATGACCTGGGACGTCCAGGGACCCTCGACAGGCGCGGCCGATGTGTGCGTACTCGGGAAACGAAAGCTCATTAACCTCCAAACCTCGCGAGAGGACCGCGCTTGCCGTTCGGCTGGGCTGGACGTCGGGGCGGGCGGCAGCGTCGTGCAGATTGCGTTTGGCCTGGGAGGATGGTCGGTGGGCAAAGGCTACATTCGCCTGGACAGTTTGAGCATTCGTCCGCTGATTGCGGTCAAATAAGCGGTTCCACCAAGCCGGCGGCCCGAGCCATCTCGCGGGTGGACCTCGACCGCAGGTCGTCCCCGGAGCCGTTAGCCATTTCCGAGTTTGTGATGCACGGTTTCATCCGTGTGGTTACGAATCCTCGGATATTCGATCCGCCGTCCACCGAAGCCCAGGCGTTTCAGTTTCTCGACGCGCTGTTGGCCCTGCCCACATGCTCCGTCATTCGCGCGGGGTCCGACCATTGGGGTATTTTTCGCAATTTGTGCGAGACCGGCAAACTGAGAGGCAAGCTCGTGGCGGATGCCGTCCACGCGGCGCTGGCCATCGAAACCGGTTGCGAGTGGCTAACGGGCGATACCGGCTTCGCCCGCTTCGCCCCGCCCCTCCGCTGGAAGCATCTCTGAAATGAATGAAGTGGCTGGAAATCCGGCCGCGCGGGGTAGACTGTGGAAATGCAGCCGCGAACCGATCCGCCAAAACGCTCGAAGCTCCGTCTAACTTGCTTAGC
>Ga0182014_10001623_pt1 | contig 29719 bp, 21 predicted proteins | sample 612S2DmetaG_FD_120489 | JGI IMG/M metagenome (GOLD analysis project Ga0182014, IMG submission 120489) | Permafrost microbial communities from Stordalen Mire, Sweden - 612S2D metaG | ecosystem: Environmental > Terrestrial > Soil > Wetlands > Permafrost | place: Sweden: Stordalen | collected... | reverse complement strand
CTGCTCCAACGAAACATAGCTGAACATCCCATCCTGAATCCGCTCGTCTCCACGCATATTTGTTAGACGAATGAGATTGCAGACCCGCCTCGGAAAACCGGGCCTTTTTCAACAAGTTCCTAGCGATAGCGCCGGGTGGCTTTGAGCACCACAGAGAATACGCCGGACTCGTCACGGGCCAACTGTAAGGAGACATGGCGGTTGATGGCAATTTCTGCCTGGATCAACTGCTGGCTAGTGGTATTCACGTTGGTGGCGTAAGTCAGAGTGAGGTTGCGTCCCAACTGCTCCTCGACGATGATGCGGGAGGTGGAGTTGCCCAAGGCGCCCAGATAGTTTGGGTCCAACTTTACCGATCCCGCTCCGAAGAGCTTTTGCACGCGGCTGCTGACGGTGGCGTTGAGAGCTCCGCCGAGCAAGGCGTCGGTGGTGGGGTTGGAGAGGGCTTGCTGCTGCTGCTGGGTGTAGAGGCGCTGCTGGTTCCCGGTGCGGCCCAGCGCCAGCAGGGCCACCACGTCGGCCTCCGGCAGCGGTGGATCGGAGTGATAAGTGACCGCCATTTTTTCTGGAGTTCCGTGCAGGCCGAGGGTGATGTCGTAGTCCTCAACGCGTGCCGTGGCGTTCAGGTCGATGTTGGGTTGAATGCGGACCGGGTTAGTGAAATAGATGTCACCGCGCTCCAACTCGTAGCGGGTTCCGGCGATGATGCCGCTGCCCTCGGTGATGGAGACGCGGCCAAGCAGCGAGGGCGAGGCCACGGTGCCGCGCAGGCGGAGATCCACGTTGCCAGCCAGTTTGGCGTAGGCGTTCTGGAAGCTCAATTGCGGCGATGAGGTGAAGTGCACGTCCAGGCGAATGTGGTTGGACGGGGCATCAAGCGGCGCAATGCTCGTCACAGCGTTGGCCTGCGCGGCCAGTGCCGTTATGTCCAGGTCGGAGCTTACGGTGAAGCGCGTGAGGAGTACGTCGCCGGAGAGCAGCAGGTTGTTTCGTGGCCCTTGCAGGTGAAGGGAGGCGTTGGCCAGAGAACTGACTCCTTGGGGGTAGCGAATGCGAATTCCATTGCCGGTGGCTGTCAGGTCCACATAGAGGCCGTGCTGATAAGCCAGATAGCCGGTAACGCTGAGCAGGCCGCCACCACTCATAGCCGTTAGCGACTTGACCTCCAACCGGTTCTGGCTGAACTCCAGCGTTCCATGCAATTGGCTCAGGCCGTTGGGCACGTCTTCAAGGGAAAGCGCCGCGTCCTGAAAGTCGATGCGGCCGCGCAGCCCGGGATTCATCAGCGGACCATGCGCTTCCACCTGGAAGGAGGTGTTTCCGCTGGCGGTCAGATCGGGGTCCAGCGTCTCAGCCACTTTCAAATTGATTGTCCCGCTGGCGGCAAAGTCCAGTTGATGCTTGTCCTTGAGCGACAGGCTGCCTTGGGCGCGCAAGTCGGTCTGTTCGCCGGTCACGTGGAGAGGATCAAGATGGAGGGTGGCATCGGCGAGGGTGAGATGGGCGCCGCCCTCGCTTTTCAGATGTACGCCTGAGACCGTCGCCTCCAGCTCCTTTAGTCTGGCTTCGCCGCGCATCTGCTCGGGCCGCGCCAAAGGCCCCTGGACGGTGACTGTACCTGCCAGCGCGGACTCGCCATTAAGGCTCTGGAGATGAGCCAGCTTGAAAAGCACGCCAATGTTGAGCCGTGAAAACTCAATCTGGGCCTGGGTGGCATATTCGCCGGTGAGCGCCGTCTGGCCGTGCGCGGTAAGTTCGGCAGCCTCCAGGCGGGATGTCAGATCGTAGGTGACGATGCGGTTGGCGGTGTGCGCCCGCAGTTCTAGTCCGCCGAGAGGTTCTCCGCTCAGTACGAGGCCGGGCAAGGTGGCTTGGATATCAAGGCGAGGATCGTCGCGCGTTCCCGAGCCCTGCACGGTAAATCCCAGACTGCCAGCCACTGCCAAGCCCTTGCGGCGCAGAAATTCGATACGAGCAAGGTCGATTCCCGCGCCCTTTGCATCCAACTGGAAGCGGTGGGATTGAAGGCCATAGCTGCCTGTGGCCGAAATCTTGCCTGCATCCGCGCTCGTCGTAAGCGAGGTTAGCTTGATGGTCTGGTTGGCGACCGTGCCCTGCGCTCGGAGACGCTCCACCGGTTCACCGTAGACGCTGCCTTTGTTCAGCTCGACCCAACCTGAGCCAGCGAGCGCATGGAGGGGCCCGTCGAGCTGAAGTTGCGCGTCGAGAGCGCCCGTCATAGGCACGCTCTGGCCGGTGAAGGGCCGAAGATCGTCCATGCCGACCTGGCCTGCGCGCATACGGAGATGAAGAACGGAGTCGGCGTCGTAGGAGAGAATGGGCGCCGGTTCGTGGAAGGCGCTTCCAGTTGTCGCAGCTAGGCTGCCACTGAGATTGATCTCGGCGTTCCCGCGATGGAGCAGCCCGTGTTCGATCACAATGCGTGAGGATGAATAGCTGCCGGTGGCCTCGACTGAATCCAGGCGGATCAACTCGGGCGGGCCGGAGCGGGTACCCGCGATCGCTGGAATCTCGATGGCTAGCTGTGTGGCCTTCAAGTTGCCGGTAAGGCGCGGATCGACGAGCGAGCCTGTCCATGTGCCGTGAAAATCTGCCTGGCCATTGAGCGCGACGGGCAGGGCAGCGGTTCCAATTTTTCCGTTATGGCTCAGTTCCAGATCACGCAGAACAGTATCGAATTCGCCGAGGTTTCCGGTGTGGAAATCAACGCCGAGCGCGGAGGTGCTGGTAAGAGGATATGCGCCCAAATGGCCGTGCGCCTGTAGATGGCTGGTGGGTAGATCGAGTTCCAGCTTTCGGAGATCTACCGCGCCGTCGGGTTGGGTATAGGTGGCGTCCACCAAGCCGCTGGCGCGCACCCTGCCTTGAGCAGCCTGCACCGGAGGAGTGAGACTCAACAGGGCTTCCACTGAGAGGGTACGGACGTCGCCCTTGATCCACAGCGCGTTGGCAGGGCCGTTGAGCCGCGCGTCGAAGCCAAGATGTTGAAAGGGAGGGAGACAGACCATCCCCAGCAGAGTGTCCAGGGCAACATTCTTGAATTGGGCCGTCACCTTGCCGTTTACGGGAATGGTGATCTCGTCGGAAGGCTGGGCGGGTAGAGCGGTCTGGATTCTAATGCTGCCGGATTTAGCGGGGGTCGCGCTCGCTGGATGCGGGGTGGCTGCCGCCGGAAGCGTGGGCAGCCAGTGAACCAGCGAGAGATCACCATCAATCTGGCCGCCCTGGCGCAGACGGGCAACAATCGAGGTAATCAGCAATTGATCGGGGTCGGCATGAAGATGCGCATCAAGTCCCACGCCGGTGGCGACGACGCCGGTTCCGATATAAGCACCGTCCTCGACGTGTACGCTGCCATCCGCGCGGAAGTTTCCAGCTTGCCCGGAGCCATTGATGTCCAGGTGGGCAATGCCTTCCGGCGCAAAAGGGTAGCCCGTGATGGGATCGAGCAAGCGCATATCCAGTTCCCCAGCCGCCCTAGCCTGCCAGCGGGGACGGGCAAAGTCATGGAGGGAACCGGAGATTTCCAGCGTGCGGTCCTTGATGCCGTGGCTGTGGGCAGTGAGGCGCAAGGAACGCAGAGTTAGATCGGTCCGCGTGAGATCCAATGTGGCTTGGAGGAATCCTTCAACTCGCTGCGCGTTGCCCGATTTGGGCGAAGGGCCGCGCGAGAGGCTCAGGTCCCTCACTCCAGCCTCGATGCGATAACTCTCCTGGCTGCCCAACCTCGCGCTAGAAGGAAGGCGGAAGGATAGGGGCGCGGGTATATAGGTCATGCGCAGGGAGAGATCGTTGGCGGTAAAGTCGAGCGGAATGAACCGATCCTGAAAATCGAAGGCTGCGGCGCGGTTCTCGTAATCCAGAACGCCCTGCTCAACCGCAATGTGCCCGGCTTTCAGATCGAAGAACTTGTCAAGTGCGGGCTGGCCTGGCTTTTTGCGCTTGCGGGGTTGCGGCTGGTTAGTCGAGCCATCGGCGTAGACGATCAGGTGCAACCGGGGGCGTGCGATCTCAAGGTCGCGCAATAGAATGCGCGGGCTCAGGAAACCCAGCACACTGAATCGCGCACGAACGTGATCGGCTTGAGCATAGGGAGCATCACCGGGGGCTTCGAGGCCGTGGATGACTAACCCGTCCGCCTCGGCTTCCAGGCTGAGCAGGCGCCAATGGAAGGAGGCAATTTCAACGCGTCCACCGGTGGCGGATTCCAGATTGTTCACCATCTGCCGGCGCACAAAGTTCTCAAAAGCGACGGAACTGGCCGCAAAATACAGGCCGACGACAGCTACCACTAGCAGAATCGCCAAGCCGGCCACACCCAGAGGGAGATGAAGTAGAAAAAAGCGGCGCAGGCGGCTGGGCCGAGGCGTTTGGGACGGCGAAGCAGGCTGAAGAGTCTCGGCAGGGAGAGAAGGTGTGGATTCGGGTTCGCTCATGCGCCTCCTTTCCCTGTGTCGCCTGGGGTTTCAGATGTTTCGAGCGACGGGTCGAGCACTTCCACGCCGCCCTGCTTGCGCAGGTTCCTGAGCCAGTCGTCGAAGATCAGGTTCACTTGCTGTTCCAGCAGAATCTCTTCAATGCGCGGGGCCACCTTGTCGAGCGGTGGAACCGCCTCGCCCGGCGCATACTGGGGCAGCAGCGTTTCGCGATAGTACGTCTGGATCTCCTCCTGGGAGATGAGAATTCCTTGTCGGAAGCGCAGTTCGATGAAGCGCAGAATCTGAAGCCGGTTGCGCAGATAAACTTCCACCCGTTTCTGCTCCAGCCCGTGCGCGAGCAGAAACGCCTTCCATCCCGCGTCAGAAGCGCAGTTCTGACGGAGACAGGCGGGCAATTCCTTGCGAATCTCCGCCAGTCGGGCATCGACCTCGGTCTGCAAAGGCTCTGACGCCTGCGCGTCCTCCTGACGAATCTGCTGCTGGATGAGCGCGCGGCTGATCAACTGCTCCAGGGCGCGCTTGGGCGTGAGAACTCCGAGCCCTGCCCGGCCGGTGTCCAACACCGCCAGCCGCATTTCCTCGTCCAGATCGCTGGCCAGGATGGCCTGGTTGTTGACCACTGCTACCACCCGGTCGAGCACGGCGGCATGATTGGGGTGAGCCGCCTGGGCCAAACCCTGAGCCACGCAGGAAGCCGCTCCTGCGGCAGCCAAACACGCCGCTATCGCCAACACGCAAGCCAATCCATGTTTGCTGGTGAGTCGAATTTGGGTCCGATTGCGCATCAGAAGGTCTGTCCCAGGCTGAAGAAGAAGTTGAAGTGGGGAGCTTCGCCCACATGCTGATTGGCGGTGATATTCGTCTGCGAGTAGTTGACGTTCACCGGAAAGATGGGCGGGTTCAGGTTATAGCTGAAGTCGAACCGGATGGGCCCCACCGGCGTATGGTAGCGCAAACCCAGCCCCGGCGCATGGGAGAAGTAGTTGAAGCTGCACGCGCCCTGCGTGCCAGTCGAGGTCTCGGTGCCGCTGGGTTCCGGGACGGGGTTGGATTGGGTGGGAAAGGTCAGGGTCTTGCACTTATCGCGTTCCGGCTGGCGAACCCTCAGGGCACTGGCCCACGCATCGCCTGCGTTGGTAAAGACATTGCCCATATCGTGGAAGAGAACGAAACTGACGGTATTGCCGAGCCAGGGCAGAGTAGATGGCGGTAGGCGCAACTCGGTGCTGTTGATCAACGCGCCCGCCCCGCCGATGGGGTAGCCCGTTTCCGGGTCGCGCGGGCCGGCCGAATTACTGCCAAAGCTCCGCAGCGAGGTGGCTCCGCCGGCATAGAGCCGCTCAGGGAGGGGGATTAGCTCGTTTTGGAGCTTGCCGAAGGCACGCTCCTGCCCGTAGCGCGTGTTGCGGGCCAAGACGAAGCGGCCTTTATTGAAGCCGTAGTAACTCGAATTCGACATATCGAGACGGCTGAAATTGGCTTGAGCGCCGAAGGGGTCGCCGGAGAGAAATTCCTGGACACTGGTATAGGTGCCTCGGCGCGCATCGAGGGGCGAGTCGCGGGTGTCGCGAATCCAGGTCAGCGACGGACCCGCCACGCGCACCGCTGTGGCCAACTGCGCGATCTCGCCGGGGGCAACCTGAAGGCTGTCAGCTTCTACCTTGACCCGGCGGAAGTCAAATTCATAGACGAATGTGTTGGCCTTGGAGATGCGCGACCCCGGCGAATTGAAGTGCTCGGTCCAGCGCACTACGGTTTCCAGCCTGGAGGCTACGTAGGTGGACACGTCCAGGCTGTTAGCGTAGCCACCGGATAGAGTCAGCCCGAAGTTCCGGTTTCCCTCGAAGTGCGGATTCTGAAAGAGCAGATCAATCTTCTGTTCCAGCAGGCCGTAGTTGCCGCGCAGCGAAATGGATTGCTCTCGACCGAAGAGGTTGTTGCGTGTAATGTCGGCAAGCACGCGGGGGCTCACGCCTGTCTTGCCGTTCGGGCTGCAACTGGCGCCGCTGGCGATGATGCCGCCGCAGTTGTACTGCGGCGTTCCGGTCTGGGCCTCCAGGCCGAAGCCGTAAGTCAAAGCCCAGCGCCGCGCCTCTGCCGCCTGCAGCAACACGGTTTTATACGTCTCCCCTCCGGAGGGGTTCACAACAGCCGTATCAATCTCGTTGAAGAGGGCAAAGTCGTAAAGATTGCGCTGTGTTTCCATCAACGCCGTCTCGTTGAGCGGGTCGCCGGGATGCAGGGTAATGGCTTTGGCCACCGTATCCGGGCGGGTGTAGTGCAGCCCGGTCAGCAGCACCTTACGCACAAAAACCTGCTGTCCTTCGGTGATGTGGAAGGCCACATCCACCTTGCTCGCGTCGGCTGGCTCCGTCTGCTGGGTGACCTCAACCCGCACATGGTCGAAGCCCCGGCTCATATAGTCGGTCAATAGCGCGTCCCTGTCTCCGGCCAGATTCTGCGGCGAAAGCAGTTGCCCAACGGCCGTATTCAGTTGCGGCGTAAGTTTGGTGGCGTCCACATGCGCGTTTCCTTCCAGGAGAACCGTGCCCACCCGCAGTTGTTCGCCCTCGTCGATGCGGTAAACCACGGCGAGAGGGGCGGTCTTCCACCTCTGCGACGAAGACCTGTCGCTGGGAACCCCAATGGCGGGCTGCGCGTCAGCCTCTCCGCTTCCGGCCGTGCTGGTTTCGGGCGAAATTCTCACTTTGGAGAAGCCATTGTTGTGGTAGAGGGCCTGAAGCGCATTTACGTCGGCGGTGACGAGAGCCTGGCTGTAGTCGCCGTGGCGGTCGAGAGAGTCGGCGGCATGCACGTTGAGCAGTTCCTTGAGCGTTACGGAGTCAAAGTAGCGGTTGCCCGTGACCGCTACCCGCGCGACCCGCCGCCGCGGCCCCAGCCGCACCTTGTAGAGAATCGTCACCTGCTCGGCGGTCGTGGATTGCGGTTCGTGCTCCACCTTCACGTCGAAGTAGCCCATTCGCTGGTAATAGTCGCGCAGCCGGCGATTGCCCTCGTTGAGCAGGTCTTCGTCCACGCTGCCCTCCTCGAAGATGGGAATCACCCGCTTGAGCCGGCCCGGACTGATCTTGGCGCCCTCTACCAGCACCTTGACGGTGGGCCCACGATTGGCGGAAAAGCGGAAGTTGGCCCTTTGGCTTTCCGTGACGTACTTCTGGGATTCGAGCTTGATTTCAGCTTCCAGCCGCTGCTCTCGCTGGTAGGTCTTCAGCACCCCCGCCAGCGCACGGTTGCCGGTTTCGTTGTCCACATGCTGGCCGGCTTTCAAGTGCGCATGGTGGCGAAAGTCGTCCACACTCATCCCAGGGTCGCCCGTCACCTCCACGCCCCCCACGCGCGCCTGTGGGCCGGAGGCCACTTGAAACGCAATGTCAACGAGTTGCTCCTCGGGATGAGCCGTCAGGGTTTGTTTGATTACCGGCTCGTGGAAGCCGTCCTGAGCCAGCGTGGCGCGCATCTGTTCGAGCGCCTGGCTCAGTTTGGCCGGAGTAAAACGGGTCCCTGGCGCCAGTTGTGTGGCCCGCTCAAGCTGCGTATTGACCGTGGCTCCCTTGGCACCGTTCACGCTGACTGCCCCGATGAAGGTGCGCGGCGTCCCGCGAAAGATGAGGGCTACGCCATCCGGCTCGCGGACTGCCTCCACCGCAATGGTGTCAAAGAGACCGGTCGCAAAGAGCTGGTGCAGGCTCCTTCGCAGGTTTTCGCGGCTCAGAGGCGTCGCCTCGGCCTGGGCCAGACGGCTGGGCAGCGGCGCAAGCCGATCGGGTGAAACTCCGTCGAACGAGATGCGCCGTACCGTCAAACCCTCCCACTGGGCGAGGGAATCGAATAGCGGCTGCGCCGGCTGATCACCGCTTACCCGGGTACTGTCTTCGCCGCTGGCAAGACTCTGACTCCAAACGCCGATTCGGCCCGAGATCCCGAAGACAAGGAGGCAAGCCAGGAGGATCCCGCACCCCTGCCGCTTGCCGCAATGCCTCGTAGGCTTTCCACCCCATCGGCGAAGACCTGTCGCTGGGGAGCCCGGTTTTGCCTTCAAGACCATATCTCCCTATCAAATACGGGAACCGCACTCTGTTGCGTTACTTTCTCAAAATCCCTGTGCTCTTATACTAACGAGGATCGGCGTCCGGTGCAGCAGCATAAGGGTACAGATTGATTTACCAAAAGGATGCGCTTCCCTCAAAACCGCGCCGTGCGCATCCTCGGAAAGAGAGCGGAACCAGAGTTACGGTCTTCTGTTCAGTTTTGTGCAAGGGTTCCGCCCCCCTATGGTCACGTCGGCTTCAACGCTGTGGCATCGTGAACCATCGACCCTGATTCTGCTCGACCTCGCTCACCTTCTTCGAGTTTTGGTCGATACATTCTTCGAGTTGCTGTGCATCCCTACGGCAACGAAGGGTGCTTCGGCTGATCTGTCCTTGGTTCGTTCGGGTTCCAAACAAGACTCCGGTTTGAGCACTCCGGGGTGCAATTCAAGGGAGATTATCGGCGCTGCACGTTTCGGCATGGGAACTGAATTCTGCCCTGGGCCGTACCAGAGGAGATGGCCCGGTTTACAGGAGGAAAGAGAATCCGGGAAGAAGGACTTTTCCTGAAACTTTTCGAAGTCTGCGTGATCTAATGAAGAAAAGCTGATAAGAGGACACTCAATGCCAAACCGTCTCCCTGTTTCGATCTCCCCCGAATCTCCTGCCGGAAAGGGCAGCCCCGATCTGCGCCGGATCGCTGTCTTGCCTGTCCGGGATACTGTCTTGTTTCCCCATGCCGTTTTGCCCCTGACCGTAGGCCGCGAGAGTTCTATTCAACTGATCGAGTCGTTGGGCGAGGAACGGGCCATCGTGGTCGTGGCCCAACTGGACGCGCGGCTTGACTCGCCGCAACCGGCAGACCTGCACGCGGTGGGAACGCTGGCCACGGTGCACAAGATTGTGCGCATGCCCAACCAGAGCCGGTTTGTTTTTACAGAGGGCACGGAGCGGGTGCGCCTAGTGCGCTACGTGCAAACTGAGCCTTTCATGGTGGCCGAGGTGGAGACGCTGGAGGACGTGGAGCCAGAGACTACGGCCAGCGCGGAAGCTTTGGTGCGAAACGTGACGGAGCAGTTCCAGCAAATTGTGGCTGAATCGCCGACGCTCTCTGACGAGCTGCGGACCATTGCCGTGAACATTGAGGAGCCGAGCCGGCTGGTGGACTTTGTGGCCTCGTCGCTGCCTTTCCTGACCACCGACGACAAGCAGCAAATGCTGGAGACGCCCAGCATTGGCACCCGGCTGGAGTTATTGAACCAGCATTTGGCTAAAGAGATCGAGGTGCAGCAGTTGCGCACCAAGATCCAGACCGAGGTGCAGGACCAGGTGCAGCAGTCGCAGCGCGACTACTACCTGCGCGAGCAGCTCAAGGCTATCCAGAAAGAACTGGGCGAACAGGACGAGAGCCAGCGCGAAACCGACGAGCTGAAGCAGAAAATTGAAGTCGCCGGGATGCCGGAAGAGGTGAAAAAGGAGGCGCTGAAGGAGTTGGCGCGATTGGCGCGTATGTCTCCCATGGCTGCTGACTACTCGCTTACTCGCACTTATATCGAATGGTTGGCCGTTCTGCCATGGGCAAAAAGTTCGGGGTCCAAGGTCGATATCAACAAGGCGAAGGAGATCCTTGACGAGGACCACTACGAGCTGAGAAAAGTGAAGGACCGCATCCTCGACTACCTGAGCGTTCTGGAGTTGAAGCCAGACATGAAGGGACCAATTCTGTGCTTTGTGGGGCCGCCGGGAGTGGGCAAGACCAGTTTGGGCCGGTCCATCGCCCGAGCCCTGGGCCGCAAGTTCCAGAGGGTCTCGCTGGGTGGTATGCACGACGAAGCGGAGATTCGCGGTCATCGCCGGACGTACATTGGCGCGCTTCCAGGGCAGATTATCCAGAGCATCCGGAGAGCCGAAACCAACGATCCGGTGATGATGCTCGACGAAGTTGACAAGCTGGGCCGGGACTTCCGCGGTGATCCGGCGTCCGCATTGCTGGAAACGCTGGATCCGGAACAGAACAACACTTTCCGCGACAACTACCTTGACGTGCCCTTCGACCTGTCGAAGACATTGTTCATCTGCACCGCGAATATGCTGGACACGGTTCCGCCGCCGCTGCTGGATCGCATGGAACTGATCTTTCTGCAGGGCTACAGCGAAGAGGAGAAGGTGCAGATCGCCTTCCGTTTCCTGATTCCGCGCCAGATCAAGGAGAACGGCATCACGCCCGAGCAGATAGAGTTTCCCGAGGACACGGTGCGTTACATTGTCCGCCACTACACGCGGGAAGCTGGAGTGCGCAAGCTGGAGCAGACGCTGGGCACGGTCTGCCGCAAACAGGCGCGGCGCGTGGTCGAGGGCAAAAAGGAAAAGCTGGTGGTGACGCGCGAGTCGATCAAGGAGTTTCTGGGCGGCATTCAGGTGCGCGTAGACACCGAGATTGCTGAACGCATCAAGCGCCCCGGAGTTGCCGTTGGACTCGCCTGGACGCCGGCAGGAGGCGATATTCTCTTCATCGAAGCCAACAAGATGAAGGGCAAGGGCAACTTCACCATGACCGGGCAGATCGGCGAGGTAATGCAGGAGTCGATGCAGGCTGCGCTGACCTGGGTGCGCTCGAACGCCGTTTCACTAGGACTGGCCGAGGACTTCACCAAGGAACTCGACCTGCACATCCACGTCCCGGCCGGAGCGATTCCCAAGGACGGCCCCTCGGCTGGGGTGACCATGGCCACAGTGCTGGTCTCGCTGCTGACTGACACGCCCGTGCGTCCGCTGACTGCCATGACAGGCGAAATCACCCTCAGCGGCAACGTGCTGCCGGTGGGCGGCATCAAGGAAAAGTTTCTGGCTGCGCGCAGGGCTGGGGTGGAAACCATTATCCTGCCCGCTGAAAATCGTCAGGACGTCGAAGAAGACCTGACGCCGGAGCTGACCGAGGGCGTGACGATTCACTATGCCAATCGTATTGAGGATGTGCTCGCCGTCGCGCTGCCGCTGCTGAAGTCTAGGCCGGATACGACGCCGGCTGTGGCCGAGCAGAGTGTTGGCGCCGCTGCATAAAAGGCGCTGCGATCCATCGTAAGGGGGGCCGGCGAACCTGCCGGCCTTTTTTGTGTGAAGGAGTTGCGCCGGTAGCTCAGGCCGTGGGCCCAACGCAACGCCAGATGCGGCGCCATCCTGCCAAAGGCCAGGATGCAGCATCTGTTCCATAACTGAGCAACTCAAATTGCCGTCCCCCCTGTTGAAAACGGCGAATGTGCCGATAATAGTCGCAGAATCCAGTGCGCGGGAACGCGCGAAAAGCGGTGATCATGGCGACGACAGCACCTTCCATCACTCCGCTGAATCTCTCCGGGAACACTACGGCCAGTCAGACTGCGCAGCTTCAAGAGCTTCTCGGATCAGCCGTCCAAACAGCATACCTGGGGACTATCGAACAAATGGACCGGCAGAGCGCGCAGACCATGTTGGAGTTGCGCGAGAAGCTCAAGTCTGAGTTGGCCGATTCAGTGGCCGCGATCCTCCAACGGTACACGGTGAGCGACAAGTACAAGGATGAAGAGGTGGGCTCGAATCGAAGCTATCCGCCCACGTATCGCGTGCGGCCAATTGAAGCGCAAGCCACGGAGTTGAGAAAGCACTTTCCGTTGCTGGGTAGTTGCATAGAGAAACTGGCGCGCAAGCCGCTGCTGGAGGGCGCGGAGGCGTGGTTCGCAATTCCTCGCTGGCAGGCGCTGGCGCCCTCCTACAACGAGGCCGTGGAGAGGGTGCTGGAGGTCCTGGCCAGCAGGCGAAAGTTCCAAAATCGCATCGCTGGTCGCCTGGGACCGACCTATCTCCGGCAATCCGAACGCTCCAGGCTTGCGGCAAAGATTCTGGCCGATCAGCAGCAGGGCAACGACATTCTGGTGGTTGCCGCACAGGCTGGGATGCGGCATCGCGGCTGCTCGGCTCGCCGCGCTCGGGTGAGGATGGCGGGCAACGAGTTTGGCGCGGGAATCTTTGCTGTCGCCTGCATCCTGCTGACCCATCCCGAGAGGCTCTCGGCAGAAGACACGTTGATGATTGACTGCGGCGGCGACGAGTACTCGGTGCGCGGGGACTATACCTTCGACCGTGTTCCCTTGTTCGACTACGACCTTTCCGGCATTGAATTCAGTGTCTTCTATGAGGACCGGTCGCGGAACCTGTGGGGTACGCCCTCGGGGTTTCTGTACAAATTTTCCTGATTGAGCGCATTTCGACAGATTGCCGCCTGCCGCGTCTAACCGGCGGGAGGTATTCTTTGTTGATGAATGTGCGCGTTATCTCCTTTGGCATATTGAAAGACTGGCTGGGCGCTGCTGAGGCAATGGTCGAATTGCCGGAGGGCGCAACGGTGGCCGAACTGCTGGCACGACTGAGTGAGCGCCGGCCCTCAGCGTTTTTGCGCGGCATTGCGGTGAGCGTGAACGCTGAGTACGCCAGCCAAGACCATATTTTGAGCGAGGGCGATGAGGTGGGGCTGCTGCCACCGGTCTCAGGAGGCAGTGGCCGTTCAACAAATCTTCCTGCCGAGGGCGGCGCGAGTGCGGAGGTGGTGATTGCGCTGACCCGCGAGCCCATCGACGCAGAGAAGCTGGTCGCCGCGGCCAAGCGGGGCGAGGGCGGCGCGGTGGTCGTCTTCGACGGCATTGTGCGCAACAACTCGCGCGGCCGCCAGACGCTATATCTGGACTACGAGGCCTACGAAGAGATGGCAGCACGGCAGATGAACAAGATTGCGAGCGAGGCCCGAAGTCACTTCGATGTTCGCCAGGTAACGCTGGTGCACCGGCTGGGGCGGCTCCAAGTTGGTGAGACCAGTGTGCTGATTGCCGTTGCTTCAGCGCATCGCGGGCCCGCCTTCGATGCTTGCCGCTGGCTGATTGATACGCTCAAAAAGGCGGTGCCCATCTGGAAGAAGGAGACTTTCGCCGATGGCGTCGTGTGGGCGGATGGCGAATCGTTTCCCGTCGGGACAGCCGTGGACGTAGGGCATGATGCTTAGTTTTGGCAGCGCTTCCGGTTGCAGGTTCTCGGGCTTCAAAATAGAGGCCTTGGGCATCCGATTGCTTTTTGCACTGGCGCTGGCGGTCAGCCTAACTGTACATTTGCCAGCACAGGAGATGACCCTGCATGTGGACGTAAAACTGGTCAACGTCTTTGTGAATGTGACCGACCGGAATGGGGCCATTGTGAGCGGCTTGGCGCGCAGCGATTTCGCGCTCGCCGAAGACGGCCGGCCGCAGCAGATCGCGGTTTTCGAGCGCCAGTCGGAGCTGCCGCTGAATCTGACGCTGGCCATTGACACCAGCGGCAGCGTACGCAAGGACCTAGCGGAGGAAGCCGATGCTGCCAGGCGGTTTGCCCACGCTCTCCTGCGTTCTCAAGACCAGATGAGCGTCTTGCAATTTGCCACCGATGTGCGCGAGATGGTGCCCTTCACCAACAAGTTGAGCCAGATTGATCGTGGGATGGGCCAATTGCGCGGCGACTGGGCTACGGCGCTCTACGACGCCATCTGTCTGGGTTCTGAGCGCTTGGGAGGCAATCAGGGACGCAAAGTGCTGGTCGTGGTTTCAGACGGCGACGATACCGCCAGCAGCGCCACTTACGCCCAGGCACTGGAGCAAGCGCTGCGCAACGAAGTGATGATCTACTCGATCATCGATGTGCCCATCGGACCCAGCGCAGGCCGCGACCTGGGCGGAGAACATATGCTGATCACCCTTGCCGAGCAGACCGGCGGCAAGAGCTTCTACGTGAGTGACGGCGGCCTGGACAAGGCCTTCGTGCTCGTGAGCGACGACCTGCGGACGCAGTACCTGCTCGGCTATTACCCGAGGAATCAGGAGCCTGGAAGGGTCTTTCACCGCATTCAGGTGACCATCCCCAGGGCCGCCGCGCAAGCTTTCAACATTCGCAATCGCACCGGCTACTACGGGGATTCCCCGGTCAAGCGCAAATGATTTGCCGATACTTCAGGTTGCCATCTCGAAGGCCGCCGATCATTTTTCCTTAGGGCAGCAGCTAAAATGGCAATATGACTCCTCTCTTGTCCACGCGCCGCTCTTCCAAGACGCCTCCGCCGGGCGAAACCGGCCAGGAGGCACTCTACCTGCGTTCTCTCAGCGAGCGCCAGGTGAACGTCCAGGTCAAGCTGCGGGACGGCGAGAGCGTTCGCGGCTGGATTGAGTATTTCGACGACGGAATGTTGCGGCTGACCCGCGAGGGCAAGCCGAACCTCTTCATCTACAAGCACCAAATCCGCACCATTACCGAAGTGGGCAAGTTGGCTCCGCATCGCGCCAAGGCTCCGAGCACCAAAGTGAACGATTCTTCTGCCGAGGAGGCAAACTTATGAGAGGGACGGCGGCAATTTCATCGAAGTGGGTGTGGGCTTCCAAGGCTTCGGCCATTGCCCGCGAGGCCGGCGCGCGGCTGCGCGAGTTTTTTGCGCAGGGCGTCGAAACCGAATACAAGGGCGGTGTGGACATAGTGACGGTGGCTGACCGGACCTCAGAAAAACTGATCCGAGAGCGGCTGAGCGCGGCCTTCCCGGAGCATGGGGTCTACGGCGAAGAGGGCACGCGGGAGCGCCTCGGGGCCGAGTTTCGCTGGTACGTGGACCCGCTGGATGGGACCACCAATTTTGCCCACGGACTTCCGCAGTTCTGCGTCTCTCTTGGTCTGGAACAACGGCTCCCGGGTCTCGCTTCGGACGCGGATGGGACGCTGGTGGCCGCAGTCATCTATGACCCCATGCGGGATGAGCTTTTCGTCGCCGAGCAGGGACGGGGCGCAACGCTGAACGGCAGGCCGATGCGGGTTTCGAACACGCCGGATCTGGCCGAATCCTTAGTGGCCACGGGATTTCCCAGCCGCAAGCGACACCTGAACCCCAACATTCACTTTTACCAGGAGTTTACCTTGCGTTCGCACGGGGTGCGCCGGGCCGGCTCGGCCGCGCTCGATCTGGCCTATGTTGCCGCGGGCCGTCTCGATGGGTATTGGGAGTTCAACCTAAATCCGTGGGATACGGCGGCCGGCATTCTGCTTGTTAAGGAGGCTGGCGGCAGGGCCACGGACTTTTCCGGCGGTACTTTCAAGCTGGACAGCCGGGAGATTCTGGTTTCGAACGGGCTGATCCACGCCGAGTTGATAGGCCTTTTCGAGGATATGTTTGCCGGACGCAATCTGGCGCCTATTCCCACCCCTCAGGAGTTTGCGGCGAGCCGCGCGGCGCGGGCAGCCGGCTAGAGGGCACCAGGCTTCCTCATTTTGAAATGCGGCTGCGTGGGGAAGTCAGCCCTAGGGTTCCTGTGCTAATATCAGCGTCGAGGATTTAACTTCCCAGGAGAGATCAGAGATGGCATACGTCATTGCAGAACCCTGTATCGGCACCAAGGACACCGCCTGTGTGGACGCCTGTCCTGTCGATTGCATCCACCCCAAGAAGGACGAAGACGGCCACGCTGAGGCTGACCAGTTGTTTATCGATCCGGTCGAGTGCATTGACTGCGGTGCATGCGTCCCTGCCTGTCCCGTCTCTGCTATCTTTGCGCTGGACGACCTGCCGGAGAAGTGGGCCAGCTTTGCCGAGAAGAACGCCAAGCACTTCGGCCGTTAAGCTGTTTACGGCTGAGCATATGGCTTGAGCATTCCCTCAACGCGCATCCCGTCAGGCGGGATGCGCGTTTGTGTTTGTGCGACAGCAGAGGGCGCTGCCTCTGGCGGCCGGGGAAGAGTGCGAAGATAGTAGACGCATGAGCGTGCTGAACTCCGAAGCCGTGGTTTTGCGCACCTGGCCAGTCCAGGAGGCCGACCTGATCGTGAGTTTTTTTACGCGCGATTACGGGCGTATGCGGGGCGTGGCAAAGTCGGCGCTCAAGAGCCGCAAGCGATTCGGCGGTGCTCTGGAGCCGATGACCTTGGTGCGCGCCTGGTTTGCCGAGCGGCCGGGGCAGGAGTTGGTTCGCCTGGATCAACTTGAAATCGTCCGCTCACCGCTTTCGGATCCCGTCGATCTTGTACGCATATCGGTGCTGAGCTTCTTTGCCGAGTTGCTGGATGAGGCGCTCCCGGAGCACGATCCCCAGGAGACCGTCTTCCGCCTGTTGGTAGCCGTGTTGGAGCAGACCACGGTCGAGCAGCCGTGGATGCCGTTAACCTACTTTCAGCTCTGGATGACGCGGCTGATGGGGCTGTTGCCGGAGATCGGTCACTGCACAGCCTGCGGTGAGGCGATTGTTGCCGGGCAGGCCAGCTTTAACACGCTGGGTGACGGCCTCTTCTGCCCCGTGCATCGCAACGGCAACGCCAGTGGGCTTTGCGCCGACTCCTGGCAACTGGCGCAGCGAATGTTGCGGGCGCCGGTTTCGGCCTTTGCCGCTGAAGCCTGGCCCCGGCGGCGAGGAGAGGATCTGCGCCGTTTCACGCTTCAGGCCCTGGAGCGCCATCTGGAGCGCAGGCTGCGCTCGGCCGAGGCGCTGGCGCGGCTGGGAAGCTGATTGATACTGCAAGGCTGATAAAATCTATTGAGTCCCATGAAGAGAGAGTTGCCCGTGTCCTTATCCCAGGTTTTGTCCCAACCGAAAACCACTCCGCTCACCTTTCAAGAGCTTTTGTTTCGCTTGCAAGGCTTTTGGGCGGAACGCGGCTGTGTGCTGCAGCAGCCCTTTGACGTGGAGGTCGGCGCGGGAACCATGGCGCCGGAGACTTTCCTGCGCGTGCTGGGGCCCAAGCCCTACAGGGTCGGTTATGCGCAGCCCTCGCGGCGTCCGGCCGATGGCCGCTATGGCGAAAACCCCAACCGGCTTTTCCGCCACACGCAGTTCCAGCTCATTCTGAAGCCCCCGCCGGTGAACGTGCAGGAGCTGTATCTGCAATCGCTGGAAGCCATTGGTATTGATCTGAGCAAGCACGACCTCAAGTTTGAAGAGGATAATTGGGAAGGCCCGACGGTAGGCGCCTGGGGCGTCGGCTGGCAGGTCATGATGGACGGGATGGAAATCACCCAGTTCACCTACTTCCAGCAGTGCGGCGGTCTGGATCTCGACCCCATCTGCGCCGAGTTGACCTATGGCCTGGAGCGTCTCTGCGCCTTCATGCAGGACGTGGATTCTGTCTACGACGTGGTATGGGCGCGCGATCCTGAAACCGGCGCGGCGGTGACCTACGGCGACGTTCGTCTGGCCGATGAGTTGCAATACTCGGTCTATAACTTCGAGGAAGCTGGCGTGGAACGGCTCTGGGCGCACTTCAATAGCTACGAGGCCGAAGCGCTGGCGTTGATTGAGCGCGCCAACACGCTGCTTGCCGATGAAAAGGCCAGCATCAAGGAGAAGCGGCGTTTCCCGTTGATCGCCACATACGAGTTAGCGCTCAAGTGTTCGCATCTCTTCAATCTTCTGGACGCGCGCGGAGCGATCAGCGTGACCGAGCGTGTCGGCATGATCGGCCGCATTCGCACTCTCTCCGTGGGCGTGGCTAAAGCGTATGTGTTGCAGCAGGCTTGCTGAAACGCTGTCATCCTGAGCGAAGTCGAAGAGCTGCGGTTGTTTTAACTTTTTTCGGTTCTACCCGATGGGCCAGAACCCGATGCAGAAAGAAACTTAAGACGATGGCTGATTTTTTGTTGGAGATTGGGCTGGACGAGGTTCCGGCCCGCATGATTGCCGGAGCTGAGGCCGAGTTGGGCCGCCGCGTTAGCGATCTGCTTACGCGCGAACGCCTGCTTGCCGATGGGGCCAAACTGACCACTTACTCGACGCCGCGCCGTCTGGCCGTGCTGGTCGAAGGCGTTGAGGCTGGTCAGGTCGACACTGAAGAGAAGATGACCGGTCCCTCGTGGAAAGTTGCCTTCAAGGATGGTGCGCCGACCAAGGCTGCAGAGGCCTTTGCGAAGAAAGCGGGCGTTGCCGTCGATGCTCTCGAAAAAGTGACCAACGCCAAGGGCGAGTATGTGGGCGTGGCTGTAAAACGTCAGGGCCGCAAGACAGCGGAGCTGCTGGCGGCGGAGTTGCCTAAGGAAGTGCTCAGCATTTATTGGGCAAAGAATATGTACTGGCGCGCGGGCAAGCCGGAGCGCTTTGTACGGCCCGTGCGCTGGATTGTTGCGCTGCTCGATTCCGCTGTCGTTCCCTTGGAAATCGCCGGCATTCAGGCGGGCAACGCCAGCCGTGGCCATCGCATCTTGCACGGCGAGGCTCCGGTCGTCATTGCCAAGCCTGCGGACTACGCCGAAGCGCTGCGCAAAACATTTGTTGCGGTTGATGTAGCAGAACGCAGGCAGACGATTCGCAAGGCACTGGATGCGGCCACGCGCACGGTCGCTGGCGCGCGCTGGCGCGAAGACGCGCCGCTGATCGAGACCGTGGTGCATCTGACCGAGTGGCCCTCGGTGGTGCTCGGCGACTTTGAGCCGGAGTATCTTGCGCTTCCAGAAGAAGTGTTGGTCACCGTCATGCGCGACCATCAAAAATATTTTGCGGTCGAGGGCGCGGACGGCAAGCTGGCCTCGCACTTCCTGGCTGTTCTCAATACGCAGGTCGACGCCGAGGGTGCGGAGATCATTCGCCACGGTAATGCGCGCGTCTTGCGTGCTCGCTTCAAGGATGCTCGTTTCTTCTGGGAAGTGGACCAGAAGATCCCGCTCGTTGATCGCGTGGAGAGCCTCAAGAACGTCACCTTCCAGAAAGAGTTGGGTAGTTATTACTGGAAAACGGATCAGAACCTTGCCGTGGCACGCGGGTTGGCGGCGGTGGTGAAAGCCGCGGGCGTTGCCTTCGACGAAGCCGTGCTTTTCAAGGCTGTTGAGTTAGCCAAGACCGATCTGACCACCGAGTTAGTGAAGGAATTTACTGAGTTACAAGGAGTGATCGGCGGACTTTACGCGAAGGCGCAGGGGCTTGGCGAGACGGTTGCCAGGGCTATTTACGATCAGTACACGCCCGCCTCGACTGAGGACGCGATTCCAACGACTGTCGAGGGCCAGTTGCTGGGCCTCGCGGATCGCATTCAGACGATTACGGCCATGTTCGGCACCGGCGCCGCGCCCACGGGCTCGAAAGATCCCTTCGCGCTGCGCCGTGCTGCCAACGCAATTGTAAAGATTTTGGCCGAATCCGGTCTGCCGCTGACTCTGAGTGATGTGGTTGGATCGAGCAGCGTCGAAGGAGCAAATCAGGAGCAAGTATCGGTCTTCCTCGGCGAACGTCTGAACTTCTACTTGAAGGATGTGCGCGGCTTTGCTTACGACGTGGTCAACGCGGTGCTGGCTGCCGGGGCCGACGATGTGCGCGACGCCATTGCGCGGGCCGAGGCGCTGGCGGCAGCGCGCGAGTCCGCCGATTTTGCCGCGATCTCAGCAGCCTTCAAGCGCATCAAGAACATTTTGCGCCAGGCAGAAGAAAAACACTTCGAGATCGGCTCGCCAAAGGACGTGAAGCTCGCGCCGGAGGCGCAGCAGCTTGCGGATGCTGCTGGCGCACTGGCTCCGGAAGTGGCGAAGCTGCGCCAGGACCGCTCCTACGGCGAGGCGCTGGCGTTGATTGCCACGCTGCGGCCAGCGGTGGACGCCTTCTTTGACAAGGTGATGGTGCTCGATCCGGATGCGGCAGTACGCGGTGCGCACCTGGGCCTGATCGACGGGATTTTGCGCGGCTTTTCCGGCATCGCCGACTTCAGTGAGATCGTGACGGTGTAGTGCCGGAGTGGTTGGAGTTCGAGGTTCCCCAGGTCTCAGAATCGAGACCTGGTAAACTCACATCTACTTCCTCTACGAACTGTTTCCTTCGCACCTCTCGGGCTATTCCGCCCGTCTACAATCAGTAGAGATGTCTGACACGCTTTATCTGAGTCTGTGGTACCCCAATCTGCGCCTTGCCGCGCTTACCGAGAAGCTGACAGCGGTGCTGGGCGCATTTGCCGCACACGGCGGTGAGGCCCGCGTCTACTCGGCGACGGTATGGCCCATCAATTGGAACGAGTCGCCGGTCTTTCAGCGAGTTTATGGCCGTAGCGGGAATGAGGCCGAGCGGGGTGCGGAGCCGTGCTTTGCGGTAGAAGAGGCGCTGGAACTGCTGCACGACGATTTTGCATATGAATTCCAGATCGGCTGGAGCCTGTGGGAGTTAGACAATCCGCCGGGAAATGCAGGGCCTTCGACTTCGCTACGCTTCGCTCAGGATGACAGCGCATTGGATGATCTCGACGCACGCTGGTCGCGCGGACCGCGGATGGTGCAGGTGACGGGCTTTGGGCCGCTCTTCGACGAAGGAGCCTTTGAAGCGGACGGGCACATCCGGATCGATTTCGGCTCAGACGCGCCATTCCTTGAAGAAGATTTGGAGCTTGACTCCGTTGCCGCGCGGCACGTGGAGGAAAATGTGCGCCAACTGGTGGAGTTGACCGCAGCCGTTGAGAAGGGTTCGGGAGCCACGGCGCGCCTGTTGTGGAGCGAGTTGGGCGAAAGTCTAGCAGAGCGGCTGGCCGCAAGGCTCAGGGGGGCGAACTAATCGTGCGACTAACCATCGAACGAATGCGGACCCTGGTGCTTGGGGCAGGAGTTCTGCTGCTGGTGGCGCTGGTGGTGTTTCTGGCTATGGGCAAGTGGAAGAATCCCTTCAATCGCCGTGACCTGCCCCAGCGACTAGGCATTGAAATCCAGCAGGAAGCCAACGGCGTCACCTACACGCAGGCGCACGGCGGCCACACGCTCTTCAAGATTCACGCCTCGAAGGTTGTTCAGTTGAAAAAGGGCTACGCTCTATTGCACGACGTGAAGATTGAGTTGTACGGCGAAGACGGCAGCCGCGTGGACCGCATCGAGGGTGGGGAGTTCGAGTATGACCAGCAGGCGGGCACAGCCAAGGCCACCGGACCTGTGGAGATTACGCTGATGCGGCCCGGCGTGGCGCCGGCCATTGCGCCCAAGGCAGTTCCAACGCAGGTGGTGGGCGATAAGTTGAAAGGCGCGCCTGTGGCCTCGGTTGCCGAAGTGGCTGCGCGGGGCGAAATCCACGTAAAGACAAGTGGGCTCACCTTTGACCAGAAGAGCGGAGTGGCGACGACCAGCCAGCACGTGGATTTTTCCATGGTGCAGGCAACGGGCAGCTCGATGGGCGCGACCTACGACTCGCAGAAGGGGTTGCTGGTGCTGGACCGGGCGGTGGAACTGAGCACGCAGCGTGGCGCTGAAACGGTTGTGATTCACGCTCAGCACGGGGAATTCGAGCGCGAGAGTCAGTTGTGCCGCCTGCATGAGGTTTCGGCTGACTATGGGGCGCAGGGCGATTTCAATGCCAGCCGCGTGGCCGCCGGCGACGCGAAGATCCTTTTCCGCGATAACGGATCGGCGGTGCGGCTGGATGCGATGAACGGGTTCACGCTCACGACAGCGACCGGCGGACGCCTGGCCGCACCCACGGGCCGCATGGATTTTGATGAACACAACCAGCCTCACCACGGCCACCTGGAAGGTGGGGTGACGATGGACTCAGTGAGTGATATTGCGGGGCGGCGGCGGCAGATGCACGGAACCGCGCCTACGGCGGAGCTGGAATTTAACGCGAAGGGGCACTTGCGCCACGCGCACCTGGTGCAGGGCGTGACGATGGACAGCGAAGAGCAAAGCGAGTCGTCAGGCCAGCGCCTGCGGTTGAGCCGCCGCTGGCGTTCGCCCATTGCCGACGTGGAGTTCCGCGATTCCGGTCATGGACAAATCGAACTAGGCGCGGTGCATGGCGTCGGCGGCGTGGTGGTTACCGGCTAGAGCCAGCGCGGCAAAGGGCCGGTTGTACCCTCCCGGCTTTCTGCTGACCAGGTAACGGGCCTGTTTGGATCAGCTTCCGTGTTGACTGGCCTGAACGGGGCGGGGCACGCGAGCATCGAGGAAACCTCCGAGACAGGAAGCCGTCAGACCACGCGCGGCGACCGGCTGGAGGCGCATTTTGCGTCTTCAACAGAGCCAGGTGCAAAGCAGGGTGCAAGGCCTGGATCGGGCACTGAGGCGCAGATTCAGTCAGCCACGGTCGAGGGGCATGTGGTGCTGGTGCAATATCCGGCCCAGAAAGCGAACGCCAAACCTGGCTCACCTCCGCCGGGACCGCTGCGCGCTACCGCGGGCCGCGCAGACTACGCGGGGGCAGGGGAGTGGCTGCACCTGACACTGAATCCGCGCGTCGAAGACGGCGCCCTGCAACTGACGGCCGACAAGGTGGATGTTTCGCGGGCCTCGGGCGACGCGTTTGCGCACGGCAACGTGAAGGCGAGTTGGACGGATGTAGGCGCGGAAAGGAATGGCCAGCCGGGAAGGCTAGCGGGTAGCGTGGCTCTGGGCGGGCAGGGTCCAGCGCATATCGTTGCTGCCGAGGCTCAGTTGCGCCATGCAGTCGGCGGGACGACGGGCGAGGCTACCTTCAGTGGCCACGCGCGATTGTGGCAGCAGGCCAATTCAATTACAGCGCCAGTGATTGTGCTGGACCGGGAGCGGCAAACGCTGGTGGCTCACACGGCGGATGCGGCGGAGCCGGTGCGAGCTGTGTTGATGAGCGCGGCTGGGGGCGCTGCGGGCAAGGACGCGGGAAAATCCAATAAGCCTTCTGTGATCCGTGTGCGCGGGGGCGACCTGAAGTACTCCGATGTCGAGCGCAAGGCAGTGATGCACAGCGGCGTTCTGGGAACGGTGGTGGCCGAAACCGGAACGGCGACCTCAGCCTCGAATGAAGTCGAGGTAACGCTGTTGCCGGTGGGCAAAAATACGAGCAAGGACGGCGGACAGGCTCAGGTGGATCACATGACGGCCCGCGGCCATGTGGTGTTGACCAGCGAGGGCCGGCGCGGGACCGGAGAGCAGTTGGTATACACCAGCGCAACGGGGGAGTATGTTCTGACCGGAACTGCCGCTACGCCGCCCCGGATGTTCGATCCGGCGCGGGGAACCGTCTCCGGCGATGCTTTGATTTTCCATGGCCGCGATGATAGCGTCAGTATCGAAGGCGACGGACGCAAGACCAAGACAGAGACCACGGCGCCGAAATGAGGCCGTAAGAGAGAGCTGGAAGTTGCGGCGGAAGCGAGCCTGATGGATACATTGATCGCCGAAGGTATCGGCAAGAGCTACAAGGGACGGCAGGTAGTCCGCGGAGTCGATCTGAAGATCTCGCGCGGCGAGGTGGTAGGGCTGCTGGGGCCGAACGGCGCCGGCAAGACCACCTGCTTTTACATCATCGTGGGACTGGTGACGCCCGATAGCGGGCGCGTGCTGGTGGACGAAACCGAGATCACGCAGGTGCCGATGTACTTGCGCGCGCGCAACTTCGGCATCAGCTATCTGCCCCAGGAGCCTTCAGTTTTTCGCAAGTTGACCGTGGAGGAGAACATCCAGGCGGTGCTGGAGGCGCAGCAGTTGGACAGTCGGGAGCGGCGTGTGCGGACCGAGCGGCTGATCCACCAGCTCAATCTCGGTCACATCCGCACCACACTGGGCTATGCGCTTTCAGGCGGCGAACGGCGCCGGGTGGAGATTGCGCGTTCGCTGTGCATCCAGCCCAACTTCATTCTGCTCGACGAGCCGTTCAGCGGCATTGATCCGATCGCCGTGCTGGAGCTGCAAAAGATTATCTTTGATTTGAAGGCCAGCGGCATCGGGGTTCTGATTACCGACCACAATGTGCGTGAGACGTTGAGCGTAACCGACCGGGCCTATATCATCGCGGAAGGAAGGATTTTCCGCGCCGGGACGCCGCACGAATTGGGCAACGACGTGGAGGTGCGGCGGGTTTATCTGGGGGAGGGTTTCACGCTGAGGTAATGCGGGCTCCCGAGGAGGGTGACGGCAGCAGACTGATTGGCTTCCGCCGATTCCCGCTCGAGCCATACCTCGAAGTAATTCCAGAGAGAGAGTTCCGGATTGAATGTTGCCCAATCTGGAACAACTAAATCGGCACTCGGGATTTTGATCTTTAACTTTTTTCTCACCCCAGTACACTGGCGGTGAACCTAAACGGGAATCGAGTCTTCTTTATGGCGTTGCTGCAACCCAAATTGAGCCTGAAAGTATCGCAGCGCCAGATCCTGACTCCTGGCTTGATGCAGATGGTGAGCGTGTTGGCGCTCAACAAGCTCGAGCTGAAGGAGATGATCGATGCCGAGATGGTGGAAAATCCCGTGCTGGAGGAGATTGACGAGACGGTTCCGATGCTGGATGAGGTTGCGGGCCGTGAGGAACGCATGGAGCGGGGGGTCGAGGATCATGTGGTTGAGGAGCCCGCTGCCGCTGCAAAGGATCCTTTCAACGAAATCGATTTCGGATCGTACTTCCAGGATTACCTGGACCCCGGTTATCGCACACAACCCGAGTATGAAGAGAACGAAAAGCCCTCGTTTGAGAACTTTCTTTCTCAGCCTACGACTCTCGCCGATCACCTGGCGTGGCAGTTGGGAGCTCTGACCCTTGAGCCCAATCTGCGTGAGGCGGCAGAGTTCATCATTGGCAATCTGGACGAGGATGGGTACCTGGCCGGCAGCGAAGAAGAACTTGCGGCGGCCTTCAGCGAATCCCAGGAGGAACAGGACAATGGGGCTCTGGAGTTGCTGCACCGGGGCATTGACCAGGTGCAGCAGCTTGACCCTGCCGGTGTGGGCGCCCGGGACCTGCGCGAGTGCCTTCTGCTCCAGATTGTGGTTCAGCAGCAGGAGTTTGCCCAGTTGTTTGCCAGGCAAGCGGTCGAGCCGGATAAGTTGGAAGAGGATGTCCATCGGGGCCTCCGCGCCGAAGCTGAGGCGCGCATCGAGGAGCGGCGGCGCAGCATGGAAGTGGCGGCGTTGATTGTGGACGGGCATTTACCCCTGTTGCAGAAGCGGGACGTGAAGGACCTGGCGCGGGCTGTTCAGATTACCCCAGTGGAAGCGCATGCGGGAATCGAGTTTATCCGCACCCTTGACCCCCGGCCCGGCCGCCAGTACAACCGCGAGCAGACCCGGCTGATAGAGCCTGACGTGGTGTTCATCAAGCGCGGCGGCGAGTGGGCTGTGACGATGAACGAGGAGGACCTTCCCAGCCTGCGGCTTAGCCGGCGCTACCGGCAGATGCTTACCGCCGAAGGTACCGACAAAGAGGTGAAGGACTACGTGAAGGAGCGCTTCCGCTCGGCTCTGCAGTTGATGCGCAACATCGCGCAGAGGAAGAGCACGATCCTGCGGACTTGCGAAGTGATTGTGCGCCGTCAGCAGGATTTTCTTGATCAAGGCATCGAGGCTTTGCGGCCGATGATGATCAAGGAGGTGGCCGAGGAGATCGGCGTTCACCCCTCGACGGTTAGCCGCGCGGTGGCCAACAAGTATGCGCACACTCCGCAAGGGGTCATTGAGCTGCGCTTCTTCTTCTCCGAGGGATCGAACGGGCCGGAGGGCGCCGACACCCCGCTCGTCGTACTCAAGCGCAAGGTCCGCAAGCTGATCGAGGAGGAGGATGCGCGCCATCCGCTTACCGACGACCAGCTTGCCGTTATGCTCCGGGCCCACGGCATCCAACTAACCCGCCGCACCGTGGCCAAGTACCGCGAAGACATGAACATCCCCTCGACCCACCAGCGCCGCCGCCGCGACGCCTAGAGGAGAGCCTGAGTTGTCAGCCACTTGGGAGTCTCGCCGGCTTACCAAGAGCCTGTTCGCTGCTGCGGCTGTTTTAGGTCGATTCCACGTGCTGAACACTCACATCTGGTTGTCGCAACTATTTTTCCGTACACCTGCCAGGGAAATGCTATAGAATCCGATGTTCCACAGCCGATAAAGAAGGCTGCGAGAACAGGAGCGGAGGCTAACCATGGAAGTGGAGTTCACCGCCAGAAAAGTGAAGATCTCCAAGGCGCTGCGCATGCAGGCCGAGGAGGGAATGGAACGCATTGCCCGCATTTTGGGCAGGAACGCGTGCGCCAGCATTGTTTTTAGCGCACAGAAGCGAGTGCAGATTGCCGAGGTGACCGTCAAGGCTCGGTTGCAGACCATTGTGGCCGCGGGCGAGGCCGAGACGCAGGATGCAGCGCTGCGTCAGGCTATCGAACACGTTGAAAGCCAGGCGCTCCGCCGCCGGGATCGACGGATTGAGAATAAACGGCTTCCCAAAGAGGAAAAGGTGCTTACGGCTCCCAGGGTGGCCCGTCCTAAAACCCGCGCCGCTCAACCAGAGGAAGACGCCGAGGAAGAGAAGCCTGACCGTACGAGCAAAAAGGCCCGCGCGGCCATCCCCGTGCATTCATTCCCGGCTCAAAAGGCGGTTGTCGCGCCGCACGTCGTTACCAACGGCGAGGCATTTTCCATGACGCCCATGACCGTCGAGGAGGCCGTCAAGGAGGCCGAGTTCCGCGACCGCGACCTGCTTGTCTTCCATAATCCATCTGGAGAGTTGTTTGTGCTCCACCGCCGACGCGACGGTGAGATGGAACTGGTAGAGATTCCTTAGAGCATCTCACTCCTTATCAAGCCGATGGCTTTCTCCATTTCTGCGCCAGCCTTTGGGGTTGGCGCGGGGATGGAGCGGATCCTTTCGCCTGCCGGCATGGCCTCCGTGCAGAGCGCAAAAGCCGTCCTTCGGTGTAGGATGTGCCCATGACGCCTTCCAAGCCTGCCACCCGAGCGACCTCCGTGCGCCGGGTCGCTACCAAACCCGTCATCAAGGAAGCCCTGAGCAAGGAGCTGGTCATCGTTACCGGAATCTCCGGCGCCGGCAAAGCTTCGGCGCTCAAGGCATTCGAGGATCTTGGCTTTCACGCCGTGGACAACCTGCCCCTCGAATTGCTGCCCGATTTTGCCGTGTTGGTTGAAAAATCCGCTGAGATTCAAAGCGCGGCGATCGTAGTGGATGTCCGCGAGGGCCAGACCCTCGACCGCCTCCCGGAGATTCTTAAAGACGTGAAGATGCTGCTTCCCACGCGTGTAGTTTTTCTGGACGCGCAGGACGCTGTGCTGGTGCGGCGCTTTTCTGAGACCCGGCGGCCGCATCCGCTGGGACGGAAGGAGACGGTCGCACGGTCCATCGTCGAAGAGCGGCAATTGTTGGACCCGATCCGCAACGTCGCCGACACCCTGATCGACACCTCGAACTACAACGTGCATGAACTGCGCGCTCACATCCAGGCCCGGTTTGGCCATGGAGAGGAGTCCAAGCGCCTGCTGATCTCCTGCTTGAGCTTCGGCTTCAAGAATGGTGTGCCGCTGGACGCGGATATGGTCTTCGATGTGCGCTTCCTGCCCAATCCCCACTTTGTGCCGGAGTTTCGCAAACTGACCGGCCTTGATCCCAAGGTGGCTGCCTATGTGCGCAAGTTTCCGCAGACCACAGAGTTTCTTAAACGGGTTACAAATCTGTTGCTTTACCTGCTGCCGCACTACGTTGAAGAGGGCAAGAGCTACCTGACCGTGGCCTTCGGCTGCACCGGCGGTCAGCACCGCAGCGTGATGATGGCCGAGGAGGTTACCGCCGTGCTGAAAAACGCCGGCTACCAGGTGAAGGCTCTGCATAGGGATACGCCGCGGTGACGGACAAACTTATTCTCATTACGTTGCTGGTCAGGCTGGGTGTGGTGGCCTCGGTGGCCAGCATCTTGGCCCGGGGTAGCACCTTTCGGCGGCTCTTCTTTGCAGAGCGGCGCACGTCCATGCAAACCTTGGGTCTGCTGGCGTTTTTCCTGGTGCCGCTTACGTTGGGCGTATGGATTCGCTTCGACGTGCCCAATTTTCTGGCGGCAGACATTTCTTTTGAGGCGGTCATCCTGCTGGGCCTGCTCCTTGGGCCGGAGTGGGCCATGCTGGGAGGCGCGGTGCTGTCGGCGCCAGCCGTCTACCACCACGAGTTACTGGCCTTGCCCTTCAATGTTGCGTTGGGCTTTGCCGCAGGTATGCTGGGCCGCTTTGTCCATAAGGAGGAGATCTGGTCGTTTACGCCCTTCGTCGACCTGAGCCTCTACCGCTGGGTGCGCCGCAACCTGCACCAGCCGCGCGTCGACCGCCAGATCCTGATGCTCTGTCTCATCGCCGCCATGGAGATGATCCGGGACTGGATTGCCCATGAATTTCCGCACCGGCTCTTCGCGCTGCTTGCCAGCCAGTGGTGGCTGCAGGCGCTGGTATGGCTGAACGCGCCCATCGCGGTGGGCATTGCGCTGAAGGTGTGGAATGCGCTGCGCATCGAGCTGAAACTCGAAGAGCAGAAAAGGCTGCTGCTTGAGGCAAGGCTCGACGCCCTGCAACGGCAGATCAATCCACATTTTCTCTTCAACACTCTTAACTCCATCGCCTCGCTGGTGCGCATGAAGCCGGAGTTGGCTCGCGAGATGACCGTCAAGCTGGCCAACATCCTCCGCGCCCTGCTCAAGGACCACGACAGCTATGTGCCGTTGAGCGAGGAACTCAAGTTTACCGACGACTACCTGGACATCGAGGTAGTGCGCTTCGGCGCTGACAAGCTACGCGTGGAAAAGGAGATCGATCCGCGCACTCTGGAGATTCTGGTGCCCAGCATTCTGCTTCAGCCGCTGATCGAAAACAGCATCAAGCACGGACTGGAGCCGCGCATCCACGGCGGCACGGTTACCCTGCGCAGCCGCCTTGAAGGGGATCGCGTGCGCATCGAAGTGGCTGACGACGGCGTGGGTATGAACAACCGGCCAACCTCCGCGCTCAGCCGCGCCGGAGCCGGCATCGGCATGAAAAACGTGCAGGAGCGGCTCGAAGTCCTCTACGGCAACCAGGCCAGCTTCCGCGTGGTCAGCAATCCAGGCCGTGGCACACTGGTCACCATTGATATTCCGGTGAATCTGCCGGAGGCGCAGTAATGCTCTCAAAGGTCCCAAATGTGGGGCCTGGGGCATTCGACTTGGGGGTAGCCCTCGCCCAAGTCATACATCAGTCATGGCGGTATATATGGCTTCCAGAGTGTTGCGATCATAAGGATCACCCGAGATATTGCTGCGCATCTCGGCGATTGCCTTGTCATCACATCTTCCGGTGCGGACTTTAGCCCCTGAGGGAACGTCAACTAGGTGTAGCATACATCCCATGGACATTGCCAACAAACAGAGTCTTGCCTGGGCGCGGTTTCAGGCGTTGCTAAGTTACCCACTTTCCTTAGAGGATGAAGGCGCAGTGTCGCAATTCCATGAAATTGTTTCCGCGCTTGAGGAAGCATTT
>Ga0182014_10001622_pt1 | contig 29722 bp, 40 predicted proteins | sample 612S2DmetaG_FD_120489 | JGI IMG/M metagenome (GOLD analysis project Ga0182014, IMG submission 120489) | Permafrost microbial communities from Stordalen Mire, Sweden - 612S2D metaG | ecosystem: Environmental > Terrestrial > Soil > Wetlands > Permafrost | place: Sweden: Stordalen | collected... | reverse complement strand
CGCCGCATGGGAGGACCGCCGTAACAAGCACCACACAAAGGCCGACTGGCAATTCACCACCGCCGACGCGCGCATCAAGCTGAAAAGGTTATACCCAGCATTGTGAACGACTCAGGCCACTAGTGCGCCGCCGTAGCTAAGTGATGTCTTTGCGTCAGCGCTTTGTCTCGAATACAGCGAACCATCTTGACCGATATTTCGAAACCCAAACCAAGAGAAGCTCGTCCAACGATCCCGGAGATGGTCATTTCGATGATTTCTCAAGCGCTGCAGCAAATTGGCATTACCAAATCCGGCTTGCCCAATGTAAACAGGAGTGAAAATTGGCTCGTATAAAATGTATATTCCAATCTGGTCCTTGAATTCTACTGAGTCTGAATTTTTTGCTAACTTTCCGGAAAGCGAACCCGAATAGCCTTGCGATCCCCAATTCACTTGGTCTCGTACCCAACGCAGCCCATAGTTTTTTATAATTGCCATAGCAAATGTCTTTCGGGAACCAATGAATGCTCTCTAAAAGAGAGCCAATAATTTAAATCTAAAACAAATAAACCATAAAGTCCAACTTCAAGTTGCAGCAAACGCCGCCCGGATCAGCCCCTCACAATCCGCCACTTTCTGGCCATTACATAAACCGTTTTCCCCACCCAGAAAATTAACCATTTTCCGGTTAACCCCCTTATTGCACCACCAATAACTGAAACTCATTCTTTTTCCGACACAAACCCGCACAAATTGGGGTGCAAGCAAAAAATTAAGCCATACTAACAACGTGTTATATCCGAAACCTCACAACTGTTTCATGTGAAACACCCCCGCCACGCAAAAGGGCGGCCACGAGCCGCCCTCTCGCAACACCCCCAGGTGCAACCCCGCTTAAAACAGTTGCTCGCCGTGCAGCACGATATCCAACCCCTCGCGCTCCTCCTCCTTGGTCACGCGCAGCCCAACCAGCAGGTCGGTAATTTTCAGCAGCACCCAGCTCACCCCCGCGCAGTACACAATGGTCGTCAGCACGCCGATGGCCTGAATTTTCAGCAGCCCCAACCCGCCAAACGCCACCCCGCCCGGCGCCGCCAGCGTGGCGGACAAAGGCCCAAACGCAAACCACCCGGTCGCCAGCGTGCCAATGATCCCGGCGATGCCATGCACGCCAAATGCGTCCAAACTATCATCGTACCCCAAAGCCGATTTCATCGAGGTCGCGGTCCAGAAGCAAACGAACCCCGCCGCCAGCCCAATGGCCAGCGCCGAGCCGGGCAGCACAAAGCCCGCCGCCGGGGTAATGGCGACCAGCCCCGCCACCGCGCCGGAAATGCCGCCCAGTACCGAGGGTTTGCCCCGCACCGCCCATTCGGTGAAAATCCAGGACAAAGTGGCAGCGGCGGCGGCAATCTGCGTGTCCAGCACGGCCATGCCGGCGCGGCCGTTGGCCCCCATGGCCCCGCCGGAGTTAAACCCCATCCACCCCACCCAGAGCAGCGAGGCGCCGATAACGGCGTAGCTGAGGTTCCAGGGCGCCATGTTCTCCTGCCCATACCCCAGGCGTTTGCCGAGCATCAGCGCGCACACCAGCCCGGTGACACCGCAGTTGATCTCCACCACCGTGCCGCCCGCGAAATCGGCGATGCCCATTTTGGCGAGCCAGCCGGTAGGCGCCCACACCCAATGCGCCAGCGGCGCGTACACCAGCAGAGACCACATGGTGAAAAAGATCAACAATGCGGAAAATTTCATGCGGTCCGCGCAACTGCCTGTCACCACCGCGGGGGTGATAATGGCAAAACTCATCTGGAACATCAAAAACACGCTCTCAGGAATCGTCGTCGGCGTGGCATAATGCGTACCGGCGGCGATGGTGAACGGCTTGTCCCAGTTCTCGGCAAGGCCCTGCAAAAACACGCGGGAGAAATCGCCGATGAACGCGTTGCCTTTGGTAAAAGCCAGCGAATAACCAACAACCATCCACAGCACGGTCATTACCGCGCAGAGCATGAACGACTGCATCATAATGGCGAGAACGTTCTTTTTGCGCACCATGCCGGCGTAGAACAGTGCCAGTCCCGGAATAGTCATCAGCAGCACGAGAATGGTGCACATGAGCACCCAGGCAACATTGCCCGGTTGAATTTGCTGCATTTTTATAGTCCCTCAGAGGCTGGTGTTATTGTTACTTCCCCGAGGGGCGGCTCAGCCTGTCTGCTATTCCATTACGCTTCTGGCGGTCAAGGCAGGGTGGCATCGGGCCAGCAAATAATAGCTGGCGCCGGGCACCCGCCGGTCATATATTACCATTATGACCTATGTACCCCTGACCCCCGAACAACACACCGAACTCCACGCCTTGCGCGCGGAATTCGCCAAAGCCGCGCAACGCGCCGTGGATGCCCTGCACGCCTTCGGCCCGAACCACAATCTGGACCCGGTCGCCGTGACCCTGTTCGAGGAAGCCGACCACGAGCTCGACCAGCTCCGCCGCCGGATTAAAGCGATCGTCGGCAAAAAAACATAACCCCCGGCAACAGCGCTAAAGCTGTTACCGGGGGTTAAAGCCTATTGTGCGCGGATTGCGTTGATAATCCCCGAAAAATCCTCGCCCGCATGTCCGGCGTCAACAAACTGCTGGTAAATCTCAGCGGCATGTTTGCCCAAAGCCGTGGCCGCACCCGCACTGGCGGCGGCGTCCTGGCTGAGCAGCAGGTCTTTGAGCATGAGTGCGGCGGCAAAACCCGGCTTGTAGTCGTTGTTGGAAGGGCTGGTCGGCACCGGGCCAGGGACCGGGCAATAGCTGGTCAGCGACCAGCACTGGCCGGACGACGTGGAGGCGACATCATACAGCGCCTGCGCCGAGAGGCCGAGTTTTTCGCCGAGCACGAACGCCTCGGAAACGCCGATCATGGAAATGCCCAGGATCATGTTGTTGCAGATTTTCGCGACCTGCCCGGCACCGGCACCGCCGCAATGCACGATCTTCTTGCCCATGACTTCCAGCACCGGCTTGGCGCGGGTGAAAGCGGCATCCGCGCCGCCAACCATGAAGGTAAGCGTGCCACCGGCAGCCCCGCCGACACCGCCGGAGACCGGGGCGTCAACCGCCAGGAAACCGGCTTTTTCCACTAACTCATGCGCCTTGCGGGCGCTGTCCACGTCAATCGTCGAGCTGTCGATAAACAGCGTGCCAGGAGCAGCGGCTTTTAAAATGTCGTTGTACACGCCCAGCACCAGTTTGCCGTTTGGCAGCATGGTGACAACAATTTCCACACCCTCAAGCGACTCAGCCGCGGCGGGCATGACCTTGATCCCAGCGTTGCCGGCCGCCTCAATCGCGGCGGGAACCAGGTCGAACCCATTCACCTCATGCCCGGCCTTCACCAGGTTGATGGCCATCGGCAGACCCATGTTGCCCAGACCGATAAATGCGATTTTTGCCATTATTTTTTGTCTCCCATAATCTGCCGCGAGATGATGACCCGCATGATTTCGTTGGTGCCTTCAAGAATCTGGTGCACGCGCAAATCGCGCACGATTTTCTCGATGCCGTAATCGGCCAGATAGCCGTAGCCGCCGTGCATCTGCAGCGCCTCGTTGGCAATCTCGAACCCCGCATCGGTGGCGAAGCGCTTGGCCATGGCGCAATACAGCGTCGCCTCCGGGCTCTTGGCATCCAGCGCGCTCGCCGCACGCCAGAGCAGCAGACGGGCGGCTTCCAGCTCCGTCGCCATGTCCGCGATACGGAATTGCAGCGCCTGGAAATGACCGATGGGTTTGCCGAAAGCCTTGCGCTCGGAGAGGTAAGTAATGGTTTTATCCAACGCCGACTGCGCGCCGCCGAGCGAGGCCGCACCAATGTTGATGCGCCCGCCATCGAGACCCGCCATGGCAATTTTGAAGCCGATGCCCTCCGGCCCAAGCCGGTTGGCGACGGGCACGCGGGCGTCCTCGAAAATAACCTGCCGGGTGGGCTGGGCGTTCCAGCCCATTTTGTATTCATTGGCGCCGAAGGAAACGCCGGGCGTGTCCTTGTCGATAATCAGGGTGGAAATGCCCCCTGCCCCGTCGCCGCCGGTGCGTACCATCACGACATAGACTTCCGCCGCGCCTGCACCCGAGATGAACTGTTTTACCCCGTTGACCACATAATGATCGCCATCCAGCACTGCTTTGGCACGCAGGCTGGCGGCATCCGACCCGGCCGCCGGTTCGGTGAGGCAGTAGCTGGAGAACCATTCCATGCTGCACAGTTTCGGCAAATATTTCGCCTTCTGTGCATCACTGCCATAACGGTCGATCATCCCGGCGGACATGTTGTGGATGGAGATATAGGAGGAAACAGCCGGGCAGCCGGTGGCCAGCGCCTCAATAATCAAGGCCGCGTGCAGCCGGGTAAGTCCCGAGCCGCCGTAGGCTTCGTCGATATAAATTCCGCCCATGCCCAAGGCGGCGGCCTCACGTATCACTTCAACCGGGAAATGCTTGTTCCGGTCCCATTCAATCGCGGACGGCGCCAGACGCTCGGTTGCGAACGTCTGGGCCATTTCACGAATGGCGAGTTGATCTTCATCAAGGTTGAACGAGAGGCCACCCATGGTCATTAATCCATCGTCGGGATGACGAAGCTGGCGCCGTCTTTAACGCCCGACGGCCAGCGCGAGGTGACGGTCTTGGTCTTGGTGTAGAAGCGGATCGAGTCCGGACCATGCTGGTTGAGATCGCCGAAGCCCGAACGCTTCCAGCCGCCAAAAGTGTGGTAGGCGATGGGAACGGGGATGGGCACGTTCACGCCGACCATGCCGACCTGCACGCGGGCGCAGAAGTCGCGCGCGGCGTCGCCGTCACGGGTGAAGATGGCTGTGCCGTTGCCGTATTCATGCTCGTTGGGCAGGCGCAGCGCGTCTTCGTAATTGTCGGCGCGGACCACGACCAGCACGGGCCCGAAAATCTCTTCCTTATAGATTTTCATGTCCGGGGTGACGTTGTCGAACAGCGTGCCGCCGATGAAGTAGCCGTCCTCATAGCCCTGCATCTTGAAGCCGCGGCCGTCGACCAGCATGTTGGCGCCTTCGGCAACACCGGCGTCGATGTAGCTCTTGACGCGGTTCAGCGCGTCCTTGGTGACCAGCGGGCCGTAGTCGGCGCCGGCGTCGGAGGACAGGCCGATTTTCAGCGCTTCAACGCGCGGGATCAACTTCTTCACCAGCGCATCGGCGGTGGCTTTGCCGACCGGCACGGCGACCGAGAGCGCCATGCAGCGTTCGCCGGCGGAGCCGTAGGCGGCGCCGATGAGGGCGTCGACCACCTGGTCGAGATCGGCGTCCGGCATGATGATGGCGTGGTTTTTGGCGCCGCCAAAACACTGCGCGCGCTTGCCGTTCTGGGCGGCGGTTGCATAGATGTAGTTGGCAATCGCGGAGGAGCCGACGAAGCCGACCGCCATGATGCGCGGGTCATTCAGGATGGTGTCGACGGCTTCCTTATCGCCGTTCACCACGTTGAAAATACCCGGTGGGCCACCGGCGGCGAGGAACAGCTCGGCCAGGCGCAGCGGCACCGAGGGATCGCGCTCGGAGGGCTTGAGGATGAATGCATTACCGCAGGCAATGGCCGGGGCGGCCTTCCATAGCGGGATCATCGCCGGGAAGTTGAACGGGGTGATGCCGGCGACGACGCCGAGCGGCTGGCGCATGGAATAGACGTCGATGCTGGTGCCGGCGTCCGTGGTGTATTCGCCCTTGAGCAAATGCGGGATGCCAATGGCGAATTCCAGCACTTCAACGCCGCGCTGAATGTCGCCCTTGGCGTCCGGCACGGTCTTGCCGTGCTCGGAGGAGAGCAGCCGGGCCAGCGAGTCGATCTCGGCATTGATGAGGTCGAGGAACTTCATCAGCACGCGGGCGCGGCGCTGCGGGTTGGTGGCGGCCCAGGCCGGCTGCGCGGCGGCGGCGTTGGCAATCGCTGCCTCAACCTCGGCCTTGCTCGCCAGGGCGACTTTCGCCTGCACGGCGCCGGTGTTGGGGTCGAAAACATCGGCAAAGCGGCCGGATGTGCCGGTGACGGTCTTGCCGCCAATGAAATGGTTTAATTCGCGCGCCATGGGTCTCTCCTCTGGGCAGTTCTTGCCGGAGCTGTTTATCCGCGTTAACATGCCCGATGAAGGGTAATTCTTCCGCAATCATTGCGCATTTTTGCACAACGAGCCAGTGCGCATAGGGGCAGGCCATGGCCGGACGTAAGCGCGCGCAAAACTGGGATGATTTTCGCCATTTTCTTGCGGTGGCACGTACCGGCACGCTCTCGGCCGCGGCGGAAATGCTGGGGACCGACCATACCACCGTCGCGCGGCATATCCAGCGGCTGGAAGAACGCCTGGCGACGCGCATATTTTACCGCAGCAACCTCGGCTACGATTTGACCGCCAGCGGGGAGCAACTGCGGCCCATCGCGGAAACCATGGAGGCGAGCTACCTGCAGGCCGCCTCGATGGAAAACGAAAATCCAACGGTATCGGGGACCATCCGTATCGGCGCGCCGGACGGTTTCGGCACCGGGTTCCTCGCCCCGCGTATCCACAAGCTGGCCGCTCTGCACCCCAAGCTGGAGATCGAACTGCTGGCCACGGCACGCGTGTTCAGCCTTTCCAAACGCGAGGCGGATATCGGCATCAGCCTCACCTCTCCGGAACACGCGCGCGTCGTCTCCCGCCGCCTCATTGATTACCGGCTGCATATCTATGCCTCACGCGCCTACCTCACGGCACACCCCCCCATCGCCAGCCCCGCCGATCTCACCCACCACGACTTCGTCGGCTATATCGAGGACATGCTGTTCACCCCGGAACTGAACTATCTCAGCAGCGTCGGCCCCGGCATCAACGCGCGTATCCGCAGCACCAACCTCACCGCCCAGGCCTACGCCACCGCCGCCGGCAGCGGCCTGTGCGTGCTGCCAGTGTTTATCGCCCGCCTGCACCCCGAACTGGTGCCCGTGCTGCCGGAGGAAATCTCTCTGAAACGCTCGTTCTTCATGCATATCCACGAAGACAACCGTAAATCCGCCCACGTCCGCGCCGCCGCCGCCTTCATCACCAGCGAATTGGCGCAAAGCCCCGGATTTTTCGGGTAAGAGGTTGGGGTAATGCGAGTAAGGCCAAGGGGCGCGGCCCTTCGTGGGGGTCCAGGGGGGTATGGCCGCCTTTACCGAACTCAACTGCCCGTTCTTTCATAATCATTGGAATACTTCAAACACCGTGCGGCGGGCTCAATGCGATAAAAGCGATAATTTAAAACCCTGAATCATTATACCAAGTGACTTAGCCTTTGACACACGCCCAAGTCCTTGTGCCGATAGAGGCGATGCGTTTGGGATCATTGACCAGGAACAACCATGCCTGCTTGCAGGCCTCGAGCATGGCCTCGTAGCTATCCCAGACGAGGCTACTTAATTTGTTGCCCCGCAGATAATCCCAGACGTTTTCCATCGGGTTCAGCTCGGGTGCGTAGGGCGGCAAGGGCAGCAGTGTGATGTTGTCCGGCACAATCAGCCGCTCGCCTTGCTGGTGCCAGCCAGCTCCGTCGCAGACCAGCAGGCAATGCGTGCCCGCTGCAACCTGCGTGCTGATTTCGGCCAGGTGCTCATTCATCGCCTCGGCGTTGACGGCTGGCATGATGATCGCCGCACCGACGCCGCGGGCCGGGCAGATCGCGCCGAATATGTGAACGGAATCATGGCGGTTGTCGCGGGCCATGGGCGGGCGGGAGCCGATCAGTGCCCAGACATATTCAATCGAGCCTTTTTGACCGACCCGGGCTTCATCCCCGGATCAAGTCCGGGGCAGGCTCTGGAACCAAACTTCAATCTCTTGGCCGGTCACCCGTGCCGGCAAAACATCCAGGCTCAGGCTACGGAAGTTTTTTTAAAAGTCTCCTGCGCGGCGAGGTCTTTCTTGGGATGAAAGGGGCGTGGCTGCAGCCGCGTCAGCTTCAATTGGCGAAGCCACCGGCCGATTGTGCGTTCAGTTGTATCAACCGAAAACCGGCGCGCAACTTGCTCTCGCAAATCGACGCAGCGCCAGCGCACAACCCGGTCGACCTCAGGGTCCGGCCCGTTCACCACAAGCGCCAGCAGCTCCGCCATCTGCGCTTCATTCAACAGTGGCGCCGGGCCAACACCAACCCGGGAGATCAGCCCGGCCAAGCCCTCCGCGTTGTAGCGATGCACCCAGTCGCGCAACGTCTGCCGGTCCATATCCACGGTCATGCACATATTGCCGACGGCCACAGCCTGGGTCGTTCAACGGCACTCGTTTGGATTGATGAAGCTGCAGGTTGGGCGCGGACACGATCGCGCATTTATCGTCTGCTCGGACCCAAGCTGAAATGTTAAGGGCGTTCTTTTCTATCATTGAAAAATGGGAAGTCCGCGGCGAAGACGCCTGCATTTTGCTTGGTGGCATTTCGAATGAGGACTTTTATAGCTTGAAGAAGAACCCGGACCAGACCCTGGACCCTGAAGCGGTGACCAGGGTCACATATCTCGCGGGCATCTACATAGCTCTTCATACTCTTTACGGCGATGAACTTGCGGACAAATGGGTTCAAATGCCAAACCAAAACGCAATCTTCGGCGGCCAGACGCCCCTTGGTTATATGATCCGTGGCGGCCTTCCAGCATTTCAAACCATGCTGCACCTGCTGGATGCACGGCGAGGTGGCGTGTGACGTTGCGGCCAACGACGCCGCTTCGGCAATTCGGCATGCAACGCTTGACTTGATCCGGCCCAATGACCTTCCTGATCACGCGAGCGTTCTGGAATGCTGCGCGACGATCACTGCACGGTTTCTCACCCTGTTTGTCGCGCTACACTGGTATGTTCTGGCCTGCGTTTTCGCGGCAAAAGCGTTAACTTGGCCAATACCAGCCCGATCACGTGGATATGCGGCCGGCCAGACGTAGCGAAGCAAGAAACCCGTTTAGTAGACCCCGCTAAACACCACCGGCCACATAGGTCCGTAATGTCTCAAACTCGTACATATGCTGGTCAATTCGGGCCTTTACGACGTCGCCAATACTGACCAAACCAATCAACACGCGTGAATCTACGATGGGCAGATGCCTGAAATGTCCGTCCGTCATCATTTCCATCGCCTTTGCAATTGTAGTCGCTGGCGTGGCAATCACGGGATCTGGCGTCATCAACTCTGCTGCTGCCCTGTCTAGGATGCCGACGGCGTGACAGGCAAAACCACGTACGATGTCGCGTTCGCTCAGAATACCGGCGAGCTCACTTTGATCGCCCATGACCAGAACCGCACCGATCCTCTTTTTAGAGAGTATCTCGAGAACCTCTCTGATTGTCGTGTCTTGTGATACCGCAATGAAGCCTGCTGGCTTCTGCCTCAAAATCATGTTGAGCGTCACAATATCATCCTCCTCTATCGAGCATCTCGCGCGCAGCGCCGGAATAGGGCGCCCGATAAAGGTAAGCAAAATATGCGCCACATGCGTTCTAGTCATGCGGATTTATCACGGCCGACGCGAGCCGGCCCGCTCTGGGAAGCCCGTTTGATTGCAATAAGATTTTATGCGCTCATTCTTGAGGCGCTTGGCAACTCCATAATCCGGGACTTGGTACAAACTCTTCTGGTCCGCAGTGGCTTTTTGCGTGTCTGCTCACTCGCGAACGAACAACCTGCCGACGCCAAAATTGCGGAACTTCGTGATATCTACGCAGCGATTCTATCAGGTCGTTCTGACCTGGCACGACGGGTAACGGTTAAGCATTTTATCGCTGAAGCCGATGCCGCCGCTAAATTTATCAGCGCGGCAAAACTAAAAACAAAATCCCGCTTCAGTAGCCCCAGCTCCAGCATGGCTTCCTGACTCATACGGTCGCGGGTCCACGGCGGCTCCCAGACGAGATTGACAAGCACGACACTGACGCCTGGAACCAGAGAGACCATGTGCTGAACCTGACCGGGCAACGAGCCTGCCACGGGACAGGCTGGTGTGGTCAGCGTCATGTCCACGTGCACTACGCCATGCTGGCTCACTGCCAGGCTGTAAATGAGGCCGAGGTCGACCAGGTTGACCGGAATTTCCGGGTCCCGCACGGTCTTGAGTGCTTCCATGACCTCGGCCCGCAGGGCGGGGTCGCCATCATCGGTTGGGACCAATGGAACGATGTTCTGGCGCGCCGCGGCCTGGCCTTCGGACAACATCGCGCTATTCCGTCTTGGCGGCGGCCTCGAGGCCGCCGCCGTGCACGGCAGCTTCGAAAGCGTGCCAGGCTAAAGTTGCGCATTTCACCCGTGCGGGAAACGTTTTGACGCCGGTCAACAGGTCAAGGCGCTCACTGTCGTCTTCCAGCTCCGGTGGTACGGCGACCGGGGCGCCGCCCGTAACATTGGCGTGGAAGGCGCCGAATAGGATTTCCGCGTCCTTCAAAGTTTTTCCTTTGAGAATTTCGGTCATCAGCGAGGCGGAGGCGGTGGAGATCGCGCAGCCACGGCCCTCGAAACTGACGTCCTCTATCCGCTCGCCGGCGAGTTGGAGGTAGACCGTCACCTTGTCGCCGCAGAGCGGGTTGTGGCCATGCGCGAAATGACTAGGCTCGGCCATCGCATGAAAATTGCGGGGGTGGCGGCCGTGATCGAGAATGATATCCTGATAAAGCTCGCGCAGATCCATGATGTCTAATCCCCAAAAATTTTCTGTGCCGCCCGCACCGCGCGGATGAGCGCGTCAACATCGGCTTCGTCGCTGTAGATCCCAAATGACGCACGGGCCGTGGCGGGCAGGCCGAGCCGCTCCATCAGGGGCTGGGCGCAATGATGCCCTGCGCGAATGGCGACGTTATGCTGGTCGAAGATGGTGGCGAGATCATGGGGATGAATGCCCTCAACTTCGAAGGAAACCGCGCCAAGCTGGCGGTGGCCGGCGCCAACTGGTTTTACACCCGGCATGGCGGCGAGTTGCGCCACGGCGTAGCGCGTGAGGGCTTCCTCATGCGCCTGGATGCTGTCCCGGCCGATGGAGTCCATGAAGCTGAGCGCCATGTCCAAACCGATGACGCCGGAGATGTCGGGTGTTCCGGCCTCAAAACGGTAGGGTGGGTCCTGGAAGGTGGTTTCGGCAAAACTTACCGTGCGGATCATGTCACCCCCGCCCTGCCAGGGGGGCATGGTGTTGAGAATTTCGCGCTTGCCGTAGAGTACGCCGACACCGGTGGGGCCGTAGCATTTATGGCCGGAGAAAACGTAGAAATCGCAATCCAGGGCGCGGACATCGACGATGAGGCGTGGCACTGCCTGACAGCCATCGAGCAGCACTTTTGCGCCGTGCGCATGCGCGATGCGGACCACCTCCTGCACTGGCACAACATGGCCGGTGACATTGGCCAGATGCGTGATGGCAACCAGTTTTGTGCGCGGCGTCAGGCATTGCTCAAACGCCGCGAGATCGAGGCTGCCGGCGGCATCGATGGGCGCGATCACCAGCTTGATGCCGAGGCGCTCACGTAGAAACTGCCAGGGCACGATATTGGCGTGATGCTCTAGTTCAGAGATCACCAGTTCGTCGCCTGGGCCAAGGAATGTAGCCCCCCAGGATTGCGCGACCAGATTGATGCCTTCGGTGGCGCCGCGCACGAAGACGATTTCGCTGACGTCGCGCGCGTTGAGGAAGCGGCGCACAGTTTCCCGCGCCGCCTCGAAGCGGTCGGTCGAGCGCGCGCTGAGCGCGTAAACGCCACGGTGGATATTGGCGTAATCCGTGCGGTAATACTCCGCGATACCATCGATAACGGCACGGGGCTTTTGCGCGCTGGCACCACTGTCGAGAAACACCAGGCCGAGATTATTCGCAAAGATCGGGAATTCACGCCGGATTTCTCGCGGATCGAAGGCGGTGCGCGGAACTTCCCGCAGCTGCGCCAGCGCCGTCATGGCAGGCGTTCCAGCCAGGCCGACAGCTGGCTGTGCAGATGTTCACGGATGGGCGCTGGGGCCCCGGATGCGTCAATGACGTCGGCGGCGAAAGCCTCGACCAGCATCCGCCGCGCCATCACGGTGTCGATGCCGCGGGCTTGCAGGTAAAACAGCGCGGCGTCGTCAAGATCTCCGATGGTGGCGCCATGGCTGCATTTTACGTCATCAGCCAGAATTTCCAGCTCCGGTTTTGTATCCACCGAAGCCCCGGTATTGAGCAGGAGATTACGATTGGTCTGGCGCGCATCGGTCTGATCGGCACCGGGGAAAACCCTGATGCTGCCCAGAAACACTCCATGTGCCTGGCCGCCGACGACACCCTTCACAATCTGGCGGCTGGTGCAGCCCGGCACCTGATGCGCCACGATGGGAGCAAAATTGGCCTCCTGCTGGCCGCCAAGAAGGTAGGCGCCGTTAAGGGTAAAATCAGCCCCCTCCCCGGTCAGCGCCACCTGGATATCCTCGCGCGACAGCAGCGCGCCGAAGCTGAGCACGGTGCTGTCATAGCCGGCAGCCCGGGCCAGGGTCGCGCGGGTGAGAGACAGATGAATGGCGTCCTGAGACTCAGTCTGCACTTTGACGTGGCGGAGCTTTGCGGCCGCATCAAGCTCGACCCAGGTCACGATATTGTTCCAACCAGCGCCGGTGCCTGTGAAACTTTCCATGACGGTCGCGCTGGCTCCCGCGCCCAGCAAAATTGCGCAACGTACGTGCGAGGTGGCATCCGCATTGACATGGATGATCTCAAACGGCGCGTCGATGGACACGCCTGGCTCCAGCGCCAATAGAAAGCCGCCCTTGAACATGGCTGCGTTGAGCGCGGCAAAAGGCTGATTGCCCGCGAGGTCAGCAGCATCGAAAGCGGATTTCAGGAGCTCGGGGCGAGATTCGAGTGCGTCGGTGACGGAACCAAACCAGACGCCGTCGGGCAGGTTTGCAACCGAAGACAGGGCCGGAACGATGGAAGAATTGTTCAGAACAAGGCGATGGGGGGCACCAGGGAAGCTTAAAGCTTCGATACCCTCAGATGTGGGGTCAGGCCGGCTCACTCCCTCAAGCGCAGGTAGCTTCGGGGCCTTCGTTAATGGGCGCAAATTCGTAAACCGCCATGCCTCGTCACGCCGGCTTGGGAAGCCCAGTGCTGAGAATTGCTCGATGGCAGCCTGCCGCCTCGCCTGCAACCAAGCGGGCTCCGCCGTATCAACACCCGCGCGATAGGAAGCGATATAGGGCACGGTCTCCGGTTTTATTTCGGTCATGCCACGATCCTCATGCAGCGCTGGCGAGATGAGCATAACCGCGCTCCTCAAGATCAGTGGCCAGGGTTTTGTCACCCGAGGCCACGATTTTACCATCGGCGAGCACATGAACGAAATCAGGCTCGATATAGTCGAGCAGCCGCTGATAATGCGTGATCATGACGATGGCGCGGCCAGGATCGCGCAAGCGGTTCACGCCGTTGGCGACAGCGCGCAGGGCGTCGATATCGAGGCCACTATCAGTTTCATCGAGGATGGCGAGAGCGGGTTCCAGCATGGCCATCTGGAAAATCTCGTTGCGCTTTTTCTCGCCGCCGGAGAAGCCGACATTGACCGCACGTTTTAGCAGGTCGTCGCTGATATCCAGAAGATTAAGCTTGGCCTTTACGGCTTTCAGAAATTGCGCAGCGTCCAATTCGGCGATGCCACGCTGTTTGCGCACGGCATTCAGCGCTGCGCGCAGAAAATACATGTTATTTACACCGGGAATTTCCACGGGGTATTGGAAGGCGAGGAAGATGCCGTTGCGGGCACGCTCGTCCGGCGGCAGGCCGGCAAGGTCCGTGCCCTGGTACAAGATATGCCCCGCCGTTACCTCGTAGCCCGGCTTGCCCGCCAGCACGCTGGAGAGCGTGCTTTTGCCCGCGCCATTCGGCCCCATGATGGCATGCACCTCACCTGCTTTGACTGTAAGGTTGATACCCTTGAGGATGTCCCGGCCGCCGGTGAGACGGGCATGCAGGTCATGGATTTCGAGAAGATTCGTCATGCTACATCTCCGGTCTTTGGGCTGAGGGGAATAAAATACGTCATCCAACGCTGCCTTCGAGGCTGACAGCCAGGAGTTTTTGCGCTTCAACCGCGAACTCCATGGGTAGTTCCTTCAACACTTCCTTACAAAAGCCGTTGACGATTAGCGACAAAGCGTCCTCCTGGGTGAGACCGCGCTGCTGGCAGTAGAACATCTGCTCGTCGCTTACCTTTGAGGCCGTTGCCTCATGTTCGACCCGCGCGCTCGGGTTGCGAGAATCGATGTAAGGGATCGCGTGCGCACCGCAGGTCTTACCGATAAGCAAAGAGTCGCATTGTGTATAATTGCGCGCGTTCTCAGCCCCGAGCAAAATTCTAACGGCGCCGCGATAGGTATTCTGGCCGTGCCCGGCGGAGATGCCCTTGGAGATGATGGTCGAGCGCGTATTGCGGCCGATGTGGATCATCTTGGTGCCGGTGTCGGCCTGCTGCATGTTGTTGGTAATCGCCACGGAGTAGAATTCGCCGACGGAATTTTCACCTTCGAGAATGCAGCTGGGATATTTCCAGGTGATCGAGGAGCCCGTTTCCACCTGAGTCCAGGCAATTTTTGAATTCTTGCCCCGGCAGGCGCCACGCTTGGTGACAAAGTTATAGATCCCGCCTTTGCCTTCAGCATCTCCCGGATACCAGTTTTGTACGGTGGAGTATTTGATCTCAGCATCTTCCATCGCGACCAACTCCACCACCGCGGCGTGGAGCTGATTTTCGTCGCGTTGCGGCGCCGTGCAGCCTTCTAGGTAAGAGACGTAGGCGCCTTTATCGGCAATCAGCAGCGTTCTTTCAAACTGCCCGGATTTGGCGGCGTTGATTCGGAAATAGGTAGAAAGCTCCATCGGGCAGCGCACGCCCGGCGGGATGTAGGCGAAGGAGCCGTCGCTAAAAACCGCCGAGTTGAGGGCGGAGAAGAAATTATCGCCCTGCGGCACGACGGAGCCGAGATAGTTTTGTACCAGCTCCGGATGTTCGCGCACGGCCTCCCCGAACGAGCAGAAGATGATGCCCTGTGCGGCCAGCGTACCCTTGAAAGTTGTCGCCACCGAGACACTGTCGAACACCGCATCCACGGCGATACCAGCCAGGGCCGCGCGTTCACCCAGCGGGATACCGAGTTTCTCGTACATCTTCAGCAATTCCGGATCGACCTCATCGAGGGATTTCGGCCCGCTCGCCGTTTTAGGGGCAGAGTAATAGGTCGATGCCTGATAGTCGATCGGCGCGATCTTGAGCTTTGCCCAATCCGGCGCGGTGAGCCCAAGCCAACGGCGAAATGCCTTCAGGCGCCACTCCAAAAGCCAGCCCGGCTCCCGCTTCTTAGCCGAAATAAACCGCACCGTATCTTCGTTCAATCCAGGCGGTAACTCATCAACGTCGATATCCGTGACGAAGCCGTATTTATAGCCCGCCTCGCCGGCGGAGAGGATGGTTTCTACAGTGTCCAGATTCGCACTCATGACAAAATTCGGGCTCCGTTCATGGTAAAGTCTGGTTTCGACAACGGCTGTAAGGGCTCAGGTACAGACTGATCAGAGCAACTGCCGTGCCATGATGGATATGCGCCAATATTCTTGGGTTTTTTGCGATTTTCCCTGTGGGCATTGCCGCATTGTCGCAATGCCGACAGTCTGGTTATGGACGAAACAGCACATGGGGCCTGATGCGGCTGAGTCTCCCCACTTTCCCTGATACCTCCCAGGGCCGCGGCGGCATTTCCACGTCGGCAAGAAACTTGCTGAGTAAGCAAGTAGAGCGTTTTGGGAGATAGAGATGAACGAAATGGCGGCGGGATATTTTGTGGATTGGGATGGCAACGCCCGCAGCACGCTCGACCCCGGCGGCGGCTATTTATGCGAAGCCGATCCCGTGGCGCGCTATGTCGCGATCGTCACCAAAAGCGGCGCGGTGATGCATGAGGCGACATTTTTCAAAAACCTTGCCGATATTGAAAAATCGGGACTCAAGGCGTCGCTGGTTCCCGGCACGCACCCCTGGGGCCGGCCGGATGAGGGATTTTAGACGGGAGGATCGCCCATGCTACCAACGACCATTCTGATCGATGACGCACCGCGCTGCGTCGTGCGCCCCGTGGATATGAAAGACCTCGCCCGCTTTCTGCGTAATGGCCGGGGTTATCTGCTCACCGGCAACCCGCAGGGGACGATGACGCATCGCATGGCTGATGCTGACGAGGCCGCGAAATGGGGGGATGCGATGGCACTCCACAAGGCCTGGGGCGGTGATGAGGAGGCGTTCTTTGGTGTCCCCCTCTGACCTCAGGACAGGGTTGTGTAGGCGTCGTGCGGGTTACCTGCCTGGTTACGCATCCAGTCCGCCAGTTTGGCCATCGCCGCGTATATTTCCTGCCTTATCACTGCATCGGCGACCGCTTCCGCCAGGGCGCCCTGCATGCAGAGTAGCCATTCATCGCGTGCCGCGCTGTCGATCTTGAATCCCAGATGCCGCTGGCGTAGCCGCGGGTGGCCCTTTTCGACGGAATAGAGTTTTGGCCCGCCCAGCCACTCCGTGAGATAGCGTTTGAGAATGTTTTTGGTGGCACCGAGATCGGGTGCGTGCATCGCCCGGATCCCAGCGGCTTCCGGCATTGTGTCCATACGGGTATAAAAAGCCTCGACCAGACGATCGATCGTCGGCAACCCGCCGATACGATCAAAATTTGAAACTTCTACAACAACATCAGTCATGTAACCAGACTCCCTGGCCCCTTCGCTCGCGGGCCCCCTTAAAATTGTACCATCCAATTCAAGCCAAATCAGGCATTTTGGCGGGAAGCCGACAAACACAAGGCTTGGTCATCGCCCTCAGTGGATCATAATATCCATCGTCTCTTCCAAATCGTCGAACCCGCGCCAGAGGTCGTCCTCAACCAGCGCCACGCCGCAGACGCAGACATCACCATCGATGAGCGCCAGTGCCACCGGCTCCAGGCTTTGCGCCAGGCAGGCCCCTTCGACGCAGATCCCCGTATCGATTTCGAACTTCGCTCCGTGCCGGCCACATTGGAGAAAACATCCGTCCTCGATCAGGAATTTTCCGGAGCCAATGTTCAGCCAAGTACCTTCATGGCGGCAGACGTTGACATAGCCAAAAAACGCGCCCGGTTCACGCTGGATGATGACGATCGGAAACGGCTTGGCCTCCCCGGTTTCGCTCAACCGCCAGAGGCTGAACGCCTTCGCCTCACCGGGGCTGATGGCACCGGCCGCGCAAACGACAAAAACGTCGATGTCTTCATCTGGCAAAACGCCACCTACCCGATAATTGCATACCAAGATGTGCATAAACCATGCCGGAGCCCGGCGCGTGCCCTCGCCTGATTGAAAGACACATGATGCAACATATAAAATTCTACATGACCCCCGGCTCCTGTTCGACCGGTATTCACATTATTCTCGAAGAGCTCGGGGAAATATTCGAAGTCACCATCGTAAACCTGCCGGCGGGTGATCACTTCAAACCCGCGTATGTCACGGTCAACCCAAAGTCGGCGATCCCCGCACTGCTCCGGCCCGATGGCAGTCTGCTCACCGAGGTCATCGCTATGGCCTATTGGCTTGGCCAAAGTCGGCCGCGCGCCGGGCTTTGGCCAACTGACCTTACCGATGCAACACGCGCACTCGAAACCATGGCCTACGTGGTGACCACGCTGCACGGCCAAGGCTTTGCCCGGATTTTTGTGCCCTCCAGTTTCGCGCGTGATCCCGCCGCGCATGGCGAGGTGCGACGCCTGGGGCAGGACATCGTCGAGAAGGGTTTTGCCGTTTTGAACGCTACGCTCCCGCGCGAAAGTTATGTGGCTGGGGCATTTTCCGTCGCCGATCCCGTGCTGTTTTATGTGCTGTTCTGGGCCGATAAGTTAAACATTCCCTTGCCCGCGACTCTGCTTGCGCATTACCGGCGGCTGCTGGCGCGCCCCGCCGTGCAGCTTGTGCTGCGCGAGGAGGGCTATAATCCGGCAACACTGGGCCAGATGGCTCCGGCGGCCTGAGCCTTACCGGGACTCAGCCAGAGCCATGCCTTTTATTTGAGCGAAAACATGATCGCCAATCTGCAAGCTGAGAGTATCCCAGGATTTGCGGGTAATGCTGGATAGCAGCCGCGCCTCGCTATCCGCACCCTCCAGGCCGAGCAGAACCAGCATCTGATTGGCACTCGTTCCATGCACCGCCAGGATGCGGGCTGGCAGTATGTTCAGCACGCTGGAGTTCTGGGGTGCGCCTTTGATCAGGCTGACGTCGCTTGCGCGGACGCGCAGGCGTTGGCTTGTTCCCACAGCGCCCGGCTGGCCAGGCACCAAAAACCGCGCACCACCGACGTTGTAGGTGGCGAGGTCATAAGCGGCGTCGTAATGCTCGATAACAACAGTGAGAACCATGGCCGGCTCAGGCATACGCGCAAGCGGCAAGGAAATATCCGCCAGCAATGTACGCAGCGCCCCGGCGGCTTGAACCTGGCCATGCCGGCTTATCAGTATGAGATGGTCGGCAAGCCGTTCAATTTCAGTAAAATCATGCGAGACATAAATGACCGGGATCGACAATCGTTCCGAAAGTCCTTCAAGATATGGAAGAATTTCATTTTTCGCATCACGGTCGAGGGCTGAGAGTGGTTCATCCATTAGCAACAGCCGGGGTTGCGCGAGAAGCGCGCGGCCGATCGCCACACGCTGACACTCGCCACCCGAAAGCGCCGTCGGGGAACGCCGCAGGAGCGCATGCAGGCCCATGAGATCTATCGTAGGTTCGAGCGCGATGGCGGGGGTCTTCGTGCGGGCACGGCGCAACCCGTAGCGTAGATTATCAAGCACGGATAAATGCGGGAACAAGCGCGGTTCCTGGAATACATAACCAACAGGCCGCTTATGCGCTGGCAAAAAATGCTTGGCATCCTGCCAAACTTCCTCACCCACGCGCAGAAAGCTACGATCCAGCGCCGTCAGACCCGCGATGCAGCGCAGAATCGTGGTCTTGCCGCAGCCGGAAGGACCAAACAAGCCGGTCACCCCCCGGGGCGGCATGGTAAATGCAATATCCAGCGGGAAGGCGCCAATTTTTCCTTTGAACCTGGCTTCAACGCCGTTCATGAAAATCGCCTGCTGCTACGTCTTTCTATCAACGTCGTGGCGACAACCACGATGAAAGCAAAGAGCAACATACAGGCGGACAAGGTGTATGCATTGTTCCATTGCATTGTCTCCACATCGTTGAAAAGAACGATGGAGAGAACCTCGGTTTTGCCGGGAATGTCGCCGCCGATCATCAGCACCACACCGAACTCGCCGATGGTGTGCGCGAAACTTAAAATGGCCCCGGTGAAAATACCGCCCTGCGCCAACGGAACGGCGATGGAAAAAAACGCATCAAGGGGAGAGGCGCGCAGCGTTGCGGCAACTTCCAACGGGGCATCGCCTATGGCGCGAAAAGCGTTGCGGATGGGTTGCACCATGAAAGGCAGCGAATAGATTACAGAGCCGATCACCAGCCCGGTAAAACTGAAGGCCAGAGAACGCAGGCCAAACAAAGACAACAATGAAGCAAATGGACCGTAAGGCCCGAGCGCGACGAGGAGATAGAATCCCAAAGTTGTCGGCGGCAGCACGATCGGCAATGCGACGATCGTCGTGATAACATCCGCCGCCCAGCTTTTACTCCGCGCCAGCCACCAGGCCAGCGGCGTTCCTACAAGAATGAGGACGGCCGTCGTGACACTCGCCAATTCCAGCGTTAGGACGACGGCTGGCCACATCGCTCAGCCTCAGGGTGTGGTGTAGCCGTAACTACGAATGATCTTGAGCGCGGCCGGTGATTTCAGAAATGCCAGAAAGGCTTTTGCACCGGGATCGTTCGCACCCGTTTTGAGCAAGACGGCATCTTGCAGGATCGGCGAATAGAGCGTCTGGGGTACGATCCATTCCGAGCCCTTTTTGCTCTTCACGACCTGGGACAGGGCGACAAAGCCCAGTTCCGCATTGCCGCTGGCCACGAACTGATAGGTTTGGGTAATACTCTGCCCAGTGACAATTTTTGGCGCGAGTTCATTGTACACGTCCAGCGCCTTCATTGTCTGCATCCCGGCCGCGCCATAGGGCGCCGCGCCGGGATCGGCATTGGCAATATGGATGAAATTCCCATCGTGCAGGACCATGCCATCGGCATCAACCAGTTTCGGGTCGGCGCTCCACAGCACCAGCTTGCCGACCGCGTAGGTAAACACCGTGCCGGGAACGGCCAGACCATCGGCCACCGCCTTCTTGGGCCTGGCGGCATCGGCGGAAAGAAACACCTCGAACGGCGCTCCTTGCTTGATCTGCGTATAAAACTGCCCGGAAGACCCAAAGCTGAGAACCAGCGTATCGCCCGTCTTAGTATGGAAGATCGTGGCAAGCTCCTTGGCCGGCGCCGTGAAGTTGGCTGCAACGGCAACCGGAACATCGCTCGCCAGCGCCGGTGTTGCCGCTAACAAAACCAGACCAAACAGTGCAAATGCCAAAAACTGGATGCGAGGAACCTCTGAGAGACGCATTGTATCTGCCCGCATACGACCAAAAAAAGTCTTCATCTCAATCCCTTTCGTTAGGAGGCATCGGCGCCATGCAGGGCCTCAAACTCTTGAGTTTCTAACCGGAACATACCGCGACCCCCGGCAAAGGCTTGGTAATGTGTACCTGCTTTATCGCTCAACCGGTTGAACCATTCCTGGGGACTCAACGCAAGCGGGCGTTTACTGATTTCAACGACCGACCCATCGGGCGCGAAGCGAACATGTACCAAAGTTTTCTCGTTTTCCATCGCCGCCTCCAAAAAATTAAAGACCCGAGCCAAAGCCCAGCAATTCAACCTTGATGTTTTCCGTACCAAGAACCGTCGCCTGACAGGCCAGACGCGACTTCGAGCCGATGCCGACAATCGTATCGAGCCGTTCATTCTCTTCCCGGCCGATTTTCGATACCCCTTTGCGGCCCTCTTGAAGATAAATATGGCAGGTTCCACAGGCCGCTTTGCCCTCGCATTTATGTGTGATGGTCTCATCCGCCGCGAGAATCGCCGCCAGCAGCGTCGTGCCGGCAACCACATCGATTGTTTTACCGGACGGTAGGATCGTAACCAGAGACATGACATAACTCCTTTTGTGTTGAATGCCGTCACAGACGGCATGGGATGGTTCAGTAGATCGCGGCCCCGGCGCCAACATTGATCGAGGCGTCCTTCATGGTCGAAACAATGAAGGCAATCTGGTCTTCGGAAAGATGCGTATGAAATGGCAGGGCCACGGCACGGTCAGCCACTTTCTCCGCGACGAAATAATCACCCCGGCGGTAGCCCCGATCGAAATAGTGCCGTTGCAAATGCAGCGGATTGCAATACGCAACGGCCTCAACCTGTTCGACGCGCAGATCCTCGATAATGGCGTCCCGGCTGGAGCGGGAAAACCGCGTGCCCAGGTGAACATTATAGAGAAACCAGTTCACCTCCGTGATATCCGGTCCGATATAGGGATCCTTGATGCCCTCGAAGGATTGAAGATGCTTGTAATAGAGGTGTTCAGAAATACGGCGGCGCTCAAGTATCTCGTCGAGACGCCGTAGCTGGGCAAGACCGAGGGCCGCCGAAAGATCGCTGATGCCCGCCTGATATGGCGCACTGCCACTTACGATCACTGAAGCGCGTTCGGGCAGACGGTGCGCCCGATGACGGCGCAAGGCGACGGCGATATCCAAATCATCGGTCACGATCATACCACCCTCGCCGCAGGTGAGCGGAGATGGCTGCGAGAAGTCGAAGATCGCAGTATCACCGAACGTGCCAACGAGCTCATCCCGATATTTCGAACCAATGGCCTCGGTTGAATCCTCGATGAGAATGAGACCGCGGGCTGTTGCCAAAGCACGCATTTCATCCCAGGCGGCGGGGTGGCCATTGTTATTGCCGGCCACGATGGCCTTGGTTTTTTCCGTGATCCGCACTGCGGCCTTTTCTGGCAGGAGTGTGCCCGCCCAGTAATCAATATCGGCGAACACCGGCTTCGCGCCAATGAGGGAAATGGCATGGGCTGTTTCACGAAATGAGTAGGGTGACGCGATCACTTCGTCACCAGGACCGATGCCGTAGGCGGCTAAGGTGATGAGTAGGCCCAGCGTGCCGCTCGGCACCGCGACGGCATATTTGCGCCCCAGATAGGCGGCAAACTCCTCTTCAAATGCCTCGGCAACCGGGCCGGTCGAGATCCGCGGCGAGCGCAATACCTCATCGACGGCGGCCAGCTCAGCGTCGGTGATGTCCGGGTCCGACAATGCAATAAAACTATCGTCCACCACGGTTTCCACGCCGTCAACTTCCATCTCGAAAACCGGCGCCGTGATGTCTCCAGTCATGACACATCCCGCCGCCGTGCCACGATCACGCCTGTGGCACCGGCGGGGTCCGAGGTAATCTGCGCGCAATGGTCCTTGCTGTTCAGCAAATGAATATCCACACGCGCGTAACTCCGGAATGGTGTTTCAGCAACATCCGAATCGTCGCATTCCGTCCACGACAAATGTGGGAATTGCCGGCGCAGTGCGGCAATCGACTCCATCTCCGGACCAGCATCCGCAAACAAGGCTTCGATCGCCTGAATATCCTCAGCATTCATCGCCATGACCATTTCACCGCTTTCACCATGCGCCGCTTGTGCGCATATATGGCTATGCAAATTCACTGCCAAAATTTGCGTTCGGGATCGGCATTCAGCTGTACCAGGGCTTCACTCAGGCGATTGTAGCTATTTTCGAACGCCCAGGCACCTTGTGTGTGGTTTTTGTGATAAAGCCGCCAACCTTGTGTCTCGGCATGGTACTCGATCAACGCCACGTCGATGACACCACCCTCGGCGTCGATATTACGCGAACAGCAGGGGCTCTCGATACGGTATCCGCCCGTAACCGGCAACACGCGCGGCGCAACATAGCGGTAGCGTTCACGCGCCAGTAACGCACGTTCAATACGTCTGCGATCGAATTCATTCGGGTGTGGGAGCCTCGCGACCGCCGCCATGTGTGTTGCAGCATCCATCTGGTTAATCCCTGCTAAAGGGGACTGATTTCCTCTTCCAGGCAGCCGATGACACAACGTTCCCTGAATTCGACCAGATAGATCGGTGTGCTCGACTCAACATGAGTTCCCACCTGCACGATATCGCCGGTATCGCCGGTGCTGACCAGCAGCGCCTCGGCCGGTACTTCGGGAAATGTGCCATCGTTATGTAGATCGGTCAGTGCCCGCACACGCTGGCCCCATTGATATCTTGGTGTTCGTAGCTCGATCATGCCGCAAACCCTCCTGGCAACGGCAGATCAATATCCTCGTCATGCGGGCGGACTGGTTCGAGTTCCTTGCGTTTCATGCCAACGCGATTGCCACTTTCAAGAAACTCCACGCCATAAATGTAGAATTGCTGCAAGAAGGTACCGATGCTCACGACGTAACCTTCCTCCCCCTTTTTTGCTAGAAGTTCGCCTATTTCCTTGCCTGCATAGGTGCCATCGTTGCGTATCATGCGCTTCGCCTTCACCTTTTCGCCAAACCCAAAATATGGTGGCTCGGAAATTTCAACCACATCACTGTCACGAACAATGTTGGTCATTGCACCGCCTCCTTTATCTGTGCCGGCCTGCTATTCGGCCGAGACCGTGCCATTTCGGACACCAGCGGATCAGCATCGTCGGTGAGTTCGAAAAGCTGCGCGGTTGGAATCCGGCGAGCTACCTCGAAGCGCACACGCCAATCCGCATCATGGCGCAACCGGCCGAGAAGATCCGGCGCCACGCGTTGCGCGACCTCCCGCCGGACAGAGGCATCTTCGTCAGCTGCCATCTGGAACAGCCATTCGACCGGAGCACGGCCGGCCACAACGCGCCGGACCTCGGCCTCCTCATCATGGATAAATCGCGCCAAAAGTGAAGGAGAAATGCGGCGGGCAATCACCAGACGAACATAATAATCGGGGTCACCCATCATAACGATGAGCTCGGCATCCTCCAGCCGCGAGGCGATCCGGATGCATACCTCCCGGTGCGGGTCCATGCGCAATTTCAGAACATGATTTGTCGGCAGGCGCCGAGCCGCATTCCAACGAACGGTTTCATCTGGATCATTGAGCAATGCCGGAAGCAGAAATACATCCGCATGTTTCGCCGCGATCGCACGGACCTCGAAATGTGGATGCTTGATATAGGCATTTGCCAATTCGTGATGCCAGTCAAAAAACCGGTCTATACGCCGTGCATAACGGTCATTCACGCATGCATGCTTCAGCCGGCACCCTCCGGATGCCGCCAAGGGGGCATGCACGCAAGACGCGCACTCAACTTCGTTGCATAGCCAGTCGCGGGCTTCATCGATGTCACCGTTCATCATCCATCTCCAGGCGCAGGATGACATCGAGCAATACCTTCGCACCGATTTTATCGCTCGGGTCAAGTTCAAGAAGCTTCATAATCGCAGCTTCACCTTCGTAGATATTACCCAACCGCATTTGCAGATAAGCATATCCCTTGAGGGTGAAGAGAAAGAAGCGTGGCAGCATGGCGTCGTAGCCGTCAAAAATGGCGTCGCTGGCCTTGGTGTCCCGCCAGTCACCGGGAAGCTTGTTGTCCCTCGCCGCCTTTGTCAGACAGATTTTTGCGATATCGAGCGCATCGCTCAAGCGCCCTTTGTAAAAGTAAAAGCGGTAGAGCCCGATGAGAACCGCCGCATGGTCCGGTGCCAGTGCCTGCGCTTCTTTCAGGTGGGTCTCGGCGATGTCGTCCAAATGGTAAGAGAGCCCGGCCTGCTGCAAATGCCGTTCGGCCTCCGGCGGCAATCCTTCCCCCAAAAGGGTGGCTGCCAGGGCCGGATCGTCCAGTAATGACGGTCGTGACATGCCCTGGCCCGTGGCGCTGGTCATCCGCGTTGCCTCCGGTTGAAGTTCAGCGGTGCGACGCGCATGACGTGGCTTTGGGGTCGTGAAACACCAGGCCGGTTTGCGCGGCGGTGTCGGCGAAGTCGATCGTGACACCTTCCAGTAGAATGCGGCTTTCCGCGGGCAGAAAGAGTTTGACGCCGTCGCGCTCAACCACCGCTTCGCCGGGTTCCGGGGCGGCTTTTATGCTGATGTCCGCCGCCAGCCCGGAACAGCCACCGGGGCTGACCGCAAGGCGGAACCCGCTCTGTGGCCCGCCATCGGTGCGCAGCATGAAGCGGATGAATTTTTGTGCCGCCGGCGTGATTTGAAAGTTCATGAAACCTGCTCCTACGCCGGGGGCTGATAGCGAGGATAGGACGTGTCAATAATACAAGTATTATCAACCGGGCAAACCGCCGCACATTGCGGGGCATCAAAATGCCCGATGCATTCCGTGCATTTTTTGGGATTGATGACGAAGGTTCCACCCTTCTCCGTAATTGCCACATTCGGGCATTCCGCTTCACATGCCGAGCAGCTTGTGCATTGGGAAGAAACAATCTTTAGCGCCATTTTTATTCTCCTCGTAGTATTTTTAACAAAGCTTAGGCTGCGGCAATCAGCGCCCCTTGGCGGATTTCCGCGTCACCACGTTCAACATGCGCGATCTCGCCGGTCTTGACCTTATCCAGATAGGATTTGAACCAGGCAATGGCCGATTTTTCGATGAACTCATGCGCGAATTGATCGACCGGATCGATGCCTGCCTTTTGCAGATCAGCCTTCGGACAACCACCGATTTTGGCAACAAACACGGCGTGGCAGTCGTTGATCGCGCGGATCACCGTCTCTAGGCTTTCCTCATCGCCAAAGCCTCCCTGGCAATACAGGTCAACGCGGCGATGCCCGACAAATTTCGCACCTGCAGTGGAGAGTTCGTAAACCTGAAACTCCTTGGCATGACCAAAATGCTCGTTGATGAGTCCGGAACCTTTGGTTGCCACGGCCACCAGCAGCTTGATATCACTCACCTCGCCAACGAGCGTTTCGAGTTCCTCCTGCTTGGCGGCAACCTTGGCCTGACGCTCGCCTTCAACCGCCGCCTGATAGGCCTTGCGGGACTCTAGATCGTAATTAACTTCCATCGCCATGATTTTATCCGTGGTGAACTCGGCACTACGATCCTCGCCCAGCAGCCCCACCGCATCGGCGCGGCACTGGCGGCAATGGCGCATCATGTTCATCTCACCTTCGCAAGAATCCTGCAGCGCCTTGAGCTCCTGCGCGGTAGGGCCGCGCTGGCCGGTGAGACCAAACACGGTACCGTGCTCTGGCGCCGATATGAGCGGCATGATGTTGTGCAGGAAAGCGCCACGTGATTTAACAGCCTTGTTGACCTCGACAAGATGCTTGTCGTTGACGCCGGGGATCATCACGGAATTAACCTTGCAGAGAATGCCGCGCGCGGTCAGCATCTCCAGCCCCAGCAACTGCCGGTCGCTGAGCAGTTTGGCCGCTTCAACGCCGGTGTAGCGGTGATGCTTCCAGAACACCCAAGGATAGATTTTCGCGCCGATCTCGGGATCCACCATGTTGATGGTGATGGTCACATGGTCGACATTAAATCCGGCAATCGTATCCACATGATCCGGCAACGCCAGGCCGTTCGTCGACAGGCAGAGTTTGATATCCGGCGCTGTCTTCATAATCAGTTCAAAAGTCTTGAATGTTTTCTCCGGGTTGGCGAGCGGGTCGCCAGGGCCGGCGATGCCAAGCACGGTCATTTGCGGAATGGTTGAGGCCACCGCGAGAACCTTCTTCGCGGCCTGCTCGGGCGTGAGTTTTTCGCTGACGACGCCGGGGCGCGACTCATTGGCGCAATCATATTTCCGGTTGCAGTAGTTGCACTGGATGTTGCAGGCCGGAGCCACTGCAACATGCATACGCGCATAATGATGATGCGCTTCCTCGCTGTAGCAAGGATGATTTTTAACTTTTTCCCAGATTTCAGTCGGGAGATCACCCTGCCCGGCGGCGGACCCGCAACTTGCCTTGCCGCTGCTGCCTTCGGTGCCGCAACCCTTATGTTCAGCAACCTTCTGCATCATGTCTTCGATCGGACCCGTCAGCCCCACGTCGCTGCTTGCATGCTCTGGTGTCGCGTACATATCCGCTCCTTATTCTGATGATACAGCCGAGATCCGGAAAGGGTCTTGGGAGGATATCAGCAACTTGCGTGCCATTGCTGAATGCCGTTAATTTTGTCTTTTATTTCAAGGTACTAAAATTTTTCCATTGTTCGTTTGTCAACATTGAGCACATGTTTGAAATACGACAGGAGCGTCCCCCGCGCGGGGCGCTAGGCTCAGGCGGCGCCGAGAATCAGCTCGATCGCGCGGGCAAGCGGAAGGGCAATTGGCGTGAGACCCTGCGTCGCCAGAAACCATGCTTCGTTCCTCGACAATGTGTCCGGATCGATGATGACATAATGCTTGGCCGATGAGCGCTTCATAATCTGTCGCGCATAGGTCCGCAGGAGTTGGTCATTGAATCTACAACCGATAAACAGGAAACTGCGGCCCGTACGCCGGTCTTTCACAGCATCTGGGATCGGTGTCTGAATGTCGATTTCGGTCAGAACCTCGACGTAATCGGCGTCGGAGATCAGGAAGTTGGCGGCCGGCGAAATACTGCCATGCGGTTTGTAGAGAACGGTCTTCCATCCCTCCGCGGCAATGCGATCGGCTTCCTTACCTTGCGAATCATAATAGCGGTACCAGCGGTCTTCGCCAATTCCTGCACGCGTAATGCCCTGGATTTCACCCCAATCCGTACGTGAGGCCAGTGCGGCGCGCATGGCGCCATCATACCAAGTATCCACAATCATCGGCAGATTCAGCGAGACGAGATAATGGTGCAGCGGGCCGGGTTCCACGGCGGAACCGAATGCCTCTCTCATCAATGCGGTAACCGTTGAACGGTGCTTCATACTTTCGATATGCTGCGCCGCGGCCCAGGCATTTCCCTTGGCGCGGCGGGGCAGCGCGACCTTGGTGCTAAAAAATGCCGCCAGCGCCTCGGGCGTTGTCGGTATTTTCGTGGTTGAAAGTTCAACCAGTCCTGGCCCGAGATAGGGGACGATTTCCCCCGCACGCAAAGGCGCTATAATGCCGGCGAGGAGACGCTCCGCATCCACAGTATCTACCAGATCAAGGGCTTGCGTGGACATACTCATGCCACGGTTTCCTCTTCGCCACGTTTGCGGGCATTGACCGTGATTGGCAAATGCGTGTCCGCGGCCATTTCTGGAAGGTCGAGGACCCAGCCATTGGCAATGCGGATCCAGCCGCCCCAGAGCGTCTCATGCTCTGACTCGACGATCGGCTCCTCCATATCTTTTTTGGGAACGTAAATCGACAGGCCTGTATCGGGAGAGCGGCAGATCATGATCTTCATTTTTATGTTCCCTGTTGGGATGGGTGACGCAGCGTTTCAGAGAACTGTATAAGGTTTGGCATTGCGTTAGGCTGGAATGCAGGTATTGGGGACCGGGCAGACCTCGCTGCATTTCGGGCTGTCGAACACCCCTTCGCATTCCGTGCACTTCTTAGGGTTGATCACAAATGTACCTCCCTTCATCGAAATCGCGGCGTTGGGACATTCGAATTCGCAGATACTGCAGCCCGTACATTGGGAAGCAACGATTTTGTACGCCATAGAATCTCCTCGCGCGCCTGGCCGGAACGATTGACCGTTAACGATGACAGGTTTGAGGAGAGCAAGCATTGTGCCATCCCAATCGCCGCCGAAAGTGTGAAGGATTTCTGGCTGGCAGCGGCCCCCGTGACAGTCCTTGTGGGAATCACGACATTGTCGTGTCCTGCCGGGCACACGGCCCGATTTTCCGGCTGATTGACGGCGGCATGAAGCTTGCTTCATAAAAATTGCAGAGTTGAAGACCACCGCTCCCAGAACTGATTTCGATCAGGAGGTTTTATGCCGTTGGATCATCTCGATTTCACCGAAAACCTGCTCAACCTGGCGGCTGTGATCTATCGCCCGGAAGACGATGTGGACGCCCTGCTGCTTTCCTTTGCCCGCTCACTGCAAAGAGAGGGCCGCCGTCTGGGCGGCGTTGTCCAGCGCAATTGGCGCAACGAGTGTGGGCCGGCCCGATTGATGGCGGTGGTCGACCTGATGACCGAACGGCAAATCCCGATCTGCCAGGATCTGGGTTCGGGCTCCGGGGCCTGTCAGCTCGACGAAGCCAGCCTCGCCGATGCGGCGCAAGCCGTCCGCCGGGCCGTGGCCAGTGATGTGGAGTTGGTTATCGTCAATAAGTTTGGCAAAACGGAGGCCGAAGGGCGTGGCTTACGCAGCGAAATCGCCGAGGCCATTCTTGCAAGCAAGCCGGTGCTGACCGCCGTCTCCACGCGCATCTACCCCGCTTGGCAGAGCTTCACGGGCAGCTTTGGCACAATGCTGATCTGTGACGAGTCCATCGTGAGGGGCTGGTGGCAGGATATCGCACAAAAGATCGACCGCCGTAGACTGGGTTTGCCGGCAGCGGTGCGGTCTATGACATAATTTGATTTCTCGATTCAGTCACAAACTAGTGCCGCGAGTCATTCATATTACCGGGTAGAGACGTTTTAGCTTAATGCGGGCGTCTGCGGCGGTGAATTGCCAATCGGCTTTAGCGTGGTTTTGATTGCGGCGCTGCTGCCAGGCTGT
>Ga0182014_10001621_pt1 | contig 29776 bp, 27 predicted proteins | sample 612S2DmetaG_FD_120489 | JGI IMG/M metagenome (GOLD analysis project Ga0182014, IMG submission 120489) | Permafrost microbial communities from Stordalen Mire, Sweden - 612S2D metaG | ecosystem: Environmental > Terrestrial > Soil > Wetlands > Permafrost | place: Sweden: Stordalen | collected... | reverse complement strand
TCACGCAAATCCATGCTGTACGGCTTGCCCATCCCATCCTCCCGACTCAGTCGCAAAGATGGAATCAGCATTCCGCCTCCAAGAGAATCCCTCCGACTCGCTTTTTGAGGAATTTGCTCTAGGATAGATCGCCGCCAGTTCGCGTCCGCGCAGCAACAGGAGCCGCGAGCCGAGGCCGCCGCGGCGGATAAAATAATCAACGGCCATTCGGGCGGCAAGGTTCCGTCATGTCTCCGCGCCGGAGACTCCGGCTTCGGAGAAGGTGGCCATCCCGGCGTGGCAGGCGAGGGCCGCGCGCACGAGCAGGATGGCGACGCCGGCGCCGGAAGCCTCGCCAAGCCGCATGTCGAGATCGAGCAGCGGGTTGAGGCCGAGTTCGGTGAGCAAGGCGCGGTGCGCGGATTCGGCGGAAACATGCGCGGCGCGGCAGTGATCCAGTATGCCCGCATTGAGCCGCGCCAGCGGGACCACAGCGGCGGTGGCGACAAAACCGTCGATCAGCACGGGAATTTTATGCTGCCGCGCCGCCAGCACCGCGCCGGAGATCGCGGCGAGCTCGCGCCCGCCCAGCGCCGCCGCCACCCGAAGCGGATCGCCCGATATGGCGCGATGAACCTCGAGCGCCGCCTCGATCGCCGCACGCTTGCGCGCCAGTCCGGCATCGTCGACGCCGGTGCCGCGGCCGGCCCACCGTACAGCATCGCCGTCGAGCAGCGCCGCGCACAGCATCGCCGCCGTCGTGGTATTGGCGATGCCCATCTCGCCGACCGCGACGAGATCGCCGTCGGCCGGCACGGTGCGATAGCCGATGTCGACCGCGTTCAGAAACTCGCCGACGTCCATTGCCGGGGCGATGGTGAAGTCGCGGGTCGGGCGATCGAGCTCGATTTCCATCACCCGCAACTCCGCACCGGCCACCCCCGCGATCTGGTTGATGGCGGCGCCGCCTCGGTCAAAATTCGCCACCATCTGCGCGGTGACCGCCGGCGGATAGGCCGAGACGCCGCGTGCGGCCACGCCGTGATTGCCGGCGAACACCGCGATCGTCACCCGTTCGAGCCGCGGCATGGCGCGGCCCTGCCAGCGCGCCAGCCAGACCGCGAGCTCCTCGAGGCGGCCGAGACTTCCCGGTGGCTTCGTCAGCGTCTGCTGCCGCAGCGCGGCGGCATCGGCCGCGTTGGCGTCGCCCTCGGGCAGTTCGCGACAGAAGGCGCGGATATCGTCTAGACTGTCGAACTGCATGCGATTCCCTTGTCGAGCGCGGCGCGAGCCAAACCGATTCTTCCGGATTCTCTACCATGAATGACTGGCTCGACGATCTCAGAACCGCGGTCGCGTTCCTGACCCGGCTGCCGATGCCGCATCCGCAAGGCGCGAATCCACCGAACTTCGTTCGCGCGCACCGGTTGTTTCCGGTGGTGGGTGCTGCGATCGGCGGCGCGGTCGGCCTCGTCTGTCTTGGCTTGCGCGCGATCGGTCTGCCCGATCTCGCCGCTGCGGCGCTGGCGCTCGGCGCAGGCGCGCTGCTGACCGGCGCGCTGCACGAGGACGGCCTTGCCGATGTCGCCGACGGATTTGGCGGCGGCCGCGACCGCGCGGCGAAGCTGGAGATCATGCGCGACAGCCGGCTCGGAACCTATGGCGCGCTGATGCTGATGGTGAGTTTTGTTACCAAGCTTTCGGCGCTGGCAGTGCTTCCGGATGCGGTTGTCGTGCCGGGCCTGATCGCGGCCCATGCCTTGTCGCGGGGTATATTGCCTGTGATGTCGATGAACCTCGACTACGCCCGCAAGGACGGGCTGGCCGCCAATGCGGGCAGGCCGGAGTTCGCGACGGTGGCGACGGCAGCCGCGCTCGCGCTGGTCATCGCCTGGCTGGCGCTGCCCTGGCGCCTGGCGCTCTCCGCCGCGCTGGCGGCGGCGGCGTGCGCGCTCGGCATGGCGTTCCTCGCGCAGCGGCAGATCGGCGGCCAGACCGGCGACGTGCTCGGCGGCGCCGAGCAGCTCGGCGAGACCGCGATCCTGTTGCTGCTCGCGGCCATTCTGGCCTAGCGTGGGCACCGAGACACATCTCTGGCTGATCCGGCACGCCCCGGTCGACGGCCCGCGCGGCGTCATTCACGGTCCGGACGCGCCGGCCGATCTCGGCGATACCGCCGCCTTCGCCTTGCTCAAATCGAGATTGCCGAGGGATGCTCACACTGTCTGCAGCCCGGCGCGGCGGACCTTTGAAACCGCGCGCTCGCTCGGGCTCGATCCGGTCAGGGAGAACGCCTTTCGCGAGCAGGATTTCGGGGCATGGACCGGCCGGCGCCACGATGACCTCGTCGCCGAGCTCGGCGACGCCTATCACGCGTTCTGGAAATCGCCGGCGAGCAACGCCCCGCCCGGCGGCGAAAGCTTTGTCGATCAGATTGCGCGCGCGCAAGCGGGGCTGGCCGCCTTGCCCGCCGGCGATGTCGTCCTGGTCGTGCATTCCGGCACGATCCGCGCGCTGCTCGCCATCGCGCTCGACCTGGTCCCCGATGCCGCCTTGCGCTTCGTCATCGATCCCCTGTCGCTGACGCGGATCGACCGCCTCGATGTCGGCTGGCGGGTGGTCGCGGTCAACCGGCGCTGACAATTCTGCCGTCCGTTGTTTGCCCTTCACCTCTCCCGCTTGCGGGGGAGGTCGACGCGCTCGCAAGAGCGCGGCGGGTGGGGGAATGTCTCAACCGGCGCCGGTGTGCATGGAGGCACCCCCACCCCGACCCTCCCCCGCAAGCGGGAGAGGGGGCATAGCTACCCGTTCCTTCTCTGGCCGCGCAGCGTCGGCAGGCCGATGCCGGCGGCGTCGAAGCCGCCGTCGACCGCGAGAATCTGCCCGGTGATGTAGCTGGCACGCTCGCTGCACAGGAAGAACACCGCTTCCGCCAGTTCTTCCTCGAGGCCATAACGGTTGAGCGGAATGGCGTCGTGATAGTCGGCGCGGATTTCCGGGGTGTGCACGGCCTTGGCCATCGCGGTCTCGACCGGGCCGGGCGCCACGCCGTTGACGCGGATGCCGAGCCCGGCCAGTTCGACCGCGAGCTGTTTTGTAAGATGCGCAAGGCCCGCCTTGCTGGTGCCGTAGGCCGAACGCAAGGTCGAGGCGCGCACCGCCGAGATCGAGGTGATGTTGACGATGGCGCCGCCACCCTGTTCGCGCATCAGGGGCACGGCCGTCCTGGTGCAGAGGAACGGCCCGGTCAGGTTGACCTCCAGCACCCGGCGCCAATCCTCGTTGGACGTTTCCAGCAGCGGCGCGAACACCGCGATCCCGGCGTTGTTGACCAGCGCGTCGAGCCGGCCGAAGCGCCGTTCGATTTCGGCGAACGCGCTTGTCACAGCACTGGCATCGGAGACATCGCAATGCAGCCCCAGCGTCCGGCCGGGAGCGTCCATCGCCTCCACGCTGTTCCACAGCAACTCGCCCTCGATGTCGAGCAGCGCCACGCTCCAACCCTCGGCGAGGAACCGCTTTGCCACCGCAAGCCCGATGCCGCGCGCAGCACCGGTGACCAGCGCGACTTTTGGGGAGGAGGAGGGCATGGGCGGGTCCGTTTTGTCACTGGTGATCTCTGGCGCTGCTATAGCCCATCACTTCGTCGCTTTCCTAGCCGCCCCCTTCGGACCGTCGCCGGCCGCCGCTCGCCGGCACCACGACGAAAGCGGAACCTCAAAATGGCTTGAAAATTTTCGATCGTGGTGTCGGTATGACGCGGCGTCCCGGCTATTACCTCCGAAATAATTTCGCGATGGCTGTCTGTACGGCAGAACACCGTTCGTCTTCTGGCAGAGCGCCGGTTCGCAACCGGTCCGCATCGAAACGGAGAGTGACCCATGCGATTCATGATGCTGATGATCCCGAAAGGCTACGAGACGGCGGCGCCGGGGGCGATGCCGCCCGCGGAAGCCGTCGCCGCGATGATGAGGTACAACGAGGCGCTGAAGGACGCCGGGGTGCTGGTCACGCTCGACGGGTTGCATCCGCCGTCGATGGGGGCGCGGGTTTCCTTTGCCGGCGGCAAGCCGGTGGTGACCGACGGTCCGTTCACGGAAGCCAAGGAGGTGCTCGGCGGCTACTGGATGATCGAGGTGAAGTCGCGCGAGGAGGCGATCGCCTGGGCGACACGGTGCCCGGCCTCCAACAACGAGATCATCGAGATCCGCCAGGTGCAGGAAATGGCCGATTTTCCCGCCGACATTCAGGCTGTGGCCGCCGGATTTGCGGAACTGCAGGGCGGCAGCAACTGATCCGGACAGCAACCAAGGGAGATATATGATGAGCGATACCTATCTTGCCGTGTTCGTCGGCAGCAAAACCAGCGCGAAGATGGCCGCGTGGAACGCGCTGTCCGAGACCGAGCGAAAGGCGAAGGAAAAGGAGGGCATTGCCGCTTGGAAGGCGTGGGTGGAGAAGCATCAGGCCGCGCTCGTCGCGATGGGCGGGCCGCTCGGCAAGACCAAGCGGGTCGGCCCGGGCGGCATTGCCGACGTCAGCAATGAGATGGGCGCCTTTACCGTCGTTCGTGCCGAATCGCACGACGCCGCGGCAAGGATGTTCGAGAACCATCCCCACTTTGCGATCTTTCCCGGCGAAGCCGTGGAGGTCATGCCGGTTCTGCCGATACCGGGTGGTTAACCATTTGATGAACCACTGGCCCTAGTGACCTTTGCGCGCGGCTCATGTAAAAGCCTTTCACATGAGCTGGCGCAAGGAAGAACGCCGCGCCGAGCGCGGCTATCACCACGGGAACCTGAAAGAGGCGCTGTTGCAGGCGGCGCTCGGCCTGATCGCCGAAAAGGGCGCGGCCGGCTTTACCTTCGCCGACGCCGCGCGCATGGCGGGCGTCAGCCCGGCGGCACCGTACCGGCATTTCCGCGACCGCGACGAACTGCTGTCCTCCATCGCCCAGCGCGGTTTCGAGCAGTTCGAGTCGGCGCTGACCCAGGCCTGGGACGACGGCCGTCCCGACACCGTCACGGCGTTCGAGCAGGTCGGCAAGGCCTATCTCGCCTTCGCCCGCAACGAGCCGGCATTCTATTCGGCGATGTTCGAATCGGGGCTGCCGGTCGACCTCAATCCTACCCTGATGGCGGCGAGCGAGCGCGCCTTCGGCATCATAAGGGCCGCCGCCGAGCGGCTTGCCGCGCTTTCGCCCCCCGGCACGCCGCGCCCGCCGGCGATGATGATGGCGCTGCATATCTGGTCGATGTCGCACGGCGTGGCCTCGCTGTTCGCGCGCGGCGACGCGGCGCGGCGCAAGCTGCCGATGTCGGCGGAAGATCTGCTGGAAGCCGAAGTGCTGATCTATCTGCGCGGCCTCGGCTTCCCGATAGACCGCCGGCCGGCCGCGCAAGCCGGGGCGGCCGATGCGAAACCAGCCAGCCCGCCGCCGGTCCCGCCCGCAGGCGCGCCTTCAGGCCCCTGGGGCACCCCAAAATAAATTTGACGGCGCCGCGGGCGCCCGGCTTGACAAAAGGCCGGGATGGTTTACGTATGTAAATGTTATTTACATTCACAACGGCGTGACGCCGTCATGGAGAAGGAAATGGCCTACACCGCAGATGTCAATCGATGGCGCGGCCCCAACGACGAGCCCCACCGTCCGCATATGCTTGAATCTCCCTGGCACCCCGGCTGGATCGCCGTCACCGTGCTCGGCTTCATCATCTGGTGGCCGATCGGGCTTGCCCTTCTCTTTTTCACACTCGGGAGCAGAAAAATGGGTTGCTGGAGCCAAGACCGCTTTTCGAACAAGATGGAGCGGATGCAGTACAAAATGGAGCGGATGAAGAACCGCATGGAGCGCCGCGGTTTCGGCTTCGGATCGCCCACCAGCGGCAACCGCGCCTTCGACGAATACCGCATGGAAACCCTGCGGCGCCTGGAAGAAGAGCAGACCGAATTCCGGGATTTCCTGGACCGGCTGCGCCACGCCAAGGACAAGGAAGAGTTCGACCAGTTCATGGCGCAGCACAAGCCGCGTCCGACCCCGCCCCAGGACGGCCAGCCGCAGGCTTGAGCCGCAAGAGCTAAAGCCTCAGGCGCAGTGCCCCCACCCAGCCTGACGGCGACAGCGCCGCCCATCCGCGAAAGCAGGTGGGCGGTTTTTCTTTGCTATCCACCAATGCAGCGCTCGGCTTTGGTTGGAAGCGCTGGTTTGACAGTCGCCGTGACTTTCTAGCGATTGGTGACGAACGGGATAATACTTATTAAGATCCCCGCTAGGCCTAAGGTCAGCGACAACAGCGCAATCAACGTTGCGACACGTAGCGCCGGGTCCGAGGCCCGACAAGCCCAGCAAATCTGCTCAAACGGTGAAGCGGGCGCAATTGTGAATTCGTACGCTTCGTCAAGTTTTACATGGAGCCGATCGCGGACCTCAAAATCGAGCCGAATGAAGTCACGCTTTTGTCGTTCGATTCCTCGAACCGCCAGTATTTCGGAGCGACCGTTATCTACGGTAACCTTCGCCAAGCGGCCTCGCTTCACTCCGTTGCGTAAAGATATGTGAATGCGAGCCATGTCCCTGTAAAGGTCTTCATCGTAAGCCTCCAAGACTGTTAGCTGCATATCCACATTCCTGCGTCAGGCCTGACCATCTATTTGCCATGCTAGTGTTGTTGCGCTCACTCTTTCCATGTCAACACGCGCCATGGGATGAGGCGAAGGCACTGTCAGCGGCCGTTACCAAATGACGTACTCAAAATCGTAGCGCGCAGGGCTGACAACGAAGACCGGTTAGTATTGGAGGCCGCTGGTGCCATATAATGAACACTTGCGACAGCGATGGGTCGATAAGGGATATTCAAAGGACATGGGAAGCGCGGCAGTTGTCCCGCCCCCACCGGATGGTTTTCGTCGTCTCTACCACCTTTCGTCTGCGGAGTATGCGATCAGCAATATAGTTTTTGGCCGATTGAAGGTTGCGAGATTTGCAACACTGAATGACCCCTTTGAGCTGTTAGCACGGAGCATATTTACTTCTCGAACCCGCGAAGAACTCCGGCAAATCAGGAAGAAGTTGAACGATGAACGGGGATTGTTGTGTTTCAGCGAAGATTGGATAGACCCAGTTCTTTGGACACATTACGGCGCCAAGCATCAAGGTATCTGTCTCGGCTTTGACGTTGAGGAAGGACTCGCAACGAAAATAGAATATAGGGACAGTCGGTTCGGTGACGTTGACGCTCGGGGCAAAACCAGCGACGAAATCCTCGATTTGCTCATTCACACGAAGTTTGAGAGCTGGAAATACGAAAAGGAATGGAGAGTGTTGCTCGACCTCGCAGATGCCACCTGCGAGGGCGATCTGCATTTTCTCAAGGTCAGCGACCGACTTAGACTGACTGAAGTCGTTCTCGGCGCACAATGCGGTATGTCACATGAAGAGGTGCGCAAAGTCGTCCTAGTCCATCATCCTAGCGCAAACACTATTCAAGCGAGGCTGGCCTTAAGATCCTTTCATATTGTACCTGATGAGCGGACAATTCTCGCCGTCTAGGAGCATGCCTAGAAGGCGATGGTCTGGGATAGTGCAAGTATTGCGGTGCACACATGAGTCCTGCCGAGATCGCGATTGTTGCGGCGAAGCAAGCCGGTTACGACGCGCATGAGATCGTTCGGCTCGTCGACGTTCTACGGGCAGGTAACGACAAAGAGATTTTTCCCGAAATCAATCGCCGCAAGGCAGCGCCCACCGCAATCACCGTACAGGGTGCACTTTTCACTCGGCTACACCTCGTGGTCTGCCGGCACTTTAGTCCTCCAAGGAACGGTGATTATTCCGCTGCGACGGCGTTCGAACTCCTGGCTGACGAGATAGTACTTGAGGAGCTTTCGGCCACGGGTGTGCGTCCCGAAGAGGTGAGAAATTGGCGGCTCATTTGGGAAGTCTGGCAGCGAAGTCCTCAGCTCAAGCAAGTCATTCATCTCCGCAACAAAGAGTTGGCACACCTCTCATTTTTGAACCCAGAGATACCTAAGCCGCTAATCTCGCAATTATTCGATGTCTCGGAGGAAACAGCGCGGGAGCTTTACCAGCTAGCGCGAACGCTTCGCTGCGACCAAACAGACATGGAGTTTGAGCGCAAAGAGCAACGCAAGAGTGCTGAGGCATTTTGGGGCATTTGGAGGACGTAGTTCGTTTCGGGGTTGGCCATAACAGGTCGAGCGCCGTCGGACGACAAAGGCCCTCTCAGGACGGCTTTTGTTTTGGTAGGGCAAGTCGCGTCGGGCTAAGGCATGAAACCTCTGCAGATCGAGGGTGTCGGCACAGGACCCGGACGCTGTCGCGCCGCGGGAATGCGATGTCATCATCAATCGTGGTCGCCTGCGGCCATTGGCGCAGTAATGGGATACGGCCATTGGCGTCGGCGATTTTGTCAAGATCGGCGCCGGGTCCGTGGTGACCGGCGACGTCCCGAGCGGATGTACGGCGGTGGGCGCTCCCGCGCGCCTGACCAATTGCCCCGAACCGGTTCCAAGCTTGCCGCTTTGATTATATGGTCTGGTTCATGCCCGTATTCACAGTCTATGACCCTACCGGAAGCTATGTTGCGGCAGCTGTCATGGCTAAGACCAGCATGATAGCCTCTGCGCCCGAGAAAGGGCGTGAGTTCAGGCTGAAACGTGCTCGGGCAGAGAAGACACGGCCGGGAAATCCAAACCGGCTGACGGTTAATCAGCACGTGTTCCCGGTGAAAAGCATCGAACGGTTTGCGAACAAGAATGATCGTGTGGAGGCGCGTCTTTTGGATGATCGCAACAAGATCATTCGGCCAAAGCCGGAAAATGCCATCTTTTGTGCCAGTCGTGCGTGGGATCAACGTGCCGAGACCGGGTACATGAAACGGATAGAGGACAATTTTCAGCAGACCGTTAGCCCGATCATTGATGGCAAAACGACAACCGTGTCAGCGGAAGCAAGGTCTGCGATTGATCGGATGTATGCCCTCTGGTATTGGCGCGCGCGCTTCAGGGAGCTTGAGTCGCAGGAGACGCAGTTGAATGGTGTTACCGGCGCCGACCTGAGCCTTGAGCAGGAAGAAAATCTCGAAAGCAACGGCTACATGTTTGCCCGAAAGCATGGCGCCATGCCGACCCGCCAGCTCAACGGTGCCGTCGTGGAGATGCGCACTGACTTTTATGTTGACGAGCTTGCAAAGAGTGTCACGCAGTGGGGCATTATAGCAGCGCAGAGCGGCGAATTTATCGTGCCGGACGTGCCGTGCCACGGCATAATTCCTCTCGCTCCGCAGTTGGCGCTCGTGAAAGACACGCTGGATGGGGTGATTTCCGAGCAAAACCTTGCGCGGGTGAACACAGCTATGTGTTCCCTCAGTGAGAGCTACTACTTCGCGCGGGACCTAGCCTGCTGCCCATTCTCCTGAGCCGCGCGCCGGCCGCTGTCGCGCCTGGTGCTCACATTAGAAGCTCGCTCCATCATAGCCAGCCGGCCGACTTCGCCAGGGCGACCAGCGCTCCCGCAAAGCCAGCGGCTTTCGTACCCAGCACGAGGGCCTTGCCCGACAATTCCCACCAATCCGGTCGGCGCTTTTTCACCATGGCCTAGCCCCCGCTGTTGCGTCGGCTCCCCACCCGACCACATGGGTGGCGGCAGCAACGCGCCCGCATCTTGCGCGCTTTAAAGCAAGGCTTTGGCAACATCGGATACCAGATCAATTGTTGGGAATGAGCCGAGGAGATGCAGTTGGCGCAGAAGCTCCTCGAATTGGTTATATTCAGCGCTGTTACCGTGAAGGGACGCGGCCAGCTCGTCGATTTTATCGGCGACGGCCTCAATATCCCGCTGGCGCTTCTTGCGCTCAGGGGCGGGAAGAGACGCAGGGCCATCGGTTACAAAGATGCTTGAATGCTGCCGGATATACGAGGCAACGCGTTGCAACGCGGGCCGGGCAGCTGCGATCCGGGAAAAGGCCTTGCTGATGGCGAAGGCCGCATCTTCGAGATAGGGCTGGTCACGGGCTGGGTCTGGCGGCACATCAAGGCGACGGTACGCGCTAAAAGAAAACCCACCATTGGCGAGCTTGTAAAAGCCAACCTCAAAAGGACCGAAAGTCGCCAAGCACCGCGCCATGTTGACCGTCCACGGGTCTCGCGTGCCGCCGCGCTCCTCAACTGTCTTGATAATGTGTGCGACCTGCTCCGCGTGTTGTCGCGCGCGCTCTATCTGGGCTTTGTCGTTCTCAAAGAGGGAAATGGAATCCGGTTTCCAAGCCAGGTGCCGGGAATGCAGTTCGCGCCAAGCGCGCAGCGCTGCCTGCGCAGGACCAGGGATTTCCTCGCCATCAACCCAGCGCCGGAGCGTGCGGGCTGAAACCCCGAGCAACTTGGCAGCTTCCTCATGATCTATGCCGAGGAAGGCCAAGGTTTCATCTAGAGCAGCGGCAATTCCGTTTACGGGTTTTTCAATCATGGCCAAATAAATAATGACAAATTGTAAATATTCAATTGGCCATATTGTCGCGCCTAGTACTTGGAGCTTGGAGCCGTTTGCTTGGAGGTCGCATGCAGCACGATATGCTGCGAGGCCGCGCGTTCTCCTTTGCATGGGGTTGTTTTCGATATTTTTGTAGAGACCCGGCGGCGGGTGTGACGCCGCCTCCGGTACCAGTGTCGCTGCCCCATTTCTCGCCGCCAAAATCTCCTTTGGTAACCGGGTATTAACCATGATTAGCGTCTGGTTGGAGGCGTAATGACGCGCGGATAGCCCTCGTTTTGACATGTTGGCAGGGGAAGCAAGCCTCGGCTTTGGACGGGCCTCCCATGCGACGCAAAACAAGGCTCTCGCGCTGGCGCTTACAGCCGCGCCAGGCGCGCGGCTGTGGAACCGGCAGCCATTTGCTCCCGGAGGATTTGGGACACTTGCGTTGAGAGGATACCGCCTATGAATCCGGCCGACGTGGCACAGTCAGCCTTGCCGATCGCATCCGCCGACGTCTCGCTGATCGCCCTGTTCCTGCAGGCTCACTGGATTGTGAAGGGGGTCATGCTCGGCCTTTTGTCCTGTTCGGTCTGGGTCTGGGCGATCGCGATCGACAAGATGATCCTGTATTCGCGCACCAAGCGCGCCATGGACCGGTTCGAACAGGCGTTCTGGTCCGGGGAATCGATCGAGGAACTCTACCGTGCGCTGTCGGCCAAGCCGACCCAGTCGATGGCGGCCTGCTTCGTCGCGGCGATGCGCGAATGGAAACGCTCGTTCGAGAGCCAGGCGCGCTCCTTCGCCGGGCTGCAGATGCGGATCGAAAAGGTCATGAACGTCTCGATCTCCCGCGAGGTCGAGCGGCTGGAACGCCGGCTGCTGGTGCTGGCCACGGTCGGCTCGGCCGGCCCCTTCGTCGGCCTGTTCGGCACGGTCTGGGGCATCATGTCGAGCTTCCAGTCGATCGCCGCCTCCAAGAATACCTCGCTGGCGGTGGTGGCGCCGGGCATCGCCGAAGCGCTGTTTGCCACCGCCATCGGCCTTATCGCCGCAATTCCGGCGACTATTTTCTACAATAAGTTCACTTCCGAGGTGAACCGGCAGGCCCAGCGGCTGGAAGGGTTCGCCGACGAATTCTCGGCGATCCTGTCGCGCCAGATCGACGAGCGGGCATGATCCCGAAAAGTGGAAACCGGTTTTCGGACGAGATCATGCCCCCGGACAAACGGCGTCAGCGGCGGTATTATAATGTGAGCCCATCATGAGCACCCGATCATGGCGATGAACATGGCAGGTTCGTCCGGCGGTGGCGGCCGGCGCGGCCGGCGTCGTCCCGTGATGGCGGAGATCAACGTCACGCCGATGGTGGACGTCATGCTGGTGCTGCTCATCATCTTCATGGTGTCGGCGCCGCTCTTGACCGTGGGCGTGCCGCTCGATCTGCCGCAGACCCAGGCCAAGAGCCTCGAGCAGGACAAGACGCCCCTGCAGCTTTCGGTCGACGTCGGCGGTAAGGTGTTCATCAACGATACCGAAGTTGCCATGACCGAACTGGTCCCCAAATTGAAGGCGATCACCGATGCCCGCGGGGGCATGGACGAGCGTATCTTCATGCGGGCCGACAAGAAGGCCGATTATGGAACGGTCGCGCGGGTGATGGGCCAGCTTTCGGGGGCGGGCTTCAAGCATCTGGCGCTGGTCACGGAAGTGGAGCAGGGGCACTAACGCGTGAACGTGAAGGTCGACAAGACACTGGTCGCGTCCATTGCCCTGCACGTTCTCGTGATCGGGTGGGGACTGGTGTCGTTCTCGTCCAGGGCGTTCGAATCGGCGCCTGAAGAATCCCTGCCTGTCGATATCATTTCCTCCGATCAGCTTGCCAAGGTGGTCGCCGGCATGAAGTCCGGCAAGAAGGAAAACGCAAAGCCGCTGGTCGAGAAGGTCGCCGAAGCCAGACCGGTGGATGATGCCGTCGGCAAGATCACCGAGAAAGCGCCCATCGTGACTGACACGGCGCCGCCGCCACAACCGAAGCCGGCCGAAAAGCCGGTCGAGAAAAAGCCCGATCCGCCGAAGCCGGTCGCCGAGACCAAGCCCAGGGAGGAGCCGAAGCCGATCGAGAAGACACCGGATCCGCCCAAGGTCGATCCGATCGCGGAGGCCTTGAAGAAGGAAGAGAAGAAGCCGCCGCCGAAACCGCAAGTGCAGGCGGCGACACCGCCGCCCCAACCGCCCAAGCCGAAGGTGGAACGGACGTTTGATCAGTCGAAGATCGCAGCCTTGCTCGACAAACGCGATCCCACCCGACAGGCCGCGACCGGCGACACGCTGAATTCGAATGCGGCGCTGGGGCTGGCCAATGGCAAAGCGGCGGACAACTCCGCAACCTGGGGCTCGATGTTCAAGGCGCAGGTCGATCGCTGCTGGAAAGTTCCGTATGGCGGAATCGACGCGGCAAAACCTTTGGTCTCTTTTGATGTCAAACTGAAACGCGATGGCACGCTGGAGGGGATGCCGACCCCCGTGAGCACGCCTGGAACTGCGTATCTTCGCGTCTATCAGGAGAGCGTTTTGCGCGCGATCATCGAATGCCAGCCATACAAACTGCCCGCAGAGTATTTTAGTGAATGGAAATACTTTGGGACGGACTTCGGGCCAACAGACGATCGCGCTTCGAAATTTTGAATGAAAGCCGGCAGGTAATGACAAACAAGGATGAGTTGCGGCAGATGCGGTGTCCGAACCGACGGCAGATCATCTCCGGCATCGCTGCGTTCGGCGCAGTCGCTGGCGTTGGCAATGCGTTAGCGCAGGCGCCCAAGCGCATCATTATTCCCGAGGGCGACTTCGCGCCAGTGCCGATCGCGATCCCGGATTTCGTGGCGGGCTCGCCGGCGGACGCCGAAGTCGGCGCAGGCGTCGCTCAGGTCATCACCAACAACCTCAAGCGCAGCGGCTTGTTCGCGCCGATCGATCCGGCCGCCTTCATCGAAAAAATCACCAATATCGACGCCGCCCCCCAGTTCCAGAACTGGAAGACCATCAACGCCCAGGCGCTGGTCACCGGCCGCATGACCCGCCAGAGCGACGGGCGGCTGAAGGCCGAATTCCGCCTCTGGGACGTAAACACGGCCCAGCAACTCACCGGCCAGCAGTATTTTACCTCGCCGGAATACTGGCGCCGCATCGCCCATATCATCTCGGACCAGATCTACGAGCGCCTGACCGGCGAGAAGGGCTATTTCGACAGCCGCGTGGTGTTCGTCGACGAAACCGGCTCCAAGGAGCGCCGCATCAAGCGGCTGGCGATGATGGACCAGGACGGCGCCAATGTGCGCTATCTGACCCGTGGCGCCGACCTGGTGCTGACGCCGCGATTCTCGCCGTCGACCCAGGAAATCACCTATATGGAATTCGGCCAGGGCGACCCGCGCGTCTATCTGTTCAACATCGAGACCGGGCAGCGCGAGATCGTCGGCAATTTTCCCGGCATGTCGTTTTCGCCGCGCTTCTCGCCGGACGGCCAGCGCGTGATCATGAGCCTGCAGCAGGGCGGCAATTCGAATCTGTTCGTGATGGACCTGCGGTCGAAATCGACCACCCGCCTCACCGACACGCCGGCGATCGATACCTCGCCGTCCTATTCGCCGGACGGCAGCCGCATCTGCTTCGAATCCGACCGCGGCGGCAAGCCGCAGATCTATGTGATGGCGGCGACCGGCGGGTCCGCGCAACGCATCTCCTTCAGCAAGGACGATACCAACGGCACTTATTCGACCCCGGTCTGGTCGCCGCGCGGCGACTACATCGCCTTCACCAAGCAGGGCGGCGGACAGTTCTCCATCGGCATCATGAAACCCGATGGCTCGGGCGAGCGGATCCTTACCTCCGGATTCCACAATGAGGGACCGACCTTCGCGCCCAACGGACGCGTCCTGATGTTCTTCCGCGACCCCGGCGGCAACGGCGGGCCCTCGCTGTTCACCGTCGACATTTCCGGACGCAACGAACAGAAGGTGCCGACCCCCGGCTTCGCGTCCGACCCGGCGTGGTCACCATTGCTTTCCTAAGGTTGACCTAATGAGGCCGACTCTTGTGGCGCCCTTAACCAGTTCGCAAGCCTCGCGGGTTGCGCCGAGGCGAATTGGCATGGCCGGCAAGGCTTGCCTAGCCTGCTGATTTATCGAGCAGATTTTCAAAAACCGCCGAGCAAAACAACCTCTCGGTAACGATGTTCCCTCAGAAAGACTTCATCTGCAGCGGGTAGAAGTACGTACCGAAAAGGACGTTCGCCCCCCATGCAGCTGGTCGATCAAAAAAAGCCAAGCAATCAGGAAGCGCTGGAGCCGGTACTTTATGCGGCGCTGGTCGATTCCATGTGCCAGAATTTCTGGCCGATGTTTTTCGGCGGGGTCTCCAACGCCGCCGCCGCGCTGATGACGGCGCTGAAGACCGGCAACGTCATATTATGGCCGATCGCCGCGCTGATCGTGGTGATCGGCACCGCGCGCGCCTGGCAAATGCGCAAATATGAACGCCGCACCGCCGTGCTGACCTACGCCCAGGCCAAGTACTGGGAACCGCGTTACGGGATCGGCGCCATTTTCTATGCCGGCATTCTCGGCGCCTGGTGTTTCATCACCATCCTCGGCAGCGACGATCCAATCGCGCACATGATCTGCGTGGCGGCGACGATCGGCTATACGGCCGGCGGCGCGGCCCGCAATTACGGCAGTCCGAAGCTGATCCAGTTGCACATCCTGTTCGCCTGCGGACCGATGTCGCTGGCGCTGGCGCTGCACGGCGGATTCTTCTATCTCGCCCTCGCCGCGCTGCTGGTTCTCTTCTTCGTCGGGCTGAAGCACATCAATCTCAGCCTCAATGCGATTTTCGTGAAGGCGCTGACATCGAGTTTTCGGGAGTCGGCGCTCGCCGGCCAGTTCGACACCGCGCTCAACAACATGCCGCACGGCCTCTGCATGTTCGCCGCCAATGGCCGTCTGGCCGTGATGAACCATCGTTTCAGCGAGATGATGAATCTGTCGGACGATCTCGTGCATCGCGGCGCCGGCGCGCCGGACATCATTGCCGCCTGCGTCAGCGCCGGCACGATCACGGCGGCCAGCGGCAGGATGATCCTGTCCGAAATCGAGGATTCGCAGGCCAGAGACATCATCACCACCGATCCCGACGCCGCCAGGGCGCGGTCATTGTCGTGGACCTTTCAGCCGATGGCCGGCGGCGGCGCCGTCGTGCTGCTGGAAGACATCACCGAGCGGCGCAATGCCGAGGCGAGAATCACCCATTTGGCGCGCTACGACGAACTGACGGCGCTGCCCAACCGGGTCAATTTCCGCGACGAGATCGAGCGTCTTCTGAAGGTCCCGCATGATGCCGAGCAATTGTCGGCACTGCTGTTCATCGACCTCGACCAGTTCAAGCAGGTCAACGACACCCTGGGCCATCCCTGCGGCGACCAGCTATTGTGCGCCGTCGCCGACCGCCTGCGCGCAATGCTGCGCCCGGAGGATTTCGTGGCGCGGTTCGGCGGCGACGAGTTCGTGGTGTTTCAGCAAAACATCGGATCGGCCGAGGACGCCGCCCATCTGGCCCGGCGCATCGTCGATCACCTGAGCGAACGCTACAAGATCGACAATCATCTGGTGGAAATCGGCGCCAGCGTCGGCATTGCGATGACGTCGCACGGCGTCAGCGCGGATACGCTGCTGAAGAACGCCGATATGGCGCTGTATCGCGCCAAGGCCGACGGCCGCGGCACCTTCTGCTTCTTCCGCGACGAGATGGCGCAAACCGTCGAGGCGCGCCGCATTCTGGAACTGGACCTGCGCAAGGCGCTGGCCAACGAGGAATTCGAGCTGTTCTATCAGCCGCTGGTCAATCTCAAATCGGGGCGGATCACGACCTGCGAAGCGCTGCTGCGCTGGAACCATCCGGTGCGCGGCACGGTTTCCCCGATCGATATCATCCCGGTCGCCGAGGACATGGGCCTGATCGTCGATCTCGGCCGCTGGATCCTGCGCAAGGCCTGCATGGAATGCATGAAATGGCCGGAAGGCGTCAGCGTCGCGGTCAATTTCTCGCCGCAGCAGTTCCATCAGCGCGACGTGCTGAGCGAGGTCCGCTACGCGCTCGAGGTCTCCGGGCTGTCCGCGGACCGTCTCGAAATCGAGATCACCGAATCCTCGCTGTTGCGCAATACCCAGCTCACCCATGACGTGCTGGCGCGGTTGCGCACCATCGGCGTGCGGATCTCGCTGGACGATTTCGGCACCGGCTATTCGAGCCTGAGCTATCTGCACAATTTCCCGCTGCAGAAGGTCAAGATCGACCGGTCCTTCCTCGAAGGCATCGACACCGACCGTCCGCTGACGCTGCTGCGCGGCGTGGCGCGGCTCTCGGCCGATCTCGGAATGTCGGTCGTGGTCGAGGGCATCGAAACCAACGAGCAGCTCGAGCTGATCAGCGCCGACGGCACGGTGACCGAGGCCCAGGGCTATCTGTTCAGCCGGCCGGTTCCGGCGGTCCGGGTGCGCCAGCTGCTGAACGCCTCCCATGGCCGCCGCGCGGCGGAGGACCAGGTCGTCGCGCTTCCCGCGCGATCGATCGCGTAAGCGACTGCCAGCGGTTCTCCCATAAGAAGATTTTTTTGCTGAAAGGGCGTCTTGCGTAATATTTCAACTGCTTCGGGAACATTAACCCTAATACTGCGATACCTTTGCATCTTCGTTAACAAGGTGTTAATATTTTTTCCTGCTCGCCGAAGTTGCTGGGAAGTTGTAAGGAGTATCATATGAGGTCCGCGGCCGAACCGGTTACGACGGCTTTTGGACGGGGCGTGGAACTGCTGGATCAAGTCGATTATCGACTGGCGCGGACCCCCGAGGAAAAAGAAGAGATCTACCGACTTCGCTACCGGGCCTATCTGCGGGAGGGCGCGGTCAAGGAATCCCCGGAGCAGCGCGTCACCGACCAATATGACGACCTGCCCAATTCCTGGACCTTCGGCATCTATATCGAAGGTGAACTCTACAGTTCGGTCCGCATCAGCGTGCTGACCTCCGAATGGCGGGAGTCCTGCTCGGCCGAGGCGTTCGGCGAAATCCTCCATCCCCGGCTCGATCGCGGCGAGGTCATCATCGATCCGACCCGCTTCGTGGCCGATCCGGACAAGGCGAGGCGCTTTCCGGAACTGCCCTATGTGACGCTGCGGCTGGCCTATCTCGCCTGCGAATACTTCAACGCCGACCTCGGGCTCGCGATCGTTCGCGCCGAGCACCAAGCGTTCTATCGCCGGGTCTTCATGCACGAGACCATCGCCGAGCCGCGTTTCTTCCCGGGCCTGCTGAAACCGGTTGGATTGATGGCGGCGAATTTCCCGGCCATGCGGGACAAGGTGTTCCTGCGTTTTCCGATGATGCGTTCGAGCGCTTTCGAACGGCGCATGCTGTTCGAGCGCGGCGGCGAGCGCCGTTCATTTTCGCCGGATATGCGGATCGCGTCGTTCGAGCACAGCTCGATCGTTCCGCAGCAGTCCTGACGAATCGGGCCAGGGGAACCGGTTTACACCTCACCTGGAGCCGCTTTAACTGCCCAATTTGCAGCCAGGCTGTTGCATATCGGCTTCGGACCGGCCCTAAAATGGGCCGTCTTGAGCCGTCCTGCGCTTGTCTTCACCCTCGCGCCACATTTACAAATCATTAACCATCGCGGTTGCTTTTCGCGGATTGCCGGCATTTGATCGGGTTTGGCAACATCCCATCAAGGTTGACGGAACGTTCGCTTAACCATCGCCCTGTAGACCGGATGACAGTGGAAAAACGTGAGCGTGGAGGCTCCGGAATGAAACATCAAATGCGTATCCTCCAGGGATTGAAGCTGGCCGCGGTGCTTGCGGTGGCGCTGTCGATGGGCGCTTGCGCCAACAAGAACCTCGGCGCCGACGGGGCGATGGCCAGTGCCGCGACCCCGGGCAGCCAGCAGGATTTCGTGGTCAATGTCGGCGACCGGGTCTTCTTCGAGAGCGACCAGACCGATCTGTCGCCGCAGGCGATCGCCACGCTGGAGAAGCAGGCGCAATGGCTGCAGACCTACAACCGCTACGCCTTCACCATCGAAGGTCATGCCGACGAGCGCGGCACCCGCGAATACAACATCGCGCTGGGTGCGCGGCGCGCCCAGTCGGTGCGCACCTTCCTCGCCTCGCGCGGCATCGACCCCTCGCGGATGCGGACCATCTCCTACGGCAAGGAACGCCCGGTCGCGGTCTGCAACGACATTTCCTGCTGGTCGCAGAACCGCCGCGCGGTCACCGTGCTGAACGCCAGCTCTTGAGCCTTTAGGCTTGCGCAAGTTCCTTCGCCGGCGCCCTCGGGCGCCGGTTTCGTTTTGGCGGCCTTGCTACGGGAAACGCGTTTGTTTCAGTCACATTTTTGGCGTACTCCCTCTCTCAATGTGTTCCGCCTTCGTTTGTCACGCCGATCTCGTCGTCAGGCCCGAATGTCATCCAGATTTCATAAAACTGCCCGCGCCGCGGCGATCGCCGCGATGCTGATGCTGGCGTCGCAGGCCTTGTCCTCCAGGGCCTTTGCGCAGGATGCGGATTCGGAAATGCGCATTCAGCAGCTCGAGAACCAGCTGCGGCAACTCACCGGCCAGAACGAGGAGCTGCAATACCGCAACCGCCAGCTCGAAGACCGTCTGCGGGCGCTGCAGGGTGGCGCCCCGACGGCCCCCGGCGGACAGGCCGCCGCCCCGCCCAACCTGGTTCAGCCCGGCGTCGCCGCCGCGCCCGCAACGCAGCCCGGCCCGGCCTATCGGCAACCGGCCTATGACCAATCGCAGATCGCGGCACCTGCGCCGATCATGCAGGAGCCGGCCGGCGCGCCGCCGGCCCCGGGCCGGCGGCGCGGTGACGCGTTCGACCCCAACCAGAGTCCGAACGCCCCCGGCGTGCCGCGCGCGCTCGGCGGCGGTCAGCTTCCCGTACCCGCCGAAGCCCCGGTCGGCGCACCCGGCGGTCGCGGACCCGGCGAACCGCTCGATCTCGCCAACACCGGCGGCGCGGGTTATCCGGCGGCCGCGGTACCGCCGGCGCCGGGTGGGCCGGCCCCGCGAGCCGCGCTGACCACTTTGCCGCCGTCGGCAACCCCGAAGGACGAATTCGATCTCGGCATCGGCTACATGCAGCGCAAGGACTATGCGCTGACCGAGGAGACCATGCGCAACTTCGCGGTGAAATACCCGAGCGACCCGCTGATCGCCGATTCGCAATACTGGCTCGGCGAGAGCTATTTCCAGCGCCAGAAGTATCGCGACGCCGCGGAAGCCTTCCTCGGGGTGACCACCAAATTCGACAAATCGGGCAAGGCCCCCGACGCCCTGCTGCGGCTCGGACAGTCGCTGGCGGCGCTCAAGGAGAAGGAGGCCGCCTGCGCCGCCCTCGGCGAGGTGATGCGGAAATATCCGCGCGCCTCCAGCGGCGTCAAAGCGGCCGTCGACCGCGAGCAGAAGCGCATCAAGTGCTGAGGCCGGCCCAAAGGCCGAGCCTGCCCTAAAGGTCTTGGGCCTGTGGCGTTGTGGTCGGTGCGCGGCTCGCGCATAAAGAGGCTTGTATTTCAGCCGGCGATGCCATGTCCGACGACGACCATGCTCCGATCTCGGCTCGCGATGCCAAACGCCTGTTCGCGGACTGGAAAGCCGCGCCCGCGATCATCCTTGCGGTATCCGGCGGGCCCGATTCGATCGCGCTGATGTGGCTTGCCGCGCGCTGGCGCCGCGCTCTGGTGCGCGGTCCGCGCCTGATTGCCGTTACCGTCGATCACGGACTGCGCGCCGAGGCCGCCGCCGAGGCGCGCGAGGTCGGGCGCCTGGCGCGCCGCCTCGACCTGCCGCATCGCACGCTGCGCTGGACTGGCCCCAAGCCGAAAACCGGATTGCCGGCCGCGGCGCGATCGGCGCGATATCGCCTGCTGGCGCAGGCCGCGCAGGCCGCGCGCGCCACCCATATCCTCACCGCCCATACCCGCGACGATCAGGCCGAGACCTTGCTGATGCGACTGTTGCGCGGCAGCGGCATTGCCGGCCTCGCGGCGATGGCGCGGGAAACCGAGCGCGAAGGCGTGCTCGTGGCGCGCCCGCTTTTGAACGTGCCGAAGTCGCAGCTGATCGCAACGCTTCAAAGGGCAAAAATCGGCTTTGCCGACGATCCGACCAATCGCGATGCGAACTTTACACGCCCCCGGATCCGCACGCTGATGCCGGCGCTCGCCGCCGAAGGGGGCGATGCGCGCAATCTGGCGCGGCTGGCGGCGCGGCTCGCCAGGGCCAACGCCGCGGTGGAAATCCTGGCCGATGGCGCCGAGCGCTACCTCGCGCTCAGGGACCGCCAATCCCCGCAAGGCGGAGCCACGACTTTCGATGCCAGGATCTTCGAGGCCCGGATCTTCGATGCAAAGGCGTTCGCCGCGATGCCGGAAGAAATCCGGCTGCGGCTGTTGCTGCGGGCGATCAACCGATTCGGTCATGAGGGCCCGGCGGAACTCGGCAAGGTGGAAGCCCTGCTGGCGGCGCTGGACCGTGCCGCCGCCGACAGCCGGCCGAAAACGGGCCGTTCGGGGCGGAAACAGCGGCTGAAGCAGACCCTGGCCGGTGCACTGGTCAGTCTGATCGACGGCCGGATTCGCATCGAGCCGGCGCCGGCCCGCCGCCGCCGGACAAATTGACGCGGGACCGCATTACCGGTGGCCTCGGCCGTATTCCCCGCAGGAGTCTTAACCACCCCCGAAAGAGCCGGATTTTTGCCGCCATTATTTGAACGGGAATCGCGCTAGGATGGGCTAAATAGTCCTGAGTGGTTCCCTTGGCAGCGACCGGGGCGGCACCTAGATTGTATTGCAGTCCACCGAGGGATTCCCTCGTGCCTGTCCAAGGACATAAGGCCGCGATCCGCGCGACCACGAAGGAAGATCGATGAACGCCAATCTGCGCAATTTCGCCCTCTGGGTTATTATTGTCTTGCTGTTGTTGGCATTGTTCACGCTCTTCCAGAATCCTGGGCAGCGCGCCTCCTCGCAGGACATCTCGTTCTCGCAGCTCCTGACCGAGGTCGACCAGAACCACGTTCGCGACGTCGTCATCCAGGGGCCGGAAATCCACGGCACCTTCACCAACGGCTCGAGCTTCCAGACCTACGCGCCGAGCGACCCGACGCTGGTCTCGCGCCTCTATAACGGCAAGGTTCAGATCACCGCGAAGCCGCCCGGCGACAACGTGCCGTGGTTCGTGTCGCTGCTGGTCTCCTGGCTGCCGTTCATCGCGCTGATCGGGGTCTGGATCTTCCTGTCGCGGCAGATGCAGGGCGGCGCCGGCAAGGCGATGGGATTTGGCAAGTCGCGCGCCAAGATGCTGACCGAAGCGCATGGCCGCGTCACTTTCGAGGATGTCGCCGGCGTCGACGAGGCCAAGCAGGACCTGCAGGAAATCGTCGAATTCCTGCGCGATCCCGGCAAATATCAACGGCTCGGCGGCCGGATTCCGCGCGGCGTGCTGCTGGTCGGTCCTCCCGGCACCGGCAAGACGCTGATCGCGCGCGCGGTCGCCGGCGAAGCCAATGTTCCCTTCTTCACCATTTCCGGCTCGGACTTCGTCGAAATGTTCGTCGGCGTCGGCGCTTCCCGCGTCCGCGACATGTTCGAGCAGGCCAAGAAGAACGCGCCCTGCATCATCTTCATCGACGAAATCGACGCGGTCGGCCGCCATCGCGGCGCCGGCCTCGGCGGTGGCAATGACGAGCGCGAGCAGACGCTGAACCAGTTGCTGGTCGAGATGGACGGCTTCGAGGCCAATGAAGGCGTCATCCTGATCGCGGCGACCAACCGGCCGGACGTGCTCGATCCGGCGCTGTTGCGCCCGGGCCGGTTCGATCGCCAGGTGGTGGTCCCCAATCCGGATGTCGTCGGCCGCGAGCAGATCCTCAAGGTCCACGTCCGCAAGGTGCCGCTGGCGCCGGATATCAATCTGAAGACCATCGCCCGCGGCACGCCCGGATTTTCCGGCGCCGACCTGATGAACCTCGTCAACGAGGCCGCCCTGACCGCCGCGCGCCGCAACAAGCGCATGGTGACCCAGGCCGAGTTCGAGGAAGCCAAGGACAAGGTCATGATGGGCGCCGAGCGCAAGTCGCTGGTGATGACCGAGGAAGAGAAGATGCTGACCGCCTATCACGAAGGCGGCCACGCCATCGTCGGCCTTAACGTGATCGCCACCGATCCGATCCACAAGGCGACCATCATTCCGCGCGGCCGTGCGCTCGGCATGGTGATGCAGCTGCCCGAGCGCGACAAGCTGTCGATGTCGCTGGAGCAGATGACCTCGCGCCTGGCCATCATGATGGGCGGCCGGGTCGCCGAAGAACTGGTGTTCGGTCGCGAGAAGGTGACCTCCGGAGCCTCGTCCGACATCGAACAGGCGACGCGACTGGCGCGCATGATGGTGACGCGCTGGGGCCTGTCCGAAGCACTCGGCACCGTGTCCTACGGCGAGAACCAGGACGAGGTTTTCCTCGGCATGTCGGTATCGCGGACCCAGAATGCATCCGAGGCGACGGTCCAGAAGATCGACACCGAGATCCGGCGTTTCGTGGAAGAAGGCTACAACCAGGCGACCAAAATCCTGACCGAGAAGCGCGCCGACCTCGAAGCCCTGGCAAAAGGCCTGCTGGAATTCGAAACCCTGAGCGGCGACGAGATCCAGGACCTGCTCAAGGGCAAGAAGCCGAACCGCGAATCGGTGCTGGAGCCGACCACGCCGCGGGCGTCCGCGGTGCCGCCGGCCGGCAAGCCGCGCCCGCGTCCCGACCCGGATCCCGGGCTGGAGCCGCAGCCGCAGGCGTGACGCCTGCTGCGCTGATTTGAAAAAACGCGGCGGTGACGCCGCGTTTTTTTGTGCCTCCTTGCTTCCCATTCATCATCATGACGATTGGCATCGCTCCGTTCGTCATGTCATGTTTCGCTCAGGGCAAGAGCGCGGGCCAAACCGCGCCTGCCGCGGCCGCCGCAACGGCGTGCCGGCGAAAACGGGGAGATGCGTCGATGCGGTTGGTCACGGCACTATTCAACATGATTGGCGTTGCCTGGGCGTTTGCGCTACTGGCGTGGCCCGTCGCCGCGCCGGCCGCGGACATGCGCGGGGTGACATCGAGCGAAATCAGGATCGGCCAGACCATGCCCTATAGCGGTCCGGTCTCCGCCTTCGGCGCGCTCGGCAAGGGCGAGGTCGCCTATTTCAGGATGCTCAACGAGCGCGGCGGCATCAACGGCCGCAAGATCAATCTGATCTCGCTCGACGACGGCTATGCGCCGCCGAAGACCGTGGAACAGACCCGGCGGCTGGTGGAGAGCGACGAGGTCGCGCTGATCTTCTCCTCGATCGGCACCGCCCACAACACCGCGATCGCCAAATACCTGCAGGGCAAGAACATCCCGCAATTGTTCGTCGGCTCCGGCGCCTCGAAATTCGCCGACCCCGCGCAATACCCGCAGGCGACGCTTGGCGTGCAGGGGCCGTTCCGCTACGAGGCGCGGCTCTATGCGCGTTATGCGCTGGCCAAAAATCCCGATGCCAAATTCGCCGTGATTTCGCAGAACGACGATTTCGGCCGCGATTATCTATCGGGCCTGAAGGACGTGCTCGGCGACAAATACGATTCCCTCGTCACGGCGGCGACCTACGAAGTCCAGGACCCGACCATCGATAGCCAGATCGTCAAGCTGAAGGCTTCCGGCGCCGACGTCCTGGTGATCGCGGCGACGCCGAAATTCGCGGCGCAGTCGATCCGCAAGGTTTTCGAAATTGGCTGGAAGCCGATGATGTTCCTGTCCAACGTCGCGGTCTGGATCAATACCGTGATGGCGCCCGCGGGACTCGACGCCGGCGTCGGCATTCTCTCCACCGCCTATATCAAGGATCCCGACGATCCCGCCTGGAAGGACGACGCCGACGTCAAAGCGTGGCGGGAATTCATGACCAGATACGCCCCCGAGGGCGACCTGCACGATGCCAACTACGTCAATGCCTATAACAGCGCGATGGCGCTCGAAGCCGTGCTGAAAGCCTGTGGCGACGATCTGTCGACCGAGAACATTCTGAAGCAGGCCTATTCGATCAAGGACCTGGCGCTGCCGATGCTGCTGCCCGGCATCAGGGTCAACACCTCGGCGAGCGATCACGTACCGGTCGACCAGATGCAGTTCATGCGCTTCAACGGCAAGAGCTGGGAGCGGTTCGGGGAATTGCAGACGGGCAATTGATGCCCGACGAGCCGCCCCTTTTTGGCTTGGGATTTGCTTTGAGAGAGCAATTCCCGTTGCCATCAGCAGGAGCCGCCGATGTCAGGCCATTCGAATCCACCGCCCGCCATGGCCGTGCCGGGCGCCGATCCCAGTCTCTATAACCACGATCTGGCGCCGGTCGCTCCCGCGGACCGGACCTGGGGCGTGTTCAGCATCTTCGCGATGTGGATGTCGGACGTGCACTCGGTCGGCGGCTATACCTTCGCCGCCAGCCTGTTCTTCCTGGGGCTGACGGGGTGGGAAGTGCTGCTGGCGATGGTGGCCGGCATCACCGCGGTCTACTTCCTGATGAACCTGATCGGGCGCCCCTCGCTGAAATACGGCACGCCGTTTCCGGTGGTGGCGCGGATGTCGTTCGGGGTGATGGGTGCCAACGTCGCCGCCGGATTGCGCGGCATCGTCGGCATCGTCTGGTACGGCGTGCAAACCTATTTCGCCTCGAAAGCGGTGCAGGCGCTGGTGCTCGCCTTCTATCCCGGCGCGGCGGCGTTCACCCATTCCGGTTTTCTCGGCCTGTCCGCGCTCGGCTGGTTTGCCTTCCTGTTCATGTGGGTGTTCCAGCTCCTGATCTTCCTCAACGGCATGGAGACGATCCGAAAATTCATCGATTTCTGCGGACCGGTCGTCTACCTCGTGATGTTCGCGCTGGCGATCTGGATCCTGACGCAGACCGGCACCTCGAGCCTGTCGCTGCAGCTCAGCCCGCGGCTCGAAGGTTCCGCGATCGGCCACATGGCCAATGCGGCGATGCTGATCGTCGCCTATTTCGCGGCGCTGCTGCTCAATTTCGGCGACTTCTCCCGCTTCGCGCGCGACGAGCGGGCGATGAAGGTCGGCAATTTCCTCGGGTTGCCGGTCAATTTCATCGTGTTCGCGATCATCACCGTGATCGTCACCGCCGGCACGGTAAAGGTGTTCGGCGAGGCCATCATGGACCCCGTCGCCATCGTCGAGCGCATCGGCAATCCCTGGGTGGTGGCGCTCGGCTCCGTCACCTTCATCGTCGCCACCATGGGCATCAACATCGTCGCCAACTTCGTCTCGCCGGCCTACGACATTTCCAACCTGTATCCGGAGAAGATCGACTTCCGCCTCGGCGGACTGATCACCTCGATCCTGTCGGTGATGGTATGCCCGTGGCTGTTCGTCTCGAGCCCGCAGGCCATCACCATCTTCGTCAGCATTTTCGGCGCCGCACTCGGCCCGATGTTCGGCATCATGGTGGCCGACTATTATGTGGTGAAGCGGCAGCAGGTGATCCTCGCGGATCTCTACACGCTGTCGCCGAACGGCTCGCTGCATTTCGAGGCGGGCTGGAACCGGAACGCGCTGATCGCGCTCGGTCTCGCCGGCTTCGTTTCGATCGGGCTGTCGCTGCTCGGCGCCTATGCCGTCATTCCGAACGTCGGCGATTGGGGATGGCTGATCGGCGCCACGCTGGGCGCGGTGTTGTACATGGCACTGATGCGCCGCGCGTTGCCGGCGCTGTCACGGCCCGGCGGCGCCGTGGCGTGACCCGCCGCGAAATCCGGGCTCGGTCATTCGATCACCTCGTCGGCGCGGCCGAGCAGCGTCGCCGGGATATCGATGCCGAGCGCCTTGGCGGTCTTCAGGTTGATGGCCAGTTCGAACTTGGTCGGAAGCTGGACCGGCAGATCGGCGGGTTTGGCGCCTTTGAGGATGCGATCGATATAGGCCGGCGCCCGCCGATACAGGTCGATGGTGTCGATGCCGTAGGAAATCAGGCCACCATCAGCGACCATGTAGCGATAGGGATAAATCGTCGGCAGCCGGGTACGCGCGGCAAGCGAGGTGATCTGGTCGAGGTTGACTTTGGTGGTGGTAAAAACGTCGGGCGGCAAAACGAGGCCGGTATCGGGCCGATTGCCGAGGCTGTCGAAAACCTGCTCGATGTCGGCGGCGGTATGGATGGGTGCGGCGATAGGCTCGATGCCGTTGGCGCGGGCGGCGGCTTCGAAAGGCTGTTGGTAGAACGCAAAATAGGTCGCGGTCGCCGGGTTGAACATCAGCCCGGCGCGGGAAATCCGCGGCACGATTTCCTTGAGCATTTCAATCCACTTGCCGCTCAGCGACGCCTCGATGTTGATGAACCCCGTGATGTTGCCGCCGGGCCGCGGCAGGCTCTCGACAAATCCGCTTCCGACCGGATCGGAAACGATGACGAATACGATGGGAATGGTTTTGGTTTCGCGCTTCAGCGCGGCGATCACCCCGGTCGTATGTCCCAGCAGCACGTCGGGTTGCAGGGCGACCAGCTCCTTCGCGAAGACGCGCATACGCTCGACGTCGGCGGCGGCGAAACGGTAATCGATCTGCACGTTGCGGCCATCGGCCCATCCCAGTCCTTCGAGCGCGGTCTTGAATGTCGCCAGCGCTTCGACGATCTGCGGATCGTTCTCGCCACCGCCGAGCAGCACGCCGATCCGCCGCATCGGGCCGCTTTGCTGGGCGTGTGCGACCAGCGGCCATCCCGCCGCCGCGCTGCCGAGCAGCGTGATGAATTCGCGCCGCTTCATTCGGTGCTCGCGCGCCGGGGCGCCGCCGCGCATGGCGGTATCGGCCGTCGCGTCCAATCCTCAGCCATCGCATCCCCTGGTCCCGCTTCGTGCCGGGCGGTTGATTTGGTGGCGCGACTGTCCGCCCAATCGAGCTGTTGCGCCACGAAAATTCCGCCGCGAAAGCCCTGACTCTTAAGATTTCTTAAGGGCTGTTGGCCCTATGGGTGGTGTACGGACGCCTCGCCGAAGGCAGAGCCGTGTGCGCAGAGGACCTTGCATGGCCGCCTCGTTACCCGCCCCGACGATCGCTCCGGAGCCGCGCGCCGTTCCCGCGGTGGTGCTGAACGTCTGCTTCGTGCTGCTGGTCATCAATCTGGTCTATTTCCCGATCGCCTATGTCTCGCATTGGTGGATATGGGATCCGGAGGGGCTCGGCATCCCGACCGATTTCGTCAACGTCTGGGCCGCCGGCCGGCTGGCGCTCGAGGGCCACCCGGCGCAGGCCTGGGATTGGGACATCCAGCGGCAGGTCGAGCTCGCGCTGTTGCGTCAGGAATTCCCGGGCTATTTCGCCTGGCACTACCCGCCGCCGTTCCTGTTCGTGGCGTCCCTGCTCGCGCAGTTGCCCTATTCGGTCGCATTCATCACCTGGGTCTCGGTGAGCTTCCTTCCCTATCTCGCCATGATGCGCGCGGTCGTCGGTCGCAGCTTCGGCCTGATGCTCGCGATCGGCTTTCCGATGGTGTTCAACAACACGCTGGTCGGGCAGAACGGCTTTCTCACCGCGGCCCTGATCGGCGGCACGCTCTATCTGATGCCGGCGCGGCCGGTGCTGGCAGGAATTTGCCTCGGGCTGTTGAGCTACAAGCCGCAATACGGATTGCTGTTTCCGATCGTGCTGATCGCGGCCTCGCAGTGGACGGTGTTCTTCACGGCCGGAATCGTCGCGGTCGGAGTAGCATTTGTGTCCTGGCTCGCCTTCGGCACCGAGAGCTGGCAGGCGTTCTTGCACTGGATGCCGATGTTCTCGCAGGCCTTCCTCACCGAGGGCAAGGCCACCTGGTGGAAGTTGCAGAGCTTGTTCTCGATGGTGCGCTATCTCGGCGGTACCGAGCAGATGGCGTGGGCCTTCCAGTGGGTTCTGACCGCGGCGGTGGCGGTAGTGCTGGCGCTGATGTGGCGCAGCCGGGTCAGCTATTCCGTCAAGGCCGCCGCGCTCGCGATCGGCACCCTGCTGACCACGCCGTATTTGTTCATGTACGACATGATGGTGCTGGCGGTGCCGGTGGCCTTCCTGATGCGGATCGGGCTCAAAAACGGCTTTCGTCCCCACGAGCTTCCGGCGCTGGGATGCGCGCTCGCTCTGGTCGTGAGTTTTGCCTTTTTCGGCGAGCCGGTGGGACTTGCCGCCAACCTGATCATATCGGCCCTGATCCTGCGTCGCGCCGGCCCCTGGTGGCGGCGCGAGCCGGCGCCACTGATGTCCGCTGCCGGCGCCCAAGCCTGACCAAGCCAGGGTCAACCAGGCCTGGACCGCTTGCCGGGTCATCCAATTGCGACTTGTCAGATCGCCTGAATAAGTGTTCAGTTCTTCAAGCGATGGTGTCAAATCGCTCAAAAGACTGAACATGCACGCCGCCTTGCTGGCCCCGAAATGGCCGCCTGGCGGGTGCGGGGATGAGAAACGCGCCATGGTCTATCGGCGGACCCATCAAGTCGTCAAACGCCTCGCGGCGCGGCGCAGCGCCATTCTGGCGGCGGCGCGCGATGCCGCCGCCGAAGGCGGCATGGCCGCGGTGCAGATCGCACCGGTCGCGGTACGCGCCAATGTCGCCGCAGGCACCGTCTACCGTTATTTCCCCTCCAAGGCCGACCTGATTTCCGAATTGATCGCCGAGGTCTCGCGCGACGAGCTGGCCGCGATCCGCCGCGCTGCGGATGCCGCGCCCGGGCCGTCGTCGGCGCTGGCAGCGGCCGTGACCACGGTGGCGGTGCACGTGCTGTCGCAGCGCAAGCTCTCCTGGGGCATCCTGGCCGAACCGGTCGATGTCGACGTCACGGCCTCGCGGCTGGCGAGCCGCCGCGAGATCGCCGGCGAGATCGCGACGCGGATCGACGCCGCGGTCCGTGCCGGGCATCTGCCGGCGCAGGACACCGCGCTCGCCGCGACCGCGCTGCTCGGCGCGCTGCATGAAGCGCTGGTCGGACCGCTGGCGCCGGACAATATGGACGATCACGGCCGGCTGCGCGACGCGGTACAGACCGTGACGCTGCTCGCGCTGCGCGCCGTCGGCGTGATGGATGCCCGCGCCCGCGGCCTCGTGGTGCAGGCGGTGCTGCCGGCGGTGTTGTCGGCAAAGGCGCTGGTCGGCGCGTAGCGCCGCCCGCGGTTCCATGTCGTCCTCGTGAATTGACAT
>Ga0182014_10001620_pt1 | contig 29781 bp, 24 predicted proteins | sample 612S2DmetaG_FD_120489 | JGI IMG/M metagenome (GOLD analysis project Ga0182014, IMG submission 120489) | Permafrost microbial communities from Stordalen Mire, Sweden - 612S2D metaG | ecosystem: Environmental > Terrestrial > Soil > Wetlands > Permafrost | place: Sweden: Stordalen | collected... | reverse complement strand
GGCACGCCCATCTCGGCCAGGTCCAGCAGCAGGTGCCGCGCCAGGCGCAGGCCGTCGTTGATCTTGAAGGATTGATCGAGATAGGGATCGTTGATGAGTCCCTTCCATCCGACGATGGTGCGGGGCTTCTCGAAATACACGCGCATGACGATGCGCAGGTCGGCGGAGAACTCTTGAATCGCGGCTTTCAGCAGGCCCGCATACTCGCGTGCGGCCTTGGTGTCGTGAATGGAGCAGGGGCCGGCCAGAACCAGCAGCCGAGTGTCTTGCTGGTTCAGAATTGCGGAAATTTCCTGGCGGGTTTCAAAAATCGTTGCCGAGGCGGCTTCGCTGACGGGACGTTCCTCCTCAAGAAATACAGGGGGAAGGACAACTTTAGTCCATTTGATGTGGAGGTCTTCCGTAGTGTGCAACATGGCTCTTTCCTTGCGGCGCGCGCCGCGGTGCGAGGCGCGCCGACGGTCAAGATCAACTCAACCTTTCTTAGAATCTATCAGCCCAGGCGCGATGAGCCGCGCTGAAGCCTCTCCTGAGCAGAGTAGAAGGGGCGAGTCCGCGCCAAGCGAATCCCCGCCGTTTTGCGTCTAATAGAATATCGGGCTGCTGGTGCACGGAGCGCCAGCAAGACACTGTGCGCGTCCAGGCGGTACTCTGTGAGCAGGTTCCCCGAGAACGGCTCAGTCTGAAAGCGGTGCATGAGGAGTGGAGATGAAAATGGGAAAGTGGGCCTGGTTGCTGTTTGCGGCCGCTCCGCTTCTGGCAGGTTGCGGAAATTTCTGGCAGGTGCCCGGCACTACGAGCACCGGCAGCGGCACCTGCACCACGAACTGCACAACCGCGACGAGTGGCAACTTCTATATTTTGAACAACGCAACATTGACGACATTCCAGGTCGCCGGCTATTCCATTGTTTCCGGCAAATTGTCCGCACTTACCAGCACTAGCGCTCAGACTGGCCAAGCCTATTCCATGGTCATCGCCCCCAATGGCAAGTTTCTGGTTGTCAGCACAACCTCCGGCGTCTTTGCCTACCCCATCACCGGCGGCGCGTTGGGCACCGGCGTCGCCGTTTCAACGGATCAGGCCTATGCCATTCAGGTGGACTCGAGCAATTCGTGGCTGATCGAGGCCATCCCAGCCACCAACGGAGTGATGCTAAACGCGATCCCCATTAATTCCTCCACCGGCGCTTACACTAACGGCACGACGCATTCAGCATCTTTCACATATCAGTACAATGCTGCAACTGCCGCTGTTGAGCCGAATCAAATGCCCATTTCCTCAAACGACAATTACATCTTCCTCGCCGTGGGCACGGGCGGTACGCTCGTCATCCCATTTAACGCGAGTTCAACGGCGAGTCCGTTCGGTTCCAGCGCCACGGAGATTCCCGTGTTGAATTCCGGCGGCGCAGCTCTTTCGGTGGCCGTGGACCCTGACAGCCGTCTGTTCTATATCGGCGAAACCCTTGCCAACTCCGCCGGAACCTCCGGCGGGCTGCGCGCCATAACCTACGCCTCCTTGAGTACTTCCACGCTGGTTCAGGCCGCCGGTTCTCCCATCGCCAGCGGTGGCTTGGCGCCCAATTTTATCCTCCCCGTTACTACTCCGGATTATGTGTATGTTGCCAACGGGGCCGGCCAAAGTTCAGCGGGCAATATCGCCGGATTTGCAGTCACGGCCAGCGGTACGAGCTATTCGTTGACGGCGGGCAGTACCGTCGCGGCGGGCGTTCAGCCCCTCGGCTTGGCCGAGGACTCTTCCAACGCCTTCGTCTTTACCGTGGGTTCGCTCGGCAGCCCCTACTTCGACGCCTACACCTTCGACACCACCACCACCGGCACGTTGGACTCCCAGGTTACTTCCACATCCTCGGCCGGCTCCATCGCCATCGTCGCCGCGCCGTAAGAGCAGCAAACAGTTGACAGCTGCTGGCTGTTAGCTGTGAGCTGTCCGCTGTTCACTGATCTGCTATCCTCAAGAGGATCGCAATAGGCTGTGCTCACGCTACCTTCCATCTCATTTGTCTCATTCGTGCGGCGCTCGCGGACTCTCGTCCTTTGGCTGCTTCTCGCGTCTTTTCTTGTGCTTTCTTCCGGGTGCAGCCGCTTCCGCCATCACCTGCATGAGACGGTGTACGTCTCCGCGCGGCAGATGTACCTGCATGACCGCGTCGCCGCCGTCTCCAACCGCGTGGCCGAGGTGACGAACGGCCAGCCGCTGCAAGTGCTCGAACACGGCCGCCGCTTTCTCAAAGTGAAGACCGAGAAGAACGAAATCGGTTGGATTGAAGATCGTGCGGTGATTGACGACAAGACTTTCCAGGCCTTTGACCAGCTTGTCAGCCAGCACAAGGATGATCCGGTGGTGGCCACCGGCGTTCTCCGCGACGACATTTACCTGCATCTGGTGCCGGGCCGGGACACGGTGCGGTTTTATTTGTTGGCCGCGAACGCCAAGGTTCAGCTTCTGGCCCGCGCCTCGGTTCCCAAGGTTGAGTCCGGTACGGGGCAGTCTACCAAGCCGCCCACGGTGAAGCCTGCTCCACCGGCAACGCCTCCTCCGGCAAAAGCTCCCGCTCCCGCTTCCAAATCCGCCGCCAAGCCCGCAGCCCCGGCCCCCGCGCCCACTCCCAGCTTGCCCGCGGCCGAGCCGCAGCCAATGGAAGACTGGTGGCTGGTGCGCGATGCGCAGGGCCACGCCGGTTGGCTGCTCGCCGGCCGCCTGGATGTGGATGTGCCCGATGAGATTGCCGCTTTTGCAGAGGGCCAGCGTTACGTGAGCATCGCCGTCTTCAGCAAGGTTGTGGACCCCGATGCCACGACGCCTAACCACGAGGTTCCGCAGTATGTGACGGTGCTTTCGCCGCCCAAGTCCGGTCTGCCTTTCGACTTCGACCAGGTGCGCGTCTTCACCTGGAATATCCGCCATCATCGCTACGAAACGGCTTTCCGGGTACACCCCATCCAGGGCTATCTGCCGTTGCGGGTCACGTCTGCCTCAGGCAGCGGCGCGCCCACCTTCAGTTTTCAGATCGCCAACGGCGAAAATGTGTCCACCGATCCCAACACCGGCATCACCCGCCCGGCTTCGTCGCGCACCATTACGTTTGAGATGGATGGCACGCGCGCCCGGCGCATCGGCTCCGACCAGTGGCCGATCCCCGTCGGCCACCTGGAAGGCGAGAAGCCTAACTCCGCCAAAGCAGGGAAGAAGAAAGCCAAGTAAGCAGAACCAAAACCGGCAAAGCCCATCACCTGGCCTGGCGGCAGGAATTTTCTGGACAAGATTATATCTATATGGGCATAATCGAGGTGTGAATCAAACATTCAAGCCACTGTGCTGGATTGGATCGGCCAAAAAGGACTTGTTGGCGATGCCGGATGAAGTGCAGCAGGTCTTTGGATTTGCCTTATATCATGCGCAGACCGGTTTGCTTCACCCGGATGCAAAGCCGCTCAAGGGCTTCGGTTCGGCGGGGATTTTGGAGATCGTGGAAGATTGGCGAGGCGATGCGTACCGTGCTGTGTATACCGTGCGGTTCGCAGAGGCGGTTTACGTGCTGCATTGCTTCCAGAAGAAGTCAAAGCAAGGGGCAGAGACCCCCAAACCGGAGATAAATTTGATTCGTGCGCGCTTGAAGGAAGCTGAGGCACTGGCTAAAGGAGGACACCGGTGAGCAACGTTGAAGAGGGCATGAATGTATACGCGGAGCTTGGCTTCAAGGATGCTGGCCAGATGCTGGTGAAGGCGCAACTGGTGGTGAAAATTGCCCAGATCCTGCGCGAACGGGGATGGAGCCAGCAGCAGGCGGCGAAGGTGCTGGGTTTGACGCAACCGAAGCTCTCGAAGATGCTGCGCGGCCAGTTTCGCGGCATAAGCGAGATGAAGATGATGGACTGCCTCGTGCGGCTTGGACGCGGCGTTAAGATTGTTGTCGGACCTGAGGGCGAAGCCGCAGATGAGCGCGTGAAAGTGGTCGCGGCGTAGAACCTGAGCGTTTCATCCGCGCGGGAAACAACACCCCCCGCTTTTCGCGGAAGATTACCCTTCTCCAGCGCACAATTGGAATAGAGAGAGGAAGAGCAGTGAAGAATTGAGGTCCCCTGCGACAAGTCTTTATCGCTGGGGTGATGAACCTACTGGGGTGGTGAAGAAGTGTCGCCGGATTGTAAACTCATGCAAAATATCGTTCAACCCGCGCCCGCATACGCAATTTCCAGCCCGGACTCCCTCAAACCCTCCCCCCATCCGAAGAAAAAATTCAATTTTAGCTGGTGAAACTGTGGGGCAGTACTTAACCAAAACAGAATCAAAGGTTTCCACTGACCTATTTCACGGAAACACAAAACTATAGTTACAGTGAATCCGTGGAGCCCAACCTAACCAATGCAGAATCAATAAGTTCCACGAACAGGTTTCACGGGGACACAAAAATCACTGATTCCGTGAAACTGAGGACCTATCCCCGCCGCCGCAACTCCAGCTCCACCACGCGCAGCATCTCCGCTTCGGGAGCGGGTTTCCCGGTCCAGATTTCGAACTGGCGTGCGCCCTGCTGGACGAACATCTCAAGGCCCGAGATCACCGGGATGCCGCGTTCTTTGGCCAGCCTGAGGAGCGGCGTTTCCAGCGGGTTGTAGACCATGTCGAAGACCAGGCCGGCGTTCAGTTCATTCTCTGCGATGGGTAGCGGCTGCTTGCTGCCGGCCATGCCGCAAGGGGTGGAGTTGATGAGCACGTCGAAGCGGTTCTTGCTGAGTTGATCGTGTTTGAGCGCCTTGGCCTTGGACTCCTTGGCCAGCTTTACGGCGTTTTCGTGGGTGCGGTTGACGATGAAGACCTCCGCGCCCTGCTCCACGAGGCCAAAGACGGCCGCCCGCGCCGCGCCGCCCGCGCCGAGGACGGCAATGCGCGCGTCCTTCAGCTTGAGGCGTTTTTCCAGTGGCCGGATGACCCCGGCGACGTCGGTGTTGAAGCCGTAAAGCTTGCCGTCGGCTCCTGTGCGCAGCGTGTTGCAGGCGCCGATGCGTGCGGTGATGGGGTCGGAGTTGGCTAGGTAGGGCAGCAGTTCTCGCTTCAGGGGCATGGTCACCGCCGCGCCGGCCAGCGGCAGCTCGCGCGCCAGGGTGAGCAGGTCCGCGAGAGTGTTGGTTTTGAGCGGTACGAACACTGCATTAACGCCTTCGCGGCGGAAGGCAGTGTTCTGCATCAGCGGCGAAAGCGAGTGGGCCACCGGGTTACCGGCCACGCCGAAGATGCGCGTTGCATAGTCAAGTTGCTCGACGCGATAGAGATCGCGCAGGGTGCGGGCGGGCACTTGACCCGGAGCTGTTTGGATTCCAGGGCCGGTCTCGCTGCCGTCAGAGGACGAGGCGAAGGTGAACGCCGCGCCGGCTCTGAGGCCCAGCACGCGGCTGACCAGCCCCTCCTCGCCCATGGCGATGCCCACCACCTCAGCCGAGCGGGAGCGGTCCGCTATCAATTTCAAGACGGCCAGGTTGTCGGCCAGCGTGCGGGCCGTGGAGACCACTTTGACGAAATCCGGCTGGAAGGCCTCGATGCGTTGCGCTGCCTGTTCCAGGTTCTTGGTGTGGGAGAAGTCGTGAAAGCTGATCAGCAGCGCCGTGCCCGCGGCCTGTAGCCCGGCCCGGAACTTGACCAACTGCGCCGCCGTGGCCTTCTCGGCCGACTCGACCTCAAGATCGACGATCTGGCAGCCAACCTCTGCCGCCTTCAAAAGTACCTCCAACTCCGCAGTCAAGGACCCAGCGAAGTTGCCGCCAAAGTGCTTGCGCCGGCAAGTGGCAATGATCGTCACATCGCGATGGCCGGCAAGGAACGCCTTTACCTTGGGCAATGCCGGGGCTGGTTTGGGCAGCGAATCCAGGCGGAACTCAAGAAACCTTGAATCGGCTAGAGCAGCCTGGGCACGCTCGAGCAGCTCCGCCGGGGAGCTGGCTTGAATGGCCACGCACAGCTTGCCCACGCGCAGTCGCGGGATGGGCGGCGCGGGCACGGAAAGAGGCGAACTAGAGTTGGAAGGAGGCATAGGTATCAACTGACGCATCTTATAGGGATTCTAGTCAGGATGCAACAGCAGAATGGCGTTGTGCGGCGTAGCCGCATCCTATTGAGAGCGGCATAGCCGTATCCTATTTAAAAAGGGCGCGGACTTTTCGGTTGAGGAAAAAGGGGCATTGAACGGGACTACGGCTGCCGACTTCAACCCAGCGCTTCCAGTAAGGAGAACCACTTTGTACCTCGCCAACGAACAACGTTATGAGACCATGCAATACCGCCGCTCGGGCCGGAGCGGCCTGCGCCTGCCCGCCATCTCGCTGGGGCTGTGGCACAACTTCGGCGGCGCGGATAGCTTTGAGAACAGCCGCGCCATGCTGCGCCGGGCCTTCGATCTGGGCATCACCCACTTCGACCTGGCCAACAACTACGGCCCGCCTTACGGCAGCGCGGAGTCGAACTTCGGCAAGCTCCTGCGCCTGGACTTCGCGGCCCATCGCGACGAGCTGATCGTCAGCACCAAGGCCGGCTACGATATGTGGCCCGGCCCTTACGGCAACTGGGGCTCGCGCAAATACCTGCTGGCCAGCCTGGACCAGAGCCTCAAACGCATGAATCTCGAGTACGTGGACATCTTTTACTCGCACCGGCCCGATCCCGAGACGCCGGTGGAGGAGACGATGCGAGCACTCGATCAGGCGGTGCGCTCAGGCAAGGCGCTCTATGCCGGCATCTCGCGGTATAGCCCGGATGAGACCGCCGAGGCCGTCAAAATCCTGCGCGAACTCGGCACGCCCTGCCTTATCCATCAGATGAAGTACTCGATCTTTGATCGCACATTGGAGAACGGGCTGCTGGATGAGCTGGGCCGGGAGCGCGTGGGCTGCATCGTCTTCTCTCCGCTGGCGCAGGGCCTCTTGTCGGACCGCTATTTGCAGGGCATTCCGGCGGATTCGCGCGCCTCCAAGGGGCACTTCCTGAAGACGAGCGAGATCGACGAGCATCGCCTGGCGCAGATTCGCGCACTCAATCAGTTGGCCGGCGAGCGCAGCCAGTCGTTGGCGCAGATGGCTCTGGCCTGGGTGCTGCGCGACGGGCGGATGACCTCGGCGCTGATCGGCGCCAGCCGCGTGGAGCAGATCGAGCAGAACGTGGCCGCGCTCAACAATCTCCGTTTCACTACCGGGGAACTGGCCCGCATCGACGCGATCGTGGGGCAGGCGGGCTGAAGCTTTTGCCGCTCACTGCTGGATGCCCGCCACCGGCGACAAGCCCTCCGCCGGAATGATGCCCATCTCGCGGTAAATGGGCCGAATCTGGCGCCGCACCGCCGGCAAGCGCGTCGTGAACCACGCCGTGCCCGCCAGAACCACTGAGCCGCTTACAACCACCGTCCATGGCGCGCCCATTGCGTGCGCCAGGGATCCTGCCAGCAGGCTGCCAAACGGCGCCATGCCCATGAAGGCCATCGTATAGTAGCTCATCACGCGGCCACGCTTGTCGTCGGTCACCAAGGTCTGAATGACGGTGTTGCTGGCGGCCATGCCCTGCATCATGCCCATGCCCGCAATGAGCACCATGACCATCGAGAGCCAGAAGACCCGCGACAAGCCGAAGCCGATCAGCCCCATGCCAAAAACAGCCCCCGCGATGGGGATCATCCTCACCAGCCCACGCACGGTCTTGCGCGCAGCCAGCGATAAGGCTGACACCAGCGCGCCCAGTCCCATCGACCCCATCAGGAATCCAAGAGTATGCGGGCCGCCGTGCAGCACCGTCTTGGCGAAGATCGGCATCAGCACCACGAATGGCATACCCATCAGGCTCATCACCGCAAAGAGCAGAAGAATCGTGCGAATAGGTAAGAACTCCGAGACATAGGTCCAGCCGGCCTTCAACTCGGTGAACGTCGAGGTGGCCAGCCGCTTGACGACAGGCGTATGCAAACGCATCGCCAGCAGTGACGCAATCACTGCGATGTAGCTGATGCCGTCGATCAGAAAGCACCAGCCCTCGCTGGAGACCGCGATCAACATACCGGCCAGCGACGGGCCCACCAGCCTCGCCATGTTCACCATCGACGAGTTGATAGCGATGGCATTCTGCAGGTCGCGCCGGTCGTCCACCATCTTCACCATGAAGGATTGGCGGCCGGGCATGTCGAAGGCGTTGACCATGCCCTGCATCACACTCAGCGCCAGCAGCCAGGGAATCGTAATCCTGCCAGAAAGCGTGAGCGCGGCCAGCGCCAGCGACTGGACCATCGACAGGGTCTGCGTCCACACCAGCACTTGCCGGCGGTCGAGCCGGTCAACCCATACGCCGGCAAAGGGCGCCAGAAAAAAGGTGGGAATCTGCCCAGCAAAGCTGACCGTGCCCAGCAGCAACGCCGAGCCGGTCAGCCGGTAAACCAGCCAGCCGGTGGCCACGCGCGTCATCCACGTGCCGATCAGCGAGATGCTCTGCCCGCCAAAGAAAAGCCGGAAGTTGCGATAGCGCAGTGCCCTCCACGCATGGGAGACGCCGGAGGTCACGCCCAACTCCACCTCGCTGGCGGCCTCGACCACGTCCACGCGCCCAACTGGATCCGTATCACTCAAAATTGCGTCCTCATTCGCAGTTTATCGTGGCGGGCTTTTCGGAGCGCGGAACCCCCAGATTGGCTATCGCGCATTTCCCGTTTGTGTTTCTCTTCGCAGCGCAACGCTGACGAGAATCGTCAGCTAATAGAGATGGAATTCTATCTCGACGGAGATCTTGACCGGAACGGGTTTGCCGTTCTTCATGGCGGGCTTGAATCGAAATTTATTGACTGCCTCGATGGCTTTCTCGCTCAACCCATAATCCAGTTTTCGTACCACCTGGATGTATTGCGGCATGCCTTGTGCATCGACAATCAGTGAGATCAGGCATATCCCTTGGTATTGTTCCCATTTCGCCTCTTCCGAGTACTCCGCTTCAGGAGAGCTCAAAACAACGGGGGCACTGACTGAACTTCCGATGCGCTGTATCCCGCGGTCGCTGCTACTAAGGTCGTTCCAGGAGGATGTACGTAATGGAAAGACGGCTTCTTCAGGCGGCTGTGGGAGGGGAGCGAGCTTCTGCTCTGGTATGGCCCTGAGCCGCAACTGATAGGTCTTCTTGCCTGCATCGTCCTTCTTCTGTTCAACGCAAGCTTGCAAGTTCACTTCAACGGATTGCGCGACAACGACCGGTGCGCCATCGTGGGTTCCAGGCGTGAACAGATCAGCAGCGACAATCTGGAGCGCAAACTTGTCCAGGTCATTGCCTAGCGGGTGAAGAAACATGAGGTTGCGCGGTCTGCCCGTCGCATCCACGAGGATAGAAAGCACGACCTCGCCGTCCATTTTGTTTTTGCACTTGCCAGCGGGGTTTGGGAGCGGAATGGGCGGAAGAAGCTATGGGGCTGTCACTCCGGGGCCAACGGCATAGACCTTTACGCGGTCCTGCTGCGCATCCGGCAACGGAGACGGCGCTGAACCGCTCTGCTGCCCGCCAGAAAAGTTCGTACCCAAACTAACAAACAGCGCGACAACCCATAACGCTCGCATGGACCCTCCGCTAACGCCACACGGCGAATCTATCACACGAGATCCATTATTCAGTATGTCGCCTGTATTGGCGGACAGGCACTTTTATATCGCTTGTGATGCGACAGGCGCGCCTGCGTGATCAGACAATCGACTGGTCATCACCTGGAAGTGATAACCCATCACCGCCAGGGTCATGGCCGCGCCGACGCAATGGCGGTAACGCGTGGCCACGGTCAGCAAAAACTTCCAGTAACTCCAGCGCTGCCGGCCGAAGACTCCTTGGCGGACAAGCGAGGTAACAAAGGCGCGCGCATTGCCTACGGTCAGCCACTGCTGCTTGGTCTTTTGCTTGCTGTTTCGTGGGTAGGTGCGGCTCAGGTAAAGCCGGACGCGCTCATAGTAGGCATCGCAGGAGTAGATCCGCTTCAGCACCGAGCGATAGCCCTCCACCAGCCGCGTCGCATCCATGTTCGGAAGAAAGTTCAGTTTGACGTCTGTATTGTCGCCGTAGCCCTCATCCAGAATCCGGCCTTCCTTCCGCAGCCGCTGGAATAACTGGGTTCCGGGCATGGCTTGCAGCAGGCCGACCATGGCAATGGGAATGCCGCTCTTCTGGATAAATTCGACCATGCGGTCAAAGATGTCTTCGCGGTCGGTGTCGAAGCCCAGGATGAAGCCACCCATCACCTGCATTCCATAACTCTGGATGAGGGCCACGCTGTCCAGCAGGCTGCGCCTCGTATTTTGCAGTTTGTTGCAGGCGATCAGGCCCGATTCATCGGGGGTCTCGATGCCCAGAAAAACCGAGACAAAGCCGGCATCCTTCATCAGTTGCATCAACTCCGGATCGTCGGCCAGGTTCAGCGAAGCCTCGGTATTGAAGTCGAAGCTGATTTTGTATTGGTTGCGCCATTCGGCCAGCGCCATGCATAACTCCTTGGCGCGCGCCTTGTTGCCAATGAAGTTATCGTCAACGATAAATACCGTTTCGCGCCAGCCGGCCGCGCGCAATTGGTCCAGCTCTGCCAGCACCTGCGCCACAGACTTGGTGCGCGGCCGCCGGCCGTAGATTTCGATGATGTCGCAGAACTCGCAGTTGAAGGGGCAGCCGCGCGAGTATTGCACGGCCATGGTCGAGTATCGATTCATCTTGATGAGGCTCAGGTCGGGCAGCGGGCTGGTCCTCATCTCCGGCCTTTCAGCGGCCTGATAGAGAGGCTTGGCGTTCCCTTGTTCCATATCCAGCGCAAGATCGGCAATCAGGCTCTCGGCTTCGCCGATGACTACGTGGTCCGTCTTCAGCTCGGCCGGTGACAGGCTGCTGGCAATGGGTCCGCCTACGACTGTCCGCAAACCGCGCGCGCGGCACCGCTCGACGATGGCCGCCAGCGAGTTGCGCTGGATGTGCATGGCGCTCAGCATCACCACGTCTGCCCAGGCCAAGTCGCGGTCGCGCAGCCGCTCGACGTTGGTGTCCACCAGCCGCTTTTTCCAGGCCTTCGGCAGCAGAGCAGCCACCGTCATCAACCCCAGCGGAGGCTGTGCTGCCCGTTTGCCCAGGAACTTGAGCGCATGTTTGAAGCTCCAAAAGGTATCGGGGAATTCCGGGTAGATCAACAAGGCGTTCATAGGCCACCTCTTGGGAAGAAGGGCGCTGGCGGCCATGAATCGCTACACTGGGGTTCGGACGACGGGTTCCAGCGCATTGGAAACCGGTGCGGTCGAGCTCGAAACGGCACACTTCTTCTTCTATAAGGTCTTCTTCCCGGCCGCTGGAAAACTGTATAAAAGGAACCACTTTGCGGAAACACAGCGCACATTCAGGTTTCAGATTCTTCAGCCGTAAAAAGATGGCTCCGGCAGAAGGGTGATACAAATCCGCAACCCAATCAACTGAATCAAATGAGTCTGTTACTAAGAGATTGTCGAAGAGGATATGCGGAACCGGTGGCGCGTTGTCCTACTATCGAGATGGGGAGCTTGGACAAATTGAAGGAGAAGCTGGCGGGATAAGTATGAGTTCAACAAACGAATCCACTGGGTCTGATGCCGGCAAGAGCCGCTTGGCCGCCTGCCGCCAGATCCCCACCCGCGCCGAGTGCGAAGCAATTCTTGCTGGACAATCCGTCGAGCCGGCAATTATCCGCCACGTGCGGGTGGTGGCTGAAGTGGCGCAGCGTATTGCTCTTGCGCTGGTGCGTAGTGGTTTATCGCTGAACCTGGAGTTGATCCTGGCCGGGGCGCTGCTTCACGATCTGGCCAAAGGCAAGCCAAACCATGCCGGCGCTGGCGCTGACATCCTGCGCTCTATGGATTTTCCGCGGGTCGCAACGGTTGTCGGCTGGCACACCGAACTGGACTATACGGCTGGCCGCCTCAACGAAAGCGCGATCGTCTATCTCGCTGACAAATTGGTTCGCGGCGAAAAACTGCTAACGATCAGTCAGTACTTTCAACCGGCTCTGACCCGGTTCAAAAATAACCCGCTTGAGCTCCGCGCCGCTCAAAGCCGGATGGCTACAGCAAAGGCCGTCGCCCTCGCCGTGGAGACGCGGCTTGGAGCGCCTCTTTCCAGTATCGTCAATGGGGCTGGAAAGCCATGAGGGTGAAGAGCGAAGGTGGCGCGGCTTTCTCTGACTGATCGCTCGGGTTTTCCATCTTTTGAAGCAGCCTTTTCGATTTTGGCGCTCGACTCTTTTGCCGGCCCAAACAGCCATTGATTCGACCATGGATTTGTTGAATGCGGGATGATTCAGGCACCAATCTTCAGGCCTGGGATGCGCCCCTCGAATCTCCCTGCCGTCTCATTCCGCGGTACAATCCAATTGACCCGTTCAGTCGGCTCTGCGTCGGAAGCTGTCCTCGCGCGTCTAATACTTAAGGTGCCCCTATGACCGCAAAGACCGAGTCACGCAAGTTGCCCATGATGCCCATTCGGGACATGGTGATCTTTCCTTATATGATGACGCCCTTCGTGGTGGGCCGCGAGTCCAGCGTGCGCGCCCTCGAAGAGGCGCTCACCGGCGACCGCAAGATATTTCTCGCCACCCAGCATGATGCCACGGTCGACGAGCCCAAGGCCAAGGAGATTTACCAGGTTGGATCGATTTGCAATATCGTGCAGAGCGTCAAGATGCCCGACGGGAATATCAAGGTGCTGGTCGAGGGCGTCGAACGCGCCAAGTCCACTGAGGTGAACGATCACGACGGCTTCTTTGTGGCCACGGTGCGTGTGGGCAAGAGCCAGTTTGAGATGACCCCGGCTATCGAACAGCTCATGATGCGCGTGACCAGCCTCTTCGAGCAGTATGTCAAGCTCCAGCAGTCGCTCAACTACGAGACCATCATCGCCGCGGTGCGCATGGACGAACCGGCCAAGCTGAGTGACACCATCGCCGCCAACCTGCAACTCGGCGTCGAGGAAAAGCAGGACCTGCTGGCCATCTTTGACCCTGCTATGCGCTTGGCGCGCATCGCCGACGTGCTGGACATCGAGATCGAAAAGCTCGACATCGACCGCGACATTCAGTCGCGGGTGAAACGGCAGATGGAGAGGGCACAAAAAGAGTACTACCTCAACGAGAAGATCAAGGCTATTCAAAAAGAATTGGGCCGCGGCGAAAAGAGCGAGTTCGACGAGCTGCACAAGAAGATTGAAGTTGCCGGAATGCCCAAGGACGTGCTCGACAAGGCCATTCAGGAACTCAAGAAGCTCGAAGCGATGCCGCCCATGTCGGCCGAATCCACCGTCAGCCGCAACTACATTGATTGGCTGCTGGCCGTGCCGTGGAAGAAGCGCTCCAAGGAAACCCGCTCCATCGACTACGCCGAAAAGGTGCTCAACACGGACCACTACGGCCTGGAAAAAGTGAAGGAGCGCATTCTGGAGTTTTTGGCCGTCCGCCAACTCGTCAAGAATCCAAAAGGATCGATTCTCTGTTTTGCCGGACCTCCGGGCGTGGGCAAGACCTCGCTGGGTATGTCGATTGCGAAAGCCACTGGCCGCAAATTCGTGCGGCTCTCCTTGGGCGGCATACGCGACGAGGCTGAGATTCGCGGCCATCGCCGCACTTACATCGGCGCGCTGCCAGGGCAGATCATCCAGCACATGAAGCGAGCCGGAACCAAGAATCCCGTCTTTCTGCTCGATGAAGTGGACAAGATGGCCTCAGACTTCCGCGGCGACCCGGCTTCGGCGCTGCTGGAAGTGCTGGACCCGGAGCAGAATTCCACCTTTCAGGATCACTACCTGGACGTGGATTACGACCTTTCCCAAGTGCTTTTTGTAGCCACGGCCAACGTGATGCACACCGTTCCGGCGGCCTTGCAGGACCGCATGGAGGTTCTGCACCTGCAAGGGTACACGGAGCAGGAAAAGCTGGAGATTGCCCGCCAATATCTGGTAAAAAAACAGCGCGAGCAGACGGGGTTGAGCGAGAAAAATCTCGTCTTCAAGGACGATGCGATTGTCGAGATCATCCGCGGTTACACGCGCGAAGCCGGTGTCAGAAATCTTGAGCGCGAGATCGGCAATGTCTGCCGGAAGGTCGCGCGCCGCGTGGTCAAAGGCGGCCGGAAGCACAAGGAAGAGATCACCGCCGCCAATATCAACGAGTTCCTGGGCGTGGCCAGGTTCCACGACTCCGAGATGCACGAAAAGAGCGAAGTCGGCCTGGTGACCGGCTTGGCCTGGACCGAGGTGGGCGGCTGCATTCTGACCACGGAAGTGCAGGTGCTGGACGGCAAGGGCAAGCTCATCATCACCGGCCAGCTCGGCGACGTGATGCAGGAGTCGGCGCAGGCCGCGTTGAGTTACATTCGTGGGCGCGCACAGGCGCTGGGGCTGAGCCGCGAGTTCTATCGCACGGTGGACTTGCACCTGCACGTACCCGAAGGCGCCATCCCCAAGGATGGTCCCTCGGCGGGCATCACCATGGCTACGGCGCTGGCCAGCGCGCTGGCTAAAATTCCGGTGCGGCGCGATATTGCCATGACCGGAGAAATCACCCTGCGCGGCAAGGTGCTGGCCATCGGCGGATTGAAGGAAAAGCTGCTGGCTGCGTTGCGTGCCGGCATCTTTGAAGTGATCATGCCCCGCGCCAACGAGAAGGACATCGCCGAGCTGCCTGACAACATCAAGAACTCCATGAAACTCCACTTCGTGGATCAGATGGACGAGGTGCTCAAGTTGGCTCTCGTAAGCCCGCTGCCTACAGTCCTGCCTGACGCGGTAGATGTGCTGGCTGCGGTTCCGGCTGGTGAGCTTGCCGCGAATCTGCCGGCGCCGCAATGACAAGCACGCACGGAAACCCGCGCCTCAGAATCTTGAGGCGTGGGTTTCCGCAGCTCTGAGCAGCTGGGAAACTCCGGATTCACAACTGGTCGAAGATTTCGCGGAAATCCCATGCGCCGGATTTTTGGGCGAGCCACTCAGCGGCGCGGACAGCGCCCAAGGCGAAGCCGCGTCGGCTGTGGGCGTCGTGACGGATTTCAAGAGTATCAACCTCGCTGGATGCGGTGACGATGTGCTCGCCTTTGGCGTCGCCTACGCGGTGAGAGGCAATAGGGATTTCAATGTCTGGATGAGCCGCCTGGATGATTTCGCGAAGGGTGACGGCGGTGCCGGAAGGAGCGTCGAGCTTGGAGAGATGGTGGGTTTCACTGATCGAGAAGTTGTAGCCTTCCAGTTTTGCCAGGTCGGCGGTGAGGCGGAAAAGCTTCTGTACGCCCATGGAGAAGTTGGTCCCGTAGAGGAGCGCGCCGCGCTCTTGTGCCAGTAGCTTCATCTCTTCCAGGTGTGCGTACCAGCCGGTAGTGCCGACGACGATGCGTCCGCCGAGCGCCAGCACGGCGCGCATATTTTCCAGAGCTGCTTCAGGAGCGGTGAAGTCGATGACCGCATCGACGCCAGCGAGATTGTCGGCGGTGAGGGCGGAAGCGTGCTGGTTTTCGCTCCGGTCGAGCGCGCGCACGGCGTGGCCGCGCTCACGGGCCACCTCGGCGGCGAGGCTGCCGGTTTTTCCTTTGCCTAGAATCAGAAACTGCATGATGACCTCACGGTGACCTCGGTAGTCAGTGTGGATATTAAATGATTCACTCGGTCAGATTGGCTGGTAATGGGTAGATCAGCGCAGGTTTTCGCGCGGGGCGGTTGGGATGGCGTTATTCTGTGGGGAACCTATGTCTGATATTGAAGCTGGAAATCAAACGCCCGCACCTGCCGTTGCACTTCCTGCGCACAGTCGTAAACGCCGCTGGCCGCGGATTGTACTTTGGTCGGCGGGAGGGCTGCTGGCTCTGGTGCTGGTGGCCTCGGGAGCGGGTATACTGTGGCTGCGCTCGGTGGCCAGGGCCGCACTGCCGGTGCTGGATGGAGATGTGCATATTGCCGGGCTCTCGGCTCCGGTCATCGTCCGGCGCGATGCTCACGGCGTGCCTCACATTGAGGCTTCAAGTCAAGACGATCTCTTCATGGCCCAGGGCTATGTGACCGCGCAGGACCGGCTGTGGCAGATGGACGCCTTCCGCCGCAACGCCAATGGGGAATTGGCGGAGATCATGGGTCCCTCGATGGTCAAACACGACCGGGCGCAGCGTGTGCTGCAATTTCGGAATACGGCCCTGCGCATTTATGCAAATTTGCCCGCGGAGGACCGCGCCCGCCTGGACGATTATGCGCGCGGCGTAAACCTGTTCATCGCCCAGCATCAGGAGACGCTGCCGCCGGAGTTCAAGCTGCTTCGCTATCGCCCTCAGCCCTGGAGCGGTGTGGACTCGGTGAGCATCGGCCTGACGATTGTGCAGATGCTGGACACGCACTGGGAGACAAAGCTCTCACGGGAAGTTGTCTCCGTCCGTCTGCACAACCCCAAGCTGGAGGCCGATCTGTACCCGGTCGGCTCGTGGCGCGATCATCCGCCCACGGGCATTTTGCTGGATCTGAGCCAGCCGCACCCCGAGCCACCCCGAACCACGCGGGACGATGACGAGGACGACAGCAACCAGGCCAGTACCGCAGCCCCGTCCGCTACTCCGCGATCCCCACTCATGCCGGGTGCCCCATCCTTGCGCCTTCTTTCTGGCGCAAGGGTGGGAGACCACAAGCCCAATCTGGGTGCCCCAGGTCTCGATTCTGAGACTTGGGAAACCACAAACCCCAAGCCACAGTCCGCCCATGAAGACCCAACGGCCCTTCGCGAACTGCTCGGCCTACCCACCTGTGCGGGCTGCACACCAGGCTCGAACAACTGGGTCATTGCTGGACGGCACACAGCCAGCGGTAAGCCGCTGCTCTCCAATGACATGCACCTGGGGCTGACCGAGCCGAATATCTGGTACATGGCCGATCTCAAAGCGCCGGGCTACCACGCTGCCGGGGTCACGCTGCCGGGGATGCCCTTTGTGATCGCCGGCCACAACGAACACGTAGCTTGGGGCTTTACCGCGCTCTATGCCGACGTGCAGGACCTCTACATCGAGAAGCTGGACGGCAAGGGCAACTACCAGGACAACGACACCGTCTGGAAGCCGCTCCTGATGGACCACGAGATCATCAAGGTCCGCGACGGCAAGGACGTCACGCTCGACGTGCAATCGACCGCGCACGGACCGCTATTGAATCCGCTCTTTACAAAAGAGATGCGGCCTATCGCCCTCAAGTGGACCCTCTACGACCCAGCGCTGAACTCTATGCCGATCTATCAGCTCAATGTCGCCTCCAACTGGGCGGAGTTTTCGGCGGCGCTCGCGACATGGTCATGGCCCACGCAGAATGTGGTCTACTCCGACGATCAGGGCCATACCGCCTACCACGCCATCGGCCGGGTTCCGCTGCGGCCGGGGGGCCTCGTTGGCGTCCCCATCCAAAACACCGCGCATGAGTGGCAGGGCTACATCCAGTTCGACCAGATGCCTAACACCCTTGATCCGCCCTCCGGCTTTCTGGCTAGCGCCAACTCTCGCGTGAATAGCGAAAAATTTCCGACCTCGCTCACTGTCGAATGGGTCGATCCCTACCGCATCGAGCGCATCTATAAATCTCTGGAAGGCCGCGACCAGCTCCGCCCCGCCGATCTGCTTGCGGTGCAGACTGACGTTTACAGCGAAGTGGATCAGGAGTTGGGCCATCGTTTTGCCTACGCCATCGACCATACCCCCGACGCGGATTCGCGCCTCCACAAGGCCGCCGACCTGATGCGCTCCTGGGATGGCCGCCTGACCACCGATTCGGCCGCAGCCTCGCTGGTAACCCAGGCCCGCCGCGCTCTCTGGCCGCTGATTCTTGAGCCCAAACTGGGCAAAGAGGCCGGGGAGTACACTTGGGCCGAGAAGAACTTTGCCGAAGAAGAGATCATCATGCACGCCCCCGCCGACTGGCTTCCGTTCTACTACAAGAACTGGGACGCCTTGCTGACCGATGCTGTCCGCAAGGGCATGGAGGCAGGCAAAGCCCCGGCCGACGTGGCTGAGTGGAACTATGGAAGCTGGCACGTGGTTGATATCGAGCACCCGTTGGCTGAGTTTCTGCTGCTGGTGGGCCGTGTGGCCGGAACCGGTGAGCAGCCGCAAAGCGGCGACACCACCACCGTGAAGCAGGTGAGCCGCGCCTTCGGTCCCTCGCAGCGCTTCACCATGGATTGGAGCAACATCGACGGCTCGACGGAGAACATCGTCCTGGGCGAGAGCGGCAACCCCCTCAGCCCATACTTCCGCGACCAATGGAATAACTGGTACGGCGGAACTACCTTTGCGCTGCCCTTCAGCCCGGCAGCCGTAGCTGCGCAAACACGCCACACGCTGCGGCTACTGCCATGAGGCTACCCTATTCTCAAAAAGACCGGGTGCCCCAGGTCTCGCTTTTTAGATCTGGGAAAACAAAGCCCTGGAGCCGCTTCGCCGGTCCAGCCGTCATTTTGCTGGCCGCGGCCGTGGCCATTGCACCGCAGTTGCTGCTCGGCAACTCCTGCGGTCACGACTTCGACTTCCATCTGGTCTCCTGGTTCGATTGCCTGAACAGTTGGCGGCACGGGATTCTGTATCCGCATTGGGCTGCGAGCACCAACTTCGGCGCTGGGGAGCCGCGTTTCGTTTTTTATCCGCCGCTGACCTGGATGTTGGGCGCGGCGCTGGGTTCGATATTGCCTTGGCAGTTCGTTCCGGTGGCGCTGACGTTCCTGCTGCTGGCTGCCACGGGCCTGGCCACTCGTCTGCTTGCCCGCGAAGCACTCACGGACGGCGCAGCCACTTTGGCCGGTTGCACGGCGCTGTTTTCTGGCTATGCGCTCTTCACCGCCTACGAGCGCACGGCCTTTGGCGAGTTGACGGGCGGATTCTGGATTCCGCTGCTGTTGCTTTTTGCTCTCCGCGATCGTGGCTCCTCCCGGACATGGGTTAGCCGAGTCTTTGACGGCTCCGCTGCGCCGCTGGCGTTGGTTGTGGCTGGTTGCTGGCTCTCGAACGCCCCGCTGGGGGTGATGGGCTGCTATTTGCTGGCAGCGGTCGCCGTGGCCACTGCGTTGCTGACTCGCTCCTGGGCGCCGGTGCTGCGCGCGGGGATTGCCGCAGTCGCGGGAATTGCTCTAGCCGGCCTGTATCTCCTGCCTGCAGTCTGGGAGCAGAGCTGGGTCGATATTCGTCAGGCCACCAGAGATCAAGGCCTGCGGGTCGAGAACAGTTGGCTCTTCGCGCGACACGCCAACCCATTGTTGGAGTCGCATGATGTGGAGTTGCATCGGGTCTCGCTGATCGCTGCCTCCATGATCGCCGTGGCGCTGTGTGGCCTGCTCATCTGTTGGTGGCGTGGCCGGTTGGCTCCGGAGGATCAGTCCACTCCCCGTCGATGGTGGGTTCTGTTGGCGCTCGTTCCGTTGGTCGTCCTTTTTCTCCAGCTTCCCATCTCGCTGCCGGTGTGGAATCTGCTGCCGAAGCTGCGTTTTTTGCAGTTTCCCTGGCGCTGGCTGGTTGCCCTGGAAGCCCCAATGGCCATCTTCTTTGCCGCGGCCGTCTGGCCTCGCGGGCCTGCGCGGCGCTGGTGGCGCGTGACCGTTGCGGTGGTCTGTGCTGGGTTCTTCCTCAGCGCAACGGCCTTCACTGCGCGCTCCTTCTTCCAGACTTGCGACGACGAAGACTCCGTCTCTGGTATGTTGGCCACGCTTCGTTCGGGCATCGGCGCCGAGGGCTACGACGAGTACGCGCCTCCCGGCGCTGACAATTCGCTGGTCGCTACCGGCCTGCCGGATGTCTGCCTGGTCAGCAACCCCTCCACTGTGCTGGGTGCGCCGCCCAATGGCTTGGAGGCGGACGAAACTGTATACGTCTGGAACGCAGGGCAGGGAAGTTGCGACGCTACCATGGATTGGCAACTTGGGTCACCGGAGCACAAATACCTCAGAACCATCGTTCCTCACGCCGGCACGCTGATTCTGCGGCTGCGCAGCTACCCAGCTTGGCGGGTCGCGGTGAATGGCCGGTCTGTCGGCAAACTGCCCCCGCGCTACGATGGCCTGATGGCCGTCCCCGTGCCGCAGGGAGAAGTCGATCTCACCGTGGACTGGGCTACCACCCCGGATGTGATCGCTGGACGTTGGCTCACCACTTTGGCAGTTCTTTTGCTTATAGGATTGTGGTTACTGGAGCGAAGGTTGAGCCATGCCCGTGGATGATGACTGCAAATTCCATGGATTGTTAAGGATCGTTCAGAAAGACGCCAATCTGACGCGCCTTTGACCGGAAAGAGATGGACGCATAAATTTGCCCGTGCATTATGAGACAAAACTCATGTGAAACAGAATTTAAAGGATGCGCTTCTGGTATGGAGCAAACTTCCATTGGACGTTGGAGGCAGTTGGCCGGGCCTGGACTCATCCTGCTGGCCGCGGCTGTCGCTGTTGTACCCATGCTGGTGCACGGGCCGTCGTGCGGCGGAGACTTCCCCTTCCACTTCGCCTCATGGCACGATGCCCTCAATGGTTGGCGTCAGGGAATCGTTGATCCGCATTGGGCGCCCAGCGCAAACTTCGGAGCCGGTGAGCCCCGTTTTGTCTTCTATCCGCCACTAATCTGGATGTTGGGCGCGGCCATGGGGATATTTTTGCCCTGGGGCCTTGTGCCGACGGTGCTGTCCTTCCTGCTGCTTGCAGGCACGGGTCTGGCTACCAGGGCGCTTGCCCGCGAGATGCTTTCCTGCGAAGCCTCCACCCTAGCCGGCTGTGCAGCCATCTTCTCCGGCTATGCTCTTTTTGATCTATATTGCCGTGGCGGCTTTCCTGAAGCTTCAGGTGGTTTTTGGATTCCGCTACTGCTGTTGTTCCTTCTGCGTGAGCGGAACTCGTCCGCCTCACTGTGGAAGCGCGCTTTTGACGGCTCCACGCTGCCGCTGGCGTTGGTGCTTGCCGGGGCCTGGCTCTCGAATGCCCCCTTGGGCGTCATGGCCAGTTATCTGCTGGCCTGCGTGGCGCTGACCGCCGCGCTTCTGACGTTATCCTGGGCGCCCGTGGCACGCGCATCTGCCGGCGCGGTCTTGGGAATTGGCCTCGCCTCCTTCTACCTGGTTCCTGCCGCCTTGCAGCAGCGCTGGGTCGATATTCGACAGACCCTCGCCAATAACAGTTACATGATCGAGAACAGGTGGCTCTTCGCCGGGCATTTCGATCCGTGGATGAGACCGCACAAAATGGTGCTGAACGCGCCCTCGCTCATCGGAGTCGCCATGATTGCGGTCGCTCTGGGCAGCCTGCTGCTCAGCGGACTGCTCGGCAAACTGCCCAGGATGAATGCAGCCGGAACCCGCCGCTGGTGGATTCCCTTGGCGCTGATTCCGTTCATGGTTCTGTTTCTCGAGGTTCCCCTCTCGCTTCCGCTATGGAATCTACTGCCCAAGCTCAATTTCCTGCAGTTTTCCTTTCGTTGGCTGGTGATTCTGGAGGCGCCGATGGCCATCTTTTTTGCATCAGCCCTATGGCCGGCCCGGTCTCGGCTACGCATTTACATGGTGGGCGCCTGCACGATCCTCTTTATTGCCACAAGCGTAGCCGCGGGACGTTTTCTCTTCGTTCCATTTGGCAAATACCACCCGGAAACCACTTCCTCTCTGGCTGCGATGGAACTGGCGCTCGATCGAGGCGGCAAGGGCATCCCTGGAGTTCCCGAGTATGCCCCCTTGGGCGCTCGGAACGAGCTGGTTGCCGTTGGGTTGCCAGATGCTTGCCTAGTTAGCACTCCCTCCACGGTCTTAGGCAAAGTGCCGGAAGGGCCCGCTTACGTTGGGCCCAGATCCTATGAAAGATTTCCCGTCTGGCAGCCCGGACAGCGCAGTTGCGAGGCCACTTTTTCGGTGGTTCCAACTTCCGGTAAGCACTGGTCCGAGGACTTTCGCATTCTGGCCAAGGTGGAGCACGCTGGCTTTCTGATTTTGCGGCTGCGCAGTTACCCAGCCTGGCGCATAGCGGTCAACGGCTATCCCGTCGCTGCCCTGCCGCATCGTGACGACGGCCTGATCGTTGTGCCCGTTTGGCCGGGAATAATCGCTCTCACCGTCGACTGGACCACCACCCCCGACGTCATCGCCGGACGCTGGTTGAGTGCCCTGGCCGTGCTGGCGCTCACAGGGCTTTGGTTTCTGGAGCGAAAGCTGAGCCAACCTCGGTTATCATGAAAGCGATGACCGTTGACGTGAAATCGCTTCTAAAAGAGGGCGCAGCGCTGACCAGCCAGGCGTTGGAAGAGTTGCTGCCCAGCGTTACGACCGTGCCTGCCTCGATTCATGGCGCCATGCGCCACTCCGTCTTTGCCGGGGGCAAGCGGCTGCGGCCGGTGCTGGCCATGCAGGCTGCTGTGACGATTGCCGGTGCCTTACCCAAGGGAATTGAGCGACTGGGCGCAGCCCTGGAAATGCTGCACACCTACTCGCTGATCCACGACGATCTGCCGGCACTGGACAACGACGACCTGCGCCGCGGCAAGCCCACCTGCCATGTGGTCTTCGGCGAGGCCATCGCCATCCTGGCCGGCGACGCTCTGCAGACCCGCGCCTTTGAAGTGTTGGCCGGGCTGGACTCCCCGCCCGCTGCCACCGTGCAGATCATCGGCCTCATCGCCAATGCCGTTGGCACTGTCGAGGGCATGATTGGCGGCCAGGTGCTGGACATTGAGAGTGAACACCTGAAGCCCACGCCGGAGTTGGTGAACGCTATTCACCGCGCCAAGACCGGCGCGCTGATCCGTGTAAGTGTCGTGGCTGGGGGCGTTTACGGCGGTGCAACTGCTGAAGACGTGGTTCGGCTCGACCTATTCGGACGCAAGGCCGGCCTGGCTTTTCAGATTGTTGACGATGTGCTGGACATGACCATGGATTCGGCGCAGCTGGGCAAGACCGCAGGCAAGGATCAGGCAACCGAAAAAGCTACATGGCCAGCCGTGTACGGCATCGAACAGAGCCAGCGCGATGCTGCCCGGCTGATCGAGGAGGCCTTTGCCGCCCTTGAGCCTTATGGTAGCCGCGCCGATGGCCTGAAAGCCCTCGCCCGCTTCCTGGTCGAGCGGAAAAACTGAGAACCGAATCGAGGCCCAGCTCCACACGTCTGCCTGGTCTTATCGGGCCAGAACCCGCCGCAGTGCCTCGCGCTTGACCTCTACTTCATTGATCGTGTTCTGCACCTGGTCCAGCATCCGCTGCAACTGATCGATATAGTCTGGCAGCACATTCCACCAAGAGATCAGCGTCTCTTGCTGGTCAAGCAGGGCCAGGGCCGTGCCCGAAGCAGCGGCCACCATCCCGGCGCGGCGTTCGCCCGCGAGCAGCAACAAACCGGCTGTCACAAGGGTTCCTCCGGCCGCAAATCCGACCCAGTCCATGGTTTCGGATTCCGGCGTGTCCGGTGTCTTTGCAGGATCGTTCGCTGACTTGGAAAGCGGGTCAACCACCATCTTCACTCCTTCCGGCCCGGGCCGCGGTTACCGCAGTTACGCGAGCAGTGTATCAAGTATCAATCTAAATCGCCGGTCGTGCGCATCAGAGTGGAAACCGGCCACGCGAACCCTCGCTTGTCCATGGCGGCGCGGCCTTCAGTCCAGATCGAATTCGCGCAGCGGCTTGCCATCGGGAGCATCCTTGGCCTTGCGCAGGGCTTCGGCAAACTTCTTTTCCATCAGGTCTTCCTTGTTCTTCTCGGCATCGACAGACTGGCGGAAGATGGATTCCTTGCGCTCGTCACGTTCGCGCATGGCCTGAGCCGCAGTTTCCAGGTCCTCGAACATTCGCTTCTGCGGGGCCGGGGTATGGCTCACAATTAGACCGGTCGCCGCATCGATCTTCAGCATCGCCCCGCAATCCGGGCACGCAACCTCGAAAATTTGTTCCTTCGCCTTAGCCATGTTTTCTCTTGGAAAATTGTATGCGTTTCGAGACGCATTGCATAGGGGATTCAAACCCCTCGGAATCTGCATCGTCTACACGGCCGGGCGCGGATCCTACCCCTGCGCGGCCTTATTGGATGAATACGTGAATCTGAAACGGTTCATCCTCCGGCGTGGGTTTCTCCCAGCTGCGAACATAGTGCAGCAGCAGTACCCCGTCACCAAAACGTTTGGCTTCAAAGCTGAAAACCTGGTAGACAGGCCGACCGAGACGCTTGTCCTCGGATTCATCCGTGACATCGGTGTGCGACTGGCGCACCGGCCTCACAATCGGCGTCGATTCCTTCTCCATGTACCACATAAACCCAATCGTTGGATTTGACTTCAGCCGCACCTCGAACCGCTCCCCGGCCTTCAGGTGAACCACTCCGCCCTTGTCCACGTCGGTGATAACTTTGTCAGCCGCCAAGGCCGGGTGTGAAAGGCTAGCGATGGCCGCCAGCAGAAGCAGAGAAAGCCATCGTACGGAAATAAATCGTGGAGCTAGTCGATCAAGCTGCATTGCAGTCTTCCTTCCGCGCGGTTCAAAGCGCGTTCGCGCTTCTCACCCTGCGCACACACGAAGATACATCGATACGGGACAACCGCAACAAGAATATGCGGAATTCCACCCAAATGAAACTGCTCGAAAAAGAAATATGACCGCGGACAAATTGGATTCTTTGCGCTACGATCTATTGCGGGGAATCGCTGGCACTTAGAGCGAAACCGCGCATAATAAATTGAGACGAAAAATCAAAGTATGGCGGGGCGCGGAACTTTTCCATCGTCGTCCGCGTAAGGATAGTGGACGAGGAACCCTTAAAGATCTTGCTCTGTACGTTTGTCTTCCTCGCACAACCACAACAGCGCGCGAACTCCGGGATGGATATTCGCGCGAATCAGGAGATCGATGAATATGCGGATCATTCGAAGTCTAACCTTGATGGCACTGGCGGCTCTTTCGCCGCTGTGCCATGCGCAAGCGCAAATTGCCGGGGATTGGCTGGGAACGCTGAGCGCCGGGGGCGCGCAGCTTCGCCTTGTTCTGCACATCACCGCCGCCAAGGACGGCAGTCTCACCGCAACCCTCGATAGCGTCGATCAGGGCGCCAACGGCATTCCAGTCTCCTCCATTGATTTGAGAGAGACCCAACTCACACTCGGCGTTCCCGCAGTCGGCGGAACCTACACCGGCACGGTCAACAAGGATGCGACGGAGATCGACGGAACCTGGTCGCAGGGCAAGCCGCTCGAACTCAACTTCAAGCGTGCTTCCGCGCAAGCCGCCGTGGCGCCGAAGCCCGCGCCGCCCTCTGAGATTGATGGAACATGGCTCGGCACTCTCGATGTGGGAGCCCTCAAGCTGCGCATCCTCTTCAAGATAGCCAATACGCAGGATGGCCTGACCGCCGCGTTGCAAAGCCCAGACCAGAGCCCGGGTTGGATTTCCGCGACATCCGTCAAGCGCAGCGGCAATGTGCTCATGATCACCATAGACGCAATTCAGGCCACATTTGAGGGCAAGATCGCCGCGGACCTGAATTCCATTGATGGTACGTTCAAGCAAATGGGCAATCCCTTGCCGCTGGCCCTGAAGCGGGTGAAGGATCAAGCCGACCTGGAACTGCGCCGCCCGCAGAACCCGGTCAAGCCGTATCCCTATCGCGAAGAGGAAGTGACCTACGCCAATAAGGCCGGAGGGATCACGTTGGCGGCCACGCTGACCGTTCCTCGCGGCAAGGGGCCGTTTCCCGCTGTGCTGTTGATTGTTGGGTCGGGACCGCATGACCGCGACGAGAGTCTCATGGGCCACAAGCCGTTTCTGGTTCTTTCCGACTACCTCACCCGCAAGGGAATCGTAGTACTTCGGGCAGACAAGCGCGGCGTGGGCAAGTCGACTGGAGACCTGACCTCGGCCACCACCGCGGACTTTGCGACGGACGCTGAGGCAGGAGTCGCGTATCTCAAGACGCGCTCCGAAGTCGATCCACGCAAAATCGGCCTCATCGGCCACAGCGAGGGGGGCATCATTGCGCCGATGGTGGCGGCCAGGAACTCCGGCGTTGCTTTTATCGTGCTGATGGCTGGCACCGGCGTTCCGGGAGACCAGATCATCGTGGAACAATTGCGTCTGATCGAGGAAGCCGGCGGGGCAAGCAAGGATAAAGCCTCCGGGGATGCGGCCAAGGAGGGGGAAGTACTCACGCTGGTGGAAAAGGAAAAGGACATCGCGACGCTCGACAAGGAACTGCACGAGAAGTTTGTGTCCGCTGGTATGCCGGAAGCTCAGATCGACGCGTCAATCAAAACCGTCACGACGCCGTGGTTCCGCGACTTTCTCGCCTACGATCCCGCGACGGCGCTGCGCAAGGTCGCCTGCCCGGTGCTGGTCCTCAACGGCGAAAAGGACCTGCAAGTGCCGCCCGCGCAGAACCTGCCCGCCATTCGCAAGGCGCTCGAAGATGGCGGAAACAAGCACTTCGAGATAGACGAACTGCCTGACCTGAACCATCTCTTCCAGACGGCCAAAACCGGTTCCCCCATCGAGTACGCAGAAATCGAAGAGACCATCTCGCCTCTAGCTCTGGGCAAGATTGCAGGCTGGATTCTGAAGCAGTGAAAGGTACCAGCAATCCTGAAAAAACAACGGCCCTGCTCGCTGTGAGCAGGGCCGTTCCGGTTGAAGCAATAATCTGTTAAGAAGTTTACTGTTTTTCAGCCGCAGAGGCGATCTTGGCTTCGGCTTCGGCGATGACGCGGAGGGATTCGGTATAGGCCTCTTCGCTGTCGCCGGCTTCGTTCCACTCCTTGTGGCCGCGCTCCAGTTGCTGCTCGGCGCGGGGTACGTCGATCTCTTCGGGTTTCAAAGCGTCAGAGGCCAGGATGGTGACGCGGTCGGGCAGCACTTCGGCAAAGCCCCAACTGACGTTGTAGCGGGAAATGCTCTCCGGGCCATCGGGACCGCCATGCAGCGTAACGTCGCCGGCGCCGAGTTCGGCCACCAGCGGCGCATGGCCGTAGAGCACCTCCATATATCCGTTCTTCGCGGGCAGCTCGACCGCTGTCGCCTGGTGATCGAAGAGGGTGCGCTCGGGTGTGACCAGCCGGACGCGGAGTTGATTGGTTTCGTCTGCCATAGAATCCTTTCAGGATTCAGAGATTAGGGATCAGGGGTTAGTAAAGCCCTCTACCAACGCTCAGATAATACTGATCCCGGCTCTTTCCTTCTGAATCATGTTGGCTAGGGTTCTTAACGAATCCCTAACCCCTAATCCCTAACCCCTGCCTGTCTTACGCCGTCGCCTTGAGCTTCTCGGCGGTTTCCAGCACTTCTTCGATCGCGCCCTTCATGTAGAAAGCCTGCTCGGGGATATCGTCGTACTTGCCGGCAAGAATCTCCTTGAAGCTGCGCACGGTGTCAGCGATCTTTACATACTTTCCGGGGATGCCGGTAAACTGCTCGGCCACGTGGAAGGGCTGTGAAAGGAACTTCTGAATCTTGCGGGCACGAGCCACGGTGAGCTTGTCTTCTTCCGAGAGCTCGTCGATGCCCAGAATGGCGATGATGTCCTGCAAATCCTTGTAGCGTTGCAGAATGCGCTTGACGCCCTGCGCCACGTCGTAGTGCTCCTGGCCGACGATGCGCGCGCTCAAAATGCGCGAGGTCGAAGCCAGCGGATCGACGGCCGGATAGATGCCCAGCTCAGAGAGCGGGCGGCTCAACACGGTAGTCGCGTCCAGGTGAGCAAAGGTGGTGGCCGGAGCCGGATCGGTCAAATCGTCGGCCGGCACGTAGACGGCCTGCACTGAAGTTACAGACCCCTTGCTGGTGGAAGTGATGCGCTCCTGCAACTCGCCCATTTCGGTGGCCAGGTTGGGTTGGTAGCCCACGGCAGAGGGCATACGGCCCAGCAGTGTGGAAACCTCAGAGCCGGCCTGCGTAAAGCGGAAGATGTTGTCAATGAAGAGCAACGTATCAGAGCCTTCAACGTCGCGGAAGTACTCGGCGACGGTCAGAGCGCTCAGGGCCACGCGCAGACGGGCTCCGGGCGGCTCGGTCATCTGGCCGAAAACCAGCGCGCACTTGGAGTTGGCAAAGTCGCCGGGCTTGATGACGCCTGACTCCGTCATTTCACGCCAGAGATCGTTGCCCTCGCGGGTACGTTCTCCCACGCCGGCAAAGACCGAGTAGCCGCCGTGGTTGGTGGCCACGTTGTTGATGAGTTCCTGAATCACGACCGTCTTGCCCACGCCGGCGCCGCCAAACAGGCCGATCTTGCCGCCCTTGAGGAAGGGCTGGATCAGGTCGATGACCTTGATGCCGGTCTCGAACATCTCCTCGTGGGTGGACTGCTCGTCGAACAGAGGAGCAGGGCGGTGAATCGGCATACGCGTCTTTTCACCGATGGGGCCAAGATCATCCACTGAGTTGCCGATCACGTTGATCACGCGGCCCAGTGTCTCCTTGCCCACCGGCATACTGATTGGGCCGCCGAGATCGATGGCCTTCATGCCGCGGACCATACCGTCGGTGGCTTCCATGGCCACAGTGCGTACGCGGCCCTCGCCAAGGTGCTGCTGCACCTCGAGGATCACGCTGATGGGCGTGGGCACGGTGAAGCCCTCGCTGGTGACGCGCAGCGCCTGATAGATGGGCGGCATCGTCGCTTCTTCAAACTGTACGTCCACCGCGGGACCGGAGACCTTGATTACCTTGCCGATATTCTCTGCCATTTTTCTGCCTTCCGAAGTGCTAAGCAGCGGCGGCGCCGCTGACAATCTCAATGATTTCCTTGGTGATGGCGGCCTGGCGCACGCGATTCATATGCAGCGTGAGCGCGTCGATCATATCCGATGCATTGTTGGTTGCCGAATCCATCGCCGTCATGCGGGCCGCGTGTTCGGCGGCAACCGACTCCGTCATGGCGTGGTACAGCATGGAGGAAATGTACTGCGGCAGCAAACCGTTAAAGAGTTCATCGGCCGGCTGCTCGTAGATGTAGTCCACCTGGGCGGTGCCGAACTTGCGCGCTTCGCCGTCGGCCTCGGCTGTATCGACCGGTTCCAGCAGGATGCCCGCGCTCAAAGCTGCCTCGGCAGCGCGTTCGCGCTCGGCTTCGGTCGGCTCGGTGGCCTCGGTAATTTGCGGAATGCCGATCTTCATGATGGGCAAGAGCCGCTCAACCACCAGACGCTGCGAAATCACCGATTTGAATTCGTTGTAGACGATGTAAGCGGCGTCGATCTCTTCGTGCACATAGCGGGAGATGACGTTCTCAGCCAGTTCCAGCACGCGGCTGTTTTCCAGCTTCAACAGCATTCCCGGATGGTCGCCGGTGACCTCAACGGGCGTCTTGCGCTCGCGGACCTGCCGACTCTGGCCGCTGTCGTCTTTCTGCTCGGTGTAAACGGCTGCCGGATAGTGGCGGCGCATCGTATCGCGGGCTTTGCGACCCACAGCCTCGACGTCGATCTCCTTGTCGGGGTTGCCGCTGATGAACTGAAAAGCCGTCTTCAGAATGTTCGCATTGAAGGCTCCGGCAAATCCCTTGTCGCCGCTGACAACGATCAGCAACACCCGCTTCTCAGGGCGCGTGATGAAGAGCGGATGGCGCAGGTTGCCGGTGGCCTCATCGAAAATATCGACGCGCCGGGTGAGCGATTCGAGGACGCTGGTGATCATTTTGGCGTAGGGCCGGGCCGCCAGGGCCCGCTCCTGCGCGCGCCGCAGCTTGGCCGCCGAGACCATCTTCATGGCCTTGGTGATCTGCCGCGTGTTTTTCACGCTGCGGATGCGCCGCCGTAGATCGAG
>Ga0182014_10001618_pt1 | contig 29809 bp, 26 predicted proteins | sample 612S2DmetaG_FD_120489 | JGI IMG/M metagenome (GOLD analysis project Ga0182014, IMG submission 120489) | Permafrost microbial communities from Stordalen Mire, Sweden - 612S2D metaG | ecosystem: Environmental > Terrestrial > Soil > Wetlands > Permafrost | place: Sweden: Stordalen | collected... | reverse complement strand
GTTGTTGGGATGGGCCAGAGACTCGGCACTCAGTTGCGCGTAGGTCTTGCCACCAGCGATCCGGTTCAAGTCGGGCAGGATCTTGCCGTTGGCGTAGGCCTCGGCCTGGGCGCCGGTTAGCACCTCCTCGCCGGCGTACGGGCGAGCGAGCTTGTACACGGGACCCTTGAGGGCGGGGCTGCTGGCGGCAGGGAAGAAGATCCTCTGGGCCGCCAGCTGGCTGCGCACCTGGTTGCTGGTGAAGACGGCTCCCCACATCAGAAGAGCACCGGCCACGATCAGGGCCACCGTCAGCACGGCTCCCACCGAGCTGAGGGCTGCATCGAAGGCTCTGCGCCGCATCTGGGTACCTCCCGCGTTCCTAGGCCCGCATCGAGCGGGCCACTTCGCCCACCAGCCGCCCCGGCCGCTGGTATCGTGGTGGGACTCCGGGAGGACGCAGCTCGCAATCTCCGGAGTGACCGCGAAGCGGTGCCCTCAATCGATTGCTGAGTGAAAACACCCGGGTGATTACTCCCGGTTCACTTATACCACACCGGCACGCCGCGACTGGTGCCACCGCCGCCTCCCGGTTCCCGCCGGGCTCACGGGCAGTCCAGCGGCCTCACCGAAGCAGTCTTGAGGAACCACCTGGGGGGCCAGGATGAAGGAGTCGCCCACGAGCTTGTGACTCCCGACCGGTGGAGGGTACGGCCGCCGCCGTCTCCGATGCCGGCGAGGGGTACGGCCCCGCCAGAGCGGGTCAGGCTCCCACCACGGTCGCAGTGTCCGGACCGTGGTCTGGTGCCCCACTGCGATGCCGCCGAGCAGGGAGTCCGCGCGCAGGCAGATGGGACAGCCAACTGCCGCGCCCACCCGGTGGCAGCTGTGCGGCTCAGGCCGCGGGCTCAGTCCCCGCCTTGAGCTCTGCGGCCGAGCGGGCTCTTGGATGCAGGCTCACGGGCGCCGTCGCGACCGAGCTTTGCTGCGCTGGCCGAGGTCCCCGCGATCAGCGCCTCCATCGCCTGTGGCCGCCCGTACCAGAATCCCTGCCCGAAGTCGACACCGAGCGCCCGGATGGCGTCGGCCTCACCCCTGGTCTCGACCCCCTCGGCGATCAGCCGGCACCCGGTGTCTCGGGCGAAGTGGCACATGGCGACCACGACCGCCTCACGGGCCGGGTCGGTGTCGATGCCCCGGATGAGACCTATGTCGAGCTTAATAAAGTCCGGCCGCAGCTCCAGGATGTGGGCGAAGTTGGCGATCCCGGATCCGGTGTCGTCGACCGCGGTGCGCACCGGTCCCAGGCTGGAGAGCGCCGCCCTAAAGGTGGGGTAGTCGGTGATGACCTCGTGCTCGGTGATCTCCAGCACCAGGGGGCGGTTGGCCTGGGCCAGGATCTCCCGGACCGGTCCGAGGTCATCCAGCAGCCGCGGCGACACGTTGACGTTCAGCCAGAGACCCTCGGGCAGTTGCCACCCCGCCTCGATGGCGTCCGACAGCATCGCCAGCTCGAGCTCCGACCCCACGCCGATGCTCCAGGCGGCCGCGAGGCGGGCGTCAGGGTGCTCGCCATCCAGGAACCGGGTGAGCGCCTCATAGCCGCGGGTCCGGCCATCGGCGATCTCCACGATCGGCTGAAACAGCAGGGAGTAGGCGTGGGCGTGGATGAGTTTCCCAAGATCAAGGCGCCGCCGGGAGGCGACCCTCTCAGCCTGAAGGTCAAGGGCAAGCAGGGCAGTGGCGGCGGCCCCGAACTCCGTGACGGCCCGGAGCTGGGCCGCCACCTCTCCCTGGCCAACGCCGTGGAGGGAGCCGAGTGCCAGCAACCCCAAAGGGGTGGAGCCGTAATGGATCGGTGCACAGGAGAAGCTCTGAGCCCCGGCCAGGGTCATCGCCCTGCCATAGAGGCCGTCCTGGCTACGCTCCTGCCAGCGCTCCGCCCAGGGGCCGAGCCGCGCCCGCTGAATTAGGTAGCCCGCCCTAGCGCGTGGCAGGTGGTCGCCGGCGGATAGGAAGAAGTTGTCCGGGGCGTCGATGGCGAGGACGGTGGCATCACTGTCGGCGTCGAACGTGAAGAGGATCGCGAGGTCGACCTCGTTGAGGTTCCGCAGTTCCCGGCAGATGGCATGGGCAGTGGTTGCGGCCGTGCCACCCGGATCCAGCCTCCCGATCCCGGCGGCCACATCGCGCTGCTGCCGCAACTCACGCTCCATGAGGATGCGGAGAGCGTGCTCCTCGGTGACGTCATGGCCCAGGATGGCAGCCTGGCTGCGCTCGCCAGCTGAGTCTTCCAGCGGGGTGGCGCTGACCGCGACCAGGCGATTCTCGCCGGACCGGGTCACGATCTCGGTGATCAGCGGATGCTTCAGGCTGGCGGTCCGCAGCCGCCGGCCCAGCTCCACGGTGCCGTAACCCTGGGCGCCGGCCGACAGAAGCTCATAGACCGAACAGCCGATCAACTCGTCAGCGGACCAGCCGGTCAGTGCGCTCAGCACCGGGTTCGCGTAGGAGATCTTGCCGTCGGCGTCGACGGTCGCGGCAAACAGCTCCATGCCGGCGAGCATCCGGCGCAGGTGACCCTGGGCCTGAACCGCTTGGCTCGGGTCGCGGAAGACGCTGAGGATCCGCCCATCCTCAAGCCGGCGCTGCTGCACATCGAGGTCCACGACCGAGCCATCCCTGCGCCGGCATTTGGCCTCCGAAACTCGCAGGCCGTCGGTGGCGAGTGCGGCGAGTTGGGCGGCGACCGCCGCCCGGCCTGCCTCCGGGAAGAGGTCCGGGAGTCTCATCCCCAGCAGCTCCTCCTGGGAGTAGCCAGTGAGTTTGGAGATGGCGGCATTGGTGTCCAAGATCCGGAACGAGTCGCTGCTCATTAGGAGGATCCCGGCGGGGGCCTGCTCGGTGGGAGGCTGGCGGCGGGCCCCGCTCGCCTCCCGGTGGCTGGCGCCAGCGCTCGGTCGACGGTGCCCCAGCGCCACGACTGGACCGCTTCTACCCACGCCGCCGCCCCCCGCGGCTGCCGGCTTGGCCCCGCCGCGGGCATGGGTCCGTTCAGCGCGCCGGCGCGCTCGGTCCATGCCGACACACTAGGGCTGGGGAATGAAGATGTCGCCATCATCTGGATACGACTCGGAAACGTCGGAAGGCAGCCCGCCGCCGCTGTAAGGCGTCGGTTCCGGGAGTCGGGGCGAGGGATCACTCCCTCACAGCTTCTGATCCGGTTTCCGCCCTTCGGAGCGGTGGAGCCCCGGAAAGGCTGGCCGATGACTCCCCCAGTCCCCCGAAGCTCAGCTCAGCCGCAGATCCGCTTCCAGACTCCGGCCCTGGCCAGCGACCATCGGACGTGGCCCCTCATCCGGCCCCCCTCGTCTCCTCGACCTCCTGCTGGCGTCCTCTCAGCGGGGCTTAGTCGGACCTAATCGCGTTCACTTCACCTGGCATGTCGACCATGAACTTGGCCCGGGTGGCGTCGAAGGCCGTCCTCTCGCCACTGCCCCCAAACTGCGTCCTCCGCGTCAAGCGCCAGCTGTACCGGTTCGCTGACCGCACTCCAGAGGCCGTCGTAGGGCAGGAGCAGCCTGGTGAGTCCCTCGACCTGCGGGGACCGGAGGCCGAGGAGGTCGTTTCCCCTGCGGATCACCGCCTGGTGCATCTCGATCCGGTGACGCTGCCGGTCCGCCATGTTGGCCTGCAGTCCACTCTTGTTCTCCAGGTTGGCGTCAGCTCCTGGGACCCGCCAAGCAGCTTCCGCTCCGCCTCCGTCATGGTCAGAACAGCGGCGGACCTGCTCCGACCACACCGCCCGGCGAGGCCCGCGCCATCAGGCAGCCGCGAGGCAGGCAAGGGATGCGGAGCCCGACGCGGGGCATCAGCTCCTCCCCGTGATTCCGGCCCGCAGCCACTGACCGGACATCGTCCAGCTCAACACGACATTCTTGGCCCGGCGCGGCAACGGCTGGATGTTCTGGTGAAAGAGCGGCTAACCGCCCTGCAGGGACCGACAGCCTGGCTCCTCGGAGTAGCAGCGAGGGCAGCGACTCAGCCATGTCCTCTCCCGCCCATGGCCAGCGCCCCGGCGGTTCGAAGCATGCTCCCACCAGACCCGCCGGCGGCAGGGGCCGCTACCTGGGTCCCCTCCTCACCACCTAACGCCGGTCATGATCGCTCAGATCGAGCCCACCTGGGTGGGAAGGGCCGGTTGCCGCCCAGGCCAAACCAGGTGGCCAGTCCCCCGTCGAATACGCCAGTGGCCAACGATTGGCAACGAAGCCGGCGGCCTCTGCCGAACCGCCCACTCTCGGAGCACAGGCTGAAACCGAGCTCGGGCCGCTCAGAACCAGGGCCTCCGTCTAGGACCGCCGCTCCAGCTTGGCGATCCTCTTCTCCAGAGCCTCGACCTGGTTGACCAGCTCGGCGATCAGCGCCCCCGCCAGCTTGCCGTCCGCCACCACGTCGGCCCGAAGCACGTCGTCCACCTTCGAGATGAGCTGGTGCTGCCCGAGGCTGACTGTCGGCAGGTCACGTACCTCGTCCCTCGTGATGTTGAGCTGGACGCCGTCGTCGACGCGGTCCACGGCGCTGATCGGAATGGCGACCCTCCTCTGGTCCCAGAGGTGGCCCTCGTCGACGAGGACGTGGGCCACGTGGTGATCGCTGGCGTCGATCACCAGCCCTTGAAGCCGCCCAACCTGCCCATCCGTAGCACGCACGTGGTCACCACGCTGCACCTCGACCTCACCCGAGGGCACGTGGTCTGAGGCGACTGCTTGGGGTTCGGGACCTATCTTCCCCATCCCCATGCCGCCCATCCCCAAGGCGCCCAGGCCGCCACCCATGCCAAATCCAAAGCTTGGCCCGAAGACCCACTGTCCTCTGGCTCCAGGCTTTAGCTCGAACTCATCCGCTTCCTCGAGGCCCTCAAACTCGGACTTGGTGCACCGCAGCCGGATCTCCTCTCCTGCCACGTCGGCGAGGTCGATCGGCACGAGTCGGCCTGTCCCCCGCCTATGCCTCGGTTCGACGACGAGATGCGTGAGCGCACGAGCGACCGGATCGCAGACCATGCGCCTCAGGTCCCCGCAGGTTCCGTCGCTACAAGCGACCTCGCTTCCAAGGATGAACTCCGTTGTCTCGCTCATGAAGGCTGCCTCTCTTCTGTCTACTCTTGCATCCTCGCCATCTTCAGGCCGACCCACTGGCATCAGGAAGTCGACCCCTCCTGGCTGCATCTGTCGCACCGGCTAGCCTAGCGTCCCGCCGGTCAACTCACCTTCAAAGCGGGCGCCACCATCTGCCGACGCCTTCTCCGAGGCGACCCGCCGACTGCTGAGCTGTCTGCTCCGCCAAGTCTCCGCCAGGCACGCGCCGCAGACCAGCTCGGGGATCGTTGCCTCCGGCTCCGTCCTGCAGTGGGCAAGCACCCCGAGGCATGCTTCTCTCACCCAAGGGTGACCCACAGGTCCAGAATTCGCGTCCCCCGACCCCCAGTACCTCCGGGTACGACTAGTATCTAGACCGTCCAGAGGGGGTGCTGCCCGACGAGGTGTCTACGCTTGGCCGGGCGGCTTTCGAGGGAGGCCAGCCATGAAGCGACGTAATCAACGCGGCCAAGGGCGCGTGCTCTACGTCCTGCTGTGCATCATCGCCGTCATCGTCATCGTGCTCCTGGTGACGGGCCGGCTCTGACGCGCCCCGGTGCTGGCTGGGTCGCGCCACGTCTGTCGTGACGGACCTCGGGCAGGCAGCGGTCCAGCGAAATGCGGTAGCGGCCCCCGCCGTCGGTACTCCAGCTACTCCCGGCAGGTTTTGCAGAGCTGAGCCGGCAGCGCCGTCCCCTGACGGCAGCGCGAGCAAAGCGCCCGCCGCGGTGGGCCCTCATGTCCCTCGCGGCACTGCCCCTCCACGGAGGCTCAGGCCCAGGAGCGGCACTGGGTGGCCACGACGCGAACCGTTGACGGCGGCCGGGGGCGCACCGTTAGGGAGGTGCGAGCGTCAGCAGCCATCTAGCTCGTGCCCCCAGCCGCTCCCAGAATGATAGCAAACTGCTGACAGTTGACGACGCTGCCGTGCTCCATCCCGCGGGTTGCCGGGTTGGTCCGGAGGGGACGGGGCCCTCCGCCCACCTGGACCGCTGACGTGGAGGCCCGCCGCGGGGAGCCCAGCGGAGGGACATGTCGGACTTCAAGATCCGCTGTGGGCCTGGGCCGAGTATGACCGTTGCACGGACGTCTGTCGGCCCGCTCACCAAATCCGCGAAGGAGGCCGCCTCGCCGCCCTTAGCGATGGCGAGGCTAGGTCCCCAGGGCAGCACCGCGCTCTCTGGTGGGTCGCCGCGCCAACTGGCCCGAATTCGCCGAATGGGCCAGCCGCTCCCGCTTGGGGCTGTATCGACTACAACTTCGGCAGGATGGCAGTCGCGAGCTGCTCCTCGTCGGCCAGGGACGGCGGAGCGTCCGCGGGGGCGACGGCGACCCGGAGGTAGTAGTCGCCCTTGAGCACGCTCAGAGAAGCATAGCCGTCGTAGTAGGCCTGGTCACCATAACCGGTGATCGGCTGGGGACTGACCTTGGACTTGTAGTCGTTGTACCAGGTCACGGCGTCAGAGCCCTCGACCACGACCACCCGGACGGTGTCGGTTTGGGCCACGTTCGGCGTGTGGGGGGCAGGCGCCGAAGGCCCATAGAAGACGCAGGCGAGACCCCCCTCGACGGTGGCGTTGCCGATAATCCCCGGGGCCACGGACTCTCCGATCGCGCTGCCCGCCTCCGCCTGGGTCACAACCGAGCACGAGTTGAAGTTGGCAGTGTTGGTCACCTTGGCCTTCCTGCGCTTCCTGGCCTTCTTCTTGTGACCCAGCATGATCGCGTGAGCCACAGCCGGGGTCTGAGCGCTCGGCCGCGTCGACACCTGGACAAACCCGGCGCTCACCGTCGATCCGATGGACATCATCCCCACCGCGAACAGCGCCGCCATGACTGCCGCTACCAACCGCATCCCGCGTCCACCTCCCCAAACCCCTGCCAGTGGGCTCGACCACCACCCCGCCAGCACCACCCGAGATCGTACCACCAAGCGCAGCAAGCGATTGCCGTCGATGGGACCGTGACCTCAGCGATGGCTTGCCGGCCAATTCCGTCCTGGACGGGCGCAGCGCGGCGGAGGGGCGTGAGTTGCGACCAACCCCCACCCATCCGCACCGAAGGTGTCCAGAGCACGTCGGATTGCGGTCGCTCCGACCCGTGCGTAGGGGTCCAGGCCCTTTAGATGCCCGCTCAACCCTGGACTCCCACGCCACCGCGCCACGGCTGCTGCGCCCCTCGGGCCTGATCCCTGACCTGCTTGGCGCCCCACCAGTTGATCGGCTGAGCTTGATTTCGGCGGCCTGTGGCGGGCAGTTCCGAGGCCGGAAGCGGGAGCCGAGGGGGAGACTCGAACTCCCGACCCGCGGTGCGCAAGGCACCCCGTCCTGGACGCAGCGAGCCCCACCTCAGGGGGCGCGAACGTGGCCCGCGAGGTTCTCAGTTCTGCTCTCCCCTCCCCGTTCGAGTTCCGGCGCAGGCCCCAGCCCTCGGGGTGCTTGGGTCGGGGTCGCTACCTTCCGACGCTTGGAGGCCGCACAGCGGCACGAACTAAGGGGCCCGACCGCCCGGCCTCGATATCGGCGCCCAGACGGTTCGGGCTTAGGTCCCCGTCAGAACCCGTGCGGCGACACTAGACCGGACCCAGAGCTCCCAGTTGGTCGATGCCTGGACCTCGGTGTAGTCGCGTCGCAGCAGCGGCACGATGTGGCCGTACTGGGTGTAGGAGTCGCTGGTGACGATCACCACCGCTGGACGCTCTCGGCTGATCCGCCGGAGGAGCGTGTTGGGGCCGAGTAGGGACGAGTTCATGTAGATGGTGGGCTCGGCAGGATCGGCTCGAGTCTTCTGAGCAGGCAGGCCCAGGCATCCGGCGACCAGATCACGGCGGTGGAGGCGGCCAGGTGGTTCTGGCGAATCCAGACCACCGCGCCGTGCTCCTCCAGGGCACGCGGGGCACAGTGCATCACGTACGAGGTTTCGCTGACCTCGCCGGTGAGCCAGCCCACGAAGGCCGGGTAGTACTTCCCGGTCAGCCTGATGGTGAAGAGGCTGCCGCTGCTGACAGCTGTGCCGACGAGACCGACCCACAGGTAGCCGACGACCAGGCCCGAGCCGAGCAGCGTCGCCCCGGCCAGCCCGGCTCGGCTGCGCCACCTCCGCCGATCCGGCATGTGCCCCCTGGCCACCAGGAGCGCCGCGGGCCGGCATGGCCGGCAGCAGGAAGTGGGCACAGGCACGGTTGGGAAGCACGTGGCAGAGGAGCAGCGTGGCCAGCCAGACCGAGGGAAGCAGTCGCTCGGTGGGCCTAGCGCCGCGCTAGGAACACCTCCACCACCAGCAGGACCCCGCCAGGAGCCGGCGCAGCCGCAGCCACAGCGACGGGTGAAAACCAGGAGCTGGTGGAGCTCGAGCCTCCGGTCACCAGAACGTACACCACGTTGTGGAGACCGGCGGTGGCGGTCTCATCGGCACTCGCACGATGCGCCAGCTACCGGATCGGAGATCGAGGCGCTGGGCGCCGCTTTCGGGCAGGGGCACCAATGCGGACCGCCACAGCGTGCCCCGCCGCGAGGTGGTGGTGAAGACGATTACCAGCGTCGCCACGGCGGTGAGGGGCCGCGCCAGGTGGCCCTGAAGGAAATCCAATAGAGTGTCCGGGTGCTGCACCTCCCGGAAGCGGACCGCTGGGCCTGGCTGACCGGAAGGGGTGCGCTCCGCGTTCCCCAGATCACTGCCTACTTCTGGGCCGCGAAGGGCCTTTCGACCGCCATGGGCGAGGCCACCTCCGACGCTCTGGTCCACTCCATGCCTCCGGTGCTGGCGGTGCTGCTCGGCTTTACCGGCTTCCTCGTGGCCCTGGTCATCCAGTTCCGGATGGCGCGGTACCTGGCCTGGAGCTACTGGTTTGCTGTGGTCATGGTCGGTGTGTTCGGGACCATGGCGGCGGACGTCGTGCATGTAGCCCTCGGGGTCGCCTACCCCGTCTCGACCACCTTCTACGCGGTGGTGCTGATCACCGTATTCGCCACTTGGCGATACGTGGAGGGGACCCTCTCGATCCACACCGTCGACACGGCGCGGCGGGAGACCTTCTACTGGGCCGCAGTGGTTGCCACCTTCGCCATGGGAACGGCTCTCGGGGATTTCACCGCGTCCACCTTGGGACTGGGGTACTTCCCCTCGGCGGCACTGTTCGCGGCGCTGATCGCGATCCCCGCCATCGGGTACCGCTGGCTGCGTTGGAACGCCGTCCTCTGCTTCTGGCTCGCCTATGTGGCCACGCGGCCACTGGGTGCCTCCATTGCGGACGGGTTGGGCAAGCCCAAGCCTCTCACCGGGCTCGGCCTGGGCGACGGCTTGGTTGCGGTGGTGTTCGCCGCAGTGATCGCCGGAGTGGTGGCCTACCTGGCGGTCAGCAAGGCGGATGTCCAGACATCCCCATTGCAAAGCCCCTAGTCCGGTAAGCCGGACGGCTTGGTTGGGCGGCGCAGCCGTGGCAGGCGAAGTCATCGGGTGTCCTCACCACTCACCCGCACAGCCCCGGGGAGGACCCAACTTCCCGAGGGGGGCTCCGTCAGCCCATTCCGGGCCCAACAAGCCCGCTCCGAGGCGCCGACTCGGCGGCCCTCCCGGCCGGCATCCATAGGGCTTTCCAGGTCAGTGCGGGCGGGAGTTCAGCCCGGGCCCGACAGCCGCCAGTATCAGTGAGGCAGCGGCGGCATCGACTCGATGCCCGGTGGCTGATCCGGCCATACCAGCAGCACCGCACAAGGAGCGTGGTCGACCACGAACCGCGTGGCCAGACCCAAGCTGCGCGGACCCAGGCGGGAGTGGTCACCGTCGCGCGCTACCACCAGGAGGTCGACGTCCTCGGCGACGGCGCGGACAACCTCGCGCTCGACCCGTCCCTGACGATGGATGAGCTCCACGTCCTCACGGCCGAGCCGCGCCGCCGCGGCGGCGAGCAACTCCGAGGCCGCCTCCTCTGCAACGTCCTGGAACTGGCGGGTGGGCTGGCGTCCCCGAAAAGACCGCCCCAGCAGGCCGGCCGACGCCGCCTCGGCAACCTCGGTGACATCGGATGGCGTGACGTGAAGAAGCGCGACGCGGGCGCCTGAAGGAAGGCTCTGGGCGGCCGCGTCGAGGCAACCCTGCCACGTTCCCTCGACCAGCCAGACGACGACCCGCACGGGGTTCATCATCCCACGAAGCGCAAGGAGATCCAGAGGGCTACCGTAGCCGCGATCAGTACGGGGGGCACGGTGATGGCGCCCAGGCGCATGAACTCCATGATGGGGAGCTCCTCCCCTCGCTGGCGGAGGACACGCCTCCAGAGCAGGGTGGCCAGCGACCCCACATAGGTCAGGTTGGGCCCGGTGTTGACGCCGATGAGAACCGCGAGAACTGGCCCCGCACCGACGGCGGCCGCCGCCGGGAGAAGGAGAAGCACAGCCGGGAGGTTGTTGATGAGGTTGGCGAGCACGGCCGCGACGACCGCAATGAGCAGGAGCGAGCCCAGTGAGGTCCCCCCCGGCATGAGGTGGGTGACGAGTGAGCCGAGCCCGTGAATCGAGACGGCCTTCACGATGAGCCCCAGGGCCAGCACGAAGGCGAGGAAGGGGACTTCGAGCGCGAGGCCAACATCACTGACTGCCACGCGCCGGCTGGCCGTGGCTGGTACGGCGAGGGCCAAGGCACCACCGAGGGCTGCAAACGCGGGAGCGACGTGGAACAGCGATGTCACGAAGAACCCGATGAGCGTGAGCAGCACCACCACGCAGGCGAAGACAGGGACCCGCCGTGGTGTCCCGACGGCCGTCTCCCCGCGTCCGACGAGATCGGCAGCGAAGAATCTCCGCAGCACCAACCACTCAACGCCGATCGCCGCCAACCACGGCAGCACCATGGTCGCTCCGAAGCGGATGAACGACAGCCCACTGGCACTGAATGCCAAGAGGTTGGTGAGGTTAGAGACGGGCAGGAGCAGGGAGGCCGAGTTGGCCAGGTGGGTGCACGCGTACACGTGCGGCTTGGCCCGTATCCGAAGCCGTGCCACCGTCGCGAACACGACGGGAGTCAGCAGCACCACGGTTGCATCGAGGCTGAGCACGGCGGTGACCGTGCTCGCGACCGCGAACACCAGCCCGAGGAGCGCGACCGGTCGGCCCCGAGAACCGCTGGCCATCCACGACCCGGCGGCCTCGAAAAGGCCGTAGCGATCACACATGTTGGCGAGGACGAGGACCGCGGCGAGGAAGCCGACGGTCGGCGCGAGGCTCTTAGCCTCGGCGCCGGCCTGACCCAGCGGCAGGACTCCGAGCAGCAACAGCACGGCGGCGGCCGGAACCGCGATCAGGGCCTCCGGCACCCCCTTGGGGCGAACGACGGCGCACGCCAACGTGGCGATGAGGAGCAGGCCGGCTAGCGTCTCGGCGATGGGACTCGGCACGGGTGTACAAAGCCTAAGTCGGTGGGGCCGTCCCTAGGGCAGTAAGGGTGGCCGAGATCGACGGGCTTCTCCCCTCGCACCCACCGTGAGCCGTCACCTTCGATGTGCCCTGGGAGCCCCGAGACGGACCGGCTGGAACCGGAAACCAAGGCTCGGCCCAAGGAGCGCCCACGTCCGTCCCACCCGGTGGCCACGGCCGAGGCGTGATCACCCCTCCAAGTTCGAGAGGCACTCCACGCCGGGCCTGCTAGCGGTCTGTGGTGCCACGAGCAGGCCCACAGGAGGACTCCCCTCCGGATCCGACGCCCCCAAATTGAAGGCCAGGTACCCCAGCCAGTCGGCCGAACGAGGCTTGGTCCGACGGTGGCCCCGGGGCGGACCAGGAGAGCTCGGTTCGTGCCCGGCTCGCCGTCGTCGTGATTTGGTACTCGCCGGGGCCGCCAACGCCACTGGTTCGGAAGGTTGCCCGGCGTTTGCCTACCACGAAGTTCGGGAAACGGCTGAACTCAGCACGAGTTGGGGGGGGAACCGCACCGGTTCTGACTACGTTGCCCCAGAGCATCGCCAGCATGCTTCCGCGGGCGCGGGCTTTGCAACCTCTTCTGACTACATTCCAGACGATCGTGGGACTCGGCTCGAGTTCAGCCGGCGACCGAACTTCAGCCCGGCTGTTGTCACCCGGCCCGGAGAGCAGCCTCCCTTGCGATCACCTGGGGAGATTCGAACTTCCGACCCGCCACCCGTCTGGTATCCGCCGCCGAGCGGATTCGCGGGACCCTCCCGCGGGCGCACCTCAGTGCCGGAAGTGTCGCCGCCCGGTTACAACCAGGGCCATCCCCGCGGCGTCGGCGGCCGCCACCACCTCCCCGTCTCGCTTCGACCCGCCCGGGTGGATGGCGGCGGTCACGCCGGCTGCGGTGGCGGTTTCCAGTCCGTCGGGCATCGGAAAGAAGGCGTCGGAGGCCAGCGAGCTGCCCCGGGCCCACTCGCCGGCCCGGCGGATCGCCAGCTCCACCGCCTCGACCCTGGACATCTGCCCCGCTCCTATACCCACCGCGCGGTCCTCACGGCACAGCACGATGGCGTTGGACTTCACGGCCCGCACCACCCGCCATGCCAGCGTCAGCTGGCGCCACTCCTCCGGGACGGGCTGGCGCTTGGAGACCACCTGGAGCTCGTTGTCGTCGTCGGTGGAGGCATCCCGGAGCTGCGCCAGCAGCCCACCGTCCAGGCTGCGCAGCTCCAGTTGGGAGACGGACGAGTCCGCTTCAGACCCGACCGTTAGCACCCGCGGCCGGGGGCGCCGGGCCAGGATGGCCAGAGCCTCCTCTGTCACATCTGGCGCCACCGCCAGCTCCAGGAAGTGGTGCGTGATGGCCGTGGCCGTCTCGGCGTCCAGGGGGCGATTGAGGGCCACGACCCCCCCGTAGGCGGAGCGGGGGTCGCAGTCGTAGGCACGCTGGAAGGCCTCGGCTGCGGTGGAGGCCAGCGCCACCCCGCAGGGGTTGGTGTGCTTGACCATCACCGCCCCGGTCTCGCTGAGTCCGCTGGCCAGCCGCCAGGCTGCGTCAGCGTCCAACCAGTTGGTGTAGGAGAGCTCGCCACCCTGCAGCTGGCGAGCCGCGGCCAACCCCCTCGGGCTGGCCCCCACCAGGTAGAGAGCGGCCGGCTGGTGAGGGTTCTCGCCGTAGCGGAGCGGCTGCCGGAGCCGAGTCGCGACCGGGAGGTAGACCGGCCAGCCGTCCCCCGCGGGGTCGACCTCTCCGGCCAGGTGGGATGCCACCAGGGCGTCGTAGGCAGAGGTCAATTGAAACACTCGGGCCGCCAAGCGACGCCGCGAGGCGAGGCTGAGGCCGCCCGTGTCCAGCTCCTCCAGGACCGCCCGGTACTGGTTCGGCGATGAGACCACCGCGACACTGGCAAAGTTCTTGGCTGCCGCCCGAAGCAGGGCCGGGCCGCCAATGTCGATGGCCTCCAGCGCCTCCTCCTCCCCGGCGCCGGCGCCGACCACCTGGGCGAAGGGATAGAGGTTGACCACCACCAGGTCGATCGGCTGGTAGCCGTGCCGCCGCAGGGTGGCCATGTCATCGGGCCGATCGCGACGGGCCAGGATCCCGGCGTGGAGGGCGGGATGGAGGGTCTTGACCCTTCCCCCCAGCATCTCCTCCACCTGGGTGACCGAGCGCACCGAGGTGACCGGGAGCCCCGCCGCCCGGAGCTCCCGCTCGGTACCGCCGGTGGCGACCAGCTCATAGCCGAGCCGGTGCAGGCCGGAGGCGAACTCCGCCAGCCCGGACTTGTCGTCCACGCCCAGCAGCGCCCGGCCCCCGTTCAAGGTGTCGGCTCCACCAACCACACCCGCCTGCCCTCCACCCGGAGCGAGCCCCTGGCCAGCAGCGCAATCGCTTGGGGGAGGATGCGCCACTCCTGCTCGTGGATGCGCTCGAGCAGGGTTTCCTCGGTGTCGTCCGACTCCACCGGTACCGCCGCCTGAAGAACGATCGGGCCACCGTCGAGGCGGTCCTCGTCAACCAGGTGGACGGTGCAGCCGCTGACCTTGACCCCGTGCTCAAGCGCCATCCGCACCGCGGTCATGGTCCCGGCGAAGGCGGGCAGCAGGCTGTTGTGGAGATTGAGCACCCGCGATGGGAAGGCACGCAGCATCGGACTGGTGAGAATCCGGTCATAGCCGGCGAGAGCGACCAGAGAGGCCCCCTGCTCGCCCAGCCACTCCGCCATCGCGGCATCCCGGAGTTCAAGGTCGCCGTTGAAACCGGAGATCGGGAACGAGCGTACCGGCACCCCGGCCTGGAGCGCCAACTCCAGGCCCCGGCAGCCGGAGTGGTTGCTGGCCACCGCCACCACCCGGGCGGGATAGGTCTCGGCTTCCGCGGCCTTCAGGATCGCCTGGAGGTTGGTCCCGGCGCCCGAGACCAGCACCGCGAGTCCCACCCTTCCGCTGGACGGTAGCCTCTGGCTCAGCGGAGCAGCACCCGGTCCGGCCCTTTGCGTTGCCCGACCTCCCCAATTTGGAAGAACCCGTACTCGGTAAGCGTGGCCGCGGCCTCGGCAGTCGCCCGAGGGACCACGCAGATCATCCCGACCCCCATGTTGAAGGAGCGCCAGAGCTCCTCCTCGGGAATGGAGCCCAGCTCCTGGAGCGCGGTGAAGAGAGCCGGCACCCGCCACCGGCTTCGGTCGACCGTCGCCGCCATCTCGTGGGGCAGCACCCGGGGCAGGTTCTCGATGATCCCGCCCCCGGTGATGTGGGCGAGAGCGTGGAGTTCTCCCTTCTCCCTCAGGGCCCGGACCGGCTCCAGATAGCAGGCATGGACCGCCAGCAGCAGCTCCCCGACCGGTGCGGAGGTGCCAGGCAGGACGGTGTCGTACTCCAGCTCGCGCTGGGCGAGCAGGTGCCTGACCAGGGAATAGCCGTTGGTGTGGAGCCCGGTGGAGGGCAGCGCCAGCAGGAGGTCCCCGTCCCGGACCAGGGCCGGGCCCAGAAGCTGGGATGCTGAGGTTGCCCCCACCAGAAACCCGGCCAGGTCGTAGTCGCCAGGCCCGTAGACCCCGGGCATCTCAGCTGTCTCCCCGCCCACCAGGGCACAGCCGGCAGCCCGGCAGGCCTCGACCATCCCCTCGGCCAGCTGCTCCAGCACTGCGGCTTCGATCCGGCCGCTGGCGAAGTAGTCGAGAAAGAAGAGTGGGTAGGCGCCGGTGGTGAGAACGTCGTTGACGCAGTGGTTGACGATGTCCTGGCCGATCCCCCGATGCCGCCCCAGCGCCAGCGCCACCCTGGACTTGGTCCCCACCGAGTCGGTGGAGCTGACCAGGACCGCGTCCGCCGGCAGCTCATGGCCCAGCTTCCAGACCGCCGCGAACGGTCCGATCCCCTCCAGCACCGAGCTGTTGTGGGTGGTGGCTGCCAGCTGGGCCACTCTGGCCACGGCGGCTTGGGCCCGGCCGCGGTCGACTCCGGCTTCGGCGTACTTGCTCAGGACAGAATCTCCCTGCCCGCCCCGCCGACTTCAGCCTTCAAGGATCAGCTTGTCCATCTCCAACTGCTGTGGGAGCTGGACCGGATAGGCGCCGTCCAGGCAGGCGAAGCAGAACCCCGAGCCGCTGGCCCCGGCCCGCAGCGCCTGGCGCAGGCCGCCCAGGCTGAGGTAGGCAAGAGAGTCGGCGCCGATCAGCTCGCGGACCTCGTCCAGAGTCCTGTCGGCAGCAATCAGCTCGCTACGGTTGGCGATGTCGATGCCCATGAAGCAGGGATAGCGGATCGGCGGCGAGGCAATCCGGACGTGGACCTCGCGAGCCCCAGCGCGGCGCAGCCCCTCGACGATCTGGCGCGAGGTCGAGCCCCTCACGATCGAGTCGTCAACCAGGACCACCCGCTTGCCGCTCAGGACGTGGCGCATGGGGTTGAACTTGAGCCGGATCCCGGCGTCCCGCAGGCCCTGCTCGGGCTGGATGAAGGTGCGGTTGATGTAGCGAGACTTGATCATCCCCTCGGCGAAGGGCAGTCGGTTCTCCTCCGCGTACGCCATCGCCGCGGGCATCCCGGAGTCGGGAAGCGGGATCACCAGGTCAGCCTCCACCGGTGCCTCCTGGGCCAGCCGCACCCCCATGGCCCGGCGGGCCTCGTAGAGGCTGCGGTCCTGGAGGACCGAGTCGGGGCGGGCGAAGTAGATGAATTCGAAGGAGCACATGGCCGGCTGGCGGCTGACCCCGAAGTTGGCGCTGTGGAGCCCCTCCTGGTCGATGGTGACGATCTCCCCGGGCCGGACCTCGCGGACCAGCCTGGCCCCGACCACGTCCAGGCCGCAGGTCTCGCTGGCGATGATGTAGCCGGCCCCACCGGGCGCGTCCAGGTCACCCAGTCGGCCGATGCAAAGTGGCCTGATGCCGAGTTCGTCCCGGGCCGCCACCAGGCTGTCTTTGGTAATAAGCCCCAGGGAGTAGGCTCCCTGGGCCCTGGGAAGCGCCCGCTGCAGTACCACCTCCAGCCGTTCCCCTGGGGTCCGGGCCAGAAGCGTCGCCAGTACCTCGCTGTCGCTTGAGCTCTCGAAGTGCTGGCCTTCCTCGACGAGCTCTGCATGGAGCGCCTGGGTGTTGGTCAGGTTACCGTTGTGGGCCAGTGCCACCGGCCCCAGCTGACCGTGGTTGAACGTGATGGGCTGGGCGTTGCTGAGCCGGGAGGAGCCAGTGGTGGAGTAGCGGGTATGGCCGATGCCAACCGGACCCAAAAGCTGGGCAAGGGTCTCGGCGGAGAATACCTGGCCCACCAGGCCCATGTCCCGGTGCAGATGGAGCCGCTCCCCATCGGAGGTGCAGATCCCGGCCGACTCCTGGCCCCGGTGCTGGAGGGCATAGAGGCCCAGATAGCAGAGGCTGGCGACCTCCTGGTCGGGGGTGTACCCGCCGAAGATCCCGCAAGCCTCATGGAGTTTGTCGGGCTTCTCTCCAGCCCCGTCGGAGACGAAGGGCGGCGGGACAGCGGTCACTGCCTTGGCGGTCACCGCCATCAGGATACCGGTCGGTCGGCCAGTCGAGGAATCCGGCGCCGGTCGGAAACTGGCCCAACTCACCTCCCGGCCCTCGCGGCCCGCTCCATCCGACTCGGAATCGCCCCGGCCAGGCTCGCCTGCGCCTCGGCCAGCTCGATCTCCGCCAGCCCCTCGACGGCGACCTTGCCGCCCCCGACCTCGCCCAGAACCGCGAAGGGCGCCCGGTACTCCGCGAAGAGCGCCTGGGCCGCGGCCAGCTGATCTGGACGAAGGCTGATCAGGTAACGCCCCTGGGTCTCCCCAAACAACGCCCCGTGGACCCAACCGGGCGGCGGGTTCGGAGGAGGGGGCAGCGGCGCCCGGATCCTGGCCCCCAGACCGCCGAGGACCGCAGACTCGGCCAGGGTCACCGCCAGGCCACCCAGAGAGCAGTCGTGGGCCGACCGAAGTAGGCTCCTGGCCGCCGCCTCGCGCACGGCTGCCGCCGAGCGGGCCTCGGCCGCAAGGTCGAGCTCGGGGGCCGAACCCGCCAGGGTGCCGTGGGCCAGACGCTGGTACTCGGATCCCCCTAGCTCGACACCCTGGGGGCCGGCCCCCGCCGGGCCGAGGAGGGCCAGCAGGTCGCCGGCCTCGACGAAGCCAGCCCCGAGGCGGCGCTCCAGGTCCGCGACCAGTCCCACCATTCCCAGGGTCGGGGTGGGGGGGATCCCCTTACCGTCGAACTGGTTGTAGAGGCTGACGTTGCCGCTGACCACCGGGACTCCGAGCTCCCGGGCGGCCTCGGCCAGCCCCGCCACCGCCTCCTTAAGCTGCCACATGACCTCGGGCTGGTCGGGGTCGCCGAAGTTGAGGCAGTTGGTGAGCGCCAGCGGCTCGGCACCGACGCACGCCAGATTGCGCAACGCCTCGGCGACCCCGATGGCGGTCGCCCGCCGCGGGTCCAGCCCGGCGGACCGGTGGGCGCTGTCCACGGTCATGGCCAGTCCGTCACGCCGGCCCCGGAGCCGCAGCACGGCCGCGTCGGCCCCGGGGCCGAGCACGGTATCGTCGCCCACTTGGTGGTCGTACTGGCGCCAGATCCAACGTGTGTCGCCACAGTTGGGGGAGGAAAGCAGCCGCCGCCAGGCCTCTGCGACCGGCCAAGGCGGAGCCAGACTGAGAGGGTCGGCGGGGGTTACCGAACGAACCTCGGGTGGTCGGGACTGGGGGCTACGCTCGGGGAAGCCCGAGACCAAGACGGAGATCGGCAGGGAGGCCACCTGGTGGCCTCGGTCAGTGATCCGAAAGACTGACTCCTCCAGGACCCAGCCCACCACGTCACTGTGCAGCCCCCAGCGCTGGAAGGCGGCCTGGAAGCGCTCCTCGCTGCCCCGCCGGGGCACCAGCACCATCCGCTCCTGGGACTCGCTGAGCATGACCTCGTACGGGGTCATGTCACGCTCCCGCCGGCTGACCCGGTCCACCGCGATCTCGATCCCCACGCCGCCTCGATGGGCCATCTCGGCGCAGCTGCTAGTGAGCCCGGCCGCCCCACAATCTTGGAGCCCGATCAGGTCGGGATCAGAAGTCAGCTCCAGACAGGCCTCAAGCAGGCACTTCTCCAGAAAGGGGTTGCCCACCTGGACCGCCGGGCGACGGTCCCCGGCTCCCTTGCCCAGCTGCATCGACGCGAAGGTGGCCCCGTGGATGCCGTCCCGGCCGGTGTCCGCCCCCACCAGCAAGACCGGGTTGCCCGGGCCGCTGGCCACCGCCCGGGCCAGCTGGTCTCCGCGGGCCAACCCCACGCACATGGCGTTGACCAGACAGTTGTGGCGGTAGGGGGAGTCGAAGTAGGTCTCGCCGCCCACGGTCGGCACCCCGATGCAGTTGCCGTACCACCCGATGCCCTCCACCACCCGGGCGAAGCGGTGGCGCTGCGCCGGCTCGTCCAGCTCTCCGAAGCGGATACCATCCAGGAGCGCGACTGGCCGGGCGCCCATGGCGAAGACGTCCCGGAGGATCCCGCCCACCCCGGTGGCCGCCCCCTGGACCGGCTCCACGGCGCTGGGGTGGTTGTGGGACTCGATCTTGAAGCAGCACAGCAGATCGCCGCCCAGGTCCACCACCCCGGCGTTCTCCCCCGGGCCCTGAACCACCCGGGGTCCTGCCGAGGGAAGCTGGCGCAGCAGAGGGCGAGAGGTCTTGTAGGAGCAGTGCTCGGACCAGAGCGCGCCCAGCATCCCCAGCTCCAGACGGTTGGGGGCGCGCCCCAGCAGCGCCACGGCGGTGCGGTACTCGGCCTCGCTGAGCGCCAGCTCGCGGAGCTCGGACGAGCTGGGGCCGGCGGCTGCGGGCGGCTGATTCATCCCGCCCTGGCGGCCAGGGCCTGGATCGCCGAGCTGAAGAGCTGAAGGCCGTCCGCGGAGCCCAGCAACTCCTCGCAGGCCCGCTCCGGGTGGGGCATCATTCCCAGCACGTTGCCCTGCTCGTTGAGGATCCCCGCTATGTTCTCCAGAGAGCCGTTGGGATTGGCGTCGGGGGTGAGCTGGCCGTCCGACTCGCTGTAGCGGAGGGCGACCCGACCCTCGGAGTTGAGCTGCGCCAGGGTCTTGGCGTCTGCGTAGAACCGGCCCTCACCGTGTGACACCGGCACCCTGAGGGTGCTCCCCGGATGACAGCCGACCAGGAATGGGGTGCTGTGAGTGTCTACCCGCAACCAGGTGGGCTGGCAGCGGAACTGGAGACTGTCGTTCCTTAGCAGCGCACCGGGCAGCAGGCCGGCCTCGCAGAGGATCTGGAAGCCGTTGCAGATCCCCAGCACCGGCCCTCCGTCCCAGGCGTGCTCCCTGACCGCCTCCATGATTGGCGCGAACCTGGCGATGGCCCCGGTGCGCAGGTAGTCCCCGTAGGAAAAGCCCCCCGGGAGCACCACGATGTCGGCTCCCCGCAGGTCCCGGTCGGCGTGCCAGAGCAGAGTCGCCTCCGCCCCGGCCAGCTCGACCGCGTGGACGCAGTCACGGTCGCTCCAGGTCCCCGGAAAGACCACGATGCCGAAGCAAACTGTCAACCTTCCCCCGCCACCTCCCGCACCTCGAACCGGTAGTCCTCGATCACCCCGTTGCAGAGCAGCTGGCGGCACATCTCGTCGACCCGGCCCCGCGCGGTCTCGAGGTCAGGACCATCCAGCTCCAGACTTATGAACTTGCCTACCCGGGTCCACTCCACCTCGGGATAGCCAAGGGCGTGGAGGGCGTCGGTCACCACCAGCCCCTGGGGATCGTTGACCACGGGCTTGAGGCTGACCACCACCTCGGCTACAACTCGCTGTCGGTGATCCGTCGGCAGGCCTCCAGGTAGCGGCGCCGGGTCTCCCGCACCAGCTCGTCGGGAAGCGCCGGCGCCGGCGGGTTGCGGTCCCAGCCGGAGCGGGTCAGGTAGTCACGGACCAGCTGCTTGTCGAAACCGTAGGAGTCGCTGCCCACCTCCACGCTGAGCTCCCAGAGCCGGGAGGAGTCAGGGGTAAGCAGCTCATCAATGAGAGTGAGTACCCCCTCGATGAACCCGAACTCGAACTTGGTGTCCACCAAGACGAAGCCGGACTCCCGGCAATGGACCTGGGCCAGCCGGAAGATCCGGTAGCTGAACTCCTCCAGCTGGCCGGCCAGCTCACCGCCCACCAACCTCGTGAGCTGGGCTCGGCTGATGTTCTCGTCGTGCCCGTGGTCTTTCTTCAGGGCTGGAGTGAAACGGAGCTCTGGCAGCTCATCGCCGAAGGAGAGCCCCGGCGGCAGGGGCTCCCCAGCGAGCTTCCCGGTCGCCAGGTACTCCTGCCAACCACTCCCCGCCAGCCGCCCCCGGACCACGCACTCGACATCGATCCGGTCCGCCCTGGCCACTAACATGGCGCGGCCATCGAGCCGCTCCCACGTACCCTCCGGCAGCACCGTCGGGTCGTCGGGCAGGAGGTGGTTGGGGACCAGGCCGGAGGTCTTGGCGAACCAGTAGCGGGACATGGCGGTCAGCACCCGACCCCGGTCCGGGATCAGGGTGGGCAGGACGACGTCGAAGGCGGAGACCCGGTCGGTGGAGACCATCAGAAGCCGGTCGCCGAGGTCGAAGGTGTCCCGGACCTTGCCCCGCCTGAAGAGCGCGATGCCCGGGATCTCCAGCTCGCCAAGGCCCTCCGGAAGCGACCGCGAGGCCTCCTCCATCAGCCGACGGCACCGGCGCCGGAGCGGGTCGCGGGGACGGGCTCCAGCAGGCCCAGCCGGCGAAAGCTCTCGTCGACGTGGGCAAGGTAGGGCCCGACCTCAAAGCAGGCGGCCACCTCTTCATGGCTGAGCAGAGCCCCCACCTCCGGACTCAACTCGGTCGCCCTGCGAAAGTCCCCCCCGGGGCGGTCGGACTCGTGGGCGAGGGACTGCACCAGTCGGTATGCCTGCTCCCGCGGCATCCCCTGCCGGACCAGGGACAGCAGGACCTGGTGGCTCTGGGAGAGCTGGCCGCGCCGATTCAGATTGGCGCGCATGGCGACCTCGTCCACCTCCAGCCCGGCCAGCACCTGGGTGAGGGTGCGAAGGATGTGGGCGGCGACCATGGTGGCGTCGGGCAGGGCGACTCGCTCGACCGAGGAGTGGGAGATGTCACGCTCCTGCCAGAGGGCCACGTCCTCCAGACCTGCCACAGCCCAGCCCCGGAGAAGCCTGCTGAGGCCGGAGACCTGCTCCAGTCGGACCGGGTTGCGCTTGTGGGGCATCGCCGACGAGCCCTTCTGGCGCTCGCCGAACGGCTCCCGGACCTCCCCAACCTCGGTGCGCTGGAGGTGGCGCAGGGTGATTGCCAGCCGTTCACAGACCGCCCCCAGCAGTGCCAGCGCGCAGAGGTACGCGGCGTGGCGGTCCCGGGCAACCACCTGGGTGGTGATCGCCGCCGGTTCCAGGTCGAGCAGGGCGAGTGCCCTGAGCTCGACCGCAGGGCTGAGGGTGGCATGGGTGCCCACCGCGCCTGAGAGCTTGCCCACCTGGACCGCGGCTGCGGCCCTCCGCAGTCGCTCCTCCGACCGCCGCAGCTCGTCCAGGTGGTTGGCCAGGACGAAGCCGAAGGTGACCGGCTCGGCGTGCATCCCGTGGGTGCGACCGGCCATCGGGGTCCGGCGGTGCCGCAGGGCCAGCGACCCGACCACCTCCAGGAGCCGGCCGAGATCCCCCAGGACGATGCGGTTGGCCTCCCGGAGCTGGAGCGCGAGAGCGGTGTCAACCACATCCTGGCTCGTCATCCCGAGATGGATCTGGCCACCCTCCGGGCCCAGCTGCTCCTGCACCGCCGAGACGAATGCGGCCAGGTCGTGGCCCTGCTCCACCTCCAGCTCCCCAACCCGCTCCACCGAGGGGAGGGGCACCTTTCGGAGCCGGGCCATTGCGTCGGGGGGGATCTCGCCGAGCGCGGACCTCGCCTCGCACACGGCGAGCTCCACCTGAAGCCAGAGCCGCAGCCGATTGTGATCCGACCACAGCTCCCGCAGCTCCGGGGGCGCGTAGCGGTCGATCATGGTCGGCCGTCCGGCGAGGTTTGCTGCAGCGGCAGGGCCGTTGTCACCTCATCTGAGTATAGGTGGCCGACAAGTGAGCTCCCGAGAATCCGGCGCCCCCTGCCTCTGGGCCGGGAACCGTAACCGGGTGACGCCAAGACAAATGCGGTCGCTCGCGACCGGGCCCGAGTCCCATCTGTTTCCTGAGCCCCATGCGTTTGAGGTTGCAGTCTCGGTTCGCGACCGCAAGACTGCCGCTCGATGGCGAGGAGGAGCTGACCGGCCGGGCCCCGGACGACCCGGACAGCCTGGGCCGGCTAGTTGACTACTACTTCCCCCAGACCTGCCGGAACGTCACCTCAAGAGTCCGCAACGGAGAGCTCGCCGAGGACATCACCAGCACTGTCCTCTTCAAGGCGCTCCGGGCGATCGGGTGTTGCCGACCCAGCAGTCATCCCGCCGCCTGGCGCTACCGGATCTCCGTCAGCGTCATCACTGACCAGCAACACTCCCGGAAACGGAGCGAGGACTGCCTGGAGGACCGCGCTGAGCTGGTCGCCCCGGCACTGCGGTCGGCGAGGAGGTGGCCCAGCGGATGCGGATCTCCATATCTGGGCTGCTACCGGCACCGAGCAGACTGGCACGCCGGGCGCCTGGCCACCGAGGGAGGGCTTCCAGACGGGGTTTGGTGATCGACCGCTAGTAGCCGTTAGAGACTCCGTGAGTCCCAGCGTCAGGCTGGTCCAGAGTGCCGGGCTGCAAGCTGGCGACTCCAGCTCGGGGCACCGCGCGCCACCCACCGGCTGAGCGTCGAGGCCAGTGGCTTGCCTCGAATGGCTCTGGGAGTGGCGGGCGACGAACCCGCTCCGGGGGGATCGTCAGGCCGCGATGTCCTGACGGTACCGCATGCCCGGGAAGCTGATCCTCGCTAGTCCCAGGTAGGCGAGCCGCCGGGCCTCCTGCGGATCCGCACCCACGGCGGTGCAGATGAGTACCCTGCCCCCGCTCACCTCGGCCAGCCTCTGGGCCGAGAGGCGGGTCCCCATCTGGAAGACCAGGCAGCCCAGCTCCTCGGCGGCATCCATGCCCGCCAGCTCGCCACCCACCTCGACGGGCGCCGGATAAGGTTCTCGCGCGGCCACCACCCCGACGCAGGCCCCCCCGAGCGGCTGGGGATCTGGAAGCTGGAGCCGCCCCTCCGCACTCTGCCAGAAGAGCGGGACCAGGTCCGGCAGCAGGGGGAGCTGGACCTCGGTCTCAGGATCGCCAAACCTGGCATTGAACTCCAGGACCTGGATTCCCTCCCCGACCAGCATCGCCCCCACGTAAAGGCAGCCCCGGTAGGGACAGCCCAGGCGCCGCATCTCAGCCAACGCCGGCTCGACCACCTGGCGCCGGACGAGTTGGTTGAGGACGGGCCAGCCTGCGACCGGGGAGGGGGCGAAGCTGCCCATCCCCCCAGTGTTGGGCCCGAGGTCACCGTCGAAAGCCCGCTTGTAATCCCGCGCCGGAGGTAGCATCACCGCCGTATCGCCATCGCAGATGGCGAAGAAGGAAGCCTCCTCGCCGAAGAGGCAGTCCTCGATGACCACCCGCTCCCCCGCCGGTCCCAGCTCGTGCCCCCGCAGCAGCCGGTCCACCACCGTCAGCGCCTCCTCGGGGCCGGCGCAGACGAAGGCCCCCTTGCCCATCGCCAGGCCATCCGCCTTCACCACCACCGGCCCAGTGCGCTGACGGAGGTGGCGAGCGGCGGACTCGGGATCATCGAAGACGACGAAGGCTGGCGTCGGGATCGCTGCCCGCTGCATCAGCCGCTTGGCAAAGCTCTTGCTGCTCTCCAGCCGCCCCGCCTCCCGGCTCGGACCGAAGCAGCGCACCCCAGCCAGCTCCAAGGCATCCCCCACCCCCGCCGCCACCGCCGCATCCGGGCCCAGCACCGCCAGGTCGGCCCGCTCCGAGATGGCCAGGGCGACGATGCCGGCGGCGTCGGTCGCGGCCACCTGGCGGTTCTCGCCCACCCGCAGCGTCCCCGCATTGCCGGGGGCACAGGTCACCCGGCCCACCAAGGGACTGCGGGCACAGGCCCAGGCTAGGGCGTGCTCCCTACCACCGCCACCAACCACCAAGACATGAAGCCGCGAGTCCCCTGGCCCAGAGCTCACTCCCACTCGATGGTCTCGCTTGGCCTGCTGCTGACGTCGGAAAGAGCCTCATAGGAAACCCTGGCGCAGCTGCCACTCATGCCGCCCTCCGACTGAACGATTCGGACCGCAACCACGTTGGCATAGGGGTGGAAGTCACCCCTCACCCCCAGACTGCTGATCGGGGTGCGGATGGCGAGGCTCTGCCAGGGCCTGTGGCCGAGGTCATTGCGCCTGATCTCGTCGAGCACCACCCGGTCCGCGCGCGGGACCACCTCCATACCCGCGGGGGCCCGGCCCAGCTCCGCGTCCAACGTCACCGCCCCGAACGCGCCGTTCACGATCTTGAGCTCGGCGAGGAGCTGCTTCGCCGAGAGCCGGTCCCTGGGCCACCGCCGGGGCCTCGGCGGGCGGCGAGAAGACCGGGCAACGTCGCACCAACAGCGCGGCCGACCTAGCCGGCAGCGACCCTGACTCGAAGGTGACGACCTCGGAATGCCCCGCCCCCGCTGCAGCACTTCGGGGTCGGCGCGGCGTCCCCGCAGCATGCGCCCGACCTGGCCCGCGCACGCCGCCCCTGCCGTCTGACGGGGGGTTACGGTGAGCCCGAGCGGGGAGCCAGCCAGGGCCAGCATCCGGCCCAACTAGTCCCGGGCGGGGTCGGGCCGGCCGAGGACGGCGTCGGTCTGGCGGGAGCGGTAGCTGAGCAGCGCTTGGCGCACCGCAGGGTCCTGCAGCGCCAGAATCGAGGCAGCCAGCAAGGCGGCATTGACCGCCCCGGGGCGCCCGATCGCTAGGGTCCCTACCGGTATCCCCGCGGGCATCTGCACGATTGAGAGCAGCGAGTCGACCCCGTGCAGCGCCTTGGACTCTACCGGCACCCCCAGCACCGGGAGGTGGGTCTTGGCGGCCAGCATTCCGGGCGCGTGGGCGGCGCCCCCCGCCCCAGCGATGATCACCCGGATCCCCCGGGACTCAGCCGACTCCGCGTACTCGAAGAGCAGGTCCGGGGTGCGGTGGGCCGAGACCACCTTGGTCTCGTGGGGAACCCCCAGCTGCTCCAGGGTCTCTGCGGCATGGCGCATGGTGTCCCAGTCAGAACTGGACCCCATCACCACCCCGACCACCGCCGGGGGCCCGCCGTCGCTCAAGTCAGCCTCAAAGGGGGCTGCATCCGCTGAGATTAGCAGGGGGCGGCCCCGCGGCGGGGCTGGGCTGGGCGCGGCTGGGGGCCGAGATCGTCACCCTCGACAGCCATCGCTGCGGAGTTCTGCTGGTCGCGGTGCTGCGACGGGACCATGTAGATCCGCCGGGCTGCCACGGCTGGTACCGCCTCCGGCGGCATGGGCCAGGTCCCGGCTCGGGGCCCTCGTGCCGGTGCCGGCACTCCAGCCGGGGAGTCGGAGCCCGAGCCGGAGTCCAGGCCGGCGCCCAAGCCGGCGGCCATTCGCCACTGGCTTGGGGGCACGGACAGGGGGCACCCGCGGGCGGTACGAGCGTGTCGGCGGTGCCGACTGGCTCGTACCCCCAGCCGTGCCCGGAACGATAGCGCTTGGCGCCGCCCCGTCAGCAGCGCTGGCGAGCTCCAGCTCAACGGGGTGACCGCTGGCTTGGCTGGGGGAGGTGTGGAGTTGGCCCAGACGAGGCCAGCAGGACGAGCCGGTCCTTGTCGCCGCAGCTCCGCCCCGTAGGTGCACGCTGAGCGGTTGGGACTGTGCCTCACCTCCAGCAAGTGGCACCATCGCCGGCAAGGTGACGAGCCGGGCGGCACGCGGCTGACCCGGGGCAGGTGGCGACGGTCACCCACCCGGGGCTACTCACCGGGGCTGGCGGGCTTGGCGGTATTTGGCCCGCAGGGTGTATAGGGTGGAGATCAAGACACCCCAGGCCGCAGATGCCAGGATGATCAGTGGCCAGGGAGCGCCCGGCGCCCCTATACGGGCCAAGCGAAGGCAGAGGGTAGCGGCGAACACTATCGCCAATGCGAGAGCGGTTAGCCCCAGCGTCCGCCTCGGCCAGCTCGCTGACAGCACGGGCACCATTCTCCTCCAGCTGTCTACGCGCCAGGTTGCGGTCGCTCAGTGGTGCTGCTGATCACCACCCCGGAGTCTCTCCAGCCCCCTCTCCGTCTGGACGGGCTGGCGGCCCTAGTTGGCCGCCTGTCTGACCGACCGAGACGCAGGAAGTCGGCCCGGGCGGCCTGGGACCAGGTGGTGCAGGCCATATCGGAGGCGCAGGAAGCCACTCGTAGGGCGCAGGCTGTCCCCTCTGAAGTCGAGGCCATGCACAACTCTGAGCCTCCTCGTCCCCATTCCAAGGACCGGTGGGACGATCGAATTGGACGTGTGACGCGCCTTGCGGTCCTTGGCAGCATGGCATTGTTGATCCCCTTCGTGGGCATCGGCAGCAGTCTGAATCTCTCTGTGAGCACCGCCTACTCTCTGTGTAGCAGCGGTCTCGGTGCGATGATCCAGGCAGGCGGCGTGGGCATCGCCAGCGAGTGGACTGCCGTGAATGTCCGGTTTTGCCTGGGCTGGTCGGCGGTGCTAGTCGGCGGCGCATTCATTGTGTTGGGGGCCGCGCGGGTGCCGGCGCCTCTGGGGGACGACTACGAGCGCTGAGACGGCACTTCCCAGCCACGTCCCTCTGACACCAGGCACGAGATCCTCGGCTCTCGGTGGCGCTCATCACCGGAGCCGACTCCCAGCTTCAGGGCAGACCGTGGCCGGGCCATCAGCCCTGTCCGGATGCCTATGATCTTGACGATTGTCGGCGCCATCAGAGCAATCGGGCCAGCGCCGAGGTCCCTTTCATCTGACTTGCCCGCTGATCCCGGCCCGCACACGGAAGGCGTGGAAAGCGATGGGTGGAACCGAGCGGACGCTGGGCAGGTCGGGTGTCAGTGTGCCGGCGCTCGGCGTTGGCACCAACCGGTGGAATACCGGCGAGCCACGCCAGGCCCGCCTGAACGAGACGCTGGCGACGGCGGTCGATGTGGGGATGGGTTTTTTCGATACCGCGGAGGTCTACAGCTTCGGCCGGTCGGAGCGGGCCGTGGGGGTGGCGGCCCGGCAAGACGGCCGGCCGGTCGTGCTGGCCAGCAAGTTCGCGCCGCTGCCCGCCCGGCTTACCGCCGCCCAGTTCGACTCAGCGCTGGATAGAACGCTGCAGCGGCTCGGCCGGGGATCGCTCGAGCTCTACTACCTGCACTTCCCCTACTCCCCGCGCGGGTTGGGCACCTGGATGACGGCCATGGCCAAGGCGGTCGAGGCTGGGAAGATCCGGGCCGCGGGGATCAGCAACTGCAACGTAGCGCAAATGCGGAAGGCCGCCGACGTGCTGGCCCGCCACGGGATACCGCTCGCGGCCAACCAGGTCCAGTACAGCCTGCTCCACCGCGCGCCCGAAACCAACGGTGTCCTCGACGCCTGCCGCCAGATGGACGTGGCCCTGATCGCCTACCGGCCCCTGGCCGGCGGTGCCGTCAGCGCTGGCTCCCGCAAGAGCCACGGCCCGGCTGCCCTTGGGGACACCCTGCAGAAGGTGGCGGCCGACCGGGACGCGACCACTTTGCAGGTGGCACTCGCCTGGCTGCTAAAGAGAGACGACCACGTGATCGCGATCCCTGGGGCCACCAAAGCCGATCACGTCCGGCAGAACTCACGCGCCCTCACGCTGGAACTCAGCGACGAGGAGTTCGCTGCCATCGACCGGGCATCGACGCCGACGCCGGCCAGATAGCACCTGCCACTTTCCTGGCAGGGAGGCCCACGCTTCGGTCATTGAGGGGCGTCAGCGCCTGCTCGGCGATGCCGTCGTGACCGCCTCCGGAACCGGGCTCGCCCAAGGAGTCCGGCCCGGCGTCGCCAATGCTTGGCGCAGCGTGACTACGCGGCCGCGCGCAACCGCCGCGCCCGCCTGCGGGCGAGAGCCGAAGCGGTCCGCAATGGGGATGGGCCCGAGGCTAATGACTGCGAGATCGCCAGGGCCCAGTGATGCACCAGTCCGCAAGGAAATCTTTCGGGAGCAGGCCGCCGTACTCTCGATTCAAACTGTGAAATGGTCTCAGAAACCGCCGGGGGCAACCCTATGTGGGTTCGACTCCTACCCTCGGCACCAGTTCGTTGAGATCAAGCCGGCGGCTTGGGTGACGACCTTGATCCTCACCCGCTTGCAGCCCGACAGCCACCGTGACAGCCACACGAAGGGTTGGTGGCGCTGCACAGTCTCCAATCTTGATTGGCGACCTTCCTGCTGACACCGAGAAGCCGGCGCCTGGTTTGCTCCGTCTGCGTGGTCTGATGCTCCGTGAGGACCGGATTGACCCGACCAGATGGCTCCGGCGAGTTCTTCATCGAGGGCGGCATCCAGCGGCCCCTCTTCCTCGTGCGAGCCGACGGGGAGATTCGAACTTCCGACCGGCTATGTTCAAAGCCTCGAGGCCTGTGCGCTGTGCGGCCGAATTCAGGAGCGCTAACGCAGCAGGCGAAGTTATCAGATCTGGCTCACTCTCCGTCTACGGATGAGGCGTGTGTGCGCCGGTGATGCATCACGTGAGTGCGTCGGGCCTGGGCGGGGCGTGGACTCATCGACAAGTCCATCGGCCGGTCAGGTGCAGCGACGGGGGGAGCATGGTGTTGCCCCATTGCTGAGAGAGCCATACGTCCATCGAGCCGGAGTTCCCCCCTGGGCCATAAGTCACTGAACCTGATGTGCCCTCGTAGAGTCCCTCCCGACCCAGGTAGAGGGTAACGCCCCCGGCAACCTTGTCGGGATCCTGGGAGACAACTCCTCGAGAGTGCCGTGGGATTCCCAACTCAATGAGTTGGTTGGCGGTGTGCAGATAGACCACATCGGTGTCGCGCTGACGGCACGTCCCAGACGCCTTGGTCAGGCTGCCACTCACCGCCCCGGCCCACGACAGCGACTCCAACCACGGGCCCGAGGAGGAAGCGGAGCTGCCACACCCAGAGAACATCAGAGCAGCTAGTGTCCTGTACCGGAGATAACTGATAAAATATAGGAGCCTCTTCCAGCTACCCTGAGGGCTCCTGCATGCATCCCACCCGAGGTCGTCCGAAGGCTCCGCTCGTGGTCACCCCGGAGGACCGTCAGACGCTCGAGCGCTGGACCCGGCGGCGCAC
>Ga0182014_10001617_pt1 | contig 29820 bp, 26 predicted proteins | sample 612S2DmetaG_FD_120489 | JGI IMG/M metagenome (GOLD analysis project Ga0182014, IMG submission 120489) | Permafrost microbial communities from Stordalen Mire, Sweden - 612S2D metaG | ecosystem: Environmental > Terrestrial > Soil > Wetlands > Permafrost | place: Sweden: Stordalen | collected... | reverse complement strand
GATAATCGAGCCCGGCCGAGATCGAATGGCCTTCCTCGATCTGTCCATCGGCATCCATCAGAAGATAGGTGCGGTTGCCGTGCAGGACGCCGGGGCGCCCGCCCGCGAGCGAGGCGGCGTGCTTGTCGTGGAGCCCGAAACCGGCCGCCTCGACGCCGTAAATTTCAACGGAGGGATCATCAAGAAAGGGATGAAACAGGCCGATAGCGTTGGAGCCGCCGCCGATGCAGGCGAACAGCGAATCCGGCAGCCGTCCTTCGGCCTGATGCATCTGTTGCTTCGTCTCCTCGCCGATGATGCACTGGAAATCGCGCACCATGGCCGGATAAGGGTGCGGCCCCGCCGCTGTGCCTATGCAATAGAACGTGTCGGCGACATTGGTGACCCAGTCGCGCAGCGCCTCGTTCATGGCGTCCTTCAGAGTCTTCGCGCCCGATTCGACCGGCACGACCTTGGCGCCGAGCAGCTTCATGCGGAATACGTTCGGCTTTTGCCGCTCGACGTCGACCGAGCCCATATAGACGACGCAATCGAGGCCGAATCGCGCGCAAGCCGTGGCGGTCGCGACGCCATGCTGCCCGGCGCCCGTCTCGGCGATGATGCGCGTCTTGCCCATGCGCCGCGCAAGCAGGATCTGCCCCAGCACATTATTGATCTTGTGGGCGCCGGTGTGGTTCAATTCCTCGCGCTTGAAATAGATTTTCGCCCCGCCCGGAGCGCCCGACGCCGCCGCCTTCTGGCGTAAATGCTCGGTCAGCCGTTCGGCGTAATAGAGCGGGCTCGGGCGCCCGACATAATGCGTCAGCAGACCGTCGAGTTCGGCCTTGAACGATGGGTCGAGCTTCGCCGCTTCATAGTGACGCTCGAGGTCGAGGATCAGCGGCATCAGGGTTTCGGCGACGAAGCGCCCGCCGAACAGGCCGAAATGGCCGCGTTCGTCGGGACCGCTGCGATAGGAATTCAGAATTGGGGCCAACGCCGCCTGCATCATGATGCGCCTTTATTGCCGGACAGGGCCGCCCGCCCTTCGCGGGAAAATCTGGTTTAAACGCTTGCCCGCGCGCGGCCAAGTTTTTCCCGCCGCGCCGCGCGGACCATCGCAACGAACTCGGCAATTTTGTCCTTGTCCTTGACGCCGGGGGCGTTTTCGACGCCGGAGGAGACATCGACGCCCGGCGCGCCGGTCTCGCGCAGCGCCTGCGCGACGTTTCCGGCGGTGAGGCCGCCAGCGAGCAGCCAGGGCTTTTTCGTCGCGAGTCCGGCGAGAAGCGACCAGTCGAAACCCAAGCCATTGCCGCCCGGGCGCGCAGCGCCGGAAGGCGGACGCGCATCAAACAGCAGCATGTCGGCGATGTCATCGTAACGGCGGATGAGATCGAGATCGCGGCGCTCGCCGACGGCGATCACTTTGATGACCTTGACGCCGAAACCGGCGCGGATGGCCGCCACGCGCTCGGGCGTCTCCGCCCCGTGCAATTGCAGGAACGCCGGATTAAGCGCCGCTATCGCGGCCGCGAGCGAGGCGTCGTCCGCATCGACCGTCAGCAGGACTTTCGCCGCGCCGGCGGGAACGCGCGCGCCAAGGCTCGCCACGTCGTCGAGAGAGACATGGCGCGGACTCCGGTCGAAGACGACGAAGCCAACCATGTCGGCGCCGGCCTTGACCGCCGCGTCAACCGCTTCGAGCGTCTTTAGCCCGCAGATCTTGACGAGAGTGCTCATGAAGGGCCGTGCCCCACTTTCATCGCGAAAGAGACCGCCATCTCTTGAAGAGGCTGCCGCTGGCGGCCGGCCAAAGCTTAAAGCCGTCCTCAAGGATCGATGAATTCAGCGCCTGCGCGGAAAGGCGCTCAGGCGCCTTTGCGGTTCTCGATGGCGGGGTGCAAATTCTGCCGCGTGCGCTCGGCGTTGAGGCGCCGCAACTCCGCGCGGGTGCGCCGGGCGGCGCGCCGGTGTGCGCCCTGCCCAAGCCAGGTGGCGACGCCGCCGATAAGGGCGCCGGCCATCAAGGTGGCGAAAAGGATGAGGAAGAAGGGCTGAGTCACGCTGAGCTGCGGCGCATTGGCGCCGCCGCCCGGGAAGGGATCGAAATAGATCGTCGCTTCCTGTCGATTGGCGAGCGCGATCGCCGCGCCGATGCCGAAGAGCGGGAGAAGAAACAACCACTTCAAAAATGTCTTCATCGTATCCGCCGAGGAGGTTCGCGCGCCGCCGGCGCGCTTCGAGGCAAATTCGACCAGGTCAAGTCGACGCCAAACTCAGGTCGCTTCGCCGTTCAGCCGTCGAAGCCGTCGTTAAGCCGTTCGCGCATTTCCTTGCCGGTCTTGAAAAACGGCACTGCCTTCTCATCGACGGAAACATGCGCGCCCGTACGCGGATTGCGCCCGACTCTGGCGTCCCGGTGCTTCACCGAGAAGGCCCCGAATCCGCGTAGCTCCACCCGGTCTCCGCGCGCCAGCGCGTTGGTGATTTCATCAAGTATCGCATTTACGATTTTTTCCACGTCACGCAAGTAAAGATGCGGATTTCGATCGGCGATACGCTGCACGAGCTCGGATTTAATCATACGCCCCGCCCACGACAATGACTTTGGTTCAAAGAGAACCAAGAGAAAATTTCACTTCAAAAAAAAGCGGCGGCGCGTTCGTTTCCCCTCGACCGTCCACGCCCTACAGACCTAGAGCATTTTCCAATCCCATGGAATCGAAAAATAGCTCTAACTTTTTGTTTTATCGCATAATCTGCTCGCAATCCGGCGCTCGCTGCGGCGCGCATGCTCTGGCCGGTCAATTTGCGCCATTAACCTGCCAAATCGAGACAAGACCGTCAAGAACGGGAGCGTCGGCATATTCGCCCCCCCGCGCAAGCAGTGCGCTCAACCCATCAAGATGAAAAAAAGCGGCTCCGCGCGCTGCGAGGCTGAAAATGCCAAGACGCGCCGCCGAGGTCGAAGCTTTCCAGTCGCGAACCTTCAGCCCCGTCGGCACCGATTTCTCCCGCTCCAGCCACGCAATCGCCTCCCGCTCGCCGCCGAGCCTGTCGACAAGGTGAAGGCCGATGCCCTGACGGCCCGTGAAGACCCGGCCGTCATCCACGGCGGCGAGTTGCGCATCGCTCAACGCGCGCCGGCGCTTCACGAGATCCTTGAACCAGGCGTAGCTGTCGTCGACGATCGAGGCGAGCGCAGCGCGCGCCTCCGGCGTCGTCGGCTCAAAACCGTTCGGCGAGGCTTTCAGCGGCGAAGATTTCACATCCTCCACTTTCACGCCGATTATATCGAGCAATTTGGCGAAGTTAGGGTATTCGACCAAAACACCGATGGATCCGACGAGCGAATTGCCCTGGGCGACGATCTGATCGGCGCCGAGCGCGGCGATATAGCCGCCCGAGGCCGCGAGCGTTCCAACGACGGCGACCGTCGGCTTCTTGGCGGACAGGCGGCCGATCGCTTCGTAGAGCCGCTCCGCGCCGGTCGTCGTGCCGCCAGGGCTGTCGATCGAGATCAGAACCGCCGCCGCTTTTGAATCCTCCAGCTTCGAAATCAGCTTCAGCGTTTCGCGATCGCCGGAGATGAAGCCATTGATGGTCAGCCGCGCGATATGGGGCGTAAAGTTCAGCGCCCCATCCGCGCCGAAGAGGCGCAGGCCGAGGATGACGACGCCCGTCGCCACAGCTGCGAAAGCGGCGACGCGCCAGAAGGACAGCCGGCGCCGCAAAAGCCGGCGCTCGACGAGATAATCCGCAAACGGGGGCGTCGCCATGGAGTTTCCAAAGGGTGGGCGGTTCGAACGAAGCTCGCAGCCTCGCATCGCGCGCTTCGACCGCGCGCGCCCCTATCGCGCCTGCGATGCGGCTCCGGCGGCTAACGCCTATGCGTTTGTACCGATTGAGGCGCCGCGGCGCAACCGGAATGGGAAGCCTCCGGCGCGGCTGATCCTCGCAGCCGGCCGCTTCCGGCTAGCTCGCCTTGAAGATCCGCTTGGGCGCGCTGGAGCGCAGTTCCGCAAGGACGGTCTCCCCCGCGACCGCCCTTGAGCCAAGGGTCACCAGCGGGCGCGCCGCGACCGGAAGGTAGACGTCAACGCGCGAGCCAAAGCGGATCAACCCGAGCCGATCGCCGGCGCCGACGGCCTCGCCCGAACGCACGAAACAGACGATGCGCCGCGCGATCAGGCCGGCGATCTGCACGACGCCATAGCGGCCGGCGGCGGTCTCGATCACAATGCCGTTGCGCTCATTATCCTCGCTCGCTTTGTCGAGATCGGCGTTGAGGAACAGGCCTGGCTTGTAGGCGATCTTGACGATCCGGCCGGCGACGGGGGCACGATTGACGTGGCAGTCGAACACCGACATGAAAACGCTGATGCGCTGCATCGGCTCGACGCCAAGGCCGAGCTCCGGCGGCGGCACGAAGAAGCCGACAGACGATATCGCGCCGTCGGCGGGCGACACGACAAGGGCGTCATCCTGCGGCGTCGCGCGCACCGGGTCCCGGAAAAAATAGGCGCACCAGGCCGTGGCGATGGCGCCGATCCAGCCGAGCGGGCCGATGAAGGAGCCGAGGATCAGCGCCGCGACCGCGAAGCCGGCGATGAAAATATAGCCTTCCGGGTGAATCGGCGTCGCCTGCCTGCGAATGGAATCAATGATCGACATGGAGCGTCCTGTCTTTACGCAAGGCGGAAACCGGCGGACGCCTTTTCGCACATTGGCGGGCAAAATCAAAAGCGCGGTCAGGCGGCGGCGGAGTCGTTTCGCGGGCGGTCGAGACCTTCGATGGAGACTTCCTCCTCGCCATCGACGGGCGCGACGCCGATGCTGACCGTTTCGCCATCGGCGAGCGCGGCGCGCCGCAAGACCTCCTCGGCTTTGCGGATTTCATACTGCCGGCTCCACATCGCGGCGTAGGTTCCGCGCCGCGCCAGCAATTCCTCATGCGAGCCGCGCTCGATGATGGCGCCCTTGTCGAGCACGATGATTTCATCGGCGTTGACCACGGTCGCGAGGCGATGGGCGATGACGAGCGTGGTGCGGCCCCGCGCGACGCGGTCGAGCGCGTCCTGGATGTCGCGCTCGGTGAAGGAATCCAGCGCCGACGTCGCTTCGTCGAGAATGAGGATCGGCGGATTTTTCAAAATCGTGCGGGCGATGGCGACGCGCTGCTTTTCGCCGCCGGAGAGTTTCAGGCCCCGCTCGCCGACCTGCGCGTCATAGGCGCCCGGCGCGTCTTCGATGAAGCGATCGATCTGCGCGAGGCGCGCAGCCTCCCGCACCTCTGCATCGCCGGCGCCGTCGCGGCCATAGCGAATATTGTAGGCGATCGAATCATTGAACAGCACCGTATCCTGCGGAACGATGCCGATCGCCGAACGCAGCGAGACCTGCGTCACGCCGGCGATGTCCTGACCATCGATCAGGATGCGCCCCTTTTGCGGTTCGTAGAAACGGAACAGCAGCCGCGCGATGGTCGATTTTCCTGCGCCCGACGCGCCGACGATGGCGACCGTCTTGCCGGCCGCGATCTCGAAGCTGAGGCCCTTGAGGATAGGCCGGCGCGGATCATAGAAGAAGAACACGTTCTCGAAACGGATGTCGCCGCGGCCAACTTTCAGCGCACGCGCGCCGGGCCGGTCCTTCACCTCCGGATTTTGCGCCATGATGTCGAACATCATTTCGATGTCGATCGTCGACTGGCGCAATTCGCGATAGACCATGCCAAGATAGCTCAATGGCTGATAGAGCTGGATCATCATGGCGTTGACGAGAACGAAATCGCCGACCGTATTGGCGCCGCGCGCGACGCCTGCGATGCTCATCATCATCACGCCGGTGAGGCCGATCGTGAAGATCACCGCCTGTCCGGCGTTCAGCCAGGCGAGCGACGTGTAAGTCTTGACGCTCATCCGCTCATAACGCGACATCGAGGCGTCGTAACGCTGCTTTTCGCGCTCCTCGGCGTTAAAATATTTCACTGTCTCGAAATTCAGGAGGCTGTCGATCGCCTTGGTGTTGGCATCCGTGTCGCTCTCGTTCATGGCGCGCCTGATGCCGATGCGCCAGTTGGTGGCCGCAAAGGTGAAGGCGAGATAGGCGGCGATCATCACCGTCACCGCAGCGACGTAGCGCCAGTCGAACTGAACCATGAGGACGACGAGGATCAGGCAGAACTCGATGAGGGTCGGAACCGCCGTCAGCATCGAGGTGCGCACGATCGTCTCGATCGAGTTGCGGCCGCGCTCGAGCACGCGCGTCAGGCCGCCAGTCTTGCGTTCGAGGTGGAACCGCAGCGACAGAAGATGCAGATGCTCGAATACATCGCTTGCGAGACGCCGTACGGCGTGCATCGCGACGTCGGCGAAGATAGCGTCGCGCCCTTGCGTGAACAGCGCCATGGCGATGCGCAGCGCCCCATAGACGAGGGTCAGGACCAGCGGTCCGGCCAAAACGCCGTAAATCGCCGGCTGCGCCGGCGAAACCAGCGCGTCGGTGGCCCATTTGAACGAAAACGGCACCGCGATGGTGACGAGCTTGGCCGCCAGCAAAAACGCGAAGGCGGCATAGATCCGGCGTTTCAGATCGAGGCGGTGCGCGGGCCAGATGTAAGGCCAAAGACGCCGCATCATGGCGGCGAATTGCGCGCGCGCCGGCGCCCGCGAGGCCAGGTTCAGAAGGCCCTGCGCTGTTCGTTCAGGCGGCGGTCCGGTCATTTCGCCGGATTGCTGGGGAATGGTCAAAGCCGCCGATTACTCCTGCGCGAGTCCGATGCAATAAGGTCTATATAGGGGGAGCGACGCTCAAACGCACATGCCATCGCCGGGTTTTTGGCGAGCTTCGTCGGCAAGCTCCTGCCGGCGGTCTCAGGATTGTGACGCAGGCGCGCCACCCGCGAGGGGTTGACCCTTGCGGGATCGCAGGCCACAACGAGGCCATAATCGAGGCCATGAAAGAGGCCAATGCACGAAATATTGTCCTCCCACCCAGCCCGCGCCGAAGCAAGCGCCCGCCGCATCAAATCGATTTGCGTCTATTGCGGCTCGGGCGCCGGCGTCGAACCCGCCTATGAAGCCGCGGCGCGAAGCCTTGGGCTCGCCATCGCGACGGCGGGCATCGGCCTCGTCTACGGCGGCGGCGGCAATGGCCTCATGGGCGCGATCGCGCGCGCGGCGCTCTCCGCCGGCGGCGTCGTGACGGGAATCATTCCTGATTTTCTGCACCGCAGGGACAAGCTTCTGCCGGAAATTCAGGAAACCATCATCGTTCCGGACATGCACACGCGCAAACGCCTGATGTTCGAGCGCGCCGACGCTTTCGTCGCGCTTCCGGGCGGCATCGGCACGCTGGAGGAGCTTGTCGAGCAATTGACCTGGGTTCAGCTTGAGCGTCACACGAAACCCGTCGTGATCGCCGATATCGGCGGCTTCTGGCAGCCGCTCCTCGACCTTTTCGCGCATATGCGCGAGCGGCGCTTCATTCAGCCCTCGTTCGAGGTCCGCTATCTCGTCGCCGAGAAAATCGAGGACGTGGTGCCGATGATCGAGACCGCCGCGGCCCGGACCGATCTTCTCGGAATGCGCAGGGAGACTATCGATCCGCGGTTGTAAATCATTAGATTTCATGGATTTATCAGGAGCGATCGCCTGTTTTGATCGCGGTGCAGGGTGACGCACGACCTTTCGATCGACGAAATGACCCTCAAGGCGGAAACAGATGACCATCTGATTGCGCCGAACGAAACTGCGCCGGATTCGCCGCGTCGCCGTTTCGTTCTGATTCTGGCCGCCTGCCTCATCGCGCACGCCCTGCTTGTCGCAGTCCTGATCTACCAGAACCAAACGGCTGAAACGCTCGCGCAGCCCGAGGAAATCCCGGTCGAACTCGTACAGCAAATTCCGCTGCCTCAGGTCGAACCGCCGGCGCCGCCCCCTCCACCGCCGCCAGAGCAAAAAAAGCCCCAGCCGAAGCAGAAGATGGTGGAGGACGAAAAACCCGCCTTCGACGCGCCGCGCGAGGCCAATAAGGAGACAATCGAGCGCGAAGCGCCAGACAAGGAAACGCAGGCGCAGCGACAGGCGAAACCAATAGAGCAAAGCGCACAGACGCCGGCGCCGCCCAAGCCGCCGGAAGCGACGGCGAACGCGCAGGTCCAGGCGCCGCAGGAGGACGCTCCGGCCAAGCCCGCCGACAATAATCCGGACGCCGAGCCGCTCGACAAGGCGGAAATCGCACCGGACAAGAAGCCGACCGAAAAGAAAGCGCCGGTCATCAGCAAGGCGCCCACGACGAAGGCGAAAAATACCACCGTGTCGGACCAGCTCGCAGCGCTCGTTCCGACGCCCGACTATCACCTCGGGTCGGCCGCGCGGCCTTCGCCAATTGGCGGCGGAACGGCGAAGACGACCTATCTGTCGATTCTTTTTGGCCTGATCATGCGCCAGTTCCATTACCCGCCCGGGGTTATGGAATCGCATCAGCAGATGGAGGGGATCGTCGCTTTCTACGTCGATGAAAGAGGCAATCTCACGCATCAGGCGATCTATCGGGCGAGCGGACGGCCGGACCTCGACGCCGCCGCTCTCAACGCCGTGCGCCGGGCGGCCCCCTTTCCCGCGCCGCCGGCAGGCGATCCCCATGCGATCTGGTTCCATTTCGACACGCGGTAAAATCGGATAGAACCGGATAATTCCGCTTGCCGTCGCCGCTGGAAGCGATTTAACCAAGCGTGCGAGAAACGGAAGCGGGGGGAAGCGATTGTGAGGCCCTATATGACAGGATCAGAGGAGCTTGGAGCGCGCATCGAAGCGTTCAAGGCGTCCCTCCCGGCGATGACCGATGAAGAACTGTACGAGACGCTTCACGCCATCGAGAGAGAGAAGCTGGACGCGAGACCCGGGAACGGCGAAGGCGAATTCGAAGAGCTGCTCCTGAAAGGAGAGCTCCTTGAAGGGGCGATTTGCCTGCGCCATCCGGACGAAATGATGCGCGCTTACGGGAATTGGCTGAAGAACAGAGTGTGAATGCGCGCACGCTGGCGATTGCCGATCGCGCAGCGGCCCCCATTCCGGCGCGCATGAGAGGCGCGGACAAGCGCCTCTCGCTTTCAGGCCCCCGCTTTCAAAAGCTTGTAGGTGATGGCGTCGGTCAGCGCCTGGAACGAGGCGTCGATGATATTGGCCGAGACGCCGACCGTCGTCCAGTTCTCGCCTGAATCATCGGCGAACTCGATCAGCACCCGCGTCACCGCGTCGGTGCCGCCCTGGAATACGCGCACGCGATAATCGACGAGTTCAAGATCGTCGATGAAGCGCTGATATTTGCCGAGATCCTTGCGCAGGGCGAGATCGAGGGCGTTGATCGGCCCGATCCCCTCCGCGGCCGAGATCGAGCTTTCGCCGTCGATCCTGACCTTGACGACAGCCTCCGAGACCGAGACGAGATCGCCCTGCGCATTGTGGCGCCGCTCGACATCGACGCGAAAGCGCTCGACCTCGAAGAAATCGGGAACCTCGCCCAGCACGCGCCGCGCCAGCAATTCGAAAGAGGCGTCGGCGCCCTCATAGGCGTAGCCCTGCGCCTCCTTGTCCTTGACCTCCTCCAGCAGGCGCGTCAGGCGCGCGTCATCCTTGTCGAGCTGGACGCCGATCCGCTCCAGCTCGGCGAGGATATTCGACTTGCCGGCTTGATCCGAGACGAGCAACCGGCGCTTGTTGCCGACGGACTCCGGCGCGACATGCTCATAGGTCTTCGGCTCTTTCATCACCGCGGAGGCGTGAATTCCCGCCTTTGTCGCAAAGGCCGACGCGCCGACATAAGGCGCATGCCGATCGGGCGCGCGATTGAGCAATTCATCGAGCGTGTGGCTGACCTTGGTGAGACTGCTGAGCTTTTCGAGCGGCACGCCGATCTCGAAGGCATTGGCGAAATCCGGCTTCAGGAGAAGCGTCGGGATGAGCGAGGTGAGATTGGCGTTGCCGCAGCGCTCGCCAAGTCCGTTCAGCGTCCCCTGGATCTGCCGCACGCCCGCGCGCACGGCCGCAAGCGAATTCGCCACGGCGTTTTCGGTGTCATTATGGGCATGGATGCCGAGCCGGCCGCCAGGCACGCGCTCCACCACCGCCGCGACGATGCGCTCGACCTCATGCGGCAGCGTGCCGCCATTGGTGTCGCAAAGAACGATCCAGCGCGCGCCGGACTCGAAGGCGGCCTCGGCGACGCTGAGGGCATAGGCCTCATTGCCCTTGAACCCGTCGAAGAAATGCTCGCAATCGAGGATCACCTCGCGGCCCCGCGCGCGCGCCGCCGCAATCGACTGCCGGATGGCGTCGAGATTATCCTCCAGCGTCGAGTTCAGCGCGACGCGCACGTGATAATCCCACGCCTTGGCGACGAAGGTGATGGCGTCGGCGTCGGCCTCGAAGAGGTTGGCGAGCCCCGGATCGTTCTCGACCGAACGGCCGGCGCGCTTCACCATGCCGAAGGCGGCGAAGCGCGCATGCGCGAATTTCGGGCGCTCCGCGAAAAAAGCCGTGTCGGCCGGATTGGCGCCCGGATAGCCGCCCTCGATGTAATCGATCCCGAGGCCGTCCAGCATCGACGCGATATGGCGTTTGTCGGCCAGCGAAAAATCGACGCCCGTCGTCTGCGCGCCATCGCGCAACGTGGTGTCGAAAAGGGTGAGGCGTTCTTTGGTCATGGCGACAAGTTCTTCTTCATGCGCGTATTGCCGAGCCAGACATCCCCGACCGGAATTGTGTTGCGGCGCTCGGCGGTGAAGCCGAACTTGTCGAACAGCGGCTTCGCCGTGTCGCTCGCATCCACCACAAGGCTCTCCAGCTTGCGCGCCCGGGCGAGTTTCTCGATGGCGTCGAGCAACGCGCTGGCGACGCCCGTGCGGGCGACGGCCGGGTGCACATAGAGCTGATCGATGAGGCCGCCATCGGCGAGCACAATGAATCCGACCGGCGCGCCGCCGATGAGAGCGACGAGGCTCAAGCCCTTCTTCAAGGTTTCGCCGAGGCCCGCCTCGTCGTCGGCGAGATCGGCCCAGGCGCGACGCTGCGCCTCGTCATAATCCTCTTCGGTCAGCTCCTCGATGGCCGCGAGTCTGATCTCGGCGAGCAACGACAAATCGGCGGGAAGGTAGGGCCGCAGCGACGGTTTGGGAAAGGCGACGCTGGCGTTCATGGCTTCGGCCCCCAGGTTGTCGTGCCATCCTTGTTGTCTTTCAGCACGATCCCCATTGCGTCGATCTCTTTGCGTAGCCGATCGGACTCGGCCCAGTTTCTGGCCGCCCGGGCGGCTTCGCGAGCCGCGACAAGGGCTTCGACCTCGTCTTCGCGCACATCGGCTCTCAAGCCGCCGCCATCCAGCGCAAGAGCCTTGAGATCGATGCCGAGCAGTTCGAGGCCGCCAAGCAACGCGCCCGGGCGCCTGGCTTTCAACGCGTGCAATTCGGAGATCGCCCGCGGCGTGTTGAGATCATCGGCGAGAGCGTCGACGAAATCCTCGCTTGGGGCTTGCGCCTCCGCCTCGTCAACCGCGCGGCGCCATTCGAGCAAGGTCTTCTCCGCCTCCTCCAGTCCCTTCACCGTAAAGTCGATCGGCTGCCGGTAGTGCGTGCGCAACATCGCAAGGCGCAGCACCTCGCCCGGCCAGCAGCGCCCGCCGAATTTGTCGCTATGCAACAGCTCGTGGATCGTCACGAAATTGCCGAGGCTTTTCGACATCTTCTCGCCTTCGACCTGTAGATAGCCGTTGTGCATCCAGTAATTCGCCATGACCTGATGGCCGAAGGCGCAGCGCGTCTGCGCGATCTCGTTCTCATGATGCGGAAAGACGAGGTCGAGGCCGCCGCCGTGGATATCGAAGGTCTCGCCGAGATATTTCCAGCTCATCGCCGAGCACTCGATATGCCAGCCGGGGCGCCCGCGCCCCCACGGGCTATCCCAGCCGGGCTCGTACGCCGCCGAGGGCTTCCACAACACGAAATCCATCGGGCTTTTCTTATAGTCCGCGACCTCGACCCGCGCGCCGGCGATCATCTCGTCAAGCGGGCGCTTCGAGAGCTGGCCATAATCCGCCATCGAGGGCACGTCGAACAGCACGTGGGCGCAGCCATCGGAATCCGCGGCCACATAGGCGTTGCCACTGGCGACCAGCCTTTCAATGATGACTATCATCTCATTGATATGCTCGGTCGCGCGGGGCTCCAGCGTCGGCGGCAGGCAGCCGATCGCGGCGGCGTCCTCGTGGAAGATCGCCGTCATCTCGTCGGTCAGCACGCGAATGTCGATGCCGCGCGCGGCGGCGCGGGCGTTGATCTTGTCGTCGACGTCGGTGATGTTGCGGATGTAGCGGACATGGTCCGGCCCATAGACATGGCGCAGCAGGCGGAACAGCAGATCGAACACGATCAGCATCCGGCCATTGCCGATATGAAGATGATCATAGACCGTCGGGCCACAGGCGTAGACGCGCACAAGGGCCGGATCGATCGGCTGGAAATCCTCTTTCCGGCGGGACAGCGTATTATAGAGCCGCAACGACATAATTTCCTCGAGCCTGCGCTGACTGCAAAAGCCTGTGCTGACTTGGGGTGTCGAGATTGAACTCTTATGAGGACAAGACGGCTCCAGCCAGCGGCAAGGCTAGCGGATACAAATGGAAAGAATGAGTTTCCGGTCAAGCCCGGTCACATGCGCCATCGCGCGTTTATGCGCAAGGATCCGCCGCCGCGTCAAGTTTTTCCGGCCCACCCGGAGCCGGATTGCGCCCGTTTGCGCCGGTTAACGGTTTTTTCAAGCGCATTTGACAGAATAGCTTCAGGCATTCCCAGCAAAGCGCGAGAGTTTCATGTCGTCCGTCACGCTGCCCGCGATCGTCCTCGACCGGCGGAAACTGTTTCGCGCCGTGCTTTTCCTCATCGCCGGGGCGCTCGCTCTCTTCGCGTTCGGCCTCGCCCTCGGCCCGCCAGCGCAGGCGGCGAGCGACCATGTGCTGATCATCCCGCCGGAAGACGGTTATGGGTTCGGAGAGTGTCTGACGACGAAATCCGCCTGCGGCGCGATCGTCGCCGACGCCTGGTGCGAGGCCCATGGGCTCAAAGCCTCGAAAGCGTTCGGCCCTGCGGAGGATCTGGCGGCGGACCGGGAGAGCCATTCCGACATCGGACCCGGCTCATTCTTTGTCGCCTGCGGCGATAATATATAAAGCGCTGGCGCCGCCCGCGCGATACGCCTTCCCCGCGCTCAATCGAACGCCGTGACCGAAGCATCGACCGCGCGCCGCGCCCCGCGTCGCTCAACGACGAGCCTGCGCCGCTCGCCCGGCTTTCCGCGCAAGTCTGAAATGCAATAATGAACGTCGAAAGAATTGCCGCGGAAAACGTGCTCAATCCGCCTGCGCAAACGCGCGCAAAACTCCCCAGGTTTTGAAAATTTGCGCTTTTCAGCGCGATTGGGGCGCCGAATTGGCCGCAGCCGCCTTGCGCCGATCCATCGTTCTTCACGCATCGCCAACCGGGCCGGAACGCTGTAAATAGCTCGTCCGCACTGGAAGCCGGGCGCAGTCTGGCCATGGTGAAACCATGAATGCGTGACAGAGCGGCCTTCCCGGCGCGATCGCCCCGGGAGAAGCTTTCCGGGGATTGAGGCTTGCGCGACAAGAGGTGCGATAGGCTTTTGATGATAAAGGCGCGCCTTCGCGGCGTTCGACCGCAGCGGTTCCACAAATTGTCCAATCCATGCGAGCAGCGACTCTTGCGCGCGGCGCTGGCGATTCTCGCCCTCGGCCTGCTCGCTTTCAGCCTGCCGGACCGGCTGGCGCTGGCGCAAACCTATGATTGCGCCAGCCTGCAGGGCAGGATCGCCGAACTTGATCGCGGCGGCGGCCGTCCCGGACGCGGCTCGGGCCCCTCGCGCCAGCAGATGGCCGAGCTGAGCCAGACAATCGCCACGGCGCGCGGCCTCGGCTGCGACCGGCCCGAGATCGCCTTCTCCGGCGGCGCGGGCGGACGCTGCCCCGGCCTCAACGCCCGGATCACGCAGATGCAAGCGGCCGTCGGCGCCTTGCAGGCGGCGGGCAGTCCCGCCGACCGCGCGGCGGCCCGCGCCGATCTCGTCGCAAAATTTAACGCCTATTGCAAAAATCAGCCGCAGCAGGCGCCGCGCCAGCGCGGGTTCTTCGAGCAGCTTTTCGGCATTCCCGGGCCATCCGAGACGCCGCCGTCGCAGCAGGGACCGACCGAGGACGTTCCGCCGGAAACCGATGACGCGCAGAAGGCGCATGGCGGATCGCAGGCGGTCTGCGTGCGCACCTGCGACGGCGGCTATTTCCCCTTGAGCATTTCGGCGCGCGGCGCCGATCCGGCGTTTCTGACCAGTCTCTGCCAGGCGCTCTGTCCCAACGCGACCGTCGCAGTCTATACGCGCGCGCCCTACACCCAGATTGAAACCGCTGTCGCGCTGGAGGGCGACGCGCCCTATTCGGAAATGCCCAACGCCCTGAAATATCAGAAAAGCTTCGATGCCTCCTGCACCTGCAAGCCGCCCGGGCAATCCTGGGTCGACGCGCTCGCCGGGGCGGATCGCCTCCTTGGCGGCGAGCGCAAGACCGATATTCTCGTGACGCCGGAAAAATCAGTCGAGTTGTCGGCGCCCAAGACCGACAATCGCGCCGCCGCCGCCGCTGGCGCGCAGCCCTCGTCCGCCGCCGGAACGCCGACTGCGCCCGCCGCTGGCGGCGCGCCCAACCGGAGCGCCGGCGCGACGCGGGAGGTGGTCGGCCCCGACGGCGTCAGACGGGTCGTGCGGACAGTCGGTCCAGCGCTTTGAACCGGCCGATGAGCGGCAGCAGAAGAGCGAGTTCCGGACCGTTCTCCTGCCCGGTCAGGGCGAGGCGCAAAGGATGAAACAGCGCTCTGCCCTTGCGGCCGGTGCGCGCCTTGAGCGCTGAGGTCCAGGCCGCCCAGACCGTCTCGTCCCAGGGCTCTTCGGGCAGGCTGGCGGCGGCCTCGGCGAGATAGTCGCGTTCCGAATCGACCGCCGCGGCCGGCGCTTCGATTTCGCCGTCGACGACGCGCCACCATTGAATCACATCGAGGAAGGTCGTGAGATTGCCGCGCACCGCGAGCCAGAACGGCTGCGCCTTATGGCCGGCGATGTCATGCGCGGCGAGGCGCTCGCGCACCGCCTCGAAACCGAGCCCGTGCAGGGTGCGGGCGGAGAGAGGGGCGAGTTCGGCCGGATCGAAGCGCGTCTGCGTTCGGGAAATCTGCGCCAGATCCAGCGATTCGATCAGTTCGCCCAGAGAAGCGACCGGGTGCAGCGCGCTCGACGAGCCGATCAGCACCGCCGCCGCGGCGACGGCGAGCGCCTCGATGCCCTGATCGCGCAGGCCGCCAATCGACAGGGCGCCCGTGCGCTTGGAAAGGCCTTCGCCGCTGGCGGACGACAGAAGATTGTGATGCGCGAACTGCGGCGCTGGGCCGCCAAGCGCCTCGAAAAGCTGGATCTGCACCGCCGTATTGGTGACGTGATCCTCGCCGCGGATGATCAGCGTGACTTTCTGGTCGAGATCGTCGACGACCGAGGGCAGCGTATAGAGATAGCTGCCATCCGCGCGAATCAGCACAGGATCGGACAGCGAGGCCGAATCAATATGGCTCTCGCCGCGGACGCAATCGTCCCAGCGGATGATTCTGTGCTCAAGCCTGAACCGCCAATGCGGTCTTTTTCCCTCGGCCTCGAGGCCGGCGCGGTCGGCCGCCGACAGCGCCAGAGCGGCCCGGTCATAGACCGGCGGCAGGCCGCGCGCCTGCTGCCGCTTGCGCTTGCGGTCAAGCTCCTCGGCGCTTTCATAGCAGGGATAGAGGCGACCCGCGCCGCGCAGCGCCTGCACCGCCTCGTCATAAAAGGCGATTCGCCGCGACTGTCGCAAGACGCGGTCCGGGACGACGCCGAGCCAGGCGAGATCGACCTCAATCGCTTCCGCGTACTCTTCTTTCGATCTTTCCACATCAGTGTCATCGAAGCGAAGAATGAATTCGCCATGATGTTTTTTTGAATAGAGGAAATTCAATAGCGCCGTTCGTGCGTTGCCAATGTGGATGGCGCCGGTTGGCGAAGGCGCGAAGCGGACGATGGGATGCGGCATAGTTTTCCTGACCTTCAAACACGTTCCCGGAGAGGCGCCGCCTTTTCGGACATAATCGCCCATTATAACAACAAGATAAGCAGCGTGAGCGACTCCATCCGAAGCGATCGTGCTGTCCCGCGAGTTACTGGACTTATTCGCCGCCCCTCAAGGAAGGCTGGCTCGGGAGTGCGCAAATGACGGCAATTTACGCTGCTGCCTTTTTCTGCGGGGTTCTGATCGGCCTCAATATCCTCAGTATCGGCATTGCGATGGCGCGGGCAAGACCGCCGCGCCGCCTTGTCGCAGCGCCCGAAGAGGCGCCCGCGGTCAGCATTGTCCGCCCGGTGTGCGGCCTCGACAATTTCTGCGAGGAGACGTTGGGATCGAGCTTTTGGCTCGATTATCCGGCCTACGAAGTGATTTTCTGCGTCGCGCGCGCGCATGATCCGATCGTTCCGGTGGTCCAGCGCCTCATCGCCGCGAATCAGCACATTCCGGCGCAACTCATCATCGGTGACGAAAAAGTCAGCCAGAACCCGAAGCTGAACAATTGCGTCAGGGGCTGGGATGCGGCGCAGCACGACTGGATCATCCTCGCCGACGCCAATGTTTTGATGCCAATAGATTATATCCAGCGCATGCTGGTGAATTTCGGGCCGACGACGGGGCTCGTCTGTTCGATGCCGCTTGGCTCGCGTCCGCAAAACATCTGGGCGGAACTCGAATGCGCCTTTCTCAACACCTTCGAGGCGCGCTGGCAATATGCCGGCGAGGCGACGAGCGGCGGCTTCGCGCAAGGCAAGAACATGCTTTGGCGGCGCGATGTGATGGAGGCTGGCGGCGGCATCCGGGCGCTCGGCGCCGAGATCGCGGAAGACGCCGCCTCGACCAAGCTCGTGCGCGGCCAGGGCAAGATCATCAATCTCGTCGACAGCCCGTTCGAGCAACCGCTCGGCCCGCGCCCCCTTCGCGACGTATGGATGCGCCAGGTGCGCTGGGCCCGGATGCGGCGGAAGACCTTTCCGCTCTTCTACGCGCCCGAGATTTTCGCCGGCGCCGCCCTGCCCTGCCTCGTCGCCGCCTATGGCGCCTATGCGATGGACTGGAGCATCGCCTTGACCGTTCTCGCCGTCGCGCTCGCCTGGTATCTTCCCGAAACGCTGCTCGCCCCGGCTGTCCGCTGGCATTTCTCCTGGCGCATGCCGCTCATGTTCATCCTGCGCGATCTCATGCTTCCAGTGATCTATTTCGACGCCTGGTTCGTCGATAATTTCGTCTGGCGCGGCAACGCCATGAGCGTGCGCGAGGAAGAGCCCAGCGTCGAACAGGGCTGATCCCTTTGATTCAGCGCATTTTCTTGACCCGCGCCAAGGGCCATCTTAAATGTGGATGACGCGGGCTTTATGAGGCCGGCGGACTTCTTTCGCTGCTCTTCGAAGCTTTGAAAGGACGTTCATGCGCCAGAATTTCAAGTCTCCCACCTTTCTCGCCGCCGGTTTCCTGTTCGCGGCGAGCGCCGCGCAAGCGCTGCCGGTCGCGCCCCTCGCCAGCGGACCATCGCCTGCGCTCGAGCTGACGCAGGTCCGCGGTGGTCATGGCGGCGGACACGGGGGCGGCGGTTTCCACGGCGGCGGCCATGGCGGCTATCATGGCGGTGGCTATCATGGCGGCGGCGGCTATCATGGCGGTGGCTATCATGGCGGCGGCGGCTATCATGGCGGCGTCCGCCACGGCGGCGCTTATCACGGCGGCGCATATCGCGGCGGCCGGCATTATGGCGGCGGCGCCGCCTGGGTGCGGCCCGGCTATCGCTGGCCGCCGGGCGGCGCGATCGCGGCAGGTGCGGCGATCGGCGTGATCTCGGCCGCCGCCGCGGCGGCCTGGGCTTCGGCGCCGCCCCAGCCGGGCCTCTGCTGGTACTATACCGACGCCAGCCGCAGAACCGGCTTCTGGGACACCTGTCCCTGAAACAGCCGCCCGAACGCCTCTCCCCCCTGAGACGCCTGCTCCCGAGGACCGAGCGCCTCGGGGCTTCTCCGACGCGGGCGTCGCGGGATCAGATCCGGGCCTTGAAGTGCCAAGCCGCACAGCTTGGCACCAGCTAGCTGGTTAAAAATCCGCGTGCATTTAAGCACCTGAAAATTTCCGACGGCCTGCGGGCGCGTTTCAAGACGCGCCCGCAGTGTCGTCCGCGCAAAAGGCCGGCGCCGGCCCTTTCCGCCCGGCGCGAGCGGGCGTCGAGCGCCTTCTCGCTTCGCCGCCGCGCGAAGTTCGTTGATCTTTCCGGGTAGCGCATGATCTAGTGCCGGCGTCGCCGGCGGCCTTCTTTTTGACCTCGCCGCCAGACGAGACAAAACAAAAGGATGCGCGCCTCGTGAAATCCCCGACCCTGATCCTTGCTTTTTTCCTCGGGCTTTTCGCCACCGCCGCCATAGCCGCGCTGAAGCCCGGCGACACGGCGCCCGATTTCACCGTGCAGGCCGCGCTGGGCGGCGAGGCATTCACCTTCTCCCTCGCCGACGCGCTGAAAAAGGGACCGGTCGTGCTCTATTTCTATCCCAAATCATTCACCAGCGTCTGCACGGTGGAGGCGCATGATTTTGCGGAGAACATGAACAATTTCGCCGCTGCGGGCGCGAGCGTGATCGGCGTTTCGAGCGACAATATCGACACCCAGCGCGAGTTTTCGAGCAAGGAGTGCCGCGATAAGTTCCCGGTCGGCGCGGATCCTGATTTTTCGGTCATCAAGGCTTACGACGCGGCCTTTGCCATTCCCGGCGCGCCGCCAGTCTTCGCCCACCGCATTTCCTATGTGATTTCGCCAGACGGAAAGATAATTTCCGTCACCGCCGATTCCGGCGCGGAAAAACACATCGAGAATTCGCTCGCCGCCGTGAGGAAATGGCGCGAGGAGCACAAGCCCTGAGTTTCAGGGTCGAATCCCTTGCCGGAAATCCAACGAGGATCATCATGAGCGCCGGGCCTTTCGAACTCTTCGCCTTCTGGCGCACCTCCGCCGGCTATCGCGTGCGCGTCGCGCTCAATCTGAAAGGGCTGGCGGCACAGGAGCGCTTCGTCGATATCGACGCGGGCGAGCATCGCTCCGAGGCATTTTTGCACATCAATCCGCTCGGCGCGGTGCCGGCTCTCGTCGAGCCGGGCCACGCGCCGCTGACGCAATCGCTCGCGATCCTTGAATTTCTCGACGAGATCGCCCCCGAGCCGCCCCTGCTGCCGGCCGATCCCCATGGCCGCGCGCGGGTGCGCTCGCTCGCCCTGATGCTCGCCGCCGACACGCATCCGCTGATCACGCCGCGCGTCAGACGCCAGCTCGCCGCCACCGCCGGTTTCGACGACGCGGCCTGGCGCGCCTGGCAGACCCACTGGGTCACGACGGGGCTCAACGCTGTCGAACAGCGCCTTGCGAGCGAAGCGGCGACGGGCGCCTATTGCCATGGCGACAGCATCACCATCGCCGACATTTGTCTGGCCAGCATTCCGGCGGTGATGAAGATTTTCAAAATCCCGCTCGCCGGCGTTCCGACCATCGAGCGCATCGTCGCGCTTTGCGAAAAGAACGAGGCCTTCGCCAGGGCCGACCCGTTCAAACAGGCCGGCGCGCCGAAAGCGTGAGGGCGGGCGGCGTCCCGTCCCTGCGCCTACGGGCCTGCAATCTCAGGGCGTTGCGATCGCAAATGCGTCAGCGCGCCGGCCTCCACCGGCGGCCCGCAGAAAATTTTCGCGCCTGGCGCTTCTTCCACCAGATATAGACGCCGGTGATTGAGAGCATGGTGATCGCAAAGCCGAGCCCGCAGACGAAAATCTGATAGGCGCGGCCGAAGACGCGCGTCATGTGCAGCGCGTAGAGCCAGGACTCGACCGTATCGCCCGCGCGTTCGCCGGTCGGCAGGAAAAGCTTCACCAAAACCCCCGTCTCGCCGTCGAACATGACTTCGGTGCTGCCGCCCTTCGGCGCCCGTTCGAAAATGTCCCGGCTCCCCCGCACCTCATAAAAATAGGCGCCAAAAACCGGGCTATAGGAGAGGCCGAGTGGCTGCCCCACCGTGAAACCGTGGATTGAAGCCTCCGCCGCCATCAGGCGCTCGCCCGTCGCTAGGGCCGCGCGCCAGTCGAGGCGCGGCGTTTCGTCAGGACGCCGCGGCAGCGACCTGTAAGAGTCGTCCGGCGAATGATAGTCGAAGACCGCCCGCATCCCCCATTCATAGACGGGGCGCATGTCCATCATCACGCTCGACCAGGCGAGGATGAACAGCATCGGCCAGAGCCAGAGGCCGCCGGCGCGATGCAGGTCGAAGTTCAGCCGAAAAAAGCCGGGCCCGCCCTTGACGAGCCAGGACGGCTTCCAGCGCCGCCAGAAGGCGGCGATCGCGATGGGCAAAGTCAGATAGAAGCCGATGAAGCAGTCGATGCTCCATACCACGGCGACGATGCCCAGCGTCCAGAAGCCCGGGGTCCCGAGCGCCAGCTCCCAATGCACGTCATAGATGAACGGCATCAGATTGATCCAGCCCTGCGACAGATCCCCCCGCATGCGCCTGCCGAGTTCAGCCCCGGTCCACGGATCGAGAAAGAGCTGATTGAAGCCGAGCGCATAAGGCGCGCCCGCCGCCGCATCCTTGCGGGCGACGACTTCAACATTGGCCTGATCCGCTTCGGTGAACTGGACCTCCGCGATCCGTCCCTCGGGAACGAGCTTTTCGGCGCGCTCGGCCAGCGTGGCGAGGTCGAGCGGCGCGACGCCGGGCCTTGGCGTCGCGTAGAGTTGCGGGCTGATCAGGCGCTCCAGCTCGCTGTTAAACGCGAGCAGGCTGCCCGTCAGCGCCGTGACGACGAGAAACCCCGCCATCGCCAGGCCCGCCCATCGATGCAGCCAGACGAAGACGTGGCGGATCATGGCTCAGAACTCCGCGCGGAGCGAGGCGAGAATGGTTCGCGGCGCGCCGGGCTGAATGCTGTACCGATCGTAGGAGGTGGTGTAATAGGTCGTATTGAACAGATTATTGACGTTGAGTTGCGCCGTCAGATTCTTGACCCAAGGCAGCGCGCCCGGCGCGAAGCGATACATGATCATGGCGTTGGCGACCGTATAGCCTGGCAGTTGAAAATCATTGGCGTTGTCGCCCTGGCGTTCGCCGACGACCTTGAATCCCGCGCCGAGGCTGAGACCCTTGAAGTCTCCAAGCGCGTCATATTTGACCCACAGGGCGCCGGCGTTCAGCGGAACGTCCTGCAGGCGATTGCCCTGATTGCCGTTGAGATCCGTTATGAAGCGCGCTTCATCATAGCTATAGCTGCCAATGAGGCTCCAGTTCTCGTCGATGCGACCGGCGATGTCGAATTCGGCGCCCTTGCTTTCCACGGTGCCGGCGGGTTCCGAAAACTGCGTGCCGGGGACGGTTTGAACGATATTGCTCTTGACGATATCGTAAAAGGCGACCGTCAAGGTCAGGCGCTTGTCCAGCAATTCCGCTTTCGCGCCGCCTTCCCATTGCGACCCGACCTGCGGCGCGAAGAGCGGCTGGCCCGGAGCGGCGAGGCCGTTCGTTCTCCCGAAGGACTTTGAATAATCGCCATAGAAGGACAGCCAGGAGGTCGGCTGAACCACCGCGCCGACGCGCGGGCTGAAGGCTTTGTCGACAGCATTCTGGAAGCCGATGCCGGTGGCCGGGTTATAAGGCCCCAAAGCCTCGGCGAATGAACTCGTGCCGGATCCGGCGCCGTAATCGGCCCAGTCATAGCGACCGCCGACAAGCAGATGCAACCGGTCCTCGGCGAGGGAAATCATGTCCTGGGCGTAGACGCCTTTCCAGGTCTGCTGGAACGGAAAGTAAGTGTTGTTGACCGATGGCTTGGCGTATCCGGTAAGGCTATAGGTCGGGAAGTACATGTTGATCGAAGGAATATCAGGCGAACCCGGAAAGTAACTGGAGACGCCGAAATCATGATCGGTCTCGGTGTAAAAATCCGTCCCGACGAGGACGTCATGGTGCAGCGGACCCGTCTCGAACTTGCCTTTCAGATCAAGATTCGAACTGAGATATGTGCGATGGGTGTTGACGTCCCAGAGGCCGCGGGTGATGAGTCCGCTGATTTCATCGACCGAACTATAGTCCGTGATCCTCTGGGCGTAGAGCACGTCGGTGTAAGCGAAACGATTGGTGACGCTCCAGTCCTTGGCAATGTCGAACGTCCAGTCATAGCCGATGAGCCCGCTTTGCAGCCGGCTCGGGTTGACTGCCGTGACCGCCGGGTCCTGGAGATAGCGGCTGATCGGGATGTTCGCCGGGCGGTAGCCGACCGCGGGGATCGCATTATCCGCGTCCGCGACGAAGATTCTGTTTTGATATTCAAGGTCGAGGTTGAGGCGAAACTGTTCGATCGGGTGATAGGTGATCGTCGGCGCGACAAAGGCGTCCTGCGTCGTCACGAAGTTGCGGAAGGAATCCGCGTGCGTGAAATCGAGATTGATGCGGTAAAGCCAGGTCTTGTCTTCCGACAGCGGCCCGGTGGCGTCCACGGTCGTGCGCGTCAGCCCCCAGGATCCGGCCTGTTCCTGGATGGAGTAATAAGGCGTCTCCAGCGGTCGCTTGACGACGAGATTGACGATTCCGCCCGGCTCCAGGCGTCCGAACAGCATCGCGGCGGGCCCCTTCAAAACCTCGATCGACTGCAGATTGGCCGTTTCCAGATGGACGAGATTGGGTATTTGCAGATCGTTGCGAAAAATGCTGGCGCTGTCGAAGCCCCGGATGGTGAAACCTTCGTAAAAGGCGTCGCTCGACGGCTCGACGCTGCTGACATTGCCGACAAGGGCGTCGGTGACGCTGATCGCCTGCTGATCATCCATGAGCTGGCGCGGCACGACCTGGATCGAGCCGGGCGTCTGCAGAATCGGAATGTCGCTTTTCGTCGCGGCGGCCGGGCTTTCGATGTCGACCGTGTAGCCGGTGAACCGGCCGCCGAGTCCCGCGCCATTGACGCTGTTTCCGGGAGCCTCGCCCTCTGCGCCGACGACATCGACCGCAGGCAGGGACGTGACGGCGCCGCTCGCGTCGGCAGGCTGATCGGCGCCCTGCGCAAAAGCGTGGGGTGCAAGGATCGCCGGGCTTGAAGCGAGCGTTGCGAGTATCGTCGTCGCCAGAATCTCGCGCCGGGTTGCGCGAATGGCGATCATATATTTGCTCATGAGAAGTCCTCTTCGGAAGCGCAGAGCCTCGTTGGGCGCGCGACCGTGGTGGGAGACGAAGATGTGGGATCGGCCGCGCGCAGGCGCTCCGCGCCCCGCACATCGAGACGCATGCGCGACAGCGCCACAAATGGGGGCACTGAAGGCAATCAGCAGATTTGGCGGGGACTATTTCCGCGTCGCGACGTCCGGGGCCGGACGGAAGGCGCGCTCAAAGGGCTTGCGGCGGCCCGCGCGGCGGCAGATAGAACTGCGCCGCCGCGCGCGTCGACGCGACGGAAGCCGACGCGAATTCGAGGCGCGAAGCGACGCGGGGCGCGAAAAATACGACGCCCGCCGCCGCGGCGACAAAGACGCTTGCGCTCGAGGCGCAGGCGACGATGCAACACAGGCCGTGGTGGCGGTGCTGGTCGCCGTCCGGCGTTTGCGGCGCCACTTTGCTCTGGGCGCAAATGACGCCGCCATGCGCGTCGACGGCGGCGGCGGGCGCGGCGAGCAGCCCTTGCAGCAAAAGCGCAAAGAGCGCGATCACGCTGATCGCGACGCGCCTTGCAACCGGTCCTTTGCCTGCCTTCACCATTTATTGAAGATCGGGCGGTTCGGCTTGCAAGGCAATATCGGCGCGCGTTGTTTCCCTCTTCGGGGCGATTTTGTCCGGCAGTGTATTCAAACTGCAACTTGCGAGCGCATACTCCGGCACGCGCGCGAAGCTGATCCCCGGTCGCGGCAAAGCGACGATTTGGCGCGAAACGACGGAGGCCGCGAATGGCGAATGAGGTTTCAGGGCGCACCCGCGCGGCGCCGGCGTCGAGGCTGCTCGCGCTCGCCCTTGGCGCGGCGGCGGCGGGAGCCGTCGCCATCGGCGCCGTTGCGATCGGCCGCCTCGCGGTGGGACGCCTCGTGGTTAAAAAGGCGCGCTTCGGGACGCTGGAGGTCGATGAGCTGACGGTGCGCAGGCTGCGCGTGCTGGAGCGCGACGCGCCGAGGGCGTGAGGCGCCCCGCGCTTGCCCCGCCCTACCAGTTCTCGTCCTGCTTGCCGCCGCACTCCCTCCGTTCGAGGCACTGGCAGCGGCCGTTGGGGAGGCAATAGGGCTTGCGGTCCCGCGTGCATTGATAGCCCTGGCCATCCGGTCCCGTGTAGGGGCCGCCGCATTGTCCCTCGGTATCGGCTATGGCCGGCGCGCCGAGGGCAAGGAAAAGGACGGCGAAGGCCGTCGCGGCGAAGGTTCTGACGATCACCTCTGGCCTCCATATTCCATTATACTTCAACGTGCTGACAAGCGGCGGCGGCCCCGCGCTACAGCGGATCGTCGCTCGGCGCGAAGCCGCGCCCACTCGGCGCGCCCTTTGCCGGCGCGACGGCGGCGGAGCCCGGATCGCGGAACTTGTTCAGGATCGGATAGCGCCGGTCGCGGCCGAAATTCTTTCGCGTCACCTTGACGCCTGGCGCCGACTGCCGGCGCTTGTATTCGGCAAGATAAAGGAGACGCTCGATCTTCTTCACCGTTTCAAGGTCATAGCCGGCGGCGACGATGTCGGAGACGCGCATCTCCTTTTCCACCAAACCTTCCAGAATAGCGTCGAGCTCCTCGTAAGGCGGCAGCGAATCCTGATCCTTCTGGTTCTCGCGCAGTTCCGCCGACGGCGGCTTGACGAGAATATTCGCCGGCACGACCTCGCCGTCCGGCCCAAGCGCGTCCTTCGGCTTCCAGCGGTTGCGCAGGGCGGAAAGCCGGAACACCTCCATTTTGTAGAGGTCCTTGATCGGATTGAAGCCGCCGTTCATGTCGCCATAGATGGTCGCGTAGCCGACCGACATTTCCGATTTATTGCCGGTCGTGACCAGCATGGAGCCGAATTTATTCGACACCGCCATCAGGATCACGCCGCGCGCGCGGCTCTGGATGTTTTCTTCCGTCAGCCCCTGTTTCGTACCTTCAAACAGGGAGCCGAGTACGGTCTCGAAGCCAGTGACGGCGGGTTCGATCGGCAGGATATCGTAACGGACGCCAAGCGCGCGGGCGCAGTCCTCCGCATCGGCCAGCGATTCCTTCGACGTGTAGCGATAGGGCAGCATCAGGCAATGCACCCGCGCCGCCCCCAGCGCATCGACCGCCATGGCCGCGCAGAGCGCCGAATCGACGCCGCCCGAAAGGCCCATGACGACGCCCGGAAAACCGTTCTTGTCGACGTAATCGCGCAGGCCAAGGACGCAGGCGGCGTAATCGGCCTCATCCCCCTGCTCGACCTCGGCCTTCGGTCCCTCGACGCAGGAAAAGCCCTTGGGGCCGCGCCGCCACACGGTTTTCGCCACGGTGGAGGCGAAAGCCGGCAGCTGGAAGGAAAGCGAGCAATCGGCGTTGAGGCCAAAGGAGGCGCCGTCGAAGACGAGTTCGTCCTGGCCGCCCACCTGGTTGAGGTAGATCAGCGGCAGGCCGCTCTCGACGACGCGGGCGACCGCGACAGTGAGCCGCTCGTCGGTCTTGGAGCTCCAGTAGGGCGAGCCGTTCGGCACGAGCAGGATCTCGCCGCCGGTCTCGGTGATGCACTCGACAGGGTCCGGCCCCCAGATGTCCTCGCAGATCGGGATGCCGATGCGAACGCCCCGGAAGACGATCGGCCCCGGCATGGGACCTGCTGAAAACACACGCTTTTCGTCGAAAACGCCGTAATTTGGTAGGTCGGTCTTGAAGCGCACCGCCTCGATGCGGCCTTTGTCCAGCAGGGCGTAGGCGTTGTAGGTCTCGCCGTCCTCGACGAAGGGAAGGCCGACGAGCAGCGCCGGGCCGCCATCGGCGGTGTCGCGCGCGAGATCCTCGCAGGCGGCGCGGCAGGCCTCGAGAAAGGCCGGCTTCAGCACCAGATCCTCGGGCGGATAGCCGGCGATGAAAAGCTCGGAAAACATAAGGATATCAGCGCCGAACGCCGCTGCCTCGGCTCTGGCCGCGCGGATCGCCGCGACATTTCCCTTGATATCGCCGACGGTGCAGTCGATCTGGGCGAGGCCGATGACGAGGGTGTCGGCGCTCATTGCGCCATCGCGCGAAGAAACAAGGAAAAATGCGTCATCTTACTTGTCCAGGGCCTCCGCGAGCCGCCCAAAACGCTTGGCTCTCCGCGTCGTGTCAAATTGATCTAACACGCCTTTATGTAAGTTTCGCCTGAAACGCCCCGCGCACGGCGGCAGGGTGTTTCACGTGAAACACCCCCCGCGCCGGGCGCGGGGGACGCTGTTTTTCAACGCGATTGCATTGACGATTATTCGGCCGCCGCGGCGTGAACGACCGGGCCGCGCCCGATGCGCTCGCGCTTCAAAAGTTCGGCGACCAGGAAAGCGACCTCGATCGCCTGCTCGGCGTTGAGGCGCGGATCGCAGTAAGTATGATACCTATCATGTAAATCGGAATCGGTGATCGCCCGCGCGCCGCCGGTGCATTCGGTGACGTTCTTGCCGGTCATCTCGAGATGCACGCCCCCGGCATATGTGCCTTCGGCCTGATGCACCTCGAAGAAGCTGCGGATCTCGCTCATGATGCGATCGAACGGGCGCGTCTTGAAGCCCGAGGCCGCCTTCACCGTGTTGCCATGCATGGGATCGCAGGACCACACGACGCGACGCCCTTCCGCCTTCACGGCGCGGATCAGCGCCGGCAGATAGTCGCCGATCTTGTCGGCGCCGAAGCGGCAGATCAGCGTCAGGCGCCCCGGCTCATTGTCGGGGTTCAGAATGTCGATCAGCCGGATCAGCTCTTCAGGCGCCAGCGTCGGCCCGCATTTGAGGCCGATTGGATTCTTTACGCCCCGCGCATATTCGATATGCGCGTGGTCCGGCTGGCGCGTGCGATCGCCGATCCAGATCATGTGGCCGGATGTTGCGTAATGATCGCCTGTTGTCGAATCAACCCGCGTCAGCGCCTGCTCGAAACCAAGCAACAGCGCCTCGTGCGAGGTGTAGAAATCGGTTTGGCGCAGTTCCTGATGCGACTCGGGATCGAGCCCGATGGCGCGCATGAATCCGAGCGTCTCGGAGATGCGGGCGGCGAGCTCCTCATAGCGCGCGGACTGGGGGCTGTCATGAATGAAGGACAGCATCCATTGATGCGCGTTTTCGAGATTGGCGTAACCGCCAGTGGCGAAGGCGCGCAGCAGATTGAGCGTCGCCGCCGACTGGCGATAGGCGTCGAGCTGGCGCGAGGGGTCCGGCACGCGCGCCGCCGCGTCAAAGGAGATGTCGTTGACGATGTCGCCGCGATAGCTTGGCAGCGAGACGCCGCCGACGGTCTCGTTCGGCGACGAGCGCGGCTTGGCGAATTGCCCGGCGATGCGGCCGACCTTCACCACGGGCAGCGCGGCGGCGAATGTGGCGACGACCGACATCTGCAGGAAGACGCGGAAGAAATCGCGGATATTATCGGCCGAATGTTCGGCGAAGGCTTCGGCGCAATCGCCGCCCTGCAGCAGAAAGGCCTCGCCGTCGGCGACCTTGCCCAGCATGCGCTTCAGTTTGCGCGCCTCGCCCGCGAAGACGAGCGGCGGAAAGCCGGCGAGCTGGCGCTCGACGTCGGCGAGCGCGCTCGCGTCCGGATAGACGGGCGACTGCTCGATGGGCTTACCCCTCCAGCTCGCGGGCGACCAATTCTCGGCGGACATTTTTCCAAACTCCCTGGGGCGGCCCCTGAAAACGGGCCGAAACCCAGCAAAGAATTGCATTTTTTCGGTGGCGGCCGCAATCGAACGCGTGCTTTAGCAGGGGAAAGCGGGCGGGAGCAAGGGTTTTGGCCGCCGACGGCAACGACAAGGTTCCTTTTTTGTTCTACCAATCGGGCGGTTCGCCTAAGTCGATTAAGCTCGGTCCGGGTGATAGCCACGAAAACGAAGCGACGCTTCATCATGCCATTCTCGCCGCGGCGCCTTCAGGCATTGGTATTACGCAAATGCCAAACAACTGACCGGGAACGCCGCGTTTGCAAATTTAGCCGATCGGCTCGATGCGATGCCGAAGCGCCGGCTGCGCCGGCGCGCGCATGCTCGCGTCCTTGATAGGAGCGACCCGCTCGCCACGCTGGCCGCCGGGAGATGATTGGCGCGCTGCGGTCTTCCCGCGAACGGCGCAACGCGCCCCTTGCCTGAATGGCGCGCCGCGCCGGTTGCCGCGGGCGAAGCGCGGAAAGCGCTCCGCCCCTTGGGCCGTCCCCTCGCGTTGGGGGCGGCCCATCTCACCCGGCCTTTGTCAAAGCTGCGACGACGTCGTGGCGTTGAACTTCGTGGCCGTCGCCGTTTCGAGATTGGTCAGCGCGCTGTCGATCACGGCGAATATCGTCGCCCTCGACGCTGCGTTGGAAAGATCGAGCGCCGCCGAGGCCGAGACCTTGTTGCTCGTCAAGGCCGAGGCGAAGGCGGTGGTCGCCTGCGCCGCTGTGAAGAATTGCGCCGATGTTCCCTTGGAATAGTCGAGCGTCTGGATCACGTTCGAGAAAACGCCCTGCAGCGCGGCCATGGTGAAGACAACATGATTGGCCGGCGTTGTGACGGCCGACGGGCTGGTCGTCGGCACCGGATTGTCATAGAGCTGATCGAGATAGTAGTGCACCTGATAGGGGTATTGCGTGTAGGAATCGGAGTTGCCCCAGGTCTGGGCGTAGCTGTTGACATTCGCAATGGTCGTCGCCGTCGCCGTCGCGCCAAGCTTGCTGTAGTAGGTGACGAGCGGGCCGTAATAGCCCTGGTTGTAGGCGACGTTCAAAATGACGTCGAGAAAGCTGTTCGGCAGATTGACGAAATTCGCAAGAGCTTCGTCATAGACCGGCTCCCAGGGCGTTTGCCAGCCATTGGCGCCTTTTCCGGTGACGCTCAACGCGACCATGTCGTTATAGTGGAAGAACGCCGTCAGAATCGGCCCGTAATATTTATTGTTGAACGAGGCCGGCGTCGCCTTGCTGTATTGCGTCGCCGCATTGGCCATGGTGAAGCCGATGTTCTTCTGGATCGCGACATAATTTATGAGCGAATGGCCCTGTGGCGCGTAAGTGCCGGAAACCATGTCGGCGGCGTAATTGTTGATTTGATAGGGGCCACCCTGACCGACGCCCATGACTGCCTGTTGATTCGGCGAAGGATCGATGCGGCTGTCGCTCGCCTGATAATATTCGGTCGCGATATTTTCCTGCAGCAGCTGCGCGAAGATCGAGCCGACGAGATAATCCTTGTTGAAGCGGATGCCAGGATAGCCCTCCGTCACGATATGGCCATACATCACGCCCGCGATGATGTTGGACATGATCAGATCGTCATAATTGCCGCCGGTCAGCGCCAGCGAATCCGCAGCCGAGCCGACGCCAAGAAGGAGATGGAAGTTGATCGCGCCGGAGCTCGCGCTGCTCGCGCCAGTGCTGGCGGCTGGCGTGGTAACCGAGAGCGCCGCAGATTTCGCCGAAAGGCCGACGGAATCGATCGCCGCCACCGAGAAGGAATAGGTCGTCTT
>Ga0182014_10001616_pt1 | contig 29856 bp, 26 predicted proteins | sample 612S2DmetaG_FD_120489 | JGI IMG/M metagenome (GOLD analysis project Ga0182014, IMG submission 120489) | Permafrost microbial communities from Stordalen Mire, Sweden - 612S2D metaG | ecosystem: Environmental > Terrestrial > Soil > Wetlands > Permafrost | place: Sweden: Stordalen | collected... | reverse complement strand
GTTGGGCGCGTAGAGGAGGCCCTGGCCGGGCTGGACCAGGGCGACTTGGGCGACTTTGCCCGAAAACGGATCGGCATAGTAGAGGCCGAGAGGCCGGGACTGAAAGACCTGGCCGGAGGCCGTCGTTAGCGTGATTGCGCCGGGGCTGGTGACATCCGCATTGATAACGGCTTTCATCTGGCCGTGGACGGCCTGGACGCCAGTGGGCTTAATCTCAATGAGGTCCTGGGACTCGGCCCACCCGCCCTGGGCCTGAGCGGAGTTGGTAGTCCAATAATTCATGCCCGCGTCGAGTTCCGTATATCCCTGAACCTGCTGCGTGACCTCGCCAGTGGCGCTGTTTGTCAACTGAACGGCATGCTGCCAGACTCGGTAATTTGCGCCGACGTCGGTAACGGTGTACGGGGGCTCGGGGGCTGTCTGCGCGGGCGTGGCCAACGCGATGGCCATTAGGGCACCAGCAAGCGGGAGCACGAATCGTGCATTAGTCGCTGTAGAACGGATGTCAGTTCTCATAAGGCTCCTCAAATCTTTTCCAACATTCTGCCTTTCTGACCAAATGCACGACTACAGATACCTGCCTGCGGAGGCTTTCCGGATATTGCAAATTGCTCGACATTTATTGTCGCGTCAATAGTGGCTGTACGGTTGAAATTGAAGGCGACGGGCCGCGTATTTCATCGGGAACGAGTCGATGAGTTTGTCATAATCTCAACGCCAATCGGTCAGTCGGTACGGTCGACTGGTTCTCTTGGCGCGGTTGCAAACGCGCTGCGAAGTCTCCCCGGCTGGAGATTCGCGGCCGTCGGTTTAGCTGATCTGCATCGTCGTCCTTAATGGTACCAGTTAATGAGATTGTCGTGTTCTCACCCAGTGCTCTTGCACCGCCTGGCGGAACTGAAGGCAAGCGCGATGATCTGCGATGCTCTATATGACATTCTCATTAACTGAGCCATTCAAGGCCCCCGAACAATCCGAATCCGAAGGCTCTCGTAACCTTGACGACCTCTCCGGCGTCTTTAGATTGTAGCCCTCGGCTGCGGGCGGCACGAGGGTAGAAGTATCTCCGCGCCGGGGTCGGATGGCGGGAAAAGAGGAGGGTGGAAAGCTAGAAACAAGCAAGGAACATCCTAGGAACATGCTTGCAACATGCTCGCTACTATTGCGCTGCTGTGGCGCTGCTGTGGGGCGCTGCTATGGTGGCGCGATGGTGTTAGCGTGGTCCCTCACGCCGCCTGGGAGCGGGGTTCCCTGGCCCTTCAGGCGGCGGCACATCCGCATAGGTTCTCTTCAGCGTGTCTTTGCGGCCGTTGATGACCTGGCGCGTCCAGATGAAGACGCGTGAACCGGGCGGGGGCTCGCCAAACTTCTTGACGTAAAAGTCCGTGATCTCGCTCCGGCCATGCAGCGCCTGGGGCAGCCGGCCCAAGAGGACGCCGGTTCTGGATTTCCAGCGCCTCGACCGGATTGGGGCGGAGTCAAAGGAGGCCAACGGCCTTGCCACCTCCTGAGACTGAATCTACTTTGACCGCATGATTGAGCCCAGCCGCCGATCCGCTCGCCTTGCGAGCCTGGCCGCGCTTTCCGTCGCGTGCCAGGCGCTGCTCATCGTGGTCCCGAGCCGCGCCGAGAACTGGCCGCAATGGCGCGGGCCTTTCTTCAACGGCTCGACCACCGAGAAGGGATTGCCGGTCCAATGGAGCAAGACAGAGAACGTGGCCTGGGTTGCGCCGCTGCCGGGTTACAGCAGCGCGACGCCGGCGGTTTGGGACGATTGCGTCTTCGTCTCCAGCCCGGAGGAGCAGAAGAACCTGCTCCTGATCTGCCTGGATAGAAAGTCCGGTCAGGTGCGCTGGCGAAAGGGGGTGGGTGGCGGGGACCGCCAGCAGGGTCTCAATAACATGGCCTCCCCGTCGCCGGTGATCGACGGGAAGCGGGTCTTCAGCTTGTTTGCCACGGGCGATCTGGCGGCATTTGATTTCTCCGGCCAGGAGCTTTGGAAGCGGGACCTGGGAAAGGAGTATGGGCGGTTCGCCAATATGTGGATTTACGGGTCCAGCCCGATGCTCTACGGCGGCAAGCTTTACGTGCAGGTTGTGCAGCACAACCCGCGCCCCGAGAGCTACACCCACGCGCTGGACGACAAACCCGAACGCGAGTCCTTCCTGCTATGCCTCGATCCGCAGACGGGCACGAACCTCTGGCGCCATGTCCGGCCCACAGATGCCGTCGAGGAGTCGCAGGAGGCCTACTCGACGCCAATTCCTTATGCCGGCAAGCAAGGCGAGGAGATTCTCGTGGTCGGGGGGGATTACGTCACGGCGCATTCTCCCGACACCGGGGCGGAGTTATGGCGCTGCGGCGGATTGAACGTCAGGCACGAGCACTTTTGGCGCATTGTCCCCTCAGCGGTGGTGGCGGACGGGATGGTCATCGCCTGCGGACCGAAGCGTGATCCGGTTCTCGGCATCGAAGATGGAGGGCGAGGGCTGGTGACGGAGACCAATATCGCCTGGCAGTTCAAGGAGTCTCCCAGCGATTGCGTCACGCCGCTCTCTTACCAGCAGAAACTTTTCGTGCTGGATGGCGACCGCCAGGTGATGACCTGCCTGGACCCGCAGACCGGCGCGAAAGAATGGCAGGGGAACCTGGGGGTGAAGGAAATTTTCCGCGCCTCGCCCACGGGCGCCGACGGGAAGATCTATTGCGTCAGCGAAAACGGCACAGTCATCGTGCTGGAGGCGGCCAATGATTTCAAAATCCTCTCCACCATCCGCATGGGCGAAGCCCCGGTGCGATCCTCTATTGCAGTGGCGCACGGGGAGCTGTTCATCCGTACGGCGCAGAATCTGTATTGCGTCCGGAACCCCGGCCGCGGTGAACCTTGACCGCGCGAACTATGGGGCTGCCTTACAAACTGGCGACGCTGCTGTATTGCTTCAGCGAGCGCGACGAGGTCTTGCTTATGGAGCGGGCGCAAGAGCCCAACCTGGGCTTGTGGAGCCCGTGCGGCGGCAAACTGCAAACGGACACGGGCGAATCTCCTTACGCCTGCGCCTGCCGCGAGGCGCAGGAGGAACTTGGCCTGGCGCTTTCGCCTTCGGACTTGCACCTGACCGGGTTGGCGAGCGAGCACGGCTACCAAGGCCAGAGCCATTGGCTGATGTTCCTGTTCGAGGTGAAGCGGAGATTGAAGGCGCTGCCGCCCGCGCATCGCGAAGGGCGGTTTCAGTTCTTCCCGCGCGAGGCCCTGCCGAAGCTGGCGATCCCACAGACCGACCGGGAGCGCATTTGGCCCTGGTTCTGGGAGCACCGCGGCGGCTTCTTCGCCGCGCATTGCCATTGCCATCCCGATGGGGGCAACGAGTGGACGCCGGAAGAATCAAGAGTTGTTCATGCCTGACGAACCGATCATTGACCTGCAGAGTGACCACTTCTTCATGGGTGAGGCGTTGCGCCAGGCGGCCAAAGCCTATGCGGCTGAGGAAGTCCCCGTCGGCGCGGTAGTGGTGCGCGAGGGGCTGATCATCGCCCGCGCTTTCAACCAGGTCGAGTTGCTCAAAGACGCCACGGCGCATGCGGAGATGCTGGCTTTGACGCAAGCCGAAGCGACGGTGGGCGACTGGCGGCTGACAGATTGCACGCTGTACGTCACCAAAGAGCCCTGCCCGATGTGCGCCGGGGCCATTGTTCATGTGCGCCTGGCCCGCACCGTGTTCGGAGCCAGCGATCCCAAGGCGGGCGCGGCTGGCAGCGCACTAAACTTGCTGCAGTTCCCAACGTTGAATCATCGCTGCGAGATTACCGGCGGCGTGCGCGAGCCAGAATGCCGCGCCCTCCTCCAGGCATTCTTCGCCGACCAGCGCAAAGGCAAGCAATGACTCTCGCCCGCCCATCGGGCCTCAGCTCACGGCGACGAGCGATGCCTTGGCACCCTGATGGTCGCGGGCGACTCCTTGCGCGCGCGGGTCGAGCACCGGTTTGCCATCCACCAGGAATCGGTAATGATGATGCCCATGAGTCAACTGGACCTGAATGAGCCAGGCGCCGTCAGGCTGCCGCTTCATGGGGTGGGCCGCCAGATTCCAATCATTGAAATCACCGGCGATATGGACTTGTTTAGCTTCCGGGGCCACGCAGATGAAGTTTATCGGCTTGGCCATCTTCTTTGCGGAATAGCGATCGGGGGCGAAGAAGGAACGTACTTGATGCATCAAACTACAATCGATTACTGATGTTTACTCTGGCACGGGCACTACGCAAAAGCGTCAGCAGACAGAAGCAAAAGCGGCGGCAGCATGCAAGCGAGAAATGGAGTTTCTTGAAAGGGAGTTGCGGCCTGGCAGAACGCCGTTGCACCAGGGAGAATTGCCCCATAACTTGTGTGCGTTGCGATGAACACAGCCGAGTCCAAATATACTGAAAGCAAGGCGTACCTTGCCCGCTGCGAGCGCGAATCAACCCTGGCTTTGCGCGAGACCGGGACGAGGCGGGCGCTTGAGTTCGGCCGGGAGGATGAGTGGCTGCGTTGCGTCAAGGGCGACTTCCCCAAGTACATCCCATTCCTGAAGGAGAAGTGCGGCTTGGAATTCCGAGGCCGGATTCTGGAGATAGGCGCCGGCGGAGCATGGCTCAGCGCGGAGCTTTCGAAGCAGCCAAGAGTGGTGGAGGTTATCGCGATGGACCTGTCGCCGAGGCTGCTGAAGGAACAGGCGCCGAAGGTGTTCAAGTTGCTCAATGCCAACGCGGCCAAGATCACGCGCATGCCGGGTGACTACCATGATCTTGACTTCCCGAACAATCACTTTGACTTCGTGGTATGCTCCGCCGTGTTGCACCGCGCCGCGAACATCGTGCAGGTGCTGCGCGAAGCCAAGCGGGTGTTGAAGCCGGGCGGGCAGTTTGTCGCCATTCGTGAACCAGTGTGGCCGTTGGTAAAGATCAAGTCCCGCGCGAAGATGCTCGCCAAACTTGTTGCCACGGGTGTAAACGAGCGCTTTTATACGCTCTCCGACTACAAGGAGTTCTTCAAACAAGCGGCCCTGCCGTTGCAGGTTAAACGCATCAATCTATCCAGCGGATTCAAGTATTACGTCAACAAAGTCGTCAACGGCCTGACCCATGCCCGTTATGCATTTGTCGGATCAAAGCGCGGCAGGACGATAGCGGAGAGTGGCCAAGCGGCGAGGTCGGGAAGCGGCCCTGCCGGCCCACGCACCCGATGAACCAGCGCCCGTTTCAGGCGCGGACTCCAGTTGCGCGGGGGCAACGCTAAGCGTGGTTGCCGTATGCGCAAGCCGTTCAGCCGCAGCAAGATCCTCAGGAGGGAGCGGCGGAAGGAGAAACGCCAAGTTCGACCAGTGCTTGAGCTATAGCCCCGATTACTGATTCCACCGAGATCGAGGCGGCGGGAGACGAATCTCCCGCGGTTACCGCCCAGTCATGGTGCTGGTACGGAAACCCTGGTTCGGAGGCCGGGTAACCGATTAGCATGACGACGCGTTTTTGCATGGCGACAGCCAAATGCAGCAAACCCGTGACCCCGCCGACGACCAGACTGGACAATTCTATAACCCCGGCGGTGGCCAGGAGCGAGAGGCCTGCGGATGTCACAAAGCCTTCTTGGCGCGCCGGTTCGAGGCTGGCGTGATCGGCTGGCCCCCCACTGAAGATGACCTGCATCCCCGCCGCTCGCCAGTGCTTGGCCAGAACCAGGTACTTCTCCAGCGGCCAGTTCTTGATGGGTGAACTGGTAAAGGGCTGGATGAGCAGCGTCGGCTTGGCCGGGTCGCAACCGCTGGCGGCGAAAAACTCCAGCGCCGCTTGCCGTGCGTGGGGCGGAAGATGAAACTCATTCCGGCTCGGCCACGGCTCGAGGCCGCACTGGTGCAGCAGCGAGAGATTCCAATCGGCGATGTGGATGCGGTCGTCACGCGTGGCTGCTCTGGTGTACGCCCACCGTCGGCTAGAGCGATAGACGCTGCCCCAACGTTGCGGGGCTCCGGTCCACCACGTCAGCAGCGCAGTCTCGCCGTAGCCTTGAAAGTCAACCGCCAGCGAGAACCTCGGCCGGCGCAGCCGGCCCAACAAACCGACCATTTCCCTTGCGATCGCCACAGGGTTGCGCTGCCGCAGCCGCGCGCGATCCATGGTGATGATGTGGTCCAGGTCCCGAAAGCCCTCCAACAACGGCGCGTATTCCTTGGAAACCAGGAAACTGATTCTCGCCTCTGGGAAAGCCCCTCGGATCCGATGGACCGCCGGCAAGGTGAAAAGGATGTCTCCAATTGACTTGAGGCGGATCAGCAGGATGTTTGCGTTTGCCTCCATTGAACCAATGGCCGAAGAACTGGTGGCTTGACCAGCCATGCTTCGTTCCAGTCCGGCTGGACCGCTCATCGGAATCTGGCTCGCGCCAGTCGCTCCTTGATCGCTTTGAAACTGATGGACTGGTAGCGCGCCAGGATGCGCTTTAGTTCGAACAGCGGCGTGGCCTTCGTATTGACTCCGAACTCTGTGGTGCAGGCCGTTTCATATCCCGCCTCAATGACCAGGTCGCGCACGGCTGGATTCCAGTCTCCATACGGGTAACAGAAATGCCGGACGGGCCGACCAAAGCGGTCTTCGAGCTTCTTCTTGCTGGCGAAGATCTCTTCCCTCGCCTTATTGAGGTTAATCCGGGTCAGGAACGGATGCGTGATGGTATGCGAGCCGATTTCGTGCCCGACCGCCAGCCATTCTTTGATCTGGGTGCCGTCCATCATGGACTGCCGCGCCTCCCCTTCCAGAATCTCCCATTCATTCCAACCGCCGATCAAGCCCACCGTCAGGAATTCAATGGCGTGAAACCCATGCCGGGCGAGCGGCTCCAGACCATGCTGAAACACATTGGCGAAACCGTCATCAAACGTCAGCGCAATCCTCCTGCCGGGATTCCCTTCATACGACGGCGGCGGGCCGTAGGCAGGGGTAGTAAAGCCAGCCGCGTGCAATTCCGACAACTGCCGTTCGAAAAGAGAGCGGCTCACATAAAGCCCCTTGAGCCGGACGCCCCGCGGGCGCGGTCCCAGCTTGTGATACATCAGCCACGGCATCCCGGCTGCGAACATGCCGGTGAACGGTTTGAGTGAAGTGAAGTATGGCGGAACGCCGGCATGCTTCCGGTCGGGCAGACTGGCTTCTTCGTTAAGCGCGTTCACGGTCGCCGATGCTGGTGCAATACCGCAAGCGGAGTCAACCCTCGGTACCAAGAGCAACAGGCCCATGCGACCGCCTGTTTTCTTTCAGGACAATATGTCTAAGAATCTGGATCATCTCCTCTCTCCCGCATTATTCCGTTCCAGCCTTGGCGTTCATTGCGGATGGCCCCTTAACCCGTTGGATCTCAAGGAGAAGGCGTCTTGGAATCCCGCCCCCTTGGGGAAGACGCTTCTGCAATGCGACCATTTCCCGGTCCACCCGCTCGTGTTGGCATGCTTCTCGCATCCAAGACCCCAAATGACGATTTTGGCACTGGCAGGTCGGGTGAGGCGCGCGGCGCTCAGCGTTTTTCTCTGTGGCGGTTTTTCTGCCCTCGCACCTTTATCCTCTGCTGCTGCTGGCACAGCTACGCTGGTCTGGGACCCCAGTTCCGGCACCAACGTCATCGCCAATTATAACATTTACTATGGTGTTGCCACCGCCACGTACACCAACGTAGTCGCGACTGGCACCAACACTACAGTGACCATCTCTAACCTGGTCGAGGGTGCCATCTACTATTTCGCCGCCACCGCGGTTGATACTTTCGGCCTGGAGAGTGCCTATTCTACAGAAGCTTCCGCCCTCATCCCCGCGAATAAACCGCCGACGGACATTACTTTGGCCACAATCTTTATTTCGACGCCTCCGAAGACCACCCTGCGTATTCCCATCGGCAGCTCACTGGTGAACAGGGGCCAATTGACGTTCAGTTTCGACCCTGGGGCGCCCGCGAACGCTCGGATCACGTCCAGCAGTGGATTGGTTACATGGAATGTCACGTCGGCGTATGCCCTGACCACGAACTCCTTCGATGTCAGGATCACCGACAACACTTCGCCATCCCCACAGACGGTGCAGCCGGTGGTCGTTGTGGTGGAGGATTATCTCGAAGTTGACCTTGGTGCGGCCGCCACGCCGGCTGGTCAAGTCGTCAGCCTCCCCGTGACCTTGGACTCGAGCAGTGGAGTGACTAACCTGGTTTTTGCGGTTCAATGGCCTGCGGGGCGTTTCACAAACGCGACGTTGTCCGCCCTCGCTTCCAGTATTGCGTCGGGCACACTCCAAAACCAGGGCACGAATATGTTGATCAGCCTGCAGACCAAACCGGGACGTGTCCTCAGCGGGTCGGCACAAATTGCTCAATTGAACCTCCAGGCGGTGCCGGGCCAGCAATCGGCGTTCGTGCCGTTGGCCATTAGCAGCGTGGCTGCGGCGGCCCAAAACGGCAATTACTATCAGAATTGCTTTCCGTATAACGGCGAGGTGGTGGTCGTGGGCAATGCTCCGCTTCTAAGGGGTGCCCAATCCAGCGGTTCATCGCAAAGCCTGACATTGTATGGAACGGTCGGCGTTAACTACCAGTTGCAGTACAACATCACCGGAATCTCCTCGGCAGCGTGGCAGCCAGCGCTAAGCTACCTTCAGACGAACATCGCCCAAACCGTAGTCATGACCTCCTCCAGTCCGCTAGCCTTCTATCGCCTCATGGCCCAGTAATCCACGCTCAGAGCCCCCTCTTCAATACCGGATAGCTCGATCTGAGGACGCAGACCTGGGGTCTCGTCAAGCAAGGTCCTTGATCTCGAACTTCCACCTTCACCATTCCGAGATCCACCCCGAACTTTACACTGCGACCCCCTCGCCCCGTTCGGGCTGTGTTTTCGCTTCCGGTTCGTCAGCATCCCCTGTAAGCTCTACAGGCGGTTGGGCTGCTGTGCCGCGGCCTTCAGGTGCGCGTCCGTAACCCGTCTTTCAAGCTATGGAATTTATAGACCTAAAAGTGCAGTACCTTCGCTGCCAAAGCGAGATTGACCAGCGCATGCGGCAAGTGCTGGCGCACGGCCACTTCGTTATGGGGCCGGAGATCGCCGAATTGGAGCAGACGCTGGCTCCCTACGTGGGAGTGGCGCATTGCATCACCGTGGCCAGTGGCACCGCCAGCCTCGAAATCGCGTTGCGCGCCCTCGACATCGGGCCCGGCGACGAGGTCATCACCGTCCCGTACACCTGGATCAGCACGGCCGAAGTCATCCGCCTCGTGGGCGCGCGGCCCGTGTTTGTCGACATCGAGCCGGTTACTTTCAATCTGGACCTGGCGCGCCTCGAGGCGGCTTTTTCTCCCCGCACCAAGGCGCTCATTCCCGTCAGCCTCTTCGGCCAGATGCCGGACTACGAGCAGATCAACGCTATCGCGCGGCGGCACAACGTCCCCGTAATAGAAGATGCCGCGCAGAGCTTCGGCGCCCGGCAACGCAACAAGCGCAGTTGTGGTGTCACTGCTCTTGCCAGCACCAGCTTCTTCCCGGCCAAGCCACTCGGTTGTTACGGCGAGGGCGGGGCGTTGTTTACCAGCGACGATGCGCTGGCGGATCGGATGCGTGCGATTCGGACCCACGGCGGGCTCAAGCGGCATCATCATCCCCTGGTGGGGACCAACGGACGTTTCGACACGTTGCAGGCGGCGGTGCTGTTGGCTAAATGGCCCCACTTCGAGTGGGAAGTCGAGCAGCGCGGGCGCATCGGGGCGCGATACTCGGACAAGCTGCGCGGGCTATGCGTGGTGCCGGAGGTGAAAGAGGGTAACACCCACGTCTATGCCCAGTACACCATTCGCGTGCCTCAGCGCGACCAAGTGGCTGAGAAGCTCAAAGCCAAAGGCATCCCCACCGCCGTGTACTATCCCAAGTGCCTCCATGAGCAACCGGTCTTCGCGAGCCTGGGTTACCATCTGGGAGACTTCCCCGTCTCCGAGCAGGCCGCGCGCGAAGTGTTGAGCTTGCCGATGCACCCGTACTTGAGCGAGGAGGAGCAAGACAGAGTAGTGACGGCATTGCAGTCCGCCCTCCAATAACCACCCGTGATGAGCATGAACACGACCACCACCACCGCCTGCGCGCGCGACGTCGCCCTCGTGGGCGCAGGCTATTGGGGCAAGAACCTGGCCCGCAATTTCAATGCCTTGGGGGTCTTGCACACCCTGTGTGACACCAGCCCGGATACCCTTGCGGCCTTTGGCGCCGAGTATAAGTCGGTGGCAAAAACAACGGACTTCGCCCGCGTGCTACAGGATCCCATAATCCGCAAGGTGGTCGTCGCGACCCCGGCAGTGCAGCACTACCAATTCGCCAAGGCCGCCCTCGAGGCCGGCAAAGATGTCTATGTCGAAAAACCATTATGCGTCGTAGTGGCCCATGCCGAAGACCTCGTGAAACTCGCCGAAGCCAACCGGCGCATCCTCATGGTGGGCCACTTGCTCCAATACCATCCCTGCATCGTGCGCCTCCGGGCCATGCTCGGCCAGGGCGACCTGGGCAAGCTCTGTTATATCTCCTCCAACCGCTTGAACCTGGGCAAGATTCGCCGTGAGGAGAACGCGCTCTGGAGCTTTGCCCCGCATGACATCTCGGTGATTCTGGCTTTGGTTAACCACCAGTTCCCGGAGCAGGTCCGATGCGTGGGCGGGACATTTTTAACTTCCGGCGTGGCGGATACCACGATGACTACCCTGCGTTTTGCCGGCGGCGTCCGCGCCCACATTTATGTCTCCTGGCTCAACCCTTTCAAGGAGCAAAAGCTGACCGTGGTCGGGTCCGAAGGGATGGCCGTCTTTGATGACACCAAGCCCTGGGCCGAGAAGCTGGTGGTGTATCGGGATCATCTCCACTGGAAGGACGGCCAGACGCCCACACCCAATAAGATTACCGGCGAATTCGTGGTGGTTCCGGAAGGCGAGCCGTTGCGCGAGGAATGCAAGCATTTCCTGGAGCGTTGTGAGGACCGGCGTCCGCCACGCACCGACGGCCATGAGGGGTTGCGCGTGCTTCAGGTGCTGCAAGCCGCACAAAACAGCCTCGAAAAAGACGGCGAGGCGTTTGCGCCCGCACTTGAGCCAGCCGTTCAGGCGCAGGTGCCCTTGGCGGCCCAGGCTGCCACCCCAGCTATACCGGATTACTATGTCCACCCGACTGCCACCGTGGATGAAGGCGCCGTCATCGGCAAAGGGACCAAGATTTGGCACTACAGCCATATCCAGAAGGAAGCGCGCATCGGCGCCCGCTGCAGTCTCGGCCAGAATGTCAACGTGGACGGTGGGGTCATCGGCAACAACGTCAAAATTCAGAACAACGTTTCCATTTATACGGGGACTATAGTGGAGGACGACGTCTTCTTGGGACCTTCTTGCGTGCTAACGAATGTCACCAACCCGCGCTCGCAGGTGAATCGGCGCGGCCTATACGAGCCGACCATTATTCGGCGCGGCGCCACCATCGGGGCCAATGCCACCATCGTATGCGGCGTCACGATTGGGCGCTATGCGTTCGTGGCCGCCGGTGCAGTGGTGACCCGCGATGTGCCCGATTATGCATTAGTGCGCGGCAACCCCGCGCGCCAGGCCGGCTGGATGAGCCGTCACGGACAACTTCTGACCGGCGGAAAAGACGGCATTCTCCACTGTCCGGAATCCAGCCTGCGCTATCAGCTTGACGACAAGCATGGACTGCGGTGCCTGGATTTGGACGAGGAGACGCCCCTGCCTGACGGACTCACCCTCGGCAAAACCCCCTACGCCAAATTCAAGCAGGAGCGCGCGGACCAGAACGGTCAGTCCGCCACTGCCGCCCGGCTGGCGGCCCGTCCCTGAGCCGGATTCTTTTTACGCGCCTGGCTAGCGGCCATGAAGCGGCAAATTCGAATTGATTTCTGCGACTTCTGGCCTTGGCTGGACAAGCACGACAATTTCTTCTTCAAGCTGTTGAGCGAGCGGTTTGAGGTGCGGATCTGTGATCAGCCGGACTTCCTGATCTACATGAACAACGGGCACGCGCACCGCCTGCACAACTGCATCAAGATATTCTACACCCACGAACCCATCCTCCCGGATTTCCGCGAATGCGATTACGCCTTCACTGCTTTCCACCTTGATGATCCCAGGCACCTGCGCCTGCCCTATTACGTTGTGGAACATGACTCGCCCGCGCCGCTGATCCGGGGACACGAGTCACCCGCGGCGCTCCTGGCACAAAAGACGAAGTTCTGCTCCTTCGTCGTGAGCAATCATCATCCCAAGCGAAACAAGAACCGCTTGGAGATCTTCCAGAAGCTCTCCGCCTACAAGCGGGTCGATTCCGGCGGCCGCTTCCTGAACAACATCGGCGGCCCGTTGCCGGGCGGATATCCGGGCAAGATCGAGTGGATGCGCCAATATAAGTTCCATATTGCTTTCGAGAACTCCGCGCTGCCCGGATACACTACCGAGAAGCTCTGTCAGGCGCTAATGGCTCGGACCCTGCCGATTTATTGGGGCAACCCCCGGGTTTCCGAGGATTTCAATCCCGAGAGCTTCGTCAATGCGAGCGATTCTCCGGACCTGGACGCACTGGTGGAGCGGGTTATCCAGTTAGACCGCGACGACGCCAAGTACTGCGAATACCTTTCCCAGCCGGCCCTGCCAAACAATCAGCCCACGCAGTGGTTCGACCGCCGCCGGCTGCTGGATCAATTCGAAAGGATATTTGACACCGCCGGGCCTTCAGTCACGTCCCGGCGTCGGCGCAAGCGGCTCTTCTCCTTTGGCCGCTGGATCCTCGTCAAACGCTACCATTTGCGCTGACCAGCAAGTCCAGCATCCCGGCCAGCCGCTTGGTCTGGTTGCGCCGTGAGTAGTAGGCTATGGCCTCTTCGTTTCGCGGCAGTTGAATTTGACCAGTCTTCTGCCCTTGGCCATACCAGTCGGTGAGGACGCGCGCAATCTGCTCCGGCGTGTTGGCGGTGAGCCCCGCGCCGGTGCGCCGGAGGAGGCTGGCAACATCCCCGTTGTCATCGGGCACAGCCAATATGGGCCGCCCGGCGCCGAGATAATCAAATAGCTTGCCCGTCAGCACGCCCTTTTGCCCCGTGACGGTCAACAACAGCAGCACTGAACTTGCTTGTTGAACGGCGGCTATTTGCCGGTGGGGAACCAGCGGGTGGAGGCGAATCGGCAAGGTGTTCATCGCGCCGGGCAAGGCGGCGTTAATTTGTTCCACTGTCGGTCCATAGCACACCAGCTCGATTCCTCCCGGCGGCACGACTCCTCTCCGCAGCAGCAGGTCCATGGCCTGCAACACCGGGCTTGGGTTCTGGACCGACAATGTGAGATTGCCGGTGTAAGCGAGCGTGAAGATGCCCTGCTGCGCTGGCGGCGCCGCCGCGAACAACTCCGGATCGAAGCCGTTCTCGATCACCTCAACGGGCCGGCCTGTGGCTCGGCTAAGTCCCGCGGCTAGGTACGGCGAGACCGTCACAATCGCATTTGCCTGCCGGCACAACCGGCGTTCGTGATACGCCCAAATCGGACGCTTGTACCACGAGCCGCGTGGCTGCACGTTGAAGCTGTCGCGGATATCTGCCATCCAGGGCAGGTTCATCTCCGCAGCCGCCTCCCGGGCCAGGCCGAGCGTGACCAGCGGATCGCTCGTGGCCCAGATGGCATCGAAACGCACTTTGCGCGCCAGGTCGCGAATTGACTTGGCTGCCGCCTGCCGCCACAGATAGGGAGCGTGAGGCGGACACAAATAAGGCAGCAACTTACGCAGCAGAAACTTCTGGAAGGGCGATTTGTGTGGCGGCTGCGGGAGGCGAATGATCTCCACCTCGGCCGGGATGTGCCCCACATAATCTGGATCGTAATTTGGCCGGTCCGCTGGCCAATCCTCGCAAATCACTGTAGGCAACCAGCCCTGCTCGGGCAGGTACTTGGCGAAACACCCGGTGCGGTAGCCCGCGATGTGATTCCGGGGCGGAAAGTAAAAGGCGATTAGAAGCACCCGTTTCATGGCCGCCTCACGCTGAAACTCCGAACCGGCGCATCCACGTCCCCAGGCTGATGATGCGCCAAACTGCGGAATCATACCCTCGGCGCCCGGCGATGGCATCCTCAAGCAGTTCCTTTGCCGCTGGCTTCACTATGCCTTTGCAGGTGACGATCGCCTCAGCCAGCGCGCGGCGGAATTCCTCCGCGCCGGATTGCCTGGCCCAGACCTCCTCGGGTGTCACAAATCCCATCTTGTCCCGGCGCGCCAGCACCTCCGGCGGTACCAGCTCGGACATGCCCGTCCGCAGCACCGCCTTGGTCAAGCCCTGGCGAATCTTGTAATCGTCGGGTAGCCCCGTCGCAAACTCGACCAGGCGATAATCCAGGAACGGCACTCGCGATTCAATGGACTGCGCCATCGAGTTGCGGTCTTCCCAGTGCAGCAGCATTTGCAGATGCGCCCCGCTCAGCAATTCCAGCGACAATTCCAGGGCGGAAGTGTGGCGCTGGAAGCGCGCCGCCAAAGGCCCCGGAAACGACGCGCCCAGGGCGGCTGGCGCCAGCCAGGCTGGCGGCTGTTGGTTGCGACGAAACTGCCGGAAGAGCCTCTGCAAGCCTATTGGGGTCACGGTGTCAACCGCTGCCCGCCAGAAGCCGCTGAGCGCGCCGCTCCAGTGGCCGCGCGCGGCCAGCGCCTCGCGCCAGACAGTGAGCGCTCGCCCCGAACGCAACAGGCCGCACAGAAAGGCGCGGCGAAAGTTGGGGTAACCGTAGAGAAGTTCATCGGCGCCTTGGCCATCCAACATAACCTTAATGTCGGCCTCGGCCGCCAGCTTGAAGACGCACCATTGCGCATAGATGCTTGTGCCGGCGAACGGCTCGTCCTGGTGCCAAACTACGCGGTCGAGCTCGGCGAACAAATCCTTCAGCGACGGAAACACGTAATGCGGCTCGACTCCGGTGGCAGCCACCACCTTCGCGATGAACTCCCGCTCGTCAAACCGCTTGATCTCAGAACACGCCGAGAAGGTTTTATGGGCGCAGGCGGCTGCCTGTTCGCGCAAGAGCCGGTGCGTAGCGCAGACAATCGACGAAGAATCCAATCCCCCGGACAGGCAGGAGCCGACCGACACGTCCGCGCGCAGACGCAGCCGGACCGAATCGATCAGCAGCTCCCGGAACTGTGCGGCGGCGTCGGCGAAGCTGCCATTGAATGGTTTGGGTTGGAGTTGGTACCAGCGAGCCACCGCCACGCCGGACTCAACCGAAGTGCCAGCCTTGGCTTCTCTCCAGTGCCCGCACTTGAGCCGTGCCAGGCAGCCCGGCTCCAGTTGGAACACATCCGCAAACATCGTTTCCCGGCTGTGGTCCTGCAGCCCAGAGAGCAGATAATCGTGGACCGCCTGCCCATTGACGTGCGGGCGCCAGCCGGGCAGGCAAGTGAACGCTTTGATCTCGGAAGCGAACGCGAACAGGCTGTCCGTGGCCCAATAATAGAGCGGCTTGACCCCGAACCGGTCCCGCGCGAGCACCAGTTCGTCCTGCTGGACGTCATAGATAGCCAAGGCCCACATGCCGTTGAATCGCGAGAAGCACTCCGTCCCCCACTGCGCATAAGCCGCCAGGATGACTTCTGTATCACAGTGTGACCGGAACCGGTGCCCGGCAGCCTCCAACTCCGGTCGCAATTCCAGATAATTGTACACCTCGCCATTATAGACAATCCAGTAGCGGTCCTGGTAAGACATCGGCTGGTGGCCCAACGGGGACAAATCCAGAATGGACAAGCGCCGGTGGCCCAGCCCCAGCCAGGCGTCCGCGACTGCCGATTGTGGTCCAAGCTTTCCAGTGGGCCGAAAGGGTATGTCGGCCCGATATACCTCGGGAGGCGTATCCTCCCCACCCAGGCATACCGCCCCGGCTGGGCTCACTAGGATGTAACCCTCATCATCCGGCCCGCGATGCCGCAGCAAGGCTGTCATGTGCCCGATGGGCCGGGAGGCATCACGTGCCCGTGCGAGCAGTCCAACAATGGCGCACATTATGTCATCGGCCGCTCAGCCGGCGGCAGCGGACGCCAATGGCGGCTGCGAGAGACCGGAGCCCCAGCGGCAGCGCCGGTCCGGGATTGCAGCTCCTTGTAGATCTCAATGAGCTCAGCGGCAATCTCGCGCGCATCATGGTATTCCTCGACGTATTGGCGGCTGCGCACTCCAAGTTCATGCCGCCGCTGCCCGTCAGCCAGCAAGTCGCCTACTGTTGCTGCAAGCGAGTTCTGATCCGCGATGACAATGGGCAGATTGTCGGGATAACGCGCCCGCAGGGAGGGCTTAATGTAACAGACCACCGGTTTACCCATGGCCATGGCCTCAAGGGCGGCCAGTCCTTCGGCGCCAATCGTGAATTGATCCAGAAACACATCACACTCAGCGACAGTCTCCAGCGCCTGGCTCCGGGGCATTTGATGCAACAGTTTGAAATCAAACGGGTGCGTCTTGGCGAGCTGGTCGAGGGCGCTCAAGACCGCCTCCGTCCCCTTTCGGGATTTGTCGGAAGGGGCATGGACCAGCAAAGGTCGCAGCTTGTGCGGGTCCGGAAAGCGTGGCGTGAAGTTCCCCAGCGGCAGCCGCTGGCGGGTTTGGTAGTAGCCGGCGAACACGCCGGTCTCCAGGTAGTCGCAAAGCTCAACCCCAGGGATCAGGCATTCAAAGCCGTGCCGCTGGAACAGTCGCTGCGCTCGCCCCGACCGGCAGTTAGCCATCTCGGGGTTCAGCTTGTACATGCGGGCGATGAAGGGGTTGTCGCGGGAAGCTGTTTCAGGGTCACGCAAATCATCTCCCCAAAACTCCACGAGGCGCGGTTTCCTTAGCCATGCCGCCAGGCGCAAATCTATCCCGCGCCAAGTCGTGTCGCCCCAGTGCCAGTGAATCACGTCCGCCCAAGCCATCGCGCGAGCCATCTTCAGGCGCCACCGGATGCCCCGCAACAACCTGCCGGCCGGGTTCGGCTTCTTCATCCAGTCCATTGTCTCAATTCCTGAATGATCCTGGATGCTGGAGAAATTGCGTGCCAAACCCCGGCTATCGATACCCAACGAGCGCTCGGCGCCAACTGTAATCGAGACCTGAGAGGAGATGTTGAACGGCAGGTGCAGTACTTTCATGGTCAGCAGGCCGCTCGAAGCACGCGCGCCGGGTTGCCGACCACCACCGCCTTTTCGGGCACATCTTTCAGCACTACCGCCCCAATGCCAGCGAGGCTGAAGTCGCCCATCCGCACGCCGTTGGTCACGGCGCAGTTCGCCCCCAGGTAGCAGGCGGTCCCAATCTGGACGTTGCCAGCCAGACATGCGCCGGAAGCTATGCAGGTATAGTGACCAACCACCACATCGTGGCTGATGATGGCGTTGGACAGGATCATCACGTGCTTGCCAACCTTGGCCCTCGCGCTGATGGTCGTCATCGGCAGCACCACCGTGCCCGCACCGACCGTGGCAAACCGCGAAACGCTGGCCTGCGGATGGACGATCGTAGCGAAGCGTTCGTCCGGGATCTTCATGGCGGCAAGGATGGTTGGTTTGCGCCAGTAATTCCGGTAGCTCCCGATGCCGTTGACAAAGAGGCAGTCGGAATACTTCGGCGCATCGGAGAGCGGCCCCAGTACCTGGCAGCCTTGAACGGCTTGTCCCCAATGCTCTTTATTATCATCCAGAAAGCCCCTCACCCGGTAGCCAGGCGCCCCACCGGACTCGTTTAGGGCAAGGATGGCATCCAGAATATCAATGCAATTGCCACCCGTGCCGAGGATGAGGATATCGTTCATCGCGTCCGTGAAACGGCCGAGCTAGCCAGCACGCGCCGGACAGCCTCGGCCTCCCGCTCGTCGAAGAAGGGACGGGAAAGTGATATTCTCTGGGCCATTAGTCGGGCTGGCTCCGGTAAAAGTCTGCCGTGCGACGAATTCCTTCCTCAAGGTCCACCTTGGCATCGAACCCGATAAGTTCTCTGGCCTTCTTGACGCTGGGCACCCGCAATTCGACATCGGCGTAGGACTTGTTGGTGAACCGGATGGGCGATTGGCTCCCCAAGACCCGCACGATGGCTTCCGCCAGCCCGAAAATGGTCACCACCGCCCGGGAGTTGCCGATGTTCAAGCTCTCGCCTACCGCGCGCGGGTGCGTCATTGAAAGCAGCAGGCCTTCGATGAAATCATCCACGTAGCACCACGCCCGGATTTGGTTGCCGTCGCCGTGGATTTGGATTTCCTGGTTCTTCAGCGCGCGGAGAATGAACGTGCGCAGGGCGCCTTCGCCCACTTGTCCGGGACCGTAGATGTTGAAGGGGCGCAAGGTGACCGTCGGGAGGCCGAACTCCTGGTGGTAGGCCTTCGCGAGGTGCTCGCCGGCCAGCTTGCTCACCGCGTAGGTCCAGCGGGCCTCACCCACCGCCCCAATCTCGGTGCGGTCGGCCTCATCGGCGCGAAACGCCGAGGTGCCAAACACTTCGCTGGTGGAGAAATCCACGAACCGTTCAAGTTGCGGCAGACCCTTCGCCGCCTCCAGGGCATTAGCGGTACCGATCATATTGATGCGCATGGTCTCCGTGGGCCGTTGGATGACCGTATCGATGCCGGCAATGGCGGCGCAATGCACGACGATGTTTGCCCCATCCATCGCCTGGCGGAGCGCCGCCAAATCGAGCACGTCGCCCTTGACCACGCGCAGCCGCGGGTGGCTGGCATAAGGACGCCCACTCAGCGAATCCCGGCGCAAGTTGTCGTACACGACGATGTCGTTGTCCTCGATCAGCCGCCCGATGAGCGTCGAGCCGATGAAGCCGGCGCCGCCGGTGATAAAGATGCGTTTGTTAATTAGGTTTGCTGTCATGCTAGACTGGGTTGTGCCGGGTTTGACCTCGCCCCAGCCCGCTTTCGGGTGTGGCGCCAATGGCGGAGCTTGCGAAAAGGATATCCTAGAAAGACTTTGCGCCACAGACACAGCCGTTCGCCGAACCCGGTCATTTCAAACCGGCTTTCCCGCGGCACATACCAGTTGTTCAACTGGGTTCGCTTGACCAATTTGTAACCGTGCCGCACCAGGTGCCGGTGTTTGTCAAGGGATTGGCCTTTGTCTTCCAGCAGGACCAGCCCTGGTTCGTGCTTTTCCAAAGTAAACCCGCGCAGCACATCCAGCTCGGTTCCCTCGGTATCGATGGAAACAAAGTCCACCTTCTGGCCGAGGCCGGAGCGTTCAATCACTTCGTCCAAGGGTAAGGCTTCGGTCTTTTCCGCCCGTTCGTACTCAATATACGAGTCCTCCAGATTTGGCTCCAGCGTGGCGAAGCCATCCAGATTGCCGGCGGGTATGTGAAGATCCATTTGACCTCGCTTTTCGGGCGCGGTGCAGGCGGCACAAACCACCTGCGATGCTGGGCGGCGGCTCTTGAGGGTCTCATAAAGCCGCCGTTGCGGCTCGACCAGGATGCCCCGCCAGCCGTTCTGTTCCAGCAGCCAGGTCAGCGACCCGTCAACCGGATCATTAGCGCCGACTTCGATGAAGAAACCCTCATGCCGGCAGCCAAAATACTGCCACACGAGGTTATCTTGAAAGGCGGCGAAACTCACGCTCCACCCTAGGCCAAGAGCAAAAACAATGGCAAGAGCATAGTTAGAGCGAGCGTAGTTAAAGGCGGAGATAGAGCTGCGCCACTGCTGCCGCCATGGTTTGGAATGAAAAGCGCTCTGCCACCAGTCTATGAAGCTCATCCGGCCGAGGTGCGGCAGCCGGGGGCTGGCCGGCTTGCTCGCTCATGGCTGTTGCCAAGGCGGCCACATCTTCAGGGGGTACCAGCCGTCCATAATTGCCCGCAGCAAATGCCTCTGGGATGCCGTCGAGCGCCGAGGCAATCACCGGTTTGCCGCAGGCAAAAGCTTCCAGCACCACTCCCGGAAAAGCCTCGGTTCCCACTTGCGGATGGACCAGGCAATCCAGCGCATTCATCGCCGCGGGCATGTCCCGGCAATACGGCGTCAGCCAGGCCTTGCCGGTCAGGTCAAGGCGGGCGATGTCTGCTTCCAGTATCTGTTTCATGTTGCCGCGCCCCACGATCAGGAAGCGCGCCCTGGGAATGCTTTCACACACACTCTTTGCCGCCAGCAAGAACTCCCGCTGCCCTTTGCCTCTCGGCAGATCATAGCCGCCGATGGTCGCGAAGGCAAAGTGCTCAGGCGCCAGCCCCCACTCGGTGCGCTGGGCGGCCGCCGCGATTGGGCGGAACCGCTCCGTGTCGATCCCGCCGTGGATGACCTGAATTTTCGAGTGGTCGCCTTTGAGTGGCGGGCGGGAGCGGCGCTCGGGTGTGGGCGAGTTCGGCTCGTAAACTCCCTCACGCAGCACTTTGGCCACGAACTGTGAGACCGCGATAAGCGCGTCGCACTGACTTAATAGAAATCTGCGGCTGAACCACGAGCTGGGGCTCTTAGCCAGATGCCGGGTCAGCACGATTTTGGGTCGTCGCCCGGAAAGCCGCGCGGCCAGGATGGTCGGCCACAAATCGCGGCCGTGGTGGCCATGGACGAGCTGGATGCGCTCGCGTCGGATCAGGTTTGCCGCGCTGAGGATGAAACGCAGCTTGAGCGGCCCCTCGGACGGAGTCGCATGGAACGGCACGCCCAGGTCGCGGGCAACCCGGGAGAACTCGCTTCCGTCGGGCCCAGCGAGGGAAACGCTCTGGCCCAACGAGAACAAGCCGGCCGCCAGCTTCACGCACTGGTCATCAGTGCCACCGCCGGTGAGCCGCGAATTGAGCTGGAGGATGCGCATCAACTCTTGCCGCCGGGGTCCTGCTTGCGTGCAGAGACAATGATCGTCCGTCCGGTGAGGACAGTCCACGAGTTATGCAACTTGGCCAGGCCCTCCACCTGGTCCGGCAGCCAAAAATACCGGCGGCGGCGACGGCGGAGGTTCCGTTCTTGGGACAGACGCAGGATGGGTCGCAGCAGTCTCGCCCACAAAGCAGAGGATCGTTGTATCCGGTCCGCTCGGACCGCGATCTCCACGAAACCGTTATCCAACAGGGCGTGGGCGATATAAAAGAAGGGGATTGGAGTGATGTGCCGCTGCCCAGGATAGAACTTCGGTTCATCTTTCAATGGCAGAGGGTCGAAGTAAGTGAACAAACCCCGCGTAAAGAACACCCAGCGCGATTTGAGCGAGGCGACGTTTGGGGTCGAGACGACAAACAGCCCGCCTGGCTTGAGCACCCGCCCCGCCTCGCGCAGGGCATGCCGGTAGTTCTCAAGGTGCTCAAAGACTTCGGTGCAGGTCACAAGATCAAACGTGCCCTCCTCGTACGGCAGCCGGTCGAAGTTCAGGTTTGCCTGGCCAAATGGGACATCCGTGAGCGTCAATGCCTCCGCATTATAATCCACGGCGCTGGACCGAAGCTTGGGGTATCGAGTGCGCAAGCGCTTGATCAGGTCCCCCGGCCCCGCCCCCATGTCCAGGTGCTCCACAGGAGGCCGGTTTGCCGTGAGGTCGAAGACGGCATCCGCCACGTAATCCACAATCATCAGGTCGCTCATAACTTCATGGTCCCATCACCGCAGAATCCGTCCGAGGAGAAGGAGGGGGCTCCAAGTGTTGCTGCACCCCGTTTGCGCATCGAACGGCGCATCCCTTTATCGCAGCCGCCAACAACTCATCATTGCCGGGCACCCCTGCGCGACTGGCGGGGGGATGCCACAGGTGGTAACACAGCGCCCAGCCGCGCACATCCAATCGGCGCACCCCTGTGTTCATCAACCTTACCGCTAGCTCCGAATCCTCCCGGCCCCAACCGACGAAGGCCTCGTTATAGCCATTTACCTTCACCAGATCATCCCGCCAAATCCCCAGATTGCAGCCGCGGATGCCCCGTAGTCCAGCGCGGGCACGCAGCAGCGGGAAGGGCCAGCGAAAAGCATGCTTCAGTCCACCATACTGCCATTGCCAAAGGGCGCGGCGGCGATCCTGCTTGAACCCATCGAGGCCAAACCAGGACGCAGCCTGCTCTTTGACCAGCGCACGATGGCCTTGGATGAATGCGCCCCGGCGGCTGAGCCGCCGGTGGTCGGCGATGAACTGCGGATGCGGCAGGGTGTCGCCGTCCAGGAATACCAGGTATTCGCTCCGCGCCCGGGCGATGGCCTCGTTAAGAATGCGGGCCCGGCGGAAGCCTTCGTGGGGCTGCCAGACGTGTTCGACGCGCAGGCGTTGCGCCGCCGACCACTTGGCGAAGACCGACCGTACCGCCTCGCCAGAACCATCGTCGGCCAGCAGAATCTCCTCGGGCGCGGAGGTTTGTCTCGCGACCGACGCCAGCACGCGGCCCAGGTAATCCGGCTGCTCAAAGCTATTGATGATGAGGCCGATTCCGGGTTGCATTCAACACAGGGGTCTGGTTCTGGCTTTGGGCTTCGGCCTCCCGCACCATCGCGTAACGAGTCAGGGTCGAAAACGAACTCAGCGCGGCGATGTAAAAGCCCTGCCACCCGTCCAGGAAGCCCCGACGCAAACCATAGCCCCGCACCAGGCGCCACCAGGGTCGGAAGACCAACTGGATGATCCCCGCCGAGCCGCCTCCGCTCACCCGTTGTTTCACAAACTCGACATGGTAAGGCGCGATCTTCGCTATCTGCCGCGCGATGCTTTCGTTGCTGTGGTGGAGTAAGTCGGAGCGCAGACGGCCCACCGTCCCCTTTACCTCCAGCCGCGCGTGAGGGTCCTGGCCCGTCCAGCGCGCCGCGCCTCGTTTCCAAAGACGGAGCACCCGATCCGGGTACCAATCCCCGTGCCGAATCCAGCGGCCGCAGTAGAAGGAACACCGCGGGAACTCGTAGGCTGCGTGCCACGCGCTGGGTGCGGACACGACCTCGGCGATCTCCTCGGCCAGCGCTGGCGGCACGATTTCATCCGCGTCCAGATTCAGCAGCCAATCCTGGGTCGCCTTGTCGGCGGCCGAGTTCTTCTGGGCGATGAATCCCTTCCACGGCTCGCGGAACACCTTGGCGCCGTGCTCCGCCGCGATGCGGTCAGTGCCGTCGGCCACTTCCGCGTTGAGCACGACAATGATCTCGCTGGCGAAGCCCGCCACGCTCTCTAAAGCGCGGCCAATGCGCGATGCCTCAGCGCCGGAGACCATGCACACGGAGATAGGCAGCCGTTGTTGCGTGGCCTGCTTCATTTGGAATCCAATAGAATCATTACCGACTTCCTTGCAGAAGCTAGCCGAGTAAGGAACGTGGCAAAAGCCAATTCTATGCCGGAGCGGGGCTGCAGGGCAGCTTGACCGCAGCAGCAATTTTTGAGCGCAAAGGCCCAAACTCGAAGCCCGAAATCCGAGGGCCGAAAGAAGGCCGAAACCCGAAATGCCCAAGCGTGGCTTCGGCCTTCGGTTTTTGGCCTTGTTTCGGTTTTTGGCCTTCGGAATTCGGATTTGGGCGGCTGGCGGCGGGTGGTACTATCCAGCTAAGTCCGAACTGCTGGCGGCGGTCATTGTAACCTTGAGAAGGCCGCTGCCGTCTCTATATTGGGAATGGCGACTGTGGGCTGGCGTGAGGTCAGGCGGCTGGATCGGATCGGCGCCCGGGCTGAAGGCTGGAGGTGGGGCTGCAGAGCGCGGGTTTTGGCGTGTCGTGGGTGCCGCGACCGGGGGCAGTAGGGCACAAAGAGAGGAGGTAAAAAGCTAGAAACAAGCAAGGAACATCCTAGGAACATGCTTGCAACATCGTTGCAACTAAGGCGCTGATCTAGTGGCGCTATGGTGTTGGTAGGGCGTGGCGTGCGGGTTGGGGCCGGCCGAAGGGAATGAAGAAGGATGAATGCAGAATGCAGAATGCAGAAGGGCGGATCGGGGGATTCATCCGGCAGGTGGGAAAGTGGGACTGGGGCGGCCGGATGAATCCGGCGTTCCGGTGGCGGTGTCAGGATGCGTCCGGTTGCCGGAGTTCCAGTGCTTTCGGCTCGACTTGCGTTTCCCGTCTCGAATACTTGGCCTGATGCAGACGCCCCCTAAAACTGAGCAGCCGGAGCCTCCGGTCACTCTCTGGCCGCGAAATGCGCGCTGTGCCGTGATCATGGGCGTGCTGCTGTGGGTGGTGCCGATGCTGGTCATCGGGGTGATGGTGGCGTTGCGCCCAACCCACCGGACGGTCACGTTGGATAGCTATCACGTGGCCGCCGGCAACTGGTGGGTGGGCAAGAGTCTCTATGCCGGGCCGCAGGGCATGAACTATCTGCCTCACTTCGCGGTGTTGTTCAGTCCCTTTCATGTCCTCCCGTTGTGGTTGGGCGAAGTGCTGTGGCGGTTCTGCGCGGCGGCGACGCTTGCAGGCGGGCTCTGGCGGTTGATGTGCGCGCTGTTCCGGTCCGCGCCCGAGCGACCGTTCTTCTGGGCGACCGTGGTGGCCATGCCGCTGTGCATGACCTCGCTGCGCAACGGCAATGCCAACGCGCTTTTCGGCGGGGTTACCCTCCTGGCGATGGTGGCCCTCGTGAATCGGCGGTGGTGGCTGGCGCTCGGGCTGATGGCGCTGGTGACCGCCATCAAGCCGCTCGGCGTGGTTTTGCTCCTGCTCGCCCCTATCTTCTATGCATCCCTGCGCTGGCGTCTGCCAGTGGTGCTCTTGGGTCTGGCGGCGGTCCCGTTTTTGTTCGCCGGCCCAGCCTACGTGTGTTCGCAATACCAGGAAGCCTGGGGTAACCTCCAGGCCTGTGCGGTGGTCACCGAGCACCGCTTTGCCGATATCAACGGCATCTTGCGGACGTTCGGTACTCCGCTTGGACCTAGTGCGTCGAAGCTGGTGAGGGTGCTGGCCGGCGGTGTCACGGCGGTGCTATGGTGGTGGGGCGCCCGGCGCCTGCGCGAGCCGCTGCCCGGTCTGTGGCTGTACGCGCTGGCGACCGCCTACTTGATGTTATTCAACCCGATGAACGAAGAAAACAGCTATAGCATCCTGGCCCCCGCCCTCGGGGCCTGGGCGGCCTTCTTCTTGTTCAGGCCGGAGGCGCGGAACGCCCGCGGCCTGGGCTGGGCCATTGTGATCATAGCGTTGAGCATGGGTGTCCTGCCGAACATTGTCCGCCCCCTGTTCGGCAACCACTTCGCCTTGATCTGGCACCCGTCCATGACCATCGTCTTCCTGGCGTTACTCGGCTATTACGTCTGGCGGTCGCCCGCCCATGAGTCCATTGGTGAAAGAGCATGACAGCATCCCTGAAAATGGTCTCCGGCCAATTAGACCTGTCCATTGTCGTCCCGCTGTTCAATGAGCAGGAAAGCATTATGCCGCTTTACGATGGCCTGACGGCGGTGCTCCACCAGTTGAACCGAAGCTTCGAGATCATCTTCATCAATGACGGCAGTGTTGACGATTCTTACGCCGTCCTGTGCCGCCTGGCCGAAAAGGACGGCGGCGTGAAGGTCATCAACCTGCGGCGCAACTTTGGGCAGACGGCAGCCATGGCAGCCGGTTTTGACCACGCGCTGGGGCGCATCATCATCCCGATGGACGGCGATCTGCAGAATGATCCAGTCGATATTCCGCTCCTGATAGCCAAACTGGAGGAGGGCTACGATATTGCCAGCGGCTGGCGGAAAGACCGGCAGGACAAAGAAGTCATCCGCAAGGTGACTTCGCGCCTGGCCAATTGGTTGATCGGTGTGATCACCGGCGTCAAGCTGCACGACTCGGGCTGTTCGATGAAGGCTTATCGGGCGGAGATTTTGAAGGGCACGCGGCTTTATGGCGAGATGCACCGATTCATCCCGGCGCTGGCCAATTTGATGGGGGCCCGAATCTGCGAGGTGCCCGTCACCCATCACGCCCGCAAGTTTGGCCAGAGCAAGTATGGGCTGCGGCGCACGCTCAAGGTGTTGCTGGACCTTATTACCGTGAAGTTCCTGGCCGACTTCTCCACCAAACCCCTTTACATGTTCGGCGGTCTCGGCGCCGTGCTCTTTGCGCTCGCTGTGCTGGCGGGGTTTGAGACGCTTTGGGAGAAATTCGCCTACAGGGTTTATGTGCATAACAACCCGGTCATCCTGATCGCTGTCTTCCTCGCCATCCTGGGCGTCAATTTCATTGTCATGGGCTTGCTGGCGGAGCTGATTGTGCGCACCTACCACGAGTCGCAAGGCAAACCGATATACCACATTCGGGAAACGAAGAACTTTGACCCGCCGGAGGCGAGTCTGCCCCGGGCTGATAATGCAGCGGTGAAAGCGCCTGCCTCAAAGGCCTGAGCCCGATCCATGTGCGGCATCACCGGCATTCTGGAAGCGAGCGGCCCCGTGGATCGCGAGGCGTTGCGGCGCATGACCAACGCCCTTTATCACCGCGGCCCGGATGACGAGAGCTACTACTTTAGCGAGCCCCGCGAAGGGCACATATCGGCGGCATTCGGGTTCCGGCGGCTGGCCATTATCGATCTTAGCGGAGGGCGGCAGCCGATGTCGAACGAGGACGGTACGCTTTGGCTCGTGTGCAACGGGGAGATCTATAACTACCAGGATCTGCGCCGGGACCTGGAGCAGAGAGGCCACCGCTTCCGCACAAACTGCGACGTCGAGACCGTCCTGCACCTCTATGAGGAGACGGGGCTTGAGTGCGTCAACCAGCTCAATGGCATGTTCGCCGTCGCGATTTGGGATACGCGCCGCCAGACGCTGTTCCTGGCGCGCGACCGCCTGGGCAAGAAGCCCTTGTATTACCGGGCCACGCCAACGCAATTCATGTTCGGCTCCGAGGTCAAAGCCCTGCTGCAGCATCCCGCCTGCCCGCGCGAGTTAGACCCGCGGAGCCTGAGCAAATACCTCGCGTACGAGTATGTGCCCTCGCCGCACTGCATCTTCAAAGGCATCCACAAGCTGCCGGCAGGACATACCCTGACCTGGCAGGCAGGGCAAAGCCGCCTGCGGCAGTATTGGGACTTGAAGTTCGCGGGTGGCCCGGACCGGCGCCCCGAGGGCGAGATCGTCGAGGAGTTGCGCGCGCGACTCAAAGAGGCCGTGCGCCTCCGGCTAATTAGCGATGTGCCGCTGGGGGTCTTCCTGAGCGGAGGCGTTGATTCGAGCACGATGGTGGCGTTGATGGCAGAGCTGAGACCGGCCGCGCAGATCAAGACCTTTGCGATTGGGTTTGAGGAAAGCTCCTTTGACGAGTCCCGCTACGCGCGACGGGTCGCAGAGTTTTACGGGACAGAGCACCATGAGGAAATCCTCAAAGGCCACGCGCTGCTCGATATGCTGCCCGAGGTGGCGGCGTTCCTGGACGAGCCGTTCGCTGATGCCTCGGTGATTCCCACTTACCTGCTTTCCAAGTTCACAAGGAAGCATGTCACAGTGGCGCTCGGCGGCGACGGTGGGGATGAACTTTTCGCGGGGTATCCGACGTTCCCGGCGCAGCAGGCGGCTCGCTTCTACCGAATGCCGCGGGCGCTGCACGAACGCGTGCTCCGGCCGCTGGCAGAGCTGATGCCGGTGTCGCATGAGAACTTCAGTCTCGACTTCAAGATCAAACGCTTCCTGCGAGGCGCCGGCTGGCGGCCGGAGTTGCGCGACCAGGTTTGGATCGGGTCCTTCACGCCGGAGGAGCAGCGCGGCTTGCTCGCCAGCCCAGCCGAGGTCGATGATTACGAGGACATTCAAACTGCGGAGAAGCATTGCTCCACCACCGCCAGCACGATGGAGCGGCTGATTTACCTCTATTGTAAGTTCTACCTCCAAGACGACATCCTCGTAAAGGTGGACCGTGCGAGCATGGCCTGTGCGCTGGAAGCCCGAGCGCCGTTCCTGGACTATACGTTCGTGGAGTTCGTGAACGCGATTCCCTTCGGCCTCAAACTCAAGGGGCTAAAGACCAAATACATTCTCAAGCGCGCCATGGCCGGCAGGGTGCCTCCGGACATCCTGGCGCGCGGAAAGAAGGGATTCGGCATCCCGATCGCGAAATGGTTCAGAAACGAGTTGCGCGACCTGCTGCTGGACACACTCTCGGAACGGCGAATCAAGCAGCAGGGCATTTTCGACTACCCGGCCCTGACGCGGTTGGTCAGCGAGCACCTGCATGGAGTCAAAGACAACCGCAAGCAATTGTGGACAGTGTTCATGTTCCAACTGTGGTTCGAGAAATACATGGGGAACCGAGCGGGGTGACACACTCATGGAACAGGCGGCACTGAGCGGCTTCTACGAGCGCAGTCGTACGGCCAGGAAGATTCTAGTCGTGGACCTGGGTTTCCTGGGCGACTCGGTTCACCTTGTCCCTTCGCTCTGGGAGATCAAGCGGCATTATCCAACGGCCGAGTTGCATACGCTGTCTGCGCCAGTCGGGGCCGAGGTGTTGCGATTGGCCCCGTGTGTGAACCGGCCCTGGGCCTTTCCGCTGGGCGCTCCCAGCCCGCCCTGGTGGCGGCATTGGGACCTGCTGCTGGCATTGCGCCGCCAGCGGTTCGACGCGGTCTTCAACTTCAGCGGCGCTGAGCGAACCCTCTTTGTCACGGCGCTGGCAGGAGCGCCGTGGAGCGTCGCCGTTGCCGCCGGAAGGAAACACTTCTGGAGCACCTGGCTGGTCCGGGACCAGGCTCCCCGCCCCAGCGCTGAACTGCCCGTGTATGAGCAACGGCGGCAGATACTGGCGGCGTGCGGCCTTGAGCTGTCGGCGCCCCGGTGGGATTTGCGGCTCCCGGAAGCGGCAGTGCGTTGGGCCGAAGCGCGAGTGCCTGCTGGCGCCATTCATTTCTCGGTCAACGCCAGCACTCCGCTCAAAGAGTGGCCGTTGGAGCATTGGATTGATCTAGCCAGGCGTTTGTTGGCCAATGACCCATCGGTGCGGATTATCGCCACCGGGAGCGCCAATGCCCGCGAGCAGGAGCGGTTGCGCTTACTCGCGGCGGGTGTGGGCGACGACCGCCTTTCGGTGTTGCCCTCGGGCATGACCATTGCCGAACTGGCCGCCGCGCTGCATCGGTCCCGGCTCCACGTGGGCGGAGACTCGGGAGTGCTCCACCTGGCGGTGGCGGTTGGTCTGCCTACGGTAGCCCTGTTTCGCCGTTACGCCGATGCCAGCGCTTGGATGCCGGCTGGACCGGCCCACCGGGTCCTAAGCGTACCGTGTCCGTGCGTCGATCAGCGCCGGCCGCCTTGCGCCGCTACCGGGCAGGCTGCCTGCCTGGCCCAGCTCTCCCCCGCTGTTGTGGCTGATACCGTACTAGGGGTGGCGTCTTGAGTCGGCTGGCAACAAACTTGACGGCTGAATCCGCCGAGTCGTTAACATCCGCACTTTGCATGCAACCAGTGCCTGAATCATCCCGCCTTTAGTATTGAGAGCTAACCCATGCTGTTCAGCTCCTACATATTCCTGTTTGCGTTCCTGCCGGCCGCTTTGGCAGGCTTCTGTCTGCTTTCCCATTGCCTGGGCCCGAAGCCAGCCAAGCTCTGGCTGACGTTCACTTCGTTGGTCTTCTACGGATGGTGGAACCCGATCTACGTGCTGCTGATCGTGGCCTCGATGCTGTTCAACTTCTGGCTGGGCCGCCGCATGGGTCTGGCGGTTCGAGCCGGCGGTTCTGCGGGGCTCTGGCTGTTCTGGGGAATCACGGCTAATCTCTTGCTGCTGGGCTACTTCAAGTACGCCAACTTCTTCGTCAGCAATCTGGACGCAGTATTTGGGACCGGGTGGACGATTGGGAAGATCGTCCTGCCTTTGGGGATTTCCTTCTTCACCTTCACGCAAATCGCCTACCTGGTCGATGTCCGACGGGGGGTGGTCTGCGAATATGACCT
>Ga0182014_10001615_pt1 | contig 29880 bp, 26 predicted proteins | sample 612S2DmetaG_FD_120489 | JGI IMG/M metagenome (GOLD analysis project Ga0182014, IMG submission 120489) | Permafrost microbial communities from Stordalen Mire, Sweden - 612S2D metaG | ecosystem: Environmental > Terrestrial > Soil > Wetlands > Permafrost | place: Sweden: Stordalen | collected... | reverse complement strand
CGCCAGCACGTTCTACGCCAGCACGTTCTCGACGCGCGCGACGCCCGGCACGACGTTCTTGAGGTGCCGCTCGACGCCGTGGGTGAGGGTCATCTGCGACATCGGGCAGCCCGCGCAGTGGCCCATGAGCCGTACCTGCACGACACCGTCGTCGGTGACGTCGACGAGCTCGATATCGCCGCCGTCGGCCTGCAGAGCCGGACGAATGTCGCAAAGCGCCTTCTCGACCTCTTCTTTCATGTGATTCACCTCCCCGCTGTCGTGGTGGCGACTGCCGCGTCGCCCGTCTTTGCGCCGTGCCGGCAGGTGGCCAGCGCCTCGAAATCCATGCGCTCGAGCTCGGCCGTGAGGACGTCCTCGATGCGCTGCCAGAAACTGTGGGTCCCGCAAGGTCCGGGCTCGCACGGCTGGCTGTGGCCGTCGCAGCGGTGCAGTTCGAGCGGCCCGTCGACCGCCTCGAACACGTCGCGCACCGACACCTCGGCCCGCGGCCGCGCCAGCGACACGCCGCCGCCGGCGCCTCGCGACGAGTGCAGCACGCCACCCCGCACCAGGCTCTGGATGACCTTGGCAAGGTAGCCTTCGGGCAGACCCTGGGCGGCGGCGATGTCGCGCGTCTGCACGACGGCGCCGGGCTCGCGCAAGGACAGCTCGTAGACCGCGCGGACCGCATAGTCGGCTTGTGTGGAGAGCCTCATGACAGTCATTGTGGACCAATAAGGCTTATTTGTCCAGTTGACGCCGTTGTGAGCGCCTGTGCGGCCCTCAGACCTCGTCGTAGACCCACTCGACGTTCTGGCGGTGCAGGGCGCGGTAGGTGTCGCCGACGCCGGCGCCCGCGGGCACGAACGCCGTGGCGGGCAGATCGAGGTCGCCGCGCTCGACACCGGCGCGCTTGGCGCTGCGCACGGCGTCGTAGAGACCTTCGATGTAGCGCTGGTTGGCGTCGATGATCTCCTTGCCCATGACCGGCCCGTGGGCCGGCACAATGCGCCTGGCCGGCAGCTGGGTGAGCTGGCGCAGGGTCTGCAGATACACTTTCTCGCCGTCGCGCATGGAGAGCGCGGGCAGCGGCCACTCCACCGTGTCGCCGGCGAGCAGCACCTCGGACTGCTCGACGTAGAGGATGATCGAGTCCTCCGTGTGTCCGGGGGTGTGGATGAGGTGCACCGTCGTGCTGCGGTCTTCGTAGCGCAGCCGGTCGCCGAAGCCGATCGAAGGCAGGGCCACGCCCTCGGGCGGCTTGGGCGGGACGCTCTCGGCGCCGCTGCGGCTCTGGGCGACGATCAGCCGGGGACACAGGCGATGGGCCACGATGTCGTGGCCGGCGAAGGCGGCGTTGCCGTACACGTGGTCCCAGTGATGGTGCGAGTTGACCACGATCACGCGGCGTCCGGCGGCCAGGCCGTCGAGCAGCTCGGCGACGGGCGCCATCGCCTGGGGGCTGTCGAGCGTGTCGAACACGAAGATGCGGTCGTGTCCGAGCACGACGCCGGCCGCCACCGGAAAGCCGCCGGCGACGACGCTGTGCAGCCACACGGTGTCAGTCAGCTGCTCCATGGTCTTCTCTTTCTCGGCAGGAGCCGGCCGGCCCGTGAGCGCCCCGAGCCCTGCCGCGCGCCTACACGACGACGATCTCCTCGGGGGCGCGCGTCAGACGCTCGATGCCGTCGGCGGTGACCGTCCAGGTGTTCTCTATGCCGATCGCGCCGAGGCCGGGAAACACGAACTTGGGCTCGAGGGCGAACACCATGCCCTGTTCGAGGAGCAGATCGTTGGGCGAGATGACGGGCAGCTCGTCGAGCTCGAGGCCCACGCCGTGGCCGACGAAGCGCACCTGCGCCGGACCGTAGCCCATGAACCGGTCCTCGAGCCCGTCACCCCGCGCGACCGCGAGCGCCGCCTCGTAGACGACCCGGCACGCCACGCCCGGGCGGGCGCAGGCGGCGACCGCCGCCTGCGCCCGCAGCGCGCACTCGTAGGCCCGCGCAAGCTGCTCGGGCAGCCCGCCGAGCGAGAAGATCCGCGTGAAATCCGCCATGTAGCCGTCGAGCACGGGCACGAAGTCAAAGACGATGGGCTCGCCGCGGCCGATCGCCTTGAAGCTCGCGCCCTGGGCGATGGCCGGGCTCAGGCCGGTGCCGGCCAGCGGCGTGTCGAGGTACGACGGCACGGCGCCGCTCGACCCGCTGAGCAGTTGGCCGTAGAACATCTCGCCGTTGAAGGCGCGCATGCGGATCACGCCCTGATGGCCGAGCGCCCGCGCCTCGGCCTCGATCAGACCAGCGAAGGCCGCTTCGCTCAAGCCCTCGCGCAGCAGACCGGGGATGCGCCCGAACACCTCGTCGGCAAGCGCCGCCGCCGCGGCCACGCGGGCGATCTCCCACGGCGACTTGATGGCCCTCTGACGCACCAGGGCCGGCCCGATGTCGGCGAAGCGCGCCCCGGGGAGCTGGCTCTCGTAGCGCCGGAACTGGGCGACCGGCAGCACGTCGAGCTCGAGCCCCACGACCGCCGGCACATCGCCGCAGCGCTCGACGACAAGCTCACCGAGGCGCCGCAGGCTGGGCAGCGGTTCGACCGACAGCGGCGACTCGGCGCGAGCACGGGCGACGGTCTTGCGGGTAAACAGCACGGGCTCGCCGTCGGCCGGCACGAGAAGCTGCGACTGCTGGACGGTGCCCGCCAGGTAGTAGAGGTCGGCGTTCTGCACGACCACGGCGGCGTCGATGCGCAAGGCGCGCAGCGTCGCCTGGAAGGCCGCCAGGCGGCGCTCGATCTCGGCGGCCGGCGTGGGTGTGCAGCGCGGCTCGACGAACGTCGGCGCGGCGAGCGATGCCTCGACGCGCGAGGGGGCGGCGGGCGACGCCTCTGGATCAGCTGTGGACACTGGCTCTCCTTCGCGCAGGACCAAAAGAAGCGGCCGGCGGCTACCGCCGGGCAGCTACCACCAGGGAATGAGCGTGGCCAGCGTGAAGGTCTGCACGCGCCAGTAGGCGAGCACGAGGAGGACCCCGATGACCACGACGGTCAGAACGATGTCGCTGCCCGTGAACTTGCCGAAGGGGCTCTTGCTGCCCAGCAGCGAGTAGGCCGCCATGAGGACGATGCCCGTCACAAAGCCGCCGAGGTGTCCCTGCCAGGACACTGCGGGCTCGTACAGCATGAAGACGACGTTCAGCACGAGCCAGAACACGAGCTGGCCAAAGATGGCGCGCGCCACGTAGTCGCGCTTGCGGTAGATGAACGCATAGGCGATCAGCGCGCCGAAGATGCCGAAGATCGCTCCGGACGCGCCGACGGTGACCGCGAACGCCGGCGAAAGCAGCAGGATGAGCACCGAGCCGGCAAAGCCGGTGACCAGGTACAGCACGAGGAACTTGAAGTGGCCGAGCACGGCCTCGGTGTACTCGCCGAGGAACCACAGCGCCACCATGTTGAAGAGGATGTGAAAGAAGCTCTCGTGAAGGAACATCACGCTGAACAGGCGCCAGTAATCGTGGTTCACGGCGACGTAGGCGGGCACGAGACCGCCGAGTCGCACAAGCTGGGCCGTACTACTGAGCGCACCGGTGGCCACTTCGACGAGGAAGACGGCGACGTTGATCGCGATGAGCGCCTTGGTGACCGTCAGGCCGGACTGCCCGCCCATCACGCCGCTGCGCTGCCAGCGGTTGCGGGTCTGCTGGCGGCTGATCACCTGCGGCCGCGCCGCACCGCGGCGCTGCTCGGCCATGCAGTCGGGGCAGCGAAAGCCGACCGCCGCCGGCGTCATGCACTCGTGGCAGATCGGCCGGCCGCAGTTGGCGCAGCGTACGCCGGTCTCGCGGTCGGGGTGACGGTAACAGTGTTCCACGTTGAGATCGTCGGGCATGCGCAGATCGAAGTCCTCTACAGGCGGCGTGGTGCTCATGATGGCGGCCGCCACTCTTGTGCCCGCGCCATGAGCTCGGCAATCCAGCCCTCGATGCGCACCGGCCTCATGGTGTCGCGCGCCACCACCGCGTGACGGGTGGCGCCGCTGGCGATAAGAGTACCGGCGACCGCGGCAAAGCGGCCAGCAGCCGCGGCGGCGCCGACCGCCGCGCCGACCGCGGTCGGCTGGCCCGAGGCGCCCTCGTCGTCGGCCACGCGACGCACCTCGTAGCCAAAGCCGAACGAAGCCCGGCCGATATGCTCGGTCCACATGGCGACGTCGAGCAGATCGTCGAGACGCGCGGGACTGTGGTAGGTGCAGGTCGCGCTGACGGCCGGCAGGGTGACGCCGCGGCGCTCGACTTCGGTGATCGGCATGCCGGCGACGCGCAACGCCTCGACGCGGGCGACCTCGAAGTAGACGAGATAGTTGGCGTAGTAGACCACGCCGGCGGCGTCGGTGTCCGCGTAGCGGACCCGGATGGGAGTGTGGAACGGCCCGGCGGCCGGCAGCGGCGCGTGCATGGTGGCGAAGTGTAGCACAGGGCGGGCGCGGCTCCTGCACAAGGAGCCGCGCCCGCCCTGCCTTGACGACGGCCGCCCGCCGGCGGCCGCAGCGATCGCCCTAAAAGACGACCTTGGCGACCTCTTCGAAGACGCCGAAGGCATGCTCCATGTCGGCGTCGGTGATGACCAGCGGCGGCAGGAAGCGCACGCAGTTGCCGTTGCTGCCGGCGCTCATGAGGATGGTGTTGCGCTTGACGGCTTCGGCGACGAACGCCTTGGCGGGACCGGCGTCGGGCTCGCGAGTGCCCGGCTTGACGACCTCGATGGCGAACATGAGGCCCTTGCCGCGGACGTCGCCGATGGCGGGGTAGGTCTGCTGGAGGCCCTTGAAGAAGGTCTTCAGCTTCTCGCCCTGGCGGGCGGCGTTGGCCAGCATGTCTTCTTCTTTCATGACCTCGATGGTGGCGTTGGCCGCCGCGCAGGCCACGATGTTGCCGCCAAACGTGCCGCCCATGGAGCCCGGGGTCACCTTGTCCCAGATCTCCTTGCGGCTGACGATCGCCGCCAGCGGCAGGCCGCTGGCGATGCCCTTGGCGATGGTGACCACGTCGGCCGTGACGCCGTAGTGCTCGTGACAGAACCACTTGCCGGTACGGCCCATGCCCGCCTGGATCTCGTCGATCACCAGGTAGGCGCCGATCTCGTCGGCGATCTTGCGCAGCTCGTGCATGAACTCGGACGTCGGCACGATGAAGCCGCCTTCGCCCTGGATGGGCTCGACCACGATGCAGGCCACGTCTTCGCCGTAGATCTCGGCGCGCAGAATGCGGCGCAGATCGTCGATGGCGTACTCGGTCGGGTCGAGGCCGGCCGGCGTGTGATACGGGTCGCAGTAGCGGGCGTGGAAGACGCACGGCACGAGGGGCTGCATGTGGCCGCGGTAGTGCACGACCGAGTCGGTCAGCGCCATGGCCAGATGAGTGCGGCCGTGGAAGGCGTTCTGGAAGGCGATCACGCCCGGGCGCCGCAGGGTGCCCTTGGCGAGCTTGACGGCGTTTTCGACGGCCTCGGCGCCGGAGTTGGCAAACAGCACCTGGTCGAGGTTGCCCGGCACGATCTCGCACAGCGTGTCGGCGAGGTCCATCATGGGCTGCTGGAGGTACATGTTCATCTGGGCATGGATCATCTTGCCCATCTGATCCTGGGCGGCCTTGACCACCTTGGGATGACAATGGCCGGTATTGGCCACCGCGATGCCCATACAGAAGTCGAGCCACTTGCTGCCGTCGGTGCCGTATACCCAGGCGCCTTCGGCGTGGTCGACGGTGATGGGCGTCGTGCGCCCGACAAAGCCGGGAATGCGAGTCTTCTTGTCTTCAGCGACCACCGACATGGATACCTCCGCGCCTGGATCGCTCTCCGGTTTGGCCAAACCGGAGAGCCTGACTGACCTGATGAAACGAGAGCGACAGCGGGCGGCGGCGGCCTGCGCCGGTACCCGTGGCTCCAGCGATAATCTTAGCGCGTCGCGGTCGCCGCCACAGCGCCGCGCCTGTCGCGCGTTGTCAACAGACACGTCCCGCTTTGGACGCTGTGTCCAAGCCGCCGCGCAAGGTCGGCCCCCTGCCGTGCTTGACACCTCGCTCGCGCGCGAGTACGCTGTGAATCACTTCACAACGTTACGTAACGAAACACCACGCCGTCTTACCGACACGTGCGTTCGAGGAGGGCCATGGTCTCGCGCAAAACGATCGCTCGCATGAGCCTGTACCGGCGCCTGCTGATGTCGCTGCGCGACTCAGGCACCAGTCACGTCTTTTCTCACCAGCTCGCGAAGCTGGCCGGCCTCACCGCCGCTCAGGTGCGCCGCGACTTCATGGCGATCGGCTACTCGGGCAGCCCCACGCGCGGCTACGAGGTCGACAAGTGCATCGAGAGCATCGGCGGGTTTCTGGACGGCCCCCGTCGTCAGGACGTCGCCCTCGTCGGCGCCGGCAAGCTGGGCCGCTCGATCATCGCCCACTTCGCCGGCCGCCGGCCCAAGCTGGCCATCGTGGCCGCCTTCGACGTCGACCCGGCCAAGGTCGCGGGCCGCATCGACGGCTGCCGCTGCTTTGCCGTCGAGATCATGGAGTCGACCGTACGCGATCTCGGCATCGAGATCGCCATCGTCACGACGCCGCCGGCCGCGGCCCAGGAGGTCACCGACACACTCGTGCGCGCGGGGGTGCGCAGCATCGTGAGCTTCGCCGCCACGCCGCTGCAGGTGCCCGAAGGCGTCTCGGTCATCGACATGGACATCACCGCCGCCCTCGAGACGGCCGCATACATCGCCCGCGAGGCGCCGGCGGCCCTCGCGCCCGAGACGGAGGTCGAGGCCGACAAGGCCGCCGCCCCCCTCATGCGGCAGCTCGACACGCTGCTCGCCGGCGGCGAGGTCAGGCTCGACGAGCTGGCCCGCTGTATCGGCGCCCAGATCATCTCCGGCGATACTTGCCCGCAGCGCATCGTCGAAAAGATCTACGCCGGCGACCGGGTCAGCGACCTGTTGAACGAGGCCTCCGACCGCACGCTGCTGGTGACCAACCTCATGAGCCTGCAGATGATCCGCGTCGCGGAGCTCATGGACGTGCCGGCGGTCTGCTTTGTGAACGGCGTCTCCCCCGAGCCCGAGATCATCGCCAAGGCCGACAGCGCCGGCACGACGCTGATGGTCTCGCCGATCGGCGTGTTCGAGACCTGCGGCCTGATCTACCAGTCCCTGGCGGCGGCCCCGGCGGCCACCCAGTCGGCGCGCGCCTGATCGCTGCCGTGGAGCATGTCGGCTACGACATCGAGGGCGGCGACTACCGCGAGGCGGGCGCCGCGTCGCGCGCCATCAAGGCGCACCTCAAGGCGATTGGCGCCCGTTCCGACGCCATCCGCCGCGCCATGATCGCCGCTTACGAGGCCGAGATGAACGTCGTGATCCACGCCCACCGCGGGCGCCTCGAAGCGGCTTTCGACGACCACCGCATCGACGTCGACGTGATCGACGAGGGCCCCGGCATCCCCGACGTCGAGCGCGCGCTCACGCCGGGCTGGTCGACCGCCTCGCCCGAAGCGCGCGCGCTGGGCTTCGGCGCCGGCCTGGGCCTGCCCAATATCCGTCGCAACGCCGACACCTTCGCCCTGGAGACCCAGGTCGACAAGGGCACCACGGTGCGCTTCAGCGTGCTGCTCCAGCCGGAGCGGGCGTCTGCTCAGGCCGCCCTCTCGCTGGCCGTCAACGCCGAGCTCTGCCGCGACTGCCGGCGCTGCCTCACGGCCTGCCCGACCGGCGCGATCCGCGTGCGCGGAGGCGTGCCTTCGGTGCTTGCCCACCTCTGCATCGACTGTACCTGCTGCATCGCCGTCTGCGAGTCCGGCGCCCTCGCTCTGGCCGCCACGGCGCCCGACGCCGAGCGCCTCGGGGCCGTCTCGCTGGCGGTGCCGCCGGCGTTCCTGGCCGGCTTCGGCGAGCGCGTCGCGGCGGTCTGCGTGCGCGACGCGCTCGCCGAAGCCGGTTTTGACGAGGTGCGCTCGGTCGAGGCCTTCGAAGACGCCCTGCGCCACGAGGTCGTCGCCCAGGCGGTGGCCGACGAGCGGCCGCGGCCGGTCCTTTCGCCCGTCTGTCCGGCGGTGGTCGACCTGATCGAGCTGCGCTTTCCTTCACTGATCGGACACCTGGCGCCGTTTGCCTCGCCCTGGGAGTCGCTGGCCACCGCGACCAACGACCCGGGCGCGGTCTACGTCGTGTCGTGCCCGGCCCAGCGCAGCGCGCTGGCGGCTCGCGGCGTCCACGCCGAAAGCCACACGATCGAGCCCGGCCTGCTGCGCGACCTCGTCCTGTCGCGGCTGGCCGGTCGCCAGTGCGACGTGGCCGCACCGCCGCTCGTCAGCGCGGCCGACGACGACGTGCTGCGCGTGACCGGCATCACTCACGTGATCGCCGTGCTCGAGCAGATCGAGGACGGTCTGCTGACCACCCCGGCGGCGATCGAGCCGTTCGTCTGCGACGGCGGCTGCTTCGGCTCGCCGCTGCTGGCCGACGACCCGTTCCTTTCGCGTGAGCGCTGGCCCGCCCCCGCGGGACTGGCCGCCACCTCGCCGACCGCGGTCGCCCCCCTCGAGCCGTTCGCCGCGCGCCCCGGCATCAGGCTCGATCCCGACATGGCCAAGGCCATCGCCAAGCTCGCCCGCCTCGACGCGGTACGGCGCGAGCTGCCCGGCAAGGACTGCGGCGCGTGTGGCGCACCGACCTGTGCGGCACTCGCCGAAGACGTGGTGCTCGAGCGCGCCGACGTCGCCCTGTGTCCATACCGTTCCACCAACGGAGGCTGAATCCATGAACCTCGAATCCATCGCCCGCAATCTCGACCTCAAGAGCCTGACGCCCGACCTTCCCGGCGCCGACGGCGCCGACGTGACGGCCGGGTATGCGTCCGACCTGCTGTCCGACGTGCTCGCCAACGCCCCCGAGGGCGGGGTGCTCGTCACCCTGCAGGTGCATCTCAACGTCGTCGCCGTGGCCAGCCATGCCGAGCTGGCCGGCGTCATCTTTTCGTCGGGCCGCGTGCCCGACGCCGAAGTCATCGCCAAGGCCGTCGCCGAGGACCTGCACCTCTTTGCCACCGACGCCGACACCTTCGAGGTCGTCGGCCGCCTGTTCGCCCTGGGCGTGAGTAGCGGCCGTGGCGCCTGACGCGATGATGAGCGTGCGCGCCGACCTTCACGTGCATACCGCGCTGTCGCCCTGCGGCGACGAAGAGATGTCGCCGCCGGCGATCGTCGACGCCGCCCTCGCGGCGGGCCTCGACATGATCGCCGTGTGCGACCACAACAGCGCCGGCAACGCCAGCGCCGTCGGCGAAGCCGCCGGCGGACGCCTCACCGTCATCGCGGGCATGGAGATCACCACGGTCGAGGAGGTGCACATCGTCGGGCTCTTCCCCACCACCGCGGCGGCGGCCAACGCCGCCGACGAGGTGCGCCGGTCGTTGCCGCCGGCCGACGGCGACTACACGCGGTTCTTCGGCGAGCAGTATCTGATGAGCGCCGACGGCACCGTCTACGGCCGCGAACCGCACGCCCTGGCCCTTGCGACCGTCCTGCGCCTCGACGAGGCGGTCGCCCTGATCAAGCGCTTCGGCGGCCTGGTCGTCGCGGCCCACATCGACCGCCCGACCTTCGGCGTTATCGCCCAGCTCGGCTTCTTTCCGCACGAGGCCGGCTTCGACGCCGTCGAGCTGTCGCGCCACGCGCCGGCCGGCTCACCGGCCGCGGCCGCCTGCGCCGCCTACCGGCTGCCGGTGGTACGCTCGTCCGACAGTCACTACCTCGAAGACGTGGGTTGCGTGGCCACCGACCTCACGCTCGAGGCGCCGACCTACCCCGAGCTGGTGCTCGCCGTCAAGCACAGCCGCGGCCGGATGATCGCCGATGCATGACCTGTCTCTGTATATCCTCGAGATGATCGAGAACTCGCTGCGCGCCGGCGCCGACCGAGTCGCCGTGCGCGTCTCAATCGAGGCGCCGCGCGACGAGCTGTCGATCGTGATCGAAGACGACGGGCCCGGCCTCGACGTGAGCCCCGAGCAGGCGACCGACCCCTTCTTCACGACCAAGGCCGGCAAGAAGACCGGCCTCGGCCTGCCGCTCTTTCGCGAGGCCGCCGAGGCCGCCGGCGGCTACCTGACGATGCGCCGGTCACGCGAGCTGGGCGGCCTTGCGATCGAGGCGGTCATGAGCCTTTCGCACGTCGACCGGCCGCCCCTGGGCGACGTCGTACAGACCGTGGCGGTCATGGCCGCGACCAATCCGCAGGCGAGCCTCAGCCTCGAAGTCGGCGCCGGCGCCGACGCCTGCCGGGCCCAGGGCGGCGAGCTCGCCGCCTTTGGCCCCGCCACCGGGCGCTGCGCGGCCATCCTGGCGAGCGCCGACGCACCGTCCACGGGCGCCGGCGGCGCGCCCATCGTCACCGCGGGCACGAGCGCCGCGCCCGCCGCCACACCCGGTTTGAACGCCACATCCGGCCAGAACGGCACAGCGCCGGTCTCATCCGAGCCGACTCAGACAGTGAACGACACTGTGGACTTGCGACAGGAGCAAAGGAGCGTGGGATGACCGAAGTCTTGCAACAGTGCGGTTGCGAGGAGGCCAGCGAGGAGGAACTGCTCGCCCGCCTCGACGACGTGATCGCGGGCTACAAAGATAAGCCGGGCGCCCTGATCCCGGTCTTGCAGCTCGCCCAGGGCATCTTCGGCTATCTGCCCGAAGTCGCCCTCAAGCACGTGGCCCTCAAGCTGGGCAAGCCCTATAGCGAAGTGGCCGGCGTGGTCGGCTTCTACTCGTTCTTTTCGACCGTGCCGCGCGGCAAGCACGTCATCAGGGTCTGCCTGGGGACGGCCTGTTACGTGCGCGGCGGCGTGGCCGTGCTCGACGCGCTCAAGAAGGACCTCACGATCGACGTCGGGCAGACCACCGACGACCGCCAGTTCTCGCTCGAGGTCGGACGCTGCTTCGGCGCCTGCGGCCTGGCGCCCGTGCTCATGATCGATGACGACGTGCACCATCGCGTCAAGCCCAAGCGGATCGCCGCCATCCTCGAGCAGTACGCCGACGACGACGCAGCCGAAAGGAGCGCCTGACGCCATGACCGAGAAGATCAAGAGCGCGGCCGACCTCAAAGCGCTGGCCGACAGGGCCAAGGCCTCGGTCGAGCTGCGCGAGGGCACCAAGGACGTTCAGGTGACGGTGCACATGGGCACCTGCGGCATCGCCGCCGGAGCACGCGGCGTGATCGCCGCCTTCATGCGCGAACTGGCCGCCGCCGGCGTCGACGACGTCACGCTGCGCCAGTCCGGCTGCGCCGGCCTGTGCGAGCAGGAACCGATGATCACCGTTCGCGACGCGAGCGACACGCCCTATCGTTACGGGCTGCTCGACGACGCCAAGGTCAAGACGATCGTCACCGAGCACCTCGTCGGCGGCAAGCCGGTCGATGCGCTGCTGATCGGGTCGTAGAAAAAGCTCTCGAGGAGCGAAGGAAGCGGATATGGAGCAATTCAGAAGCCACGTCCTCGTCTGCACCGGCGGCGGTTGCATCGCCTCCGGTGCCCTGGCGGTCAGCGCCGCCTTCGGCGAGGAGTTGGAAAAGCACGGCTTGGCCAACGAGGTCCAGATCGTCGAGACCGGCCGCCTGGGCCCCTGCGCCGTGGGCCCGGTGGCGCTCGTCTACCCCGACGGCGTCTTCTACCAGAACATCAAGGTGGCCGACGTCGCCGAGATCGTCGAGGAACACCTCCTGAAGGGACGCGTGGTACCGCGTCTGGTCAGCCACGCGCCCGGCACCGAAAAGTCGATCGCCGAAATGCGCGACGTCGAGTTCTTCAACCGCCAGGTCAAGATCGTGCTGCGCAACTCCGGCCTGATCGACCCGCTGAAGATCGAGGACTACATCGCCCGCGACGGCTACGGCGCCCTCGCCAAGGCGCTCACCGACATGACCCCCGAGACGATCGTCGCCGAAGTGCTGGCCTCGGGCCTGCGCGGCCGCGGCGGCGCCGGCTTTCCGACCGGCCTCAAGTGGCGTTTCGCCCAGCAGCAAAAAGAAGAGACCAAGTACATCCTGTGCAACGCCGACGAGGGCGACCCCGGCGCCTTCATGGACCGCTCCGTGCTCGAAGGCGATCCGCACTCGGTGATCGAGGGCATGACCATCGGCGCCTATGCGATCGGCGCCCACCAGGGCTTCGTCTACGTGCGCGCCGAGTACCCGCTGGCCGTCGAGCGCCTGCAGTACGCCATCGACCAGGCGCGCGAGTATGGCCTGATCGGTAACGACATCCTCGGTTCGGGCTTTGCCTTCGACCTCGAGATCCGCATGGGCTCCGGCGCCTTTGTCTGCGGCGAAGAGACAGCCCTCATGACCTCGATCGAAGGCCATCGCGGCGAGCCTCGCCCGCGGCCGCCGTTCCCGGCGGTCAAGGGCCTCTGGGGCAAGCCCAGCGTGCTCAACAACGTCGAGACCTTCGCCAACATCAACCCGATCATCCTCAAGGGCGCCGAGTGGTTCGCCGCCACCGGCACCGAGAAGAGCAAGGGCACCAAAGTCTTCGCCCTGGGCGGCAACATCACCCACGCCGGCCTGGTCGAAGTGCCGATCGGCATGCAGCTCGGCGAGATCATCAACGAGATCGGCGGCGGCGTGCCCGGCGGCAAGGCCCTGAAGGCCGTGCAGCTCGGCGGTCCGTCGGGCGGCTGCGTGCCCTACTGGCACCTCGACACGCCGGTCGACTACGAGTCGCTGCAGGAGCTCGGCGCCATCATGGGCTCCGGCGGCCTCGTCATCATGGACGAGGACTCGTGCATGGTCGACATGGCGCGCTTCTTTTTGGAGTTCACTCAGGAAGAAAGCTGCGGCAAGTGCCCGCCCTGCCGGGTCGGCACCAAGCGCATGCTCGAGATCGTCGAGCGGATCTGCACCGGCCAGGGCGAAGAGGGCGACATCGAGCGCCTGCAGGAGCTCGGCGCCATGATCAAGGAGACCGCCCTCTGCGGCCTCGGCCAGACGGCCCCCAACCCGGTGCTGTCGATGATCCGTCACTTCCGCCACGAGTGGGAAGCCCACATCCGCGACAAGCACTGCGAGGCCGGCGTCTGCGCCACCATGTTCAAGGCGCGCTGCACCAACGCCTGTCCCGCCGACGTCGACGTGCCGGGCTTTGTGAGCCTGGTCGGTGAGAAGCGCTTCGACGAAGCCCTCGTGCTGCACCGCGAGCGCAACCCGCTGGCCTCGATCTGCGGCCGCGTGTGCTTCCACCCCTGCGAGAGCAAGTGCCAGCGCGCCGCCTTCGACTCACCGGTCGCCATCCGCGGCGTCAAGCGCTTCATGACCGAGCAGGAGACCACTATCACCCTGCCGGAGATCCTCGTAAACGATGAGAACGCCAGGCGCAAGGTGGCCGTGATCGGTTCTGGTCCGGCCGGCCTGTCGTGCGCCTACTTCCTCGCCCGCCTCGGCTACAAGCCGACGATCTTCGAGGCCGAACCGACCCCGGGCGGCATGCTCGTGCAGGCCATCCCGGCCTACCGCCTGCCGCGCGAAGAGCTCGGCCGCGAGATCTCGATGATCCAGGAGATGGGCGTCGCTCTCGAGTGCAACAAGGCGCTCGGCCGCGACTTCACCCTCCAGGGCCTGCACGACGAAGGCTACGAGGCCGTGTTCCTCGGCGTCGGCGCTCCGCAGGGCTCCAACATCGGCGTGCCCGGCGAAGACGGCGAGGGTGTCACCGAGGCGCTCTCGTTCCTGCGCACCTACAACGTCGACGGCACGGTCGCCGTGGGCAAGCGCGTCGCGGTGATCGGCGGCGGCAACTCCGCCATCGACGCCGCCCGCACCGCCCTGCGCCTCGGCGCCGACCAGGTGACGATCCTCTATCGCCGCACGCGCGCCCAGATGCCCGCGTGGGCCGAGGAGATCGACTCGGCCGAGGAGGAGAAGATCGTCCTCCAGCCGCTCGTCGCCCCGGTCGAGATCGTCCACGACGCCGCCGGCAAGCTGGTCGGCGTGAAGTGCCGCCCGATGACCCTGGGCGACTACGACGCGAGCGGCCGGCGCCGTCCGGTGGCCGGCCGCAACGCCGACTTCGTCGTCGAGTGCGATCAGGTGATCGCCGCGATCGGCCAGTGGCTCGACAGTGAGCCGCTGTTTGACGGCGTGGCCGTCGAGACCACCCGCAAGGGCTGGCTCAAGACCGACAAGGACGGCCACACATCGGTCGACTGGATCTTCGCCGGCGGCGACGCCGTCACGGGTCCGGCCTCGGTCGTGGCCGCCATCGGCGCCGGCGAGAAGGCCGCCGTCTCGATCGACGCCCACCTGACGGGCGCAAACCACGCCTTCTGGCGCCGCGACGTCGAAGTCGACACCGCGTTCGACCCCGACGCCGACCCCGCCGAAACGCCGCGCGCCAGCGTACCCGAGCTGACCGCCAGCGTGCGCGTTGGCAGCTTCGACGAAGTCGAGCTCTCGTGGGCGGCCGAGACGGCCGTCGCCGAGGCCCGGCGCTGCCTGCGCTGCGACTATGGAAAGACCTGTGCCGAGACCGAGGTGAACCGCTGATGCCAACCCTCACCGTAGACGACATCAAGGTCGAGGTCCCCGACGGCACCACCATCCTGCAGGCCGCCCGTCAGGCCGGCTCCAAGGTGCCGAGCCTGTGCTACCTCGAAGACGTGCAGACGATCGGCGCCTGCCGCGTCTGCCTGGTCGAGGTCGAGGGCGCCAAGGCGCTCGTGGCTTCGTGCGCCGCTCCCGTGGGCGAGGGCATGGTCGTCAAGACCAACTCGCCGCTGGCCCGCAAGGGCCGCCAGACGGTGGTCGAGCTGCTGCTGTCCGAGCACGACGGCAACTGCCAGACCTGCGCCCGCAGCGCCGACTGCGAGCTGCGCGTGCTGGCTCGCGATCTCGGCATCGACGAGATCCGCTACGAAGGCGACAAGACCAAGAAGACGATCGACAACTCCACTCCCGCGCTCGTGCGCGACAGCGGCAAGTGCATCATGTGCCGGCGTTGCGTCACGGTCTGCAACGAAACGCAGGGCGTCGGCGCCCTGTTCCCCCAGGGCCGCGGCTTCACCACGGTGATCGGGCCGGCCTTTGCCTCCGACCTCGCCGACGTGACCTGCGTGCAGTGCGGTCAGTGCGCCGCCGTCTGCCCGGTCGGGGCGATCGTCGAACGCGACCAGATCGACGAGGTCTGGGCGGCGCTCGACGACCCCGACAAGTACGTCGTCGTGCAGACCGCGCCGGCCATCCGCGCCGCCCTCGGCGAGGGCTTCGACTACGAGCCCGGCACCCTGGTGACCGGCAAGATGGTCAGCGCCTTGCGCCGTCTGGGATTCGACGGCGTCTTCGACACCAACTTCGCCGCCGACCTGACCATCATGGAAGAGGGCACCGAGCTGCTCATGCGCCTCAAGGCGGCGCTGGTCGACAAGCAGGACGTCGCTTTGCCGATGTTCACGAGCTGCTCGCCGGGCTGGATCAACTACATGGAGCACTACAACCCCGAGTTCCTGCCCAACCTCTCGAGCTGCAAGAGCCCGCAGCAGATGTTCGGCGCGGTGGCCAAGACCTACTACGCCGAGCAGCTCGGCAAGCGGCCCGAAGACATCTTCGTGGCCAGCGTCATGCCCTGCACGGCCAAGAAGTTCGAATGCCAGCGCCCGGAGATGGACGACTCGGGCGTGCAGGACGTCGATGTCGTGCTCACCACGCGCGAGCTGGTGCGCATGATCAAGCAGGGCGGCATCGACTTCGCCAGCCTGCCCGACGAAGCCATGGACTCGCCGCTCGGCCTGTCGACCGGCGCCGCCGACATCTTCGCCAACACCGGCGGCGTCATGGAAGCAGCGCTGCGTACGGTCTACGAGATCGTCACCGGCAAGCCCTTCCCCTTCGAGAACCTGCACGTCAAGCCGATCGAGGGACTCGACGGCGTCAAAGAGGCCGAGGTACCGATCGTGGGCGCGCTGCCCGAGTGGTCGTTCCTCGAGGGCGTCACGGTGAAGGTCGCCGTAGCCCACACGCTGGGCAACGCCCAGAAGGTCATCGACGCCATCAGAAGCGGCGAGAAGGCCTATCATTTCGTCGAGATCATGACCTGCCCCGGCGGCTGCATCGGCGGCGGCGGCCAGCCGCGGCTCACCACCAACGCCGTGCGTGAGGCGCGTATCGCCGCCATCTACCGCGAAGACGAGGGCCGCGAGCTGCGCAAGAGCCACGAGAACCCGGCCGTCATCGAGCTGTACACCAAGTGGCTCGGCGCTGCCGGCGGCGAGAAGGCCCATCACCTGCTGCACACCCACTACGCCGGCAAGGAGCGCGTCTAGCACGACGACCCGGCGTGGTAAGCTGGCGGGCGGTCGACGACCTGCAGTCGTCGACCGCCCGCCGACCAGGACCTCGGGAGACTGTTGCATGGCAGACCAGAAGCTCATCCTGATCGTCGACGACGACTACGACTTTCTCGAGATCAACCGTCACATCCTCGAGAAGGCCGGTTTTCGCGTGGTCACCGCCGTCAGCCCCTCGCAAGGCATGGAGCGGGTCGCGGCCGAGACTCCCGACCTGGTCATCACCGACCTCATGATGAGTGAGGTCGATTCCGGCTTTTCGTTCTCGCGGCGGCTGCGCGACGACCCCCGCACGGCCGCCGTGCCGATCATCATGTCGACCTCGGTCACCACCGCCCTGGGCCTCGACTTCACACCGCACTCGGCCGCCGACCTCGACTCGATGAAGATCGACGCCTACTTCGACAAGCCGCTCGACGCGACGGCTCTCGTGGCCAAGGTCCGCGAGCTGCTGGGAGAGCCGTCGTGCTGATCGGCGACGACGGGCTCGTCACCACCATCAAGGAGCGCTGCCGGCGCTGTTATGCCTGCGTGCGCGAGTGCCCCGCCGAAGCCATCCGCATAGTCGACGGCCAGGCGAGCGTCATTCCTTCGCGCTGCATCGGCTGCGCCAACTGCTTTCGCGTCTGCTCACAGAATGCCAAGCAGGCCTTTGGCGAGGTCGAGCGCACCTTCGACCTGCTCAACTCGAGCGACATGGTGACGGCCATCATCGCGCCCAGCTTTCCGGCCGAGTTCACCGACATTGACGAGGCCCAGCTGGTCGCCATGACTCGCGAGCTGGGCTTTGCCGCCGTCCACGAGGTGGCCTTTGGCGCCGACCTCGTGGCGCGCGCCTTCGCCAATCTGCTCGAGGCCGACGCCGACAAGCGTTACATCGCCACGCCCTGTCCGGCGGTGGTGTCGTTCGTGCGCAAGTACCACCCCGACCTCACGTCGTCGCTGGCGCCGATCGCCTCGCCGATGATCGCCATGTCGCGCGTCCTGCACGACCCGTCCATGCACGGTCCCGACGCCAAGGTCGTGTTCATCGGCCCCTGCATCGCCAAGAAGGGCGAGGCGGCCAGCGCCGACATCCTCTTTGAGATCGACGCCGTGCTGACCTTCGCGGAGCTGCGCCAGATGTTCGCCGAGCGCGGCATCACGCCCAGGCCCGACGCCGTCGACGCCTTCGATCCGCCGCACGGCGCGCTCGGCTCCCTCTTTCCGCTGGCCCGCGGCCTGCTGCAGGCGGCCAACCTGCCCGAGGACCTGATGACCGGCGAGATCATCGCCGCCGACGGCATGGAGAGCTTCGTCGAGGCGATCAACGACTTCGAGCACGGCGAGTCCGAGGTACGTCTGCTCGACATCCTCGCTTGCGAGGGCTGCATCGCCGGCGTGGGCTTCAGCAACGACGACCCCCTCTACCGGCGCCGCGCCCAGATCAGCCGCCACGCCATGCACAGCACCGACGGCTTCGACAAGGAGCTCTGGGAACGCAACATGACGGCCTTCGCCGGCATCGACCTGTCGCGCACCTTCACCCCGCAGGACGAGCGCTTCCTGGTCGAGCCCTCGGAGCGCGACATCATCGACATTCTGCACCGCATGAACAAGACGACGCCCGAGGACGAGCTCAACTGCGGCGCCTGCGGCTACGGCACCTGCCGCCGTCACGCGGTGGCCGTCTACCAGGGCATCGCCGAAGAGACGATGTGCCTGCCGTTCGTGATCGAGAAGCTCTCGACCACCGTCGGCGACCTCGAGGACTCGCACCGTTCGCTGGAGAGCACCAAAGAGGCTCTGGTCAAATCGGAGAAGCTGGCCAGCATGGGCCAGCTCGCGGCCGGCATCGCCCACGAGGTCAACAACCCCCTGGGCATCCTGCTGTTGCAGGCCAACATCCTGCTCGAGGAGATCGACTCAAGCGCGCCCATGGCCGACGACCTCAAACTGATCGTCGACCAGGCCAACCGCTGCAAGAAGATCATCTCGGGACTGCTCAACTTCGCTCGCCAGAGCCGCGTGGTGCGCCAGCCGACCGACATGGTCGAGCTGGCCCGCGACACCCTGCGCACCATGCCCATCGACGAGAACATCATGGTCCGCGTCGAGAGCACGATGGCCGACCCGATCGCCGAAGTCGACGCCGACCAGATGGTCCAGGTGCTCACCAACCTCGTCTCCAACGCCCAGCAGGCCATGCCCGACGGCGGCGCTCTGATCATTCGCCTGAGCGACACGCCCGACGAGGTCACCTTCATGGTCACCGACACCGGCGTGGGCATTCCCCGCGAGAACATGGACAAGCTCTTCGACCCGTTCTTTACGACCAAACAGGTGGGCAAGGGCACCGGCCTCGGCCTCGCGGTCACCCACGGCATCGTCAAGATGCACCGCGGTCAGATCACGGTCGAGTCAAACGCCGACCCCGGCGCCGGGCCCACCGAGACGACTTTCATCGTCACCCTGCCGCGCCACGAGCTGTAGCGGCGCGAGCAGCGGCATCGAGGCCGGCGAAAGGACACCGTGAGCGAGAACCAGATCCTCAAGGTGGTCATGGTCGACGACGAAGAGGCGCTCTGCCTCGGCGTCAAGCGCATCGTCGACCGCTACACCTTCCACCTGCCCGACGTGCAGATCGACGTGCGCTACGAGTTCGCCCACTTTCAGTCGGGCGAGGAGTTCCTGGCCGCCCTGGCCGCCGGCGCCGAGCTCGACGTGCTGCTGCTCGATCTCAAGCTGCCGGGCATCGACGGTCTCGATGTGCTGCAGCAGGTCAGCGACGAGGGCCACGAGGCGCTCACCCTGTTCATCACCGCCTACGCCACCTTCGAGACGGCCGTCAAGGCCACCAAGCTGGGCGCCTACGACTTTCTGCCCAAGCCGTTCTCACCCGACGAGCTGCGCTACGGCCTGCGCAAGGCATCGACTCAGCTCATACTCAGCCGCCAGGCCCGGGCGCTCGCCGAGGAGCGCCGCCAGATCCGCTTCAACTTCATCTCGGTGCTGGCTCACGAGCTCAAGTCGCCGCTGAACGCGGTCCAGGGCTACCTCAACATCCTGCGCGACGACGTACCCGACCAGGACCGGCGCATGATCGAGCGCTCGCTGCTGCGTCTCGACGGCATGAAGAAGCTGATCTTCGACCTGCTCGACCTCACGCGCATCGAGTCGGGCCAGAAGCAGCGCGTGTTCACCGACGTCGACCTGGGGGCGCTGGCGGCGACCTCGATAGAGCTCTTCCAGGGCGAGGCCGCCGAGCGCGACATCGCCATCGCCCTCGATTGCCCGGCCGAGCTCACGCTGCGCGCCGACGCCGGCGAGATCGAGATCGTGCTCAACAACCTCATCTCCAACGCCGTCAAGTACAACCGCGACGGCGGCCGCGTCGACGTGGCGCTGCGCCGCGCCGACGAGACCGTCACCCTCACGGTCGCCGACACCGGCATCGGGCTCACCGACACCGAGGCGGCCAAGCTCTTCAACGAGTTCACCCGCATCAAGAACGAGCACACCGTGAACATTCTGGGCAGCGGCCTGGGCCTCTCCACGGTCAAGAAGCTCGCCAACCTCTACGGCGGCGACGCCACCGTGGCCTCGGTGGCCGGGCAGGGCAGCACCTTCACCGTGACGTTGTGCGACGCCGAGGTGCCGGCGAGCGAGCCGGCCGGCGCCGCGGCCCTGCCGGCGAGCTGACTTTCTGCGCGAGCCGCCGGGGCGGCAGCCGCCCCGGCGGCTCGCGCACGGCAGACCTTCTCCGCGCGAGGACGGTTGCACCGCGCGGCTCGATGGTGTCTTCTAGTCTGGCCGTCCCCCCCTTCATGTGAAACAATCCGCAAGGAGACACCGGCCCCGGCGCGGGGGAGCGCTCGGGGCCTCGCGCACGTTCGCGGCGCCCGACGGGGCGGCGTGTGAGCTACCGTGACGACGTGGCAATCGAGTGGAGGAGTGCAAGGTGTCCAAGATCCTGATCGTCGACGACGACCCCGATATCCAGGAAGCATGCAGGCTCGTCCTCGAGAAAGAGGGTTTCCAGGTCGGCTGCGCGTCGAACCGCGCCGAGGGCCTGCGTGCCGTCGCCGATGTCAAGCCCGACCTTCTCATTCTCGACGTGATGATGGAGGAGCCCGACGACGGGCTCACCATGGCCCGCGAGCTGCGCCGCCAGGGCTTCACCGAGCCGATCATCATGCTGACCTCCGTCAATGCCGCCATGGGCCTGACGATCGACCGCGACGACGAGATGGTGCCGGTCGACAAGTTCCAGTCCAAGCCGGTCGAACCGGCTACGCTGGTCGCCCAGGTCAACGAGCTTCTCGGCCTGTAGGGGGGCGCGCGATGCTGAAGATCCCCGAATCCACTACGCGCGACGACATCGTCGCCATCGTCGAGCGCCACGGCGCCGACCGCACATCGCTCATTCCCATCCTGCAAGACGTAAAGACGGCCGAGCACGAGATCAGCGACGAGGCCATGCAGATCGTCGCCGACCTGCTCGGCATCCACCCCGTCGAGGTCTACAGCGTGGCCACGTTCTATGCGTTCCTGCACGGCGCGACCGAAGGCCGCTACGTAGTGCGCCTGTGCGGAACGCTATCGTGCGACTTCGCCGGCAAGACGGCGGTCGCCGAGGCGCTGCGCAGCGCTCTGGGCATCGACTTCGGCGCGACCACCGACGACGGCGTCTTCACACTCGAGTGGGCCAGCTGCGTCGGCATGTGCGACCAGGGCCCGGCCCTGCTGGTCAACGACAGGGTCTTCACCCGCGTCACCCCCGAGAAGGTGGCCGAGATCGTCGCGCAGTACCGCGGCAAGGCCGCCGACGACGCCCGCCAGGATATCGTCACGGCGCGCAACGAGCTCACCTACGCGAGCATCGCGGCCGGCGCCGGCCTCAAGGCGGCACTCGCGCTGCCGCGCGGCGACATCGTCGACACCGTCTCCGGAGCCGCCCTCAAGGGTCGCGGGGGCGCCGGATTCCCGACCGGCATGAAGTGGAACTTCTGCGCGGCCGAAAAGAGCGAGCACAAGTACATCATCTGTAACGCCGACGAAGGCGAGCCCGGCACCTTCAAAGACCGGGTCATCCTGCGCGACTTCGCCGACCTTGTGTTCGAGGGCATGACCATCGGCGGCCGCGCCATCGGCGCCAGCATGGGCATCGTCTACCTGCGCGCCGAGTACGCCTATCTGCGCGCCCACCTGAACGACGTTATCCACCAGCGCCGCGAGGCCGGCCTGCTCGGCGCGAACATCGGCGGCATCGAGGGGTTCGACTTCGACATCGTGGTGGCGCGCGGCGCCGGCGCGTATGTCTGCGGCGAGGAGACGGCGCTCATCGAGTCGCTCGAAGGCTTCCGCGGCGAGCCCCGCAACCGGCCGCCGTTCCCGGCCGTCGCCGGGTTCCTCAATCACCCGACGGTGGTCAACAACGTCGAGACCCTCGCCTCGGTGGCCTGTATCTTCGCCAAGGGCACCGACTGGTTCAAGGGCTTCGGCACCGACAAGTCGACCGGCTACAAGCTCTTCAGCATCTCCGGCGACTGCGAAAAGCCCGGCGTCTACGAGTTCCCCTGGGGCATCACGATCGCCGACCTGCTCAAAGAGGTCGGCGGCGGCGGCGCCAAGGCGGTGCAGATCGGCGGCGCCTCGGGTGTCTGCGTGCCGGCCCGCGACTTCGCCCGCCGGCTGGCCTTCGAGGACATCCCCACCGGCGGCTCGGTCATGGTGATCGGCCCGCAGCGCGACCTGCTCGACGTGGCCGAGAACTTTCTCGAGTTCTTCGTCGAGGAGTCGTGCGGCCAGTGCACGCCGTGCCGCCTGGGCAACGCCCAGCTGCTCGACGGCGTCGAGCTCCTGAAGAGCGGCGCCTGCTCGGCCGCCCATCTGGCCGACCTCAAGGCCCTGGGGGCGACCATGCAGGTCGCCGCCAAGTGCGGCTTGGGCCAAACGAGTCCGAGCGCCTTTTTGTCGATCGTCGGCGCCTTTGCCGACGACGTCACCACCCGTCCGCAGCGCGCGTAGCTTAGGAGTGAGCATGTCCGACTCAGTGACGACCCGTTTGCACCGCGCGCCGCTGTCGCAGCAGACGCGACGCGTGGTCACCAACACGAGCCCCGACGCCATCGGCGCCACCGTCACCGTGAACATCGACGGCATCGAGGCCAAAGTGGCCTTCGGCTCGACCATCCTGCAGGCGGCCGAGGCCATCGGTATCCACATCCCCACGCTGTGCAACCATCCCGACCTCGATACCGCCGGCATCTGCCGGATCTGCGTGGTCGAAGTCGCGGGCCAGCGCCTGCTCCAGCCGGCCTGCGCGTTTCCCGTCACCAACCAGATGACGATCGACACGCACAGCCGCCGCGTGCGCCTGGCGCGCCGCCACGTGCTCGAGCTGCTGCTCAGCGAGCACTACGGCGAGTGCTACTCGTGCCAGCGCAACGGCAACTGCGAGCTCCAGGCCCTGGCCGAGGAGTACGGCATCACCGACTTTCGCTTCGGGCACCCCGAGGCGCCGGTCGCCGAGCTCGACGCCTCGAGCTACTCGGTCGTACGCGACATGAACAAGTGCATCCGCTGCCGGCGTTGCGTGCGCACCTGCATCGATTTGCAGGAGGTCGGCGTCCTCGAGGCCGTGAACCGCAGCGACCAGGTCGAGATCACGACTTTCGGCGACCGCCCGCTCGGCGAAGTCGTCTGTATCAACTGCGGCCAGTGCATCAACCGCTGCCCCACCGGGGCGCTCTACGCCAAAGACGAGACCGACGCGGTCTGGGCGGCGATCGACGACCCGACCAAGCACGTCGTCATTCAGACCGCCCCGGCGCCGCGCTCAGCGATGGGCGAGTGCTTTGGCCTCGAGCCGGGCACCGGCGTGACCTTCGAGATGAACACCGCCCTGCGGCGGGCCGGCTTCGACCGCGTGTTCGACACCAACTTCACCGCCGACCTGACCATCATCGAAGAGGGCACCGAGCTGCTCCTCCGCCTCTACAAGGCGCTCGTCGAAAAAGACACGACGGTGGCCCTGCCGCAGTTCACGAGCTGCTCGCCGGGCTGGGTCAAGTTCCTCGAGCACTTCTATCCTGAGTACCTGCCCAACGCCTCGTCGGCCAAGAGCCCGCAGCAGATGTTCGGGGCGCTCATCAAGACCTACTACGCCGAGAAACTGGGTTTCGACCCCGCCAACATCGTCAGCGTGGCGCTCATGCCGTGCTCGGCCAAGAAGTTCGAGTGCAACCGCCCCGAGATGCGCGACTCGGGCTATAAGGACGTCGACTACGGGCTCACCACGCGCGAGCTCGCCAAGATGTTCAAAGAGGCCGGTCTCGAGGTGCCCAACCTGCCGAAGTCCGACTTCGACGATCCGTTCGGCACGGCCACCGGCTCGGGCGTCATCTTCGGCGCCACCGGCGGCGTCATGGAGGCCGCTCTGCGCACCGTCATCGAGATGGTCACCGGCGAGAAGGTCGAGAGCATCTACGACCACGGCGACATCATCCCGGTGCGCGGCTTCGAGGGTGTCAAGTATGCCGAGATCACCATCCCCAAGGTCGGTCCGGTGCCCGACATCGTGGCCCACCTCGTGCCCAACTGGGACTGGCTGAACGGCGCCACGGTCAAGGTCGCCGTCGCCCACGGCACGGCCAACGCCAAGAAGGTCATGGACGACATCAAGGCCGGCGGCAAGTTCAGCCAGTGCCACTTCATCGAGTTCATGGCCTGCCCGGGCGGCTGCCTGGGCGGCGGTGGTCAGCCGATCCCCACCAGCGACGCCATCCGCGCCGCCCGCGCCCGCGTGATCTACTCCGAGGACTCCTCGTATGCCGTGCGCAAGTCGCACGAAAACGAGGCCGTCCTGCGCACCTACGCGGAGTTTCTCACCGACGGTCCCTGCGGCCACAAGAGCCACGAGCTGCTGCACACCACCTACACGGCGCGCGGCAAGTTCATGGAGTAAAGGGGCGTCGGCGAGGGCGGGGGCGCCTGCGGCGCCCCCGCCCTCGCCGCGCTTGCGGGCGCAGCGCCGTCATCTCGGTGCTACCCTTGTGACTGGACCGCGGGTCAACGGCGCACTTGCCTTCCGACCGGCCCGCGGCGGCTGCATGACCGACCAGCGACCGACACCAGAGCAGAACACCAGCCACCCCGACCCGGACGGCACGGCCGCCGACGGCCGGCCACGCTTCTACGACCTGTATCGCGAGCCCGCCGGCATCACCCCCCTGACCGACGCCGAGCGCGCCACCCTGCGCCTCGTCAACCAGCGTGTCGCCGCCCTGCCGACGCTCGACGATGTCATCGATCTGCTGTTCGAGCGTACGGCCGCCATCTTTCCGTTCGACCGTCTCGGCCTTTCGTTCGTCGAAGAGGACGGCCGCCGCGTCGTGTCGCGCTACGTGCGCACCACCTACGACGGCGTACTGCTCGGCAGGGGCTACAGCGAAGACCTGCGCGACAGCTCGCTCGAACGCGTTCTGCGTGACGGCACGCCGCGCATCATCGACGACCTCCGGCGCTACCTCGACGAGCACCCCCGCAGCCGCTCCACGAAGCTGCTCCTGCGCGAGGGAGTACGCTCGAGCCTCACCTGTCCGCTGATCGTCGAGGGTCGCATCGTGGGCTTCATGTTTCGCAGCTCACGGCAGCCACGTGCCTTCACCCAGCACCATGTCGAGCTGCAGATGGCGCTGACCGAGCGCCTCAGCCAGGCCGTCGAGAAGGCCTGGCGAATAGAGCAGCTCACCGCGGCCAACCGCAACTACATGGAGATGCTGGGCTTCGTCAGCCACGAGCTGAAGAACCCGGTGGCCTCGATGGTGACCGACGCCCGCGTGCTGGCCGACGGCTACCTGGGGCCGCTCGACGACAAGCAGAAGGCCAAGCTCGAACGGCTCATCGTCAAGGGCGAGTACCTTCTCGACCTGGTGCGCGAGTATCTCGACCTGGCGCGCGTCGAAGGCGGCGAGCTGCAGGTCTCGATGCAGTGCGACGTGCCCTTCGTCGAGAAGGTCGTCGAGCCGGCGCTCGAGCTGGTCCGGGCGCAGATCGAGGCGGCCGGCATGCTCCTTTCGACCGAGCTGCCCGAGCAGGCGCCGCTTCAGGCAGACTGCGACCCATCGCTTCTGACCATCGTCCTGGTGAACCTGCTGGGCAACGCGGTGCGCTACGGGCGTCCCGGCGGCGGCGTGCGCCTCACGGTGAGCCGCAGCGCGCACCGTCTGCGCGTCGCGGTCTGGAACGAAGGACCGGGCTTCTCGCGGGCCGAACGCGGCCGTCTGTTTCGCAAGTTTTCGCGCCTGCACACCCCGACGAGCGACCAACGGCGGGGCACCGGCCTGGGCCTGTACAATTCGTGGCGCATCGTTCAGCTCCATCACGGACATATTCGAGCCGACGCCAAACCGGGCGCCTGGGCCGAGTTCACCTTCGAGATCCCGCAACCGCTCTGCGCGGCCGACGTCGCCGACGAGCTTGAATCGAGTGAGTGAGGCATGAGCACGAAGACCGACACACCCCCAGCCACCTTCATCGACGAAGGCGCCATCATCACCGCGCTGATCGGCGGCGCCCGGGCCGACGCCGGCCGCGTCCGCGAGATCCTCGCCAAGGCCAGCGAGGCCCACGGCCTCGAGCTCGCCGAAGTCGCGGCGCTCACGACCATCAGCGACCCCGACCTGCTGGCCGAGCTGTTCGCGACCGCCCGCGCCATCAAGGAGGACATTTACGGCAGGCGCCTGGTGCTCTTCGCGCCGCTGTACATCTCGAACCTGTGCGAGAACGACTGCCTGTACTGCGCCTTTCGCGTGCGCAACAAGGAGCTCAAGCGCCGCGCCCTCACCCAGGACGAGATCCGCCACGAGGTCGAGATCCTGGTCGACCAGGGCCACAAGCGCGTGCTTCTCGTCGCCGGCGAGTCGTACCCCCAGCAGGGCTTTCAGTACGTGCTCGACTCGGTGGCCAGCATCTACGAGGTCAAGCGCGGCAACGGCGAGATCCGCCGCGTGAACGTCAATGTGGCGCCGCTCACCCTCGACGAGTTCCGGGCGCTCAAGGCGACGGGCATCGGCACGTATCAGCTCTTTCAGGAGACCTATCATCGCGAGACCTACTCCAAGGTCCACCTGGGCGGCCGCAAGCGCGACTACGACTGGCGCGTGACGGCCATGGACCGCGCCCAGGCGAGCGGCATCGACGACGTCGGCATCGGCGTGCTGTTCGGCCTGTTCGACTGGCGCTTCGAGACGCTCGCCATTCTGCAGCACATCCAGCACCTCGAGGAGACGTTCGGGGTCGGTCCGCACACCATCAGCATGCCGCGCCTCGAGCCGGCCGTGGGCTCCGACATCGCCAGCCAGCCGCCGCACCCCGTCTCCGACCTGGACTTTCGCAAGATCGTCGCCATCCTGCGGCTCGCCGTGCCCTACACCGGCATGATCCTGAGCACCCGCGAGGGGCCCAGCCTGCGGCGCGAAAGCTTCGCCATGGGTATCTCGCAGATCTCGGCCGGCAGCCGCACCAACCCCGGCGGCTACACCGACGACACCGTGGCCGACATGGAGCAGTTCCAGCTCGGCGACCATCGCACGCTCGACGAGGTCATTCGCGACGTTGCCCAGATGGGCTACATCCCCTCGTTCTGCACCGCCTGCTACCGCCTCGGCCGCACGGGCGCCGACTTCATGGACCTGGCCAAGCCCGGCGAGATCAAGCACCACTGCGACCCCAACGCGCTCTCGACGTTCCTCGAGTACCTCGAAGACTACGGTTCGCCCGAGACCGTCGCCGAGGGCGAACAGCTGATCGCCGAGACGCTCGCGTCGATGGCCGAGCGCGAACGCTCGACTTCGAACAAGCTCATCGCCCAGGTGCGCGCCGGCCGGCGCGACTGCCTGGTCTAGAGATCCCGACCCGCCGGGGCTCGCCGCCAGCGGCGTCGCCGGGACGGAACGCCGCCACCGTTACCGCCTACGAGAAAGGACCGAAGAACAGATGACCGACACCCACAAGATCCTCGCCGTGCACATCACCGACCGCCTCAAGGACGCCGCCTCGGTGCAGAAGGTCTTTACCGAATTCGGCTGCAACATCAAGACGCGGGTAGGCCTGCACGACGTGGCCGGCGACGTCTGCGCCCCCGGCGGCGTCGTGATCCTCGAGCTCGTCGGCCCGGCCGACATCACCGGCGAGGTCGCCGGCCGCCTCGACGCCATCGCCGGCGTCGAAGTGCAGAAGATCGAGTTCGCCCACCCGGCGACGGCCTGACGCCGATCCGGGGCACCAGCGGCGACCCGGCCTTGAGCGGCGCATACCGTACAGAGAGCGACCTGCTGGGCGAGGCGGTCGTCGAGACCGACGCCCTGTACGGGGTGCACACGGTGCGCGCCCGCGAGAACTTTCACCTCACGGGGCGGCCGGTACACGGCGAGCTTGTCCGTGCCTACGGCACGGTCAAGCTCGCCGCCGCGCTGACCAACCGCGGCCTGGGGGTCTGGGCCGACGATCCGGCCAAGGCCGACGCCATCGAACGCGCCTGCCGCGAGGTCGCCGACGGTCTGTACGACGAGGCCGTCATCGTCGAGCGCCTGCAGGGCGGGGCCGGCACCTCGACCAACATGAACGTCAGTGAGGTGATCGCCAACCGCGCCCTCGAGCTGCTCGGCGAACCGCACGGGGCCTACGGCCGCGTCTCGCCGCTCGACGACGTCAACCTGCACCAGTCGACCAACGACACGTTCCCCACCGCCCTGCGCCTGGCCGCCATCCGCCTGCTGCACGATCTCGAGGAGCAGGTGCTGGCGCTGCAGGAGGCCTTCCAGGCCAAAGAGAAGGAGTTCGCTCACGTCGTCAAGGTGGGCCGCACGCAGTACCAGGACGCCGTGCTGACCACGCTCGGCCGCGAGATGGGCGCCTACGCCGAATCGCTCAACCGCGACCGCTGGCGCATCTACAAATGCGAGGAGCGCCTGCGCGTCGTCAATCTCGGCGGCACCGCCATCGGCACCGGCTTCGGGGCGCCGCGCCAGTACATCTTTCGCGTGGTCGACGCGCTGCGCGAGCTCACTGCGATCGGCTTCGCGCGGGCCGAGAACCTGACCGAAGCCACCCAGAACGCCGACGTCTTCGTCGAGGTCTCCGGCATCATCAAGGCCTGCGCCGTGTCGCTGCTCAAGATGTGCTCCGACCTGCGCCTGCTGTCGAGCGGCCCCGAGGCCGGCCTTGGCGAAATCCGTCTGCCGGCGCGGCAGGCGGGCTCGTCGATCATGCCGGGCAAGGTCAACCCCGTGATCCCCGAAGCGGTCAGTCAGGCGGCCATGATGGTGATGGGCTACGACTCGACGATCGCCCAGGCCGCGGCGGCCGGCAGCCTCGAGCTCAACCCCTTCCTGCCGCTCATCGCCGCCTGCCTGCTCGAGAGCCTGCTGCTGCTGCAGCGCTCCTGCCTCATGCTGCGCCGCCACTGCGTCGAGGGCATCGTGGCCAACGAAGCGGTCTGCCGGCGCCACGTCGACTCCTCGTCGGCCGCGGCGACGGCCCTGGTGCCCGAGATCGGCTACGACGCCGCCTGCGAAGTCGTGAAGGCGGCCAGCGCCCGCGGCGTGAGTGTGCGCGCGGCCGCCGTCGACGGCGGCCTGGTGAGCGCCGCACGCTTCGACGAGCTGCTGAGCGCCGAGGCGGTCTGCCGGCTCGGCACACCCACCCCGGCGACGAGAGGATCCAGCGAATGATCGGCGCGCCCAAAGGCATGCGTCTGCACATCGGCCTGTTCGGCCGCCGCAACGTCGGCAAGTCGAGCCTGCTCAACGCCATCACCCGGCAGGACGTCTCGATCGTCTCCGACCAGGCCGGCACTACGACCGACCCGGTCGAAAAACCGATGGAGCTGCTGCCCCTGGGCCCCGTGCTGTTCATCGACACGGCCGGCATCGACGACGTCGGCGCCCTCGGCGAGCTGCGCGCCGCGCGCACCCTGCAGGTCTTCGAGCGCACCGACCTCGGCGTGCTCGTGGCGACGGCCGGCGAATGGGGCGACTACGAGGACATGATCCTCGAAGAGTTCGTGGCGCGCGAGATCCCCACCGTGGTCGTGTTCAACAAGATCGACCTGGCCAGCCCACCGTCGGCCCACGAGGAGCGCCTGCGCGCCGCCGGCGCGCAGGTCGTGCGCACGGCGGCCTCGCTGGGCCGCGGCGTGCTCGACTTTCGTCAGGCGCTGCTGGCCGCCGCTCCGGCCGACTTTGTCGACAACCCGACGATCCTCGGCGACCTCGTCGGCCCGGGCGAACTCGCCGTGCTCGTCGTGCCGATCGACAAAGAAGCCCCGCGAGGCCGCCTCATTTTGCCCCAGGTGCAGGCCATTCGCGACCTCATGGACGCCGACGCCATGGCCCTGGTCGTCAAGGAGCGCGAGCTCAAAGACGCGATCGCGCGGCTCACCCGCCCGCCCAAGCTGGTCGTCACCGACTCGCAGGCGTTCCTCAAGGTGGCGGCCGACACGCCGCTCGACGTGCCCATGACGAGCTTCTCCAT
>Ga0182014_10001610_pt1 | contig 29925 bp, 29 predicted proteins | sample 612S2DmetaG_FD_120489 | JGI IMG/M metagenome (GOLD analysis project Ga0182014, IMG submission 120489) | Permafrost microbial communities from Stordalen Mire, Sweden - 612S2D metaG | ecosystem: Environmental > Terrestrial > Soil > Wetlands > Permafrost | place: Sweden: Stordalen | collected... | reverse complement strand
TGCGGATCGACGGGAATGCCGCGGCCATTGTCGGTGACGCACAGATAGCCCGAGGCCTCGTAGTTCACTTCGATGAAGGACGCGTGCCCGGCGACCGCCTCATCCATGGCGTTGTCGATGACTTCGGCGAAGAGATGGTGAAGGCCAGCCTCGTCGGCGCCGCCGATATACATGCCCGGGCGGCGACGCACGGGCTCCAGCCCCTCCAGAACCTCGATGGAGGCGGCGGTGTAGCCGGCTTCGCCCGGGGTCGCGCGGATTTCGCGCGGCGCGGGATCGGCGGCGGCGGAACGTTTCGCATCGGACCGCGCGGGGGCCTGTTTGCGCGCCGCGCCGCCGAAGAGATCGCCATTATTCGCCATGAATGAATCGGTGCCTTGTTGGGGGAGCGCCCTTATGCCACGAACGCCGCGCAAAAGGAACGGAACGAAAACATTTTCCGGTTCATAGTTTCCGCGATCGACCGTTGGGCGGAGCGGATCTCGCCCAAGGGGCGGCGTTAAATAGCGAAAAGGGCGGCCTCATGGCCGCCCTTTGACGTTGTCACGATAGACGACGCAGCGACGCTAGGCGCTGGCTACCTTCAGATGCGCCGTTTCGGCGGCAGTTGGGACCAGAGCGATCGTCGCCAGAATGCGTGAGGCGATCTGGTAGGGGTCGCCTTGCGAGTTCGGCCGGCGGTCTTCGAGATATCCCTTGTAATCGTTCTTTACGAAGCTGTGCGGCATGCGGATAGAAGCGCCGCGATCCGCGAGTCCATAGCTGAACTTATCGATGGCCTGCGTCTCGTGCAGACCGGTCAGGCGCATGTGATTATCCGGGCCATATACGGCAATGTGCTCCAATTTGGCCTTGTCAAACTCCGCCATCAGCTTCTCGAAATACTCTTTGCCGCCAACTTCGCGCAGGTAGGTCGTGGAGAAATTGGCGTGCATGCCGGAGCCGTTCCAGTCCGTGTTCCCGAGCGGCTTGCAGTGATATTCGACATCGACGCCATATTTTTCGCACAAGCGCTGCAGGATGTAGCGAGCGACCCACATCTCGTCAGCGGCTTTCTTGGAGCCTTTGCCGAAGATCTGGAATTCCCACTGGCCTTTGGCGACTTCGGCGTTGATGCCTTCATGGTTGATGCCGGCGTCGAGACAGATATCGAGATGCTCTTCGACGATCTGGCGGGCGACATCGCCAACATTCTTGTAGCCGACCCCCGTGTAATAGGGGCCCTGGGGAGCCGGATACCCATTCTCCGGGAAGCCCAGCGGGCGCCCGTTTTTATAGAAGAAGTATTCCTGCTCAAACCCAAACCACGCGCCCGGATCGTCGAGAATGGTGGCGCGGGCGTTCGACGCATGGGGCGTGACGCCGTCCGGCATCATCACTTCGCACATGACGAGTGCGCCGTTCTTGCGGGTGCTGTCGGGGAAAACTGCGACCGGTTTCAAAACGCAGTCGGAGCTTCTGCCCTCGGCCTGCTGGGTCGAGCTGCCGTCGAAACCCCAAAGCGGAAGCTGCTCCAGCGCGGGGAAGCTGTCAAATTCCTTGATCAGGGTTTTTCCACGGAGATTGGGGACAGGCTTGTAACCGTCAAGCCAGAGGTATTCGAGTTTATATTTGGCCATTGTTTCGCTAGCCTCCTTTCATTGTAGAACCTGTAGCGTTGCAGCAGGTGCAACGCTACTCGCGCCAACAGCATTCGAACCGCGGGCGCGCGAACGCAGCGAGGCCTCGCATCATCCATGCCAGAGCTTGCGGAAATGCCCGCGCGCGCCGTCATTCGGTTCGATTGCAACGTCGCACGCTGGCGCACGGACCTCGGGCGAGAGAAAGCGAAGGCGCGCGCCATCGGCCGCGACATGCCGCGGATGTCCAAAAAAATCGCGTTTTTGCGCTAATTTTGCCCGCTCGCGCCGAGGCGGGCGCCTCGATCGGCGTCACCGAAGGGCCCGTCGCGTCATCGCCTTCGGACAGGCAGTTCAGCGTCCGGGGCGATGGCCGTTTCGCAAATCAGCCGGCGGGATCGGCCGCCGGCTGTCTCTCGGTCTGGAAAACTCGCTCAGGAAGTCTTGCTCAGTAGGAATAATACATGTCGAACTCGACCGGATGCGGCGTCATCTCGAAGCGGATGACGTCCAGCGACTTCAGTTCGATATAGCTGTCGATGAAATCATCGTCGAAGACGCCGCCGGCCTTGAGGAAGGCGCGGTCCTTGTCGAGATTGGCGAGCGCATCGCGCAGGGAGCCGCAGACGGTCGGGATTTTCTTCAGCTCCTTCGGCGGCAGATCGTAAAGATCCTTGTCCATCGCCTGACCTGGATCGATCTTGTTGACGATGCCGTCGACGCCCGCCATCAGCATCGCCGAGAAGGCGAGATAGGGGTTGGCGGTCGGATCGGGGAAGCGAACCTCGACGCGTTTCGCCTTCGGGTTCGACGTCGTCGGAATGCGGCAGGAGGCGGAGCGGTTGCGCGCCGAATAGGCGAGCAGAACCGGCGCTTCATAGCCAGGAACGAGGCGCTTGTAGGAATTGGTCGACGGATTGGTGAAGGCGTTCAGCGCGCGGGCGTGGCGGATGATGCCGCCGATGTAATAGAGGCATTCCTGGCTGAGGTCGGCGTATTTGTCGCCGGCGAACAGCGGCTTGCCGCCCTTCCAGATCGACTGATGCACGTGCATGCCGGAACCGTTGTCGCCGAAGACCGGCTTCGGCATGAAGGTCGCCGTTTTGCCGTAGCTCTGCGCGACCTGGTGGATGCAATATTTATAAACCTGCAGATGGTCCGCCATGGTGGTCAGCGGCCCGAACTTGAGACCGAGTTCATGCTGCGCGGAGGCCACTTCGTGGTGGTGCTTTTCGACTTTCGCGCCCATTGCGGCCATCGCCGCCAGCATTTCGCCGCGCATGTCCTGTGAGGCGTCTTGCGGCGGCACCGGGAAATAACCACTCTTGGTGCGAATGCGGTGGCCGAGATTGCCGCCTTCATAGGGCGTGTCGGAATTCGACGGCAATTCCGATGAATCGAGCACGAAACCAGTGTTATAGGGATCTGTGCGGTAGCGGACGTCGTCAAACACGAAGAATTCGGCTTCCGGACCGAAATAGGCCACGTCGCCGACGCCGGCGGCCTTGACGAAGGCCTCGGCCTTCTTGGCGATGCTGCGCGGATCGCGGCTGTAGGGCTCGCCGCTCGGCTCCAGAACGTCGCAAACGATCACCAACGTGGGGGCGGCGAAAAATGGGTCCAGCGCGGCGGTCGCCGGGTCCGGCTTCAGCACCATGTCGGATTCGTTGATCGCCTTCCAGCCCGCGATCGACGAGCCGTCGAACATGGTTCCCTCTTCGAAGATTTCCTCGTCGATCAGGCTGACGTCGAAGGTGACATGCTGCCATTTGCCGCGCGGATCCGTGAAACGGAAATCGACATATTTGATGTCGTTGTCCTTGATTTCCTTGAGCACGTCGTGGGCGGTCTTCGTCATTTCAAAACCTCTTGGTCGGGTTAACGCTTATGGCTTTGGTCTTGTGCGGGAGCGCGTTCTCGCGGGACGCTGAGACGTCAAATCGCGTCCGGGCCGGTTTCGCCGGTCCGGATACGAATCGCGCCCTCGATATTTGAAATAAATATCTTGCCGTCGCCGATCCGGCCCGTCTGGGCCGCCTTGCGGATCGCCTCGACGGCGCTGTCCAAGATCGCATCCGGGACGACGACTTCGATCTTAACCTTGGGCAGGAAGTCGACGATGTATTCCGCGCCGCGATAGAGTTCCGTGTGGCCCTTTTGCCGCCCAAAGCCTTTCGCCTCGGTCACGGTGATCCCGGCAACGCCCGCTTCGTGAAGCGCTTCCTTCACTTCGTCGAGCTTGAATGGCTTGATAATCGCCTCGATTTTTTTCATGAGCGTTTCTTGCGTCGCATTGTCAGGGGAAACTCGCGCGGAACTCAGCGGCATTTATCACCTGCCAGCCCAAAACGCCAAGCAGATCGATCAAAACCAGCCGGCGAGCCGCGCTTTTGGCGGCTTTGGAAGCAGGTTGTTCGGCGGAAGCAATCGGCAGGCCAAAGAACTCCGATAAAGAGCGGAGTTCCGCGGTCGCGAGGATGGGCCGGATTTTTCAGGTCGTCCGGGGCTCAAAAGTCCGGGGCGCTGGACCGGACGCGGCGTTTTCGAGCGCGTGACGCCAAAATTATCAAAGACGCCGCGACATTCGGCGGAAAAAGCCAAAAAAACCGCGCCTGTGCTGAAAAAAAAGGCTTTTCGCGCGCAAAATGATGTTTTCATGCGCGAAACCCGCCCCGGTCATGACGCGGGGCGGGTCGCCGCCAAAGGCTTAGCTACGCCATAAGATCGCTTACTCCGCCGGTTCCAGAATCGCCTGCTTTTCCGGGGCCGTTTCGGGAGCGGTCGCGCGCGCGGGAACGAGCGTGACAGCGACGCCGGAGCCGAGAAGCTGCAGGGAGATTTCCTTGCCGTTTCCAAACCTGACGCCATCGCGATAAGCGCCGTGTTCGAGCCGGGCGAACACGACGGCCTCGGCGGCCTCGACGCCAAGACGCGTCTGCAGATCAGCCGAAATGCCGTCGAGATTAAGTTTGGTGTCGTAAAGAACGCAGACGGCGGTCGAGCAATCGCCGGGAGCGGCGAGGCCGATACTTCCCGACGGGAAGCGGGTGGTCACATATTTCTCCGACTCCCGCGCTGGTCGCGAGGCGTACATTTCAAGCGAATAGTCACACATTTGCGCCACTCCTAAATGTCTCGAGACGGATTGATCCCCTTCCATGCGTAGCCATCCGGCGGTAAACGCGCGGCAGGCGTAAGCTTCGAGCTGTGAAGATAGCAGCCCCCCAAAGGCGGGAGGGGAATGTGGAAGCCGCTCAGGGCCAGCTGGCTCGAACCTGAAGAACGCTGGCGCGTGCCCGCGTTGGTCGATGCCACATCCAGCGGTCGCCAGATGTTCCACTTGCGCTGGGACCGCGGAAAACTCCTTAGAGTTTCAAACGTCTCGCGCTTGTTGAGATGGTAGCCCAGCCTTCCGCCGCGTCAAGCTTTTTTGCTGAAATCACGGCGTTTTCAAAAATGGCGCGGTCAGTGCGCGGCAGGATTGAGCCGCGCTTCCAGCGATTTCCGCGATGGGCGCGGACGCGCGGCGCGGGCCGCTTCAGGTTCCCGACGGACCGGTGGCGACGGGCAGGTCCGGCTGCGCGCCCCATTCGCTCCATGAGCCGTCGTAAAGAACAACATCGGTCTTGCCGATGCTCTCCAGCGCCAGAAGGAGAATCGCAGCGGTGACCCCTGAGCCGCAGGTTGTAATCAGCGGCCGCGCGAGATCGACGCCGGCTTTCGTAAATGCGCTTGCTACCTCCGCTGCGGACTTGATCCGTCCATCCGCAGCGACCTCGCCCCATGGCACATTGAGGCTGTGCGGAATATGCCCGGAGCGCAGGCCGGCGCGGGGTTCTGGCGCCGCGCCGGTGAATCTTGCGGCGCTGCGGGCGTCGATGATCTGCGCCGGGCCAGCCTTGCTCGCGCGCAACACGTCGGCGGCGGCGGCGACGGCGGCGGCGTTGAAACGCGGCGTGAAAATCCGCGGCTCAGGTTCGCGCGGCCCGGCCTCGAGCGCACGTCCCTCGGCGCGCCATTGTTGCAGCCCGCCCTCCAGGATTTTGACGTCCGTCGCGCCAAAGAGGCGCAGCGTCCACCAGACACGGGCGGCGCCGACGAGCCCGGACGCGTCATAGACGACGAGGCGCATGCCATCGCCAAGGCCGAGCCCGCCCGCCGCGCGCGCGAATTCCTCGGGCGACGGCAGCATGTGCGGCAGGCTGGTCGAATGGTCGGCGATGGCGTCGATATCGAAGAAAACAGCCCCGGGGATGTGGCCGGCCATGTATTCGGCCCGCGCATCGCGGTTCTCCGCCGGCATGAAGAAGCTCGCCTCGACGATCGCGAGATCGGGCCCGCCGATATGATCCGCGAGCCATGCCGTCGAAACGAAAAAATTGGAAATGTCGCCTGCCGTCATGATCGCCGCTCCTGCGCCAGAGCGCCCGCGAAATGCCAGATAAATGTCCCGATCCAGGCGCCGGCCAGAAGCGGGACCGGTCGTGTTTTTCCATATCCGGCAGCAAGATGGAAGAGGCCCCCCGCAAGCTCCGCGTGGCGCTGCGTTCATCGCGCATTCATCCTTGCGGCGTCAGACTCAATCGATGATAGCTTTGATATGCTATTTCATACTGGCGAGTTGTGCGGGGTTTTACGTCGGCGCAGGGGCGCAGCCGGCGCAGGAACGCGCGTGCTTTTCGACAGCCGAGACGCGTGACCAGATCGCAACCCATGCGCTCAGCGACCCCATGCACTCCATTCAAAGGGCGGCGGCGCATTTCCAGGCCGAGGCGCTCGGCGCCAAACTGTGCCGACGCAACGACATCTTCATTTATGAAATCAGCCTGTTGCGTCGCGACGGCAAGATCGTTCACGGCGTTTATGACGCAAAAACGGGCCAGATTATCGAGCCAAAGCCGGCGAAAGAGCGGGACGAGTAGAATCGCGGAAGCTCGGCGCGCCCGCGGTCTCGAGCGGCGCGCATTTTTCCGACAATATGCGGCGCCATAAAGCGCAACAGAGCGGTCCGTGCGAATCCGGATCGAACTTGCGTCCGGGAATTTCTCATGCGTCTGCTCGTCGTCGAGGACGACAAAGATCTCAATCGCCAAATCGCCGACGCCCTTGGTCGTGCGGGCTATGCCGTCGATCGCGCTTTCGATGGCGAGGAAGGCTGGTTTCTCGGCGACACCGAGCCTTATGACGCAGTCGTCCTCGACCTCGGTCTGCCCAGGAAGGACGGCGTCGCGGTGTTGACCGATTGGCGCCGGGCGGGACGCGTCATGCCGGTCCTGATCCTGACCGCGCGCGACCGCTGGGGCGAGAAGGTTCGCGGGTTCGACGCCGGGGCCGACGATTACGTGACCAAGCCGTTTCACATCGAGGAACTCCTCGCCCGGCTGCGGGCGCTGCTGCGCCGCGCCGCCGGTCACGCCTCAAGCGTCTTTTCCTGCGGTCCCGTCACGCTCGACACACGCGCCGGGCGCGTCGCCGTCGCCGACGATCCGGTCAAACTCACCTCCCATGAATACAGACTGCTGTCCTATCTGATGCACCATCAGGGGCGCGTCGTGTCGCGCGCGGAAATTGTCGAACATCTTTATGATCAGGATTTCGATCGCGATTCCAACACGATCGAGGTTTTCGTCGGACGCCTGCGCCGCAAGCTCGGGGTCGACGTCATCCAGACTTTGCGCGGACTTGGCTACGTCCTCGCGCCGCCCGCCACGAAAGACGAGCCCCGCGCCGCAGGGCGCTCCGATCCGGACGCCGTCCGTTGACCGTATTGGCGTCCGGGGAGCCACAAGCGCCCGCCGGGGGGAAGCCGCGCGGCAACATCTCGATTGCAAAGCGGCTCTTTCTGTCCGCTACGGTCCTGAGCTTCGCGATTTTGCTGGTCGCGGGAGTCGTCCTCTCGCATGTCTATCAGCACGCCGAAGAGGCCGATTTCGATGAGCGGCTCAGCGTTTATCTCCGCGCGCTCGTCGCCGACCTCGCAACGCCCGGCGAGACCAGCGATGCCAATCCGGAGGAGTTCAGCGATCCTCAATTCGCCTTGGCCCTGTCTGGACGATATTGGCAGATCACGCGCCTCGACGGCGACACAAGACAGATCAAAAGCTCGCGCTCGCTTTTTGCGGCGCGCCTGCCGAAGCTCGCCGACAACGGCGTTCCGGCCGGTCTCGGCGGCGCCCGCCGGGGCTATGCGATCGGGCCGGACGGACGGCGGCTGCGCATCGTCGAACGCGTCATCGACACGGGCGACAATGGAATCTATCTCGTGCAGGTCGCGGCGACGACGGGGGATATCGAGGCCGCGATCGAACGCTTCGATCTTTATCTCGTCGTCACTTTCGCCTTGCTCGCCGCAGCTCTCATCGCGTCATCCGCCGTGCAATTGCATTACGGCCTCGCGCCGCTGCGCCAATTGCAGGAAGGCGTCGCAGCGATCCGGCGCGGCGAAGCCGAGGCGATCACGGGCGCCCTCTCGCCCGACCTCGAGCCGCTCGCAGGCGAAGTCAACCTGCTGATCGGCGCCAACCGGGCGGTTGTCGAGCGCGCCCGCACGCAAGTCGGCAATCTGGCGCATGCTCTGAAAACGCCGCTCAGCGTCATCATCAACGAGGCGACGCTGGAGCCGGGTCCGCTCGCCCGCAAGGTGCAGGAGCAGGCCGCGATCATGCGCGATCAGTTGGCCTATTATCTCAATCGCGCGGCGGCGGCGGTTCGGGTCAGCGCGATCTCAGGCGCGACCGATGTCGGGCCTGTCGTCGAATCCCTGGCCGGCGCTTTTGAAAAAATCTATGCGGAGCGCGCGATCAGTTTCCTCGTCGACATGCCGCAGCCGGTGCGTTTCCTCGGCGAGCGGCAAGACCTCGAGGAGATGATCGGCAATCTGGTCGATAACGCCGGAAAATGGGCGGTGAGCGCCGTCACCATCGCCATCGCGCCTGAATTCGCCCAGAACGAAGCCGAGCGCTCGTTTTTTCGCGTTTCCATCGAGGATGACGGGCCGGGCCTCGCGCCGGAGCTGCGCGCGGCGGCGCTGAAGCGTGGGCGCCGCCTGGACGAGACAAAGCCCGGATCTGGCCTTGGGCTCTCGATCGTCGTCGACCTCGCGTCGATGTATGGCGGCGATTTAACCTTGGATGTCAGCTCGATGGACGGTCTTCGCGCCAATCTCCGCCTGCCGTCGACGCCGAACGCGACGCCGCAAACGCGCTTGTGAGAGGAAAGATGTTTGCAAGCGCGGCGGCTCTGACTATTAAAGCGCCTATGCAATGGTTCATTTTTGCCCTTTGTTCAGGCGTCGCGGCGCTGAGCATCCTTTGGCCGCTGCTGCGAACGCCGCGCGGCCTCTCGCGCAGCGCGATCGACCTCGCCTTTTATAAGGAGCAGCTCGCGGCGATCGATCGCGACGCCGCCCAGGGCCTTGTCGCGGCGACGGACGCAGAAGGCGCAAGGGCCGAAGCCGCCCGCCGCCTTCTTGGCGTCGCCGAAGCGCCGGCGCAGCCGTGCGCCACCGGGGGGCGCGCCGCGCTCTACGCCGGAATCGTGGCTTGCCTGTTCGCGCCCGCCGCGGCGCTCGGCCTTTACGCATGGCTCGGGCATCCCGATCTTCCCGATCTGCCGCTATCCGCGCGTCTCAATGAAGAGCCCGGCCGCATGGATCTGATGGCGGCGATCGCGAAGATCGAGACGCATCTCATGCAGGACCCCAACGATGGCCGCGGCTATGAGGTTCTCATCCCGGTCTATATGCGCCTTGGACGCTATGAGGACGCCGCCAAGGCGTCCGAGGCTTCTTTGCGCCTCAATGGCGAAACGCCCGACCGGCTGGCGCGCTATGGCGAAGCTCTGGTCGACGCCGCGGGCGGCGACGTGACGCCGCTGGCGAGGCGTCAATTCGAAGCCGCGCTCGCGAAGAGTCCCGGCCTGCCGCTGGCGCGCTTCTATCTCGGCCTTGCGGCCGCCGAGGACGGCGACGACGCGCGGGCCAAGGACATCTGGACGACTTTATTGCAGGACGCCCCCGCAGGCGCGTCCTGGGCCGCGACGGTGCGCCAGCAGCTGGCCGCCTTGTCCCGCGCGGCTCCGCCAGAAGGCGCGGTCAATGCGCCGGCGCAGAAGGGGCCTATGGCGAATCCGGCTCTCGCTGCTAAAATTCAGGCGATGTCCGGTGGAGAGCAATCCAGCGCCATCCAGGGCATGGTCGACAATCTCGCCGCGCGGCTGGCCCAGAATGGACAGGATGTCGACGGCTGGCTTCGCCTTATGCGCGCCTATTCCGTGCTGCATGAAGAAGACAAGGCGAAAGCGGCGCTGAACGACGCCCGCCGCAATCTCGCCGGCGATCCGGGCGCGAGCGCGCGCATCGAGGCGCTCGCGCGCGAACTCGGCCTCGAAGGATAATTGAGCAGATGACCCGCAAACAAAGGCGTCTCGTCCTGATCTCGTCCGGGCTCGCCGTCATCGGCCTCGCCGTCGGCCTCGTATTATTCGCGATGCGCGGCAACATCGTCTTTTTCTACGGACCGAGCGAAATGGCGGAAAAGGCGCCGCCGCCCGGCGCGCGGCTGCGCCTTGGCGGCCTCGTCAAAGAGGGCTCGCTTCAGCGTGAAAAAGATGGAAATATTCGCTTCACCGTCACCGACCTGAAGCAGGACGTCGCCGTCACCTATGTCGGCCTGTTGCCGGACCTGTTCCGTGAAGGGCAGGGGGTCGTGGCCGAAGGGACCTTCGGCGCCGATCGCGTGTTTCGCGCCGACAGCGTGCTCGCCAAGCATGACGAGCGCTATATGCCGCGCGAAGTCGCCGACGCCCTGAAGAAGCAGGGCGTGTGGCGCGAGGGCGATACGGCTCCGGCTGCTGCGCAAAATGGCGTGCAGGCGGCGACCACGAAATGACGCCGGGCAAGAGACGCGGGAAGAGGACAGCATGATCGTCGAAACCGGCCACTACGCCCTCGTCCTCGCGCTGGCGCTTGCGCTCGTCAATTCAGTGCTGCCGATCTGGGGCGCGGCCATCGGCGACCGCCGCCTGATGGCGCTCGCCCCGAGCCTCGCGCTGGCGAGTTTCGGCTTCATCGCCTATTCCTATTTCGCCCTCACCTACGCTCATGTGACGTCCGATTTCTCGCTCGTGAACGTCGTTGAGAATTCGCATTCGCTGAAGCCGCTGCTCTATAAAATCAGCGGCGTCTGGGGCAATCACGAAGGCTCCATGCTGCTCTGGGTGCTGGTGCTGGCGATTTTCGCCGCGGCCGTCGCGCTGTTCTCGACGAACATGCCGGAGGATTTGCGCGCCAATACGCTCGCCGTGCAGTCCTGGATCAGCGCGGCGTTCCTTTTATTCATCCTGCTCACCTCAAATCCTTTCGCGCGGCTGCAAGTTCCGCCTATCGAGGGCAAGGATCTCAATCCTCTGCTGCAGGATCCCGGCCTCGCCATTCATCCGCCGCTGCTCTATCTCGGCTATGTCGGGCTCTCGATCACCTATTCCTTCGCGGCGGGGGCGCTGATCACCGGAAGAATCGACGCTGTCTTCGCGCGCCTTGTGCGGCCATGGACCCTCCTCGCATGGGTCTGCCTGACGCTCGGCATCGCGATGGGCTCTTACTGGGCTTATTATACGCTCGGCTGGGGCGGCTTCTGGTTCTGGGATCCCGTCGAGAACGCGTCTCTGATGCCCTGGCTCGCCGCCACCGCGCTCATCCATTGCACGCTGGTGATGGAGAAGCGCGAGGCGCTCAAGATCTGGACCATCTTCCTCTCCATTCTCGCCTTCTCCCTGTCGCTGATTGGCACATTCCTCGTCCGTTCAGGCGTGCTGACCTCGGTGCACACTTTCGCCGCCGATCCGATGCGCGGCGTCTTTATCCTCGTCATTCTCGTGCTTTTTATCGGCGGTTCGCTGGCGCTGTTCGCGGCGCGGGCAGGGGGCCTCAAACCGGGAGGGCTGTTCGCGCCGATCTCGCGTGAAGGCTCGCTCGTCCTCAACAATCTGCTTCTGACCACGAGCTGCGCCACGGTCTTTGTCGGCACGCTCTATCCGCTCGCGCTCGAAGGCCTGACGGGCGAGAAAATCTCCGTCGGCGCACCCTTCTTCAACCTGACCTTCGTTCCCCTATTTTTGCCGCTGTTCATTCTGATGCCGCTCGGCCAATGCCTCGCCTGGAAGCGCGGCGATCTCCTCGCCGCCGCGCAAAGACTGACCTACGCCATCGGCGCCGGCCTGATCGTGACGCTGGCGCTGGCCGCCTGGCGCGGCGGTCCGGCCCTGAGCGTCATCCTTTGCGGAGTCGCAGCCTATGTGATCCTCGGCTCCTTCGCCGACGTCGGCCGGCGTCTCTTCGCGGGCGGCGCGTCCCCCGCCGCCGCCGGGCGCCGGCTGATCGGCCTGCCGCGGCAGGCCTTCGGCTCGGCCTTCGCCCACGCCGGCATGGGCGTCACCCTGCTTGGCCTCGCCGCGACCGGCTGGGGCGCAGAGCGCATCACCTCCTTGAGGCCGGGCGAAAGCGTCGAGGTCGGTCCCTACCAGCTGACGCTCGAAGACGTTTCCGCCCGCCAGGGTCCAAACTATTCCGAGCGCTTCGGACGCGTGACGGTCCGCTCCGGCGGGGTCGTCAAGGCCGCGATCGAGCCCGCGATGCGCGCCTATCCGACCCGCAAGATGAACCGCGCGGAAGCCGGCATTGCGACGCTCGGCCTTGGGCAAGTCTACATGAGCATCGCCGAAGTCGCGCCGGACGGAAAGCTCGACGCCCGGATTTACTGGAAGCCGCTTGTCGCCTTGATCTGGCTCGGCTCGTTGATCATGGCGTTCGGCGGCGCTCTCTCCCTGAGCGATCTGCGTCTTCGCGTCGGAGTCGGGCGGCGCGCCCGCAGGGCCGCAGCGGCGAACCCTTTGCCGGCGGAGTGACGATGAAAAAGCCTCGATTCCGCGGGCGGGCGGTCACGGCGCTGATGCTCGCGGCCTGTTGGCTCGCGCCCTTAAGCGCGCGGGCCGTGCAGCCCGACGAGATCCTCCCCGACCCGAAGCTTGAAACCCGCGCGCGCGATCTCTCGGCGCAATTGCGCTGCATGGTGTGTCAGAACCAGTCGATCGACGATTCCAACGCGGAGCTTGCGCGCGATCTTCGCGTTCTTGTCCGCGAGCGGCTGAAGGCGGGCGACAGCGATGATGCAATCCGCACCTATCTCGTGCAGCGCTACGGCGATTTCATCTTGTTGAAGCCGCCTTTCAAGGCCGAAACGCTCGCCTTGTGGGGGGCGCCTCTCGTCATTCTTCTGGCCGGCGGCGCGGCGATTTTTCTCGGCGCCAGACGCCGGCGCGTGGCTGTCCTGGAGCCCGGCGCCCTGAGCGAACCCGAAGCCGTCAGGCTGAAGACCCTGCTTGACGGCGAGGCGCCGTCAAGCTGACGCGGCCGGATCTCTTTTCGGCAAGGCCGCCAGCGCTTCGGCTCCAGACACCCGGCGCTCCCTGGGCCAGACCCAGAAGTCGGCCGGACGCGCGACAGCCTCCGCGAGGCGGCGCCGGTAGGCGTCTTTCGGCACCTCGACGGCCCCGAGCGAGGCGAGATGGGGCGTGACGAATTGGGCGTCGAGCAGCGTGAATTCGCCCAAGCGCAGCCGCGCCGCAAGATGCAGCAGCGCCACCTTCGACGCGTCGGTCTTGCGGTGGAACATGCTCTCGCCAAAAAAAGCCGAGCCGAGGCGGACGCCGTAGAGCCCCCCCGCGAGAACGCCATCGCTCCACGCCTCGACCGTATGGACGCGGCCCATATCGTACAGCTGCCGGTAGAGCCGCCGGATGCGGTCATTGATCCAGGTCTTTTCGCGATCCCCGGAGGAGGCCGCGCAGCCGTCCATGACGGCGTCGAAATCATGGTCGACGCGGATCTCGAAGGCGTCGCTACGGACGGTTTTTGCGAGGCTCCGTGAAATGATGATCTTGTCGAGCGGGAAAATGCCGCGAACCTCGGGTTCGACCCAAAACAGATTCGGATCGTCCGCGCTTTCAGCCATAGGAAATAATCCTATCGAATAGGCGCGCAGCAAAATATCCGTCGTTATTTCGAGCTGGTCGCGTAATCGGCTCATCGGCTATCATTTCCGCTACAACAAAGCCGCCGCCAGGCGCAATGTCCAGTCATCCAACATCCATGCGCAGCGCAGTCCGGACGCCGAATGAATTGTCCTGCGGCGATTTTCGTCAGGCTTCCCGCGCTGCAACGGCGCCGACGTATGGCGGGCGACTCTTGACTTTGAGAGTAACTACAAATCGGAGAAAAGAAAGTATCCGGGCGACTTTTGCCGAAAAAGCATGGCCGGCTCCGTCCTTGACGCGGTTCTTCTTGACCGGAACGACGACGCGGCCCACGCAATTTGCGAAAGGCCACGATTGCCCTCGCCGATTCGCGCTATCCGCCGCGCGCGGCGCGCAACGGCCGCCCTGGTTCGATCATGCTTTCAGCCATCGTCTTTTGCGAAACCGCCAAGCAGTCCAGCCGCATTGATCCGGCGGAGCGCCTTGTGCGAAGCCTGAGTTCGCTGATCCGGGCCAATGTCGAGGGTCTGCTCGGCGACGTCGCAATCGCGGGTCCCTTGGGGCAGGGGCTCGGCCTTATAGCCGATCAGGCGGGCTGCTCCCTTTTCGAGGCGGCGAGCGAGAGCGAATGGCTGCGCCGCGCGATCGAGGCGGCTCGGGGGCCGGAACTTTTTCTGCTTCGTTCTGGCTTTGCGCCGCAGGCTGGATTCATCGAGGAGGCCGGCGATTTTTTGCGCGCTGACGGCGCTGGGGATCCCGGGAGCCTTCACGCGGCGCTGCTGCGCGCCGCGCCGGAAACCTTCGTCGAGCGTCTGTTTCCCCGAGCCGCCCCTCTCGCTGGCCTGATAGCGCCGCGCGATCGCTGCGTCGAACTTTCGGCCAACAAATCGACGTCGCAATTCGCGGCCTTGGCTCGCTCTTTCAGTTCGTCCGCCACACTGCGCACCGACGCCCGCCGGATCGGCTGAGGCCGCCGTCGGGCGCTATCGCGCAAATGTGTTGCAGGCGTCGATCTGGCCTGATTTCAGCCCGGCGTTCAGCCATTGCTCGCGCTGCGCCGCTGATCCATGCGTGAATGAATCAGGCACGACATACCCGCGCGATTGCTGTTGCAAGCGATCGTCGCCGATCGCCTGGGCGGTCGCGATCGCCTTGTCGACGTCGCCCGGCTGGAGGATCTGATATTTCTTCTGGGCGTTCGCGGCCCAGACGCCGGCGAGGCAATCGGCCATCAGTTCGACACGGACGGAGATGGCGTTCGCTTGCGCCTTGCTGTCGGCCCGCGCCTGCGCCTGCTGAACGCGCGGCAGAATGCCGAGCAGGTTCTGGATGTGATGGCCAATCTCGTGGGAGATGACATAAGCGTAGGCGAAATCGCCGCCGCCGCCGAGCCTGCGCTTCATATCGTTGAAAAACGACGTGTCGAGATAGACCTTCTGGTCATTAGGGCAGTAAAACGGCCCCATGGACGCGCTGGCGCCGCCGCAGCCGGAGCGCGTCGAGCCGCTGTAGAGCACCAGCTTTGGCTTGATATAGGCGACGCCCTTCTGCGCCGGCAAAATATCGCTCCACACGTCCTCGTTCTCGGCGAGGACCGCGGCGACGAATTGCCCCATCTGGTCGGTGGGCGCGCCGGTCTGCGCCGATTGCGACGGCGCCGGCGCTCTCTGGACGTTCCCACCCGAGCGCAGGCCGTTCACCATTTCCGCGCCGCCGATCAAAACCGCCGGGTTGATCCCGAGCATCCAGCCGATCAGGCCAAGGACGACGACGGCGCCAAGGCCAAGATGGCCGCCGCCGACGCCAAGGCCCGTACCGCCGCCTCCGAGATCGCCAGGATCGCCGCGCCGATCTTCAACATTATCGGACCGGCGATAATCTTCCCATCTCATGATCGGCTCCCGGCTGCTGACGCCCCCTATCTAAAGGCCATATGCGGCGCCGTTTTCAAGCGGAGTTTTCGGACGCTGCCCGAAGACGCGCGATTTCCTTCGCGAGCAGCCGCAGGTCCCGCCAGGCGAGCCGTTTGTCGGCTGGCCGGCGCAGCAAGTAAGCTGGATGCAGCATCGCGATCGCCCTGATCGCGACATCCCCCGCCGCATAATCGAACCACCGCCCGCGCAGTCTCGTGATCGCCTCTTTCGAGTTGAGCAGCGTCTGCGCCGAAGGGGCGCCAAGACAGACGAGGATTTTCGGGGCGACAAGTTCGATTTGTCGGCGCGTGAAGGGGAGACAAGCGGCTGTCTCGATCGGCGTCGGCGTGCGATTGCCGGGCGGCCGCCAGGGCACGACATTGGCGATATAGACCTTGCCGCGGTCGAGCCCGATCGAGGCCAGCATCTTGTCCAGCAATTGACCGGCGCGGCCGACGAAGGGGACGCCCTGCCGGTCCTCATCCGCCCCCGGCGCCTCGCCGACGAACATGACTTCGGCGCCCGCCTCGCCTGAGCCGAACACGAGCTGGGTCGCCGTCGCCTTGAGGCCGCAGCCTTCAAACGCGAGCAGATGATCGCGCAGTTCGGCGAGCGTCCGCGCCGACGCCGCGGCCTCCCGCGCATCCTGTTGCACAGCTTCGGCCGGCGCGGCAGGGAGCGGCGGCGCGCGGGGACGTGGCGCGTTGTTGCTGATTGGCTCAGCATTTTCCCGAACCGGCCCGGGCGGCGGGGCGACGGGTTCGCGCGTGCGATCATGTGGCGTCACGTCGAGCGCGATGTCGACGCCCATGTCGGCGTACCAGCGCAAGAGTTGAACGAGGTCATCTGGCATGATGCGAGCCCCTCATTCTTTAGTTTGAACCGGACCGTGGCGCGGCGGCGCGGCGCAGCCGGTCGTTGATCGCCTCGCCGAGGCCGGCCCGCGGAACCGGCGCGACGGCGATGGAGTCTACGCCCAAAGCGTCGAGTTCCCGCAGCAGAGCGAAAAGCCGCGTCGCCGCTTCATCAAGGCTTTGCGACGGCGACAGATCGCGGATATTTTCCGCCGGCCGAAAACGCCCCCCAAAATCAAGGCCCGCCTCGCCGGCTTCAAGGCTCAAGGCGTCGAGGCGGAGTTTTGCACAGGGCGCGTAATGGGAGGCGAGGGCGCCCGGCGCGATGATCGCTCCGCCGTCCGTCCCTTCAACGAGTTTGACGCCGAGCGTCTCTTCGATCAGCGCTCTCGGCAAGCCGCCCGGACGGAGCAGTCGCGGCGCGCCGTCGAGACAAGCGACGATTGTCGATTCGACGCCGACCGGGCAGGGCCCGGCGTCGAGAATAAGATCGATCTCGCCGGAAAGATCGTCGAGAACATGAGCGGCGGTCACGGGACTGACCCGCCCGGAGCGATTGGCCGAGGGCGCCGCAAGCGGCAGATCGACGGCGGCGAGAAGGCTTAGCGCCGCCGGATGCGCCGGCACGCGCAAGGCGATCGTCGATTGGCCTGCCCGCGCGGCCGCGCAGACCGTTGCGTTGGGGGCGAGCGGCAGAACCAGCGTCAAAGGACCCGGCCAGAACCGCTCCGCAAGCCGTTGCGCCTCGTCCGAAAAAATGCCCTGCGCCTGCGCCGCCGCCAGCTCCGCGACATGGGCGATCAGCGGATTGAAGGTGGGACGGCCTTTCGCCGCATAAATGCGGGCGACGGCCGATTCCGACGTCGCATCTGCGCCGAGGCCGTAAACCGTCTCGGTTGGAAAGGCGACAAGCCTCCCCGCGCGCAAGAGCGCCGCGGCTTGCGCGATGCCCGCTGCATCCGCATGCAGCCTCAGGGTGGACAACGCGCGTGCGCCGGGGATGAGATCGCCCTTCATTTGACGAGGATCGTGCCTGCGGCCGCGATCGGACGCAATATTGGCGCGTCTCTCGCGGCGGCTTGGTCGAAGCGACGTTGCGCCTCTGCGATCACGGGCGCGTTCTGCACCGCCCAGAGCCCGAGGGCGCGCACGGGGATTAGCAGAGAGTGGCCGAGCGGCGTCAGTTCATACTCGACGCGGGGCGGAATGGACGGGAACACGGTCCGGGTCAGGTAACCGTCCCGCTCCAGCCCGCGCAGGGTCAATGTGAGCATCCGCTGCGAGATGCCGCCGACGCGGCGGCGCAGCTCGTTGAAACGCATTGGTCCGTCGCCGAGCAGCATCACGACCAGAATGCTCCACTTGTCGCCGACGCGCGACAGGATGGGCGCGACCTTGGCGCAGTCGCCGGGCACATGGATGTGACCCTGTTCCAAAAAAGTGCCTCCTTGCGGGAATTTTACGGGCACGCATAGTACCCTGGTTACTAATCTATACCGCGAAGGGAATTTCGTCCATGACGCTTCTTCACGTCGATTCCAGCATTCTCGGCCCCTATTCGGTCAGCCGGCAATTGTCAGCCGAAATCGTCGCCAAAATACGCCAGACCAAGCCCGGCATCGAAGTTCGTTACCGCGATCTCGCCGCCAATCCCGTGCCGCCCCTCACGGGCGCCTATCTCGCCGCGCAACAGCCGGGCGCGGCTCCGCCAAGCGCGGAGATAGATCAGGATATCGCACTCGGCGGCGAGCTTCTCGATGAATTCCTCGGCGCAGACATCGTCGTGATCGGCGCGCCGATGTATAATTTCACAATCCCAGCCCAGCTTAAAGCATGGATCGACCGCCTGCTGATCGCCGGAAAAACTTTCCGTTATTCGGAAACCGGCGTTGAGGGCCTCGCCGGCGGCAAACGCGTCATCATCGCCTCTTCGCGCGGCGGAATCTATTCCGATGGCGCGCCGGCGGCGATCTTCGAACATCATGAAAAATATCTGCGCAGCGTCTTCGGTTTCATCGGCGTCACTGACATCACAATCGTGCGCGCCGAGGGAGTCGCCGTCGGGCCGGAGCAGAAAGCCGCCGCGGTCAAGTCGGCGCAGGGCGAAATCTCCAATCTCGTCAACGCCGCATAATCCTCAGCCCGGCGCCGCGCCGCCCGCAAGCGGGCGGCCGGCGCTATTTCGCCAGCACCTCGACATCCCTGTCGATCGTCGACTCGACCTTGAAATTGGTCTGATAAACATTGCTGTTATGGCGCGCGATGGCGACATATTCGCCCTCTGCGAGGACCAGCGAGGGAAACGCGCCGATCATTTCGCGAATGACGTCGCCGCCGGGAGTCAGGATCGTGAAGGACGTGTTGGCGAGCGCTTCGCCGCTTGGTCCGCTGACCAGTTTCAAGGTCATCGTCGCCGCTCGATGGCGCAACGCGGCGTCGGTCAATTTGCCGGCCTGCACGCGAAGATCGGCGCTGACGACGGAATTGGTCGAATTGACCGAGCCATTGCTCTGCGGATCGAGCAGGGTCGAGACAACGTGATAATTGCCCTCCGGCAGGCCAATCGCATCGCCGGACTTTCCGTTGGCGACGAGTTTAGCTTCCGAATTGTTGCGCTCGGGAACATAGATCGAGATCTGCGTTTTCGCCGGTGCGATCGGCGTGTCGCCGAGCATGCCGACCACGCGCAATGCGCCGGCGTTGAGAACCAGCCTTTCGCTTCCGCCTTTGGCGTCGATCGTCACCCGCTTCGTGGCCCCGGCCAGGCCGAAAGCGGCGTGTACGATGAAGCTTCCATCGCGCAAAGTCAGCGCCGGCGTCGCATCGTAGGATTCGGCGACGAGCGCGTGCGTGCCGTCGAGTTCCGGCTTCTCGTCGAAAACGCGCCAGCGCAGGCCACCGTGAAGCGGCTGTGCGTCTGTGGCGCTGAGCACTGCCGATAGATGCAGGATGTTTCCCTTGGGGGGCTCGGGCTTGGCCGGCTCCTCGCCCGCCGGCAGGCGCAAGGGGGGCAGCGCGGCGTTGGGACCGGCAGGGGGACCCGGAAGCGCCGGGTTGTCCTGTGATGCTGGCTCGAGTTCTTGCGCGACTGAGGACCCCGCCAACCAGACGCCGGCCAGCAAAAGGGCGATGGCCCCCAGGCCTGAGACCAGCGCTCTCTGTCCGCTGCGGAAAACCTTTCGCCAGTCAGGGGTCAAAAGATCTCTACTCATCAGTCCGGTTCAGCACCGTCGTCAGCGCCGCCGATAGATTGGCCAATGAAAGCGGCCGAAAGACGAATTCGATCCGATGGCGTCCCGCCGGCGTCTCCACGCCGCGAAACAGGAGATTGGCCTTGAGCATCGGCTGAAGAACGCCGTCCACGCGCACCTCCCAGCCAGGGTAGTAAAGATCATGCAGCACGACAATTCCCGCCTTTTTGGCGTCGACGTCGAGAGAAACGGCGTTATCTGAATAATCGACGATCTCCACATGCGAGGCATCGGGCGCCTCAGCCGCCGGCGCGTTGATGTTTTCGTTGCTCCTGTTGAAGCTCTCATCGGCGACGCGGTCGTGAACCAGCTTGAGATCGGCGAGGCTCGACTGATCGATCAGCGCCTCGCGAGTGCGGTCGAAATCCGGCAAGACATGCGTATCGAGGACGTGTTCGCTGTCGACCGGCTTGATGGACGCGGCGAAATAGGCGCGCGGCGCCGCCTTTCCCAGCCTGTACACATACATCGTCTCGCTCGAATAGATCAAAGTCGCATTGGGCCGCGGAACATGGCGGGGCAAGCGCGTCAAAGGCCGATCGAGTACGAGATATTCGAGACCGAGCAAAGCCGCGAGCTTGCATTTGTAACCGCGGAAGGTGCCCGGAAAATGACGCAAATTCGGGTCGCCGGCATTGTCGCCGGGACCGACGGCGCGCTCGTAGCCATCAATGCGCAGCGGGTTATAGCCCACGGTATTTTCGAGCTTCAACGCCATGGAGGCGTTCTGCCAGGGACCAGGCAGGCCGAGAATCTCGACGCGCGGATGATCGCCATCATGCGTCTTCGCCGCGATTTCCCGCCGCAGCAGGGCGATGCCGGCGGCTTCGCCGGGCCTCATGCTGGCGAAAACGCCATAGCGGTCGACCGGCTCGGCATTGAGCGAGGATGCGGCGTTGCGCCACAAAATTTCGCCGCCGCTGGCGACGGCGAGGAGAGCCGCCGCGAAAGTCCGGGTCCGGCGGTCGCGCAGCGCAAAGAGGAGCGCCGCTCCCCCAAATCCGATGGCGGCGGAGACGCCAAGCTGGGCGAAGGAGGTCGACAAACGGCCTTCTCTCAGGGAAAATGCGAGCCCTGTGCCAATTACAAGGGCGACCGCAATCGCTATCGCGGCGGCCATGGCCCAGCCAAACCGTCGCGGCGCCAAAAAGCCCGGCAGGCCGTCGAGTATATAGCGATGCAGCAGATAGCCCGCGCCAAAAGCGAGACCGATGTTCAAAATGAAGGTGGCGTCAGCCGGACGGCGATAAAGCGAGACGCCGGGGATCCAGTCGAAAGCCAGTGAAAAAAAGGGCGTATAACGGCCAAGCGAGTAAAGAATCGCGACGACGAGAACAATCAAGAAAAAGCGGACGCCGCGCGTGAGCAGACGCCCCGCGCCGATTCCATGCCAGACGATGAGCAGGATCGGCAAAGTTCCGACGAACAGATAGTCCACAGCGCGGTCGGTCCAGTCCGCGCGGGTCATCGTATCGTAATCTGGACCCCAGTAATCATAGAGATGATCGAGGGAGCCGAAGAAGTTCGGCACGAACAGCGTGATCAGATTTACGGGCGCGAGCGAACCCGCCGCCGCGACGCCAAAGGCGATGCCTGGCCGGTTGGAATCGCCGAGAAACTGCATGGTAAGCAAGGCCGGAACGAAGATGATGGCCGCAATCACGAACGCGCCGAGCGCCAGCGCGCCGAGCCGCCCCCAGAGATAGGCGAGGGGAGCGCCGGACGAAAATATGGCGAAGACGGCTCGACCGGCTAGAACCATGCATAGCAGATAGGCGACCTGGTCGCGCCCGAGCGCCATCAGGCCGGTGAAGACGCCAAAGAGCAGGGCGAAACGGAAGGAGCGTCGTTCGAGGAGGATATCGAGGCACCACAGCGCCGCCGGAAAAAAGGAATAGGAAATGATCATGCCTGTATGCTGCAGGCGCGACGACGCCGCGCCGCCCAGCATGAAGATCAGCGCCGCGAGGACCGCGCCGGCCGGAGCCCAGCGCCATCGGCGAAACAGGCCGAGAACGCAAAGGCCGCCGAAGGTGAGGTGGCCGAGGATGACGGCGTCGAACAGCTGCATCGACGCGTCCGGCGCGAGGAGCGCAAACAGAACCATGCTCGGCGTGAAAAGCAGGGACTGCGGATCGGCGACGGAGGGATGGCCCGCGAAATGATAGGGATTCCAAAGCGGAATCTCGCCATGGCGCAGGGCGTCGGCGAGAAAGCGGAACATCGGATAGAAATGGTTTTTCGAATCCCATGGGACGACCGTTCCCCCGATCAGCCAACAAACGAGCGCAAGACCGGAAAAGCCGATCAGCGCCGACACAGCCAGCACGGTGGCGCGATCACTCCAGGCCGGGACTTGAAGCCGCTCTTCCGCGGCCTCGGAGAAGCCCTGCCGCGCATGATGGGCGCCGAGCGCGCCATCGGAATAGCCTAGCGTATCGAACAGCGACATATGCGGGAAAATCCGATGGAGATGGTCTTGGAACGTCGGTCTTGGCAAATCGACTTTGGGAAGCCGGCTTTGGGAAGTTGGTTTTGAGAAAAACTGGGATTCGCGCGGTAAACAGTCGAGAGCGATGTGTTAACTCGCATGCGATTGCGCAGATTTCCTGCAATTTGCTGAATTATACGGCATTTTCAAGGATTGTCCTATACCATCGCCGCCCGGAGCGGAATCTCAAGCGTGGTCGCGCGCCACCCTGGCGTTGGCTTCGTCTTTCTATTCGCCGCAGGCGCCTTGGAGCTGGCGTTCCCGCCGCCAGCTCAAGGGCAATCTTGGATGGTCGCATCAATAAAAATCTTCTTGAGTTAAGCTTGTCTCTTCGCCGCGGGCGCGCTTTGATCGCAGCGAATCTTTTAGGCCGGACTACATGAACCTGCGATGAAACTGCCATGAACCCCACGATCGAATTGCTGAAGGCGCGGCGCTCGGCGCCGCCTGCGGCGCTGAACGGGCCTGGACCCAATGCGGCCGAAGTCGAAGCGCTGTTGCAGATCGGCGCCCGCGTTCCCGACCATGGCAAGCTCGCGCCCTGGCGTTTCATCGTTTTCGAAGGTGAGGCGCGCGCACGGGCTGGCTCGATCATCGCAGAAGTCTATGCCGGACTGCATCCCGAGGCCGACCCGGCCCGAATCGAAACGGAGCGATTGCGGCTTTCGCACGCGCCGCTGGTGATCGCCGTCGTGTCGCGCGCCGCGCCACATGGAAAAATCCCGGAATGGGAGCAGATTTTATCGGCTGGCGCGGTCTGCATGAATGTCACGGTGGCGGCGAAGGCGCTTGGCTTCGCCTCCGCCTGGCTGACCGAATGGTATGCTTATGACGCCGCCGTCAGGGCTCGTCTCGGCCTTGAAGCCCACGAGAAAATCGCGGGATTCATTCATATCGGCCGCTGCGACGCGCCACGGGAGGACCGGGTTCGCCCGGTGCTGGCCGACATCGTGTCGCGGTATTAGCCCATCTTCCCGCGACCGGATAAAGCCCCGCGTGAGGAAAATGCGACAAGTTGAGACGCCAAATCCGGTTTTTTGCCTCAGTCGAAGCCGGAACTATTGCAGCGACCGTCCGATTTGCAACTCCCCCCATATGGGTTAAGGCTCCTGCCATGAGAATAAACGCCGATTTCTCGCAACGCGTCATCGTGCGACCCGCAGAGGCGCAATGGACCCCTTCGCCGCATCCGGGCGTCGACCGGATCATGCTGGACCGGATCGGCGAGGAGATCGCCCGGGCGACGAGTTTCGTTCGCTTTGCGCCGGGAAGCGCATTTCCCCACCATACGCATGGCGGCGGCGAAGAGATTTACGTGATCGACGGCGCGTTTGAGGATGAAAATGGCGTCCATGCGGCTGGCGCCTATCTTCGTGATCCCGCCGGCTCCTCGCATGAACCATTCAGCCCAAGGGGCTGCACGCTTTTCGTCAAGCTCCGGCAGTTCGACGAGGCCGACGCCGAGCGCGTCGAGATCGACACAGCCGCCGCCGAGTGGCGGCAGGCGCCGGAGGGTTTTGCGATCCTGCCGTTGCATTTTTTCGGCGGCGTCACGACCTTTCTGGTCAGACTGGATCCGGGTGCGACTTTGAGCCGCATGATCCATCCGGATGGAGAAGAAGTCGTCGTTCTGACTGGCTCCTGCGCCGATGCGCAGGGAACCTATCCGGCGGGCGCGTGGATTCGCGATCCCGGCGGACACGCGCAGAACCTTTTCTCCAAGGACGGCTGCACGCTTTTTGTGAAGACGGGCCATATTGCGGCGGCCGCCGCCGAAATGAGCGGTTTAGGCGGCGCGCGAGCCAAAAGCCGCTGATCAATCCGCCGGTCAGCCCGCCGCGATCGTGATTCCCGGCTGATCCTGCGCCGATTCTGTTTTTTTGCTGAGCGCGCCGGCGATTCCTTCCACAGCCAGTCCCTCGACGCTGAGGATCTGAATCTTCTGCGGATCGGCTGGAGCCGCGTTGAAGAATCCCTTCTCTTTGATCTGTTTGAAGATTTCGAAATGTAGATCGCTGCGCACGCGCGCCATGGTTTCGACGTCGCTGATGAAAGCCGCGAGCTCGAAGGTGAGCGCGGAGCCGGACATGCCCGTGAAAAAAATTTGCGGCGCCGGAATCTTCAGCACGCGGTCGTTGCCTTTCGCCGCGGCGAATAGGACCTCACGGACTTTTTCGGGATCGGCCGCGCCGGCGACGGTGACGGGGATCACGATGCGGCCGGTGCGGTCGTTGCGGACCAGATTTTTGACGACGCCGGTGATCAGGCTCGAATTTGGAATGATCACCTGGGCGCGATCGATCGTCTCGATCTCCGTCGAACGGATATTGATGCGGCGAACGAAACCCTGATCGCTACCGACGATGATCCAGTCGCCAACGCGCACCGCGCGCTCCCAAAGCAGGATCAGGCCGGATACGAAATTATTGATGATCGACTGCAGGCCAAAACCGATACCGACCGAAAGTGCGCCGGCGACGATCGCGAGCTTGTCGAAACTGAGGCCGAGATAGCCGAAGGCGAGACCGGCGGCGAGAATGAACCCGACATAACCAAGGCTCGTGGTGATCGAATTGCGCAGCGCTGCGTCGAGCCCCGTGTGAGGCAGGAGGCTTCCATCGAGCCAGCGCTGCAGCGCATGCACCGCCGCCCAGATCAGGCCGAAAATGACGATGGCGATGATGGTGGAGGCGGGTGAAACGACAACGTCGCCGACCTTGAAGCCAAAGAAGGCGGCGCGGAGATTGAAAGGGACGTCGGCCTGTTGCAGGCCCCAGGGCGCCAGCGCCGCGACGATGGCGACGAGGAAAAACGCAAGGCGCAGCGCGCCGGACAGGACGACGCCGAGCAACTCCAGCGAATTGCGTTGCAGGCCGACGCGATTGACCAGCCAATTGCCGAAACGCGCCTTCGGTTTGAAGCCGGTCCCGATTGCTTCTTCGACCAGCATGTTCGCCATGAAGAAGACCGTTGCGACGCCGCTGACCCAGATGACCTGATCGAGAAAGAAACTGGCGAAGGTCGGATAGCCCGCCAGAACCGCAACGACGACGACGAGCGCGGCGGCGAGCGCAAGGCCGCGCAGAATGGCGAACCAGTTCTGCCGCCGCGTCACCAAAGGACCAAGGCAATCGGCATCCGCGGGGTCTGCGCCGACGCGCCACAGTCCGAAGGCCAGCGCTATCGCCGTCAGCAGCGCGCCGAGGCCGCGGGTCGCGACAGAGAATGCGAGCGAGGCGTCGATGACGTCGTTCAGAGCTTCACAAAATCGCGTAATCAGCAGGATGCCGGCGACGCTGACGACGGTGCGAATGAGGCGCACCGCGGCAACGTCGCTGATCGGCGGCAGACGCCAGTTCGGCCGCGTCGGCGCGAGCAGGCCGCGCGCAAGGCCGAGAGTCAGCGCGACGCGGGCGATGTCGCCCCCGACGGCGTTGAACACCGTCTGAATGCGCAAGCTCGTGAGATTGGCGGCGTCAAGGCTGTAAATCACCAGATAGGTCAAAGCGATCGGAGGAATTGCGATGACCAGGGCGACCCACCACGCGCCAAGAATCTTGAGAAAGCGGCTCGGGCGGTCGAGCGCCGCACTACGCGCGAAGAGGTGCAGCGAGAACCGCGCGAATGGAATGTAGACGAGAAAGATGGCGGGAAGGCCAAGCCAGAACGCCACGCGGCCAAAGCCATCAAAACGGGCGTTGATCCGCGCAGCCCAATCGCCGAACAATCTGCCGACATCGTCGATATTGCCGGGCGCCTCGCGCCTGACATCCTTCCATAGCGCCGCGTCGGCGATGCTGGTCGAGCGCTGGAACAAGGAAGTCGTGAACAGGATGCGGCGCCTCGCGGCGATGTTCGTCTTTATCTGCTCGGCGCGCACCGAGAGCAGCTTGGCGCGCTTCAACAATTCGTCGGCGTTGCTGAAACTCTGCTGCTGTGCTGCGCGCTCATCGGTGACGCTGGGATTTTCCGGCGGCGATTTATCGTCTGGCGGCGCTCCGAGCTGATCGAGCCGGGCCTTGATTTCGGTAAGACGCGGCGTGACCTTGTCGGCCGCCGCGCTGACGGCGTCTGCAATCGGCGTAATCAGCTGGCGCGCGGCGATGAGATCGGCGTCGGTCAGGTTGTGGCGGTCAAGCGTCGTCTCGATATCGTTGAGGGCCGCGTTGGCTTTGTCGAGCGTCTCGCCGATGCGCGACAGGTCCGGCGAGGGCGCCGCCGCCGGCGGCGCGCTCGCGGCCGCGGGCGCAGCCTCTGTCGCCGGTTTGCCCGTCGGCGCAGCGGCGGGAGCAGCGGCCGGCTTGTCTTTGACCGGAGCCGCGGGCGCTTGAGCCAGAGTCCGCGCGGCGGGCGTTTGCGCGTGAACTGGCGCAAAAGCGACCAACGCCAAAACCTGCGCCAACACCAGGAAAACGAAAGCGGCGTATCTCACCGGGCTGTCCCCTTCAAAGGCATCGGGCTTGCCGAACCTGCGCCCGGCCGGGCGCAAGGCGGCCAGATCGGCGAAACGTGAGTCACGCAATGTTCAAACACTCTCGCGGCGGGCGCCAAGGCCCTCAAATGGGATGCGTTTATCGACATTATTGATTGGCTTTAAAGCATGATCTCGTCTGAGAGCTCGGCGATCTCCCCGTTTTCACCGGCTTCTGGCGGGTAGAGATGCGACCGGCCCCTGTAGTCCATGACCCTGTAGGTCGCTGCATCCGCCGTCCGATCAAGGTAATTGGGGCCAATCGGCGATTTGCCGTGCCCCCCCGGCAGGTCGAGCATGTAGGTCGGCTGGCAGAGGCCGGAGAGCCGTCCGCGCAGCTGACGCATCAATTCGCGGCCCCGTTCTATGTCGACCCTGAAATGCGCGGCGCCCGGCGCGAGGTCGAGGTGGTGCAGATAATAGGGCTTGATCCGCGCCTCGACAAACCCGCGCATCAGCGCGCCGAGGGTTTCAATGTCGTCATTGACGCCGGCGAGCAGCACGCTCTGGCTCAGTATGGGAACGCCAGCGTCGATCAGGCGGGCGCAAGCCGCGCGCGCCGCAGCCGTCAATTCGCGCGGATGATTGGCGTGCAAGGCGACATAGACCGTCTTTCCCGAGCGCCCGAGGCTTTCGATCAAAGCTGCGTCGACGGCGCCGGGATCGACGCAGGGAACGCGGGTGTGAATGCGGATGATCTTGACGTGATCGATGGCCCTGAGGCGAAGCATCAGTTCGCCGATCCGGCGCGGCGAGAGGGTCAGCGGATCGCCGCCGGTGAGGATCACCTCCCAGATCTCCGGCTGCGCCGCGACATAGGCGAGGGCGGCGTCGAGCGCACGCGGCGACAAATGAGCCGGGCCGTGCGGTCCGACCACCGCGCGGCGGAAGCAGAAGCGGCAATAGACGGGGCAGGTATGCAGCAGTTTCAGCAGCGCGCGATCGGGATAGCGGTGAACGATGCCCTCTACAGGGCTGAACGCCTCGTCGCCGATTGGATCGCTGCGCTCCTCAGGGCGCGGAAACAGCTCGGCGAGATCGGGGATGAACTGGCGTGCGATCGGGTCGCGCGGATCCGCGGGGTCGATCAGGGCCGCCACGGTCGCCGTCACGCCGATGGCGTAGGTTCGCGCGATGGCCTCGATCTCCGCCCGCCGCGCTTCTGGCGCAAGGCCCGCGTCGATCAGTTCAGCGCCCGTACGTAAAGTTGGAGTGGCTGTCTTCATTCCGTCCAAACGCCTTACTTTGCCCAGACGCCGGGGGCGAGCGGGGTCCAGATCACCTGCTCGATGTGCGAGGCGCCCGTCGCGAGCATGACCAGCCGGTCAAATCCGAGCGCGATGCCGCTCGCCGGTGGCATGATCGCCAGGGCTGCAAGAAAATCCTCGTCGATCGGATAGGCCTCGCCGTAAATGCGCATCCGCTCGGCCATTTCCGCCTCGAAACGACGGCGTTGCTCGGAGGGATCGGTCAATTCGCCAAACCCATTGGCGAGTTCGACGCCGCAAGCATAAAGTTCAAAACGCTCGGCAAGCCTCTGATCTTCTTTCAAATTGGCGAGAGCAGCCTCGCTCGCGGGATAGTCCATCAGGATTGTCGCGCGACCATGTCCAAGGCAGGGCTCGATTTTGGCCGAAAGAATCTTGCTGAAAAGATCAGACCAGCTGTCGTCCGCCACAACGCGGATCCCACATTTGCGCGCCCTGTCCGCGAGCGCGTCGCGATTTGGGATCAAGCCGTCGAGCGTCGCCAGAAGATCGACGCCGGCATAGGCGTCGAATGCCTCAGCGACGGTGATCAGTTCGAGTTCCTCGAAAGGGTCGGCGACGCAGCCGGCGTGGCGCAGGAGATCGCAACCAGCCGCCTTGGCCGTCGCGGCGAGAAGACCGGCGCAATCTTCAATGAGCCGCTGATAGGGCGCGTGAGCCCTGTACCATTCGAGCAAAGTGAATTCGGGATGGTGCAGGCGGCCTCTTTCGCGATTTCTGAAAACGTGCGCGAGCGTGAAGATCCGTTCCTCGCCCGCCGCCAAAAGCTTTTTGGAGGCGAATTCCGGCGAGGAATGCAGGTAAAGCGGCGAGCCGGCGCCTGTTTCATCCTGCATCATCGTCGCAAAAGCGCTGATATGGGCCTCATTGCCGGGAGAAACCTGCAAAATCGCGGTGTCGACCTCGACGAAGGACTTTGCGGCGAAAAAGGCCCGGACCGCCGCCGCCATCTTGGTCCGCGCCTTTAAAAATGGGCGCCGATCATGATGAATATCCGGTCGCCACCAGGGCGTCGCGTCGCTCACGACGCTATTTCGCTTGAAAAGCGCGGCGGAACATGGCTAGCGATAGGCCGCAAGATGGATGCGCGCGCGAAGGCGCGGTTTTCTTCACGCCGCCCGCACGACCTCGACGCGGATGCGGCGAAGCAAACCCGCAAGATCATCGCGTCCGGTTCCGATACCGCATTTCTGAATTCCGAAGCGGCGCCCGCCCGCAGGCGTAGGCGGCGCTTCACCGTATAAATCAAAGGAAAGACAGTGAAAGTCATCGCCAGTTCGATTCGCAAGGGCAATATCATCGAGAGGGAGGATGGCCAGCTTTACGTCGTCCTGACCGCCGAAAGCTTTCATCCTGGCAAAGGCACGCCGACGACCCAGATCGACATGCGCCGCCTGTCGGACGGCGTCAAGACGACGGACCGCTACAAGACGACCGAACAAGTCGAGCGCGCCTATGTCGAGGACTCGAACTACAGCTACCTTTATCAGGACGCCGATGGCTACACATTCATGAACGGCGAGAATTTCGATCAGGTCATCGTGCCGCCCGAGGTGATCGGCGACCAGAAGATCTATCTGCAAGAAGGCATGGTTTGCGTCCTGTCGATGTTCAATGGCGTGTGCGTCGCCATCCAGCTGCCGCCGCGCGTGACGCTCGAAGTGATCGAGACGGAGCCTGCGATGAAGGGCCAGACCGCTTCGTCCTCATATAAGCCGGCGAAGCTCTCGAATGGCGCGCGGGCCATGGTGCCGCCGCATATTTCGCCGGGCACGCGCATCGTCGTCCAGACGGAAGACGGCTCTTATGTCGAGCGCGCCAAGGACTAGCCAAGCGACGAAGATGAAGCGCGAAGCGCTTCGCCTTGGGCTCTTTTTTTTTGAGAAGCTCTTCAAATGACAAAGGCCGCCCGAATGAGCGGCCTTCCAAATGGCGCGGCGCCGGCGCGCCGTGGTTCAGCACTTCGGCTGCAGCTTGGCTTCGATCTGCTGCAACAGGATCTGAAACCGATCCGGCTGACTCTCGGTG